>Ga0209426_1000309_pt1 | contig 59627 bp, 68 predicted proteins | sample Deesub1362B_J571_FD_187697 | JGI IMG/M metagenome (GOLD analysis project Ga0209426, IMG submission 187697) | Deep oceanic, basalt-hosted subsurface ecosystem from Juan de Fuca Ridge flank, Pacific Ocean, CORK Borehole 1362B_J2.571 (SPAdes)... ... | reverse complement strand
CCAAGATCGTCGACTGGTACATGGACGGCAAGATCCAGATCGACCCGATGATCACCCACGTCCTGCCGCTGGACCGCATCAACGAGGCCTTCGACCTGATGCACAAGGGCGAAAGCATCCGGACGGTGGTGACGTTCTAAAACCCAGTTCCTTTCCCCCTTGCGGGGAAAGGTGGCCGCGAAGCGGTCGGATTGGGGGTGTCGGCTCAGCGTTGGCCGCGCCGACACCCCCACCCCCAACCCCTCCCCGCAAGGGGGAGGGGAGGAGATTGCGAATGACCGTCGAAACCCTCGCCACCCACCGCGTCCATGGCGGAACCCTGCGGTATTGCAAGCACGACAGCGCCAGCACCGGCACGCCGATGAAGTTCACGGTGTGGACGCCGGACGGCCAGGGGCCGTTCCCGTACCTCGTCTGGCTGTCGGGCCTGACCTGCACCGAGGACAATTTCACGGTGAAGTCGGGCGTCTACCAACACGCCGCCCAGCACGGGATCGCGATCGTCGCGCCCGACACTTCGCCGCGCGGCGAAGGCGTCGCCGACGATCCGGCCTACGACCTGGGGCAGGGCGCGGGCTTCTATGTCGACGCCACGCAGGCTCCGTGGGCGCCGCACTTCAAGATGTATTCCTACGTGACCCAGGACCTGCTGGAGGCCGTCGACGGCGCCTTCCCGCTGGACGCGGGCCGGCGCGGGATCTTCGGCCACTCGATGGGTGGTCACGGGGCGCTGACCCTGGCCTTGCGCAACCCGGACCTCTTCAAGTCGGTCAGCGCCTTCGCCCCGATCGTCTCGCCGCTGAACTGTCCGTGGGGCGACAAGGCGATGAGCGCCTATCTCGGCCCCGACCGCGCGGCCTGGCGGGCCCATGACGCCTGCGCCCTGATCGAGGACGGCCAGGGGACCGCGTTCGACGACATCCTGATCGACCAGGGCCTGGCCGACAGCTTCCTGGAAAACCAGCTGAAGCCCGAACTGATCGAAGCCGCCGCCGCCAAGGCCGGCCGCAAGGTCACGGTCCGCCGCCAGGAAGGCTACGACCACAGCTACTTCTTCATGACCACCTTCATCGGCGATCACGTGGCCTGGCACGCCGGACGGTTGTGAACATTCCGTAATTCATCCTGGGTTCAGGCGGCGGGCGCTCCCCTCACGGTCAAGCTAACCAGAGGGGAACCACCATGAAATGCCTATCGCTCGCCGCCGTGATCGCCTTGGGCCTGAGCACCTCGGCCTGCGTCATCATCGACTCCGACGGGGCGCGTCACGACGTGTCGGTGACGAAGAGCGCGTCGGACGGCCTGGAGCCGCTGCAGGCCATGCGAGTTGATCGCGACGATCTCGTCGTTCGTGTCTCGTCCAACGGGTGCACCCGGCCCGAGGACTTCGCCGTCGAGAGCCAGCGCCGCGACGGCCTGACCTCCTTCACCTTCACCCGCAAGCGGCCCGACAACTGCCGCGCCCTGGTCGCCGAGGGCGTCGAGCTGCGCTATCCGCTGGAGACCTTCGGCGTGGAACGCGGCGGCAGGATTCGCGTGCGCAACCCGCTGGCGCGGCCGTAAGCGGCGGGGGCGGGAACATTGACTCCCCGCCCGCCTTCCATCATAAACCGCGCCTTCACGCCGCCGGCTCGCCGCGCGGCGCGATGCCCTTATGACGGATTGACCCGACGCCGCCGTTGAGATCGCGCCCCTCGCGGGGAGCCGGCCCGGATCGTTTTGAAAGACTGACTATGTCGAAGCGCCATAGCGCCAAGTACAAGATCGACCGCCGCATGGGTGAAAACCTGTGGGGCCGCCCGAAGTCCCCGGTCAACTCGCGCTCCTACGGTCCCGGCCAGCACGGCCAGCGCCGCAAGAGCAAGGTTTCGGACTTCGGCCTGCAGCTGCGCGCCAAGCAAAAGCTGAAGGGCTACTACGGTAACCTGACCGAGAAGCAATTCTCGCGCACCTACGAGGAAGCCGCCCGCCGCAAGGGCAACACCTCGGAAAACCTGATCGCTCTGCTCGAATCGCGCCTGGACGCCATCGTCTATCGCGCCAAGTTCGTGCCGACCGTGTTCGCCGCCCGCCAGTTCGTGAACCACGGCCACGTGACCGTGAACGGCAAGCGCGTGAACATCCCGTCGTACCGCTGCAAGGCCGGCGACGTGATCCAGGTCCGCGAAAAGTCGCGCAACATGGCTCTGGTTCTCGAAGCCGTCGCCTCGTCGGAGCGTGACTTCGCCGAGTACGTGACCGTCGACGCCAAGTCGCTGTCGGCCACCTTCGTCCGCGCGCCGGAACTGTCGGAAGTTCCGTATCCGGTGAAGATGGAACCGAACCTCGTCGTCGAATTCTACGCTTCGTAAGCGTCGGATCCGAAACGATACGGAAAAGGCTCCGGAGCGATCCGGGGCCTTTTTTGTGCGCCCCATCGTCGGGGAGGATCCCCTTAAGGGCCGGGTGCCCCTTGAAAGCCTTCCCGCCAAGTCCCAACTTAAGGGTGCGGGACCGGGCCCCTCTGGCGAGCGATGCAAGCGCTCGTGATGTCGGACCGCATCGGGTGTTCTCGATGTCGCTGGGTCCGGCCGCCTAAAGCCCCCCCTCCCTGACGGCGCCGCCAGACATCGAGAACACCCGATCCATCCTTTTGGACCGGAGGTTTCACATGCCCCTTCTGATGTGCCCCAACTGCGACGGCGCCATGCAGGCCGTTCAGCGCGCTGGCGTCGAGTTCGACATGTGCCCGCGCTGTCGCGGCGTCTGGCTGGACCGGGGCGAGCTGGAAAAGCTGATGGCGTTCGAGCGCGAGGAAACCCAGGCGACCTTCAACGCGCCGGGAACCGCGCCGCGCCCCTATGTTCGGCCCGATCACCACCTCGACCACCACAAGCGCCATGACGATGACGACGATGATCGCTATCGCCGCTACGGACGCTACGGCCACCAAAAGAAGAAGCGCTTCGACCTTTTCGACATCTTCGACTGATCACGATCATGAACCACTTCAAGACCTACATGTTGCTGGCGGGCCTGACGGCGCTCTTCATGGGCGCGGGCTATCTGATTGGCGGACCGACCGGGATGCTGATCGCCCTGGCTATCGCCGTGGCGCTGAACGCCTTCTCGTACTGGAACGCCGACAAGATCGTGCTGCGGACCTATGGCGCGGTCGAGGTCGACGAGCGCCATCCCGAGCCGCTGGTCCGCGCCTATGCCGCCGACGTGGTCGAGATGGCCGCCAAGGCCGGTCTGCCGCGTCCGCGCGTGACGATCATCGACAGCGACCAGCCCAACGCCTTCGCCACCGGCCGGGACCCCGACCACGCGGCGGTCGCGGCGACCACGGGCCTGCTCTCCCTGCTGACCCGCGATGAAATCCGCGGCGTGATGGCCCACGAGCTGGCCCACGTGAAGAACCGCGACACCCTGACCATGACGGTGACGGCCACCATCGCCGGCGCGATCTCGGCCCTGGCTAATTTCGCCTTCTTCCTGGGCGGCTCACGCGACGAGGAGCGGCCGGGCGGCGTGGTGGGCGCGATCGCCGTCGCGATGCTGGCCCCGATCGCCGCCATGCTGGTGCAGATGGCCATCAGCCGCGCCCGCGAGTACGAGGCCGACCGCGTCGGCGCGGGGATCGGCGGCGACCCCGCCGCCCTGGCCCGCGCCCTCGAGAAGATCGAGGCCTATGCCCGGGGCGGCTATGTGAACTACGAGGCCGAGCGCAATCCCGCCACGGCGCACATGTTCATCATCAACCCGCTGAACGGGAAGGGCGCTGACAGCCTGTTCTCCACCCACCCGGCCACTCACAACCGCGTCGAGGCCCTGATGCGCCTGGGCGTGGAGCAGGGGACGGCGGCGCGGCGACCGACGCCGGTCACGACGTCCGCCGGCGCGGGCCCCTGGGGCTGACAATCTAGGGCGAGATCGGCAGGATCGGGTTGTATTCCCAACCCCAGGGCTGGCCGGTCTCGCCCAGCGCCGCCTTGACGATCGCCGGGATGATCCGCTGGCCGACGCCGCTGTTTGTCAGCACGACGACGCAGCGCTTGCCCCGCTCGACGCAGACCATTTGGTTGTCGGTGATGTCGTTATGGCCGCCCTTGTAGAAGACGCGGCCCTGCGGACCGTCATGGACGACCACCCCGATCCCAGCGCCCAGGCCGATCTTGGCGTTTTCCGGGTTCGCCTTCAGGCCGAATGTCGGGAATTGATGGGCGCTGGCGATCGGCAGGCTGACCTTGATCCATTCCGACGCGCTCTTGGCCGAGAGCCCCCAGCCGGAGACCATCGCCGCCGACAGCTTGCCAAGATCGGTGATCGTGGTGTCCATCGAGCCCGCCGCCTTGACCGACGAGCGGTCGTCGTGCGGTTCCCACTGACCGTCCTCCTTGATCCCGTCGGCTAGGTCGCCGGCGAAGTCCGCGCGCCAGACCAGGCTCGAGCGGCACATGCCCAAGGGCTGGAAAATCCGGCGATCGATCTCTTCGCCGACCTTCAGGCCGAGACCCTCTTCCAGCACGAACTGCATCAGGTTGATGCCTTCGCCGGAGTAGGCGTAGGCGGTTCCCGGGTCGAACTTGATGTCGAGCTTTTCGTCGCGGTTCAGCCAGCGGAAGTTCGGAAAGCCGGCCGAATGGGTCATCAGCATGCGCGGGGTGATCTTCCGCCAGCGCGGGTCGCCCGCCAGATCCGCGTACCTCGAATAGTCGGGCAGGGGCTTGGGCAGATAGTCGGCGATCGGCGTGTCGAGGTTCAGCTTGCCATCGTCGACCAGCATCATCAGGTAGTAGGCGAAGGTCGCCTTGGTGATCGAGGCGGCATACATGATCGTGTGGGGCGTCAGCGGATCGCCCTTGGCGTCGCGCGCGCCCTTCGTGACGACGTGGACGAGCTGGCCGTTCTCGACGACGGCGACAGCGACCCCCGGGATCTTGCCCGCCAGCCTCAGCCGCTCGATCTCGGCGTCCAGTTGCCGATAGTCGGGCGACGCTATCGCGGGCGCGGCGATGGCGCTAACGACGGCCGCGGCGAGGAACACGGAACGAAGACACATAACAAACGCCCCCAGAGGCTGGTCAGCGCGCCAGCGCTGGGCGATCTTCATCCGAACTTGAGCGGTTCGTACAGAGGTCGATGAGCGTCAGTGTCTCCCGCAGAGGTTTTGTGTTGTCTGGGACGGCGATGTCCTTGGCCGGCTGCGCGACCGCGCCTGTCCGCCTCGCCGGCGCGCCGGCCGAGCGCTGGCCGGGGCTTGAACCCTTGCTGGGGGTCAACGCCGGCGCCAGCGGGCTGACGCTGCGTGTGAGGTCGAACGGCTGCGCGGCGAAGGCCGACTTCGTCTTCCGCGTCGATCGTCGGGACGGCCAAGCGGTGGTCGCCTTCGCCCGACGGCGGCTGGAGACCTGCAAGGGGACGCCAAGCGCGGCGGATCTGGCGTTCAGCTACGAAGAGCTTGGGCTCACGCGCGCCGACCGGATCGTCATCGCCAATCCGGTGCTCAGGCCTTCGGCGTGAACCGTTCGACCATCCAGGGCAGCACCCGCGCGGGCCGCTTGGCGGCGATGTCGATCAGCACCCAGTCGGTGCGGCTCTGGGCGCACATCTCGCCGTCGGGGCCGTCGATCCGGGCGTAGCGCTCGAAGCGCGGGCCCTTCAGTTCGCCGACCCAGGTGTAGCCGGTGGCGGTTTCGCCCGGCAGCAGCTCGCGGCGGTAATCGACCTCGTGGCGGCGGCAGACCCAGGTCCAGGGCGCGCGCTGTTCGTCGCTCGTCCAGGCTTCCCAATGGGCGATGGCCAGGTCCTGGATCCAGGATAGATAGACGACGTTGTTGACGTGCCCGTTGGCGTCGATGTCCGACGCCTTGGGCTGGAAGGTCAGGGAGAAGGCGTCGCGTGGCGGCTCGAAGAGCTTCACGCGGCCAGGACGCCCTGTTCGATCAGGAACGTCTTCAGCTCGCCGGACTGGAACATCTCGCGGACAATGTCGCTGCCGCCGACGAATTCGCCCTTCACATAGAGCTGCGGAATGGTCGGCCAGTCGGTGAAGGTTTTGATCCCCTGGCGCAGCTCGTCGTCCTGCAGCACGTCGACGCCGATGAACTCGACGCCCAGGTGGTCGAGGATCTGGACCACGACCGACGAGAAGCCGCAGCGCGGCTGGTCCGGCACGCCCTTCATGAACACCACGACCGGATGTTCGGCCACGGTCTTGGCGATGAAGTCGAGTGCGGGGGAGGAGGCGACGTCGGTCATGGAAATACGGATCCTTGGCGGAAGCCTTCAGCTAGGCGCCAGAAACCCCGGGGTCAAGTGCGGCGCGGGGCCGCTCAGTCGCGGCCGGCGGCCTTCTCGCGTTCCTGGGCGGAAAAGCGGGCCATCTCGATCTGGGCGCAGACGCCGTTGGGCAGGTCGCGCTCGACCACGGCCGCCAGGCGTTCGACCTCGGCCGGCCGGTCGGCGGTGATCCGCACGGTGGCCAGCGACGGCTCGGTCAGGGCGTAGCCGAGGCAGATTTCCTCGCCGCTCCAGCCGGGCGTGCCGTGCAGGAACTCGTAGCCGCCGACATCGGCCAGCGGGTCGGTGCGGCGTCGCCACAGCGAGGGCTTGCGCGGGGCGCTCTCGCCGCCCTCGCGCAGGGCCTGGGGCCAGAAGTCCTCGCCGATGACGGCGTAGTCGGCCTGGGCGGCGCTGCGGATACGGTGGCGTTCGGCCCAGCCGGACGACAGGTTGAACGGCGAGGAGATCGCCGTGACCATGCCGTTCCGCATCAGGCCGGGGTCGATGTCGCCTCGGCTGGCGATGCCCAGACCTCGGACGGCGCGGCTCTGGTGCAGCGAGCGCAGGCCCGCCTCGAACGCGGGGGCGAGGCGCGGGGCTCGCGGGTCATTGACCAGCACCAGGTCCAGATAGTCCAACCCCAGGCCCTCGAAGGCCCCGCCGACCAGGCGCTCGATGGTCTGGTGGTCCACGGCGGTCCCGTCGTCGCGCACGCGCCAGGTCAGGAATAGCAGCCGGCGCTCGACCGAGGCGAAGGCCTCGCCCAGGCCGGCGAGCATCGCGGGCGACTCACCCTCGACCTGGAAACTGTTGATGCCGCATTCCAGCGCGGTGAAGACGAGGTCGCGCCAGTCGCTGGCGCGCGGGGATTCGCTATCGACCAGGCGCAGGGTCAGCGCCGAGACCGCCATGTCCGTGGTTCCGAAGGGACGATAGCGCACCCGTCGGCTCCTATTCGGCGGGGGCGGCGGTTTCGAGCGCCAGGGCGTGCAGCGTCCCCCCCAGCACGTCGGCCAGCGCCTTGTTGACCAGTTGATGCTGGCGCACGCGCGGCAGGCCCTTGAAGGCCGGCGAGACGATGCGCGCCTTCCAGTGGTCGTTGTCGCCGGCCAGATCGGTCAGCACGATCTCGGAGTCGGGAAAGGCCGCGGCGAGGCGGGCCTCGAGTTCGGCGTGGGACATGGGCACGGGGGGAGGCTCCGATCCTTCGACGGCCAATTTGGCCTGGATTTCTTAAGAACAGACATATGCACGCTGTGCGCGAGCGAAGTTCGTCGCGCGACGCCTCGGATTTAATTGAAATGTCCGTCCAACGCACGGCATGTAGGCGCCATGACCCGTAAATCTCGCGCCATCTTCCTGGCGGCCGCCCTCGTCGTGCTGGCGAGCGCCGCGTCCGCCTTCGCCGCGCCGGGCGACAAGGCTCTCGACGACGTCCGCGTCCTATCGGCCGACGACATGCAGGGCCGCGCGCCTGGCACCCCGGGGTCGGAGAAGGCCCGGGCCTACATCCTGTCGCGCTTCGCCGAGATCGGCGTCGCGCCGATCGGCGCGAGCTTCGAGCAGCCGTTCGAGTTCGCCAAGCGCGACGGGACCAAGATCAAGGGCGTCAATCTGGTGGCGCGGATCAAGGGGACCGTCGGCGGCAAGGCGATGGTCGTCTCGGCCCATTACGACCATCTGGGCGTCCGCAACGGCGAGATCTATAACGGCGCCGACGACAACGCCTCGGGCGTGGCGGGGCTGTTGGCCGTGGCCGAGGCCTTCAAGGCCCATCCGCCCAAGCACGACGTGATCCTGGCGGTGGTCGACGCCGAGGAAAGCGGCTTGCGCGGCGCGCGCGCCTTCGTCGCCGCGCCGCCGATCCCGCTGAGCGGCGTGGCGCTGGACGTAAATTTCGACATGCTGAGCAAGAATCCGAAGAACGAGCTCTATGTCGCCGGGGCGACGCCGTTCCCGTTCCTCAAGCCGGTGCTGGACGCGGTCGCCGCCAAGGCCCCGGTCTCGCTGAAGCAGGGGCACGACACCGACGCGGCCGGCAAGCAGAACAACTGGACCAACCAGTCCGACCACTACGCCTTCGGTGAGAAGGGCGTGCCCTGGGTCTATTTCGGGGTCGAGGACCACCCCGAATACCACAAGCCCACCGACGACTTCGCCACCGTGCCGAAGGATTTCTTCAAGCGCTCGGTGGCGACGGTGGTCGAGGCCAGCCTGGCGTTCGATCGCGACCTGGACCAGATCGCCAAGGCGTCAGGTCGCTAGAGTCCGGTGAAGGGGCCCGGCGACGCCGCCGGGCCAGCGCCAGGATCAAGCCTTCGGCGCGTTCATGTAGCCCGGCAGCCAGGCTTCGTGGGCCGTGCGCAGGGCCGCCAGCGGGATGCTGAACAGGCCGGCGGAAGCGAAGGCCTCGCCGCCCGCCACGCCGGCCAGGCTGGCGTGAACGCCGGCGGCCTGGGCTGCTTCCAGCACCGCGTCGGGATCGGGCGTGGCGATCAGGTAGCGGGCCTGGTCCTCGCCGAACAGGTACGGGTGGGCGTGGTCCGCGCTGGTGGCGTTCAGGCTGACGCCGACCTGGCTGGCCAGGGCGATATCGGCCGCGGCGACAAGAAGACCGCCGTCCGACAGGTCATGGACGCCGGCGACGAGGCCCGAGCTGATCAGGCCGCGCACGAAATCGCCGTTCTTGCGCTCGAGCGCTAGGTCGACCGGCGGCGGGGCGCCGTCCTCGCGGCCGAGCATCTCGCGCAGATAGATCGAGGCGCCCAGCTCGCCGCGCGTCTCGCCGATCAGCACCAGCGCATCGCCCTCGGCCACGTTGCCGAAGCCCGTGCGCAGGTCGTAGTCCTCCAGCAAGCCCACGGCGCCGACGGTCGGGGTCGGCGGAATGGCGACGCCGTTGGTCTCGTTGTAGAGCGACACGTTCCCGGACACGACCGGGAAGTCCAGCGCGCGGCAGGCCTCGGCCATGCCGTCGGTGGCGCGGACGATCTGGCCCATGGTCTCGGGCTTTTCGGGGCTGCCGAAGTTCAGGTTGTCGGTGATGGCGATGGGCAGGGCGCCGGCGGCCGTCAGGTTGCGCCAGGCTTCCGCCACCGCCTGCTTGCCGCCCTCGTAGGGGTCGGCCTGGACGTAGCGCGGCGTGCAGTCGCTGGTGACGGCGATGGCCTTGCCCGTGCCGTGGATGCGGACGATGCCGGCGTCGCAGCCGGTGGCGCTGTCTTCCAGCGTGTCGGCCATCACGTGGCGGTCGTACTGCTCCCACAGCCAGCGCTTGGAGGCCATGTCAGGGCAGCCGACAACCTTCAGCACCGCCTGGGTCCAGTCGGTCGGGGCGGGGATGATGGCCGGGTCGAGGCGCGGCTGCAAGGCCGGCTGGACCCACGGGCGGTCATACAGCGGCGCGTCGTCGAACAGCGGGGCCAGCGGCACGTCGCAGACGGTCTCGCCGTGGTGCTTGAGCACCAGGCGGCCGGTGTCGGTGGTGTGGCCGATGACGGCGGCGTCCAGGCCCCACTTCTCGAAGATGGCGTGGCCGTCCTGCTCGCGGCCCGGCTTCAGAACCGCCAGCATCCGTTCCTGGCTTTCCGACAGCATCATCTCGTAGGCGGTCATGCCCTCTTCGCGCTGCGGGACCATGTCCATGTTCAGCTCGATGCCGACGCCGCCCTTGCCGGCCATCTCGACCGACGAGGAGGTCAGGCCGGCCGCGCCCATGTCCTGGATGGCGGCGACCGCGCCGGTGGCCATCAGCTCGAGGGTCGCCTCGATCAGCAGCTTCTCGGCGAAGGGGTCGCCGACCTGGACGGTGGGACGCTTCTCTTCCGAGTCCTCGGTGAACTCGGTCGAGGACATGGTCGCGCCGTGGATGCCGTCGCGGCCGGTCTTGGAGCCGAAATAGACGACCGCCAGGCCCGGGCCCGGAGCGGCCGAGTAGAAGATGCTGTCGGCCTTGGCCAGGCCCACGCACATGGCGTTGACCAGGATGTTGCCGTTGTAGCCCTTGTGGAAGTTGGTCTCGCCGGCGACCGTGGGCACGCCCACGCAGTTGCCATAGCCAGCGATGCCGGCGACCACGCCATCCACCAGGCGTTTGGTCTTGGGATGGTCCGGCTCGCCGAAGCGCAGGGCGTTCAGCAGAGCGATCGGCCGCGCGCCCATCGTGAAGACGTCGCGCATGATGCCGCCCACGCCCGTCGCCGCGCCCTGATAGGGCTCGATGTACGAGGGGTGGTTGTGGCTCTCCATCTTGAAGATGATGGCGTCCCCGTCGCCGATGTCGATGACGCCGGCGTTCTCGCCGGGACCGCAGATCACGCGCGGACCGCTGATCGGGAACTTCTTCAGCTGGTTCTTGGACGACTTGTACGAGCAGTGCTCGGACCACATGACCGAGAACACACCCAGCTCCACCAGGTTGGGCTCGCGGCCCAGGCGTTTTAGGACGACGTCATATTCGGCGGGTTTCAGGCCGAACTCGGCGGCCAATTCGGCCATGGGCTTTTGGGGCGTGCTCATGGGCGCGCCTTCTAACCCGGTCGGTCAGATTCCGCTACAGCCAGTCGGCGCCGGTCAGGACTTCTGGCTGGCGCGCGCCTGCTCCAGCGCTTTTGTGTACTCGACCTGGCCCTTGGCGATCCAGCGGTCGATGACGGCGCCGCCCTTGGTGACCGAGCCCACCCGCAGCGAAACGCCCAGCACCATGCCGCCGAACAGCGCCAGCAGGGCGATGACCACGCGCGACAGGGCGCTGGCCAGACCGCTCTGGCGCTTGCGGCGCCGGGCCCAGACAGGCACGCCGCTGACATAGGTCTCTGGAAACCGAATTTCGGCGTCGGCCATGACGTCGCAATTACGCGGCCTCGATGACCTCGACGGCCGCGCCCCCCACCTTTTGCTTTGCAAGCACGTTAGAGCCGTGAAAGCCGCCTTCCAGCGCACTCCCCTGGGCCGCGATGCGTCTTGCCGTTTCTCCCCTGCGCGGCGAAAGCTTTTTGCGCGCGGCGGCGCCATGGTGGCTGAATGTTTCGGGAGGATTCGATGATCCAACGCCTTGATCGCCGCGCCCTGGTCGCCGGCCTGGCCGCCGTCCCGCTGGGCGCCGCCGGCCGAAAGCCGCGCGAGGTTCGCGTTCGGCTGGTCACCGAGAAGGGGACGATCGTCCTGGCGCTCTATCCCGACCAGGCCCCGATTACCGTCGCCAATTTCCTGGCCTATGCCGACCAGGGACTGATGAAGGGCGGGACCTTCTATCGGACGGTCTCGCCCAGGAACGACAACAACCCGGCCACCATCAGCGTCATCCAGGGCGGACTCGGCGACGCCGGCGCGCATCTGCCGCCGATCGCCCACGAGACGACAAAGGCCACGGGCCTGCGCCATGTCGACGGAACGATCTCGATGGCGCGCGACAAGCCGGGCTCGGCCACCTCGGAGTTCTTCATCTGCCTGGGCGACAATCCCGCCCTCGACTACGGCGGCGCGCGCAACAAGGACGGCCAGGGTTTCGCGGCCTTCGGGCGGGTGGTCGAGGGCATGGACGTGGTCCGCGCCATTCACGACGCGCCGACGATCAGCCAGGCCGACGATCCCTACATGAAGGGGCAGATCATCGAGAAACCCGTGAAAATCCTTGAGCTTAGCCGGAAATAAGGCGGCTTGGCCGGAGGAACGGCGCGAGTCCGGGGCCGTTTTATCCCCGTGCGTCTCGAGCGCGCTGTGCAAAAGGAGTAGGCCCGATGGCTGAGCAGAACCGTAATCCGCAACAGCAACCGCAAGACCAGCAGCGTCAAGCGCCCGGCCAGCAGCAACAGCAAGGCCAGCCCAAGCCAAACGAGCAAGGCCGCAACCCGGGCGGCCAGGCCAACCAGCAGGACGAAAACGTCAGGCGCGGCGACCGCTGACCGTCAGACATTCTCTCCGTAGTGGAAGGGCCGGCGATCACCCGCCGGCCCTTTTGTCGTTTGATCCTATTTCTCCACCACCGGCAGCTCGATGAAGCTTGCGTCGGCGCCGGCGTGGAACACCCGCTGCGTCGCCTTCACATAGTCGCTCGGCTTGGCGAAGAAGATGTTCGGCACGAAGGTCTGCGGGTTGCGGTCGTACAGCGGGAACCAACTGGACTGCACTTGCACCATGATCCGGTGACCCGGCTGGAAGGTGTAGTTCGCGGTCGGCAGGATGAACTGGTACTTCAGCGGCGTGTTCGGCTTGATCGCCTTGGGATCGCTGAAGCTCTCGCGGTAGCGGCCGCGGAAAATGTCCATGCCCACGGCCAGTTGGTAGCCCCCCAACTCCGGCTGGCTGGGAACCTCGTCGGGATAGACGTCGATCAGCTTGACCACCCAGTCGCTGTCGGTCCCGCTGGTCGAGGCGACCAGATTGACCTTCGGCACGCCGGCGATCTTCAGCGGCTCCTTCAGCGGCTCGGTCATGTAGGTCACGACGTCGGGACGATCGACCACGCCGCGCTGGTCGCTGACCAGCCAGGTCGTCCAGCGGCCGCGATCGCTGAACTGCAGCGGGCGCGGGATGTACGGCACGGGCTTGGCCGGGTCGGAGACGTACTCGTCATAGGCCGCCGCGCCCTTGGCCGCCGCCGGCGGCGTGAAGCCGAGGCCGCCATTGGCTTCCAGATAGAGGTTCTTGGTCTTGCCCTGCGGCCAGGTCGCGTAGCGGTTCCACTTGTTCTGGCCCGGGTCGTAGATCAGCACCGGCGGGGTGTCGGCCTTGGGGCCGTCCTTCAGATACTGGTCGAAGAACGGGCGCAGCACGTCGCGGCGGAACTGGGTGGCGGTGTCGCCGTCCCACTTGAAGACCCCGAGGTTATAGGCGTCGTAATTGACCTGGCTGTGCCGCCAGGGGCCCAGCACGAGGTAATTCTTGTCGTTGTTGACGTCCTTGGGCTCGACGGCGGCGTAGCTGTGCACCGCGCCCCACATGTCCTCCTGGTCCCACAGGCCCTGGATCCACATGGTCGGCACCTTCAGGGGCTGGGCGGCCATGGTCTTGTCGAGAGCCTGCTCGCTCCAGAACTTGTCGTAGGCCGGGTGCTCGCTGACCTTCTTCCAGAACGGCAGCTGATCGAGGCCGTGGTTCTTGGCGTAGTCGCCAGCCGAGCCTTCCTTCAGGAAGTTGCTGTAGTCGTCATAGCCCTGGCGCTGAACGCCCTCGCCGGGACCGTGCTGGCCCGTCTGGCCGGTGATGTAGTCGAAGTTCGGCTGACGGAACGCGCCGTGGTGGAACCAGTCGTCGCCCATCCAGCCGTCGACCATCGGGCTCATCGGCGCGGCGACCTTCAGGGCCGGGTGCGGGTTGACCAGGGCCATCACCACGGTGAAGCCCTCGTAAGAGCTGCCCAGCATCCCGACCTTGCCGTTGGTCTCCGGCACGTTCTTCACCAGCCAGTCGATGGTGTCGTAGGCGTCGGTGGAGTGGTCGACCTCGGACGAATTCAGCGGGCCCTTCAGCGGCCGCGTCATCACATAGTCGCCTTCCGAGCCGTACTTGCCGCGGATGTCCTGGAACACGCGGATATAGCCGCCGTCGGCCACGAACACCTCGTCGCCCTGGGGCAGGGCGCCGATCATGCGCGGGCTGTCGGCGCGCGCGGCGCGCTTGGCGGCGTTATAGGGCGTGCGGGTCAGCAGGATCGGCAGGTTCTTGCCGCCCTTGGGGATGACGATGACGGTGTAGAGCTTGGTCCCATCGCGCATCGGGATCATCACGACGCGCTTTTCGTAGTCGTAATTGACCTGGGTCTGGACGAACTTGCTGGCGGTGACGTCCGGCGTCATGGGCGCGGTCTGGGCGTTGGCCAGCGTCGCGCCGAAGGCGGCGACGGCCACGGCGGTCAGCAGGCCCGCGCGCAGGGTGGAAACAAGACTCATGAAAGGCCCTCCTGGAAGGCGGGCACCTTAGGCCTGTGTTTTTCAGGCTGCTACACTGTAACAAGCAGGGTTCAGCCCACTTTTTCGTCCGTGGGCGGCGGACGCCGTCTCCATCATTCCGGATGTGTCCCGCAGCGCGGTGGCGACGGGGCTTGGCGTGTGATACTGTCTAGAAATCAGGAGTTTTCTAGATGGCCTTCAGTATCAAGGATCCTGAAACCGACAGGATCGTGCGAGACTTGGCCAAGCGCGCGGGGCTGGGCCTGACCGACGCGGTGCGCATGGCGGCCGAGAACGAATTGAAGCGTCGTGGCGCCTCGCCGACGGCCTCGCCGGAGGTCCAGGCGGCGGAATTTCTGGCCTGGATGAGGGCGCAGGACTATGGCCCCGACACGGGCCTCACGCGCGAAGAGATCGAGGCCGAGATGTATGACGAGTACGGCTTGCCGCGCTGATGGTCATTGATACGTCGGCGATGATCGCCATCCAATTCGCCGAACCAGAAAGCAGCGCCTTGACCTTAGCGATACTGGCTTCGGAAACACGTTTGATGTCCGCCGCCACCTATGTGGAGTATGTCGCGGTGCTGGCGCGCAGGTTTCCCCGCTTCGCCGCGGCCGATTGGGCGGAACGCGTGGTCGCGGGGCTCGGGATCAAGGTTGTCGATGTCACGGCCGCCCACGCCTTGCTCGCCGCCGACGCGCTGGAAACCTACGGCCGCGCGCGCCATCAGGCTGGCCTAAACTATGGCGACAGCTTCGCCTACGCCTTGGCCAAGGCCACGGGCGAACCGTTGCTGTTCAAGGGCGATGACTTCGCGAGGACCGACGTGGTCGCCGCGGCCTACTAGAGCGTGAGGCTGAAAGTGGGAACCGGTTTCAGCTTATCTCACGCGCTAAACATTTGATTTAGAGCCTTTTTGACGCCTGAAATCGATTCCGACTTCAGGCTAAAGGCTCTAAGCGCTCTGGAAGATGCTGCGGAACAGCACCGCGCCGTCCTCGGAGCCCAGGTCCGGATCGAACGCGCGGTCGGGGTGGGGCATCAGGCCCAGGACATTGCCGCCCTTGTTGACGATGCCGGCGATGGCGCGGGCCGAGCCGTTCGGATTTTCCTGATAGCGGAACACCACCTGGCCCTCGCCCTCCAGGCGGTCCAGCGTCTCCTCGTCGGCGAAGTAGTTGCCCTCGCCGTTGCCGACGGTCATCACCGCCTCGCGCTGCTCGCCATAGCCGGCGGTGAAGCGCGTCTGGCCGTTGACGATATCCAGGCCGACGGGCTTGCAGACATACTTGAGGCCGGCGTTGCGCAGCAGGGCGCCGGGCAGCAGGCCAACCTCGGTCAGCACTTGGAAGCCGTTGCAGATGCCGACGACCGCCACGCCCTTGTCGGCGGCGGCGACGACCTCCTTCATGACCGGGCTCTGGGCCGCCATGGCGCCGCAGCGCAGGTAGTCGCCGTAGGAGAAGCCGCCGGGCAGGACGATCAGGTCCAGGTCGTCCGGCAGGGCCGTTTCCTGGTGCCAGACCATCTCGACGCGCGCGCCCGCGGAGCGCTCGATGGCGACCTTGCAGTCGCGGTCACAGTTCGAACCGGGGAATACGACGACGGCGGCTTTCATGGCGCGGGCCTGTAGCACCGTTCGCACGGAATGTCAGTCCCGCCGGCCCTGAAACTCGGTCCCGTCTACAGCTCGATCATGTCGAAATCGGACTTCGGCGTGCCGCACAGCGGACAGACCCAGCCGGCCGGGATGTCGGCCCAGCGCGTTCCGGGCGCCAGGCCCTCGCCCGGGTCGCCCTGTTCCTCGTGATAGATGTAGCCGCAGGTGCGGCACTGCCAGACCTTGAAGGGTTCCGCGCTCATCGCCGCGCCTCAGTGCATCTTGAAGCGGATCGGCACCGACTTCGGGCCGCAGACGAAGTTGGCGGTCATGCGGGTGGGCGTTCCGTCCAGCTCGACGCTGTCCAGGCGGGCGAACAGCTCCTCCCACAGCACCCGCATCTCCATCCGCGCCAGGTGCTGGCCCAGGCAGATGTGCGCGCCATAGCCGAAGGCCACGTGCTTGTTGGGCGTCCGGTCGACCTTGAAGCTGAACGGGTCGTCGAACACCGCCTCGTCGCGGTTGCCCGAGGGATAGGAGAGCATCATCCAGTCGCCCTTGGCGATCTTCTTGCCGGCCAGCTCGGCGTCGGCGGTGGCGGTGCGCATGAAGTGCTTCACCGGGGTGACCCAGCGGATCGACTCCTCGATCAGGCCGGGAATCAGCGACGGGTCGGCCTTGACCCGAGCGAACTGGTCGGGGTTCTCGGCCAGGGCCCACAACGCGCCGGCGGTGGTCGAGGAGGTGGTGTCGTGGCCCGCCGTGGCGGCGATGATGTAGTAGCTCATCGCCTCCAGGTGCCCCATCGGCTCGCCGTTGATCTTGCCGTTGGCGATCAGGCTGGCCAGGTCGTCGCGCGGCTTGGCGCGGCGGTCCTCGGTGATGGCGTTGAAGTACATAATGAAGTCCATGACCACGGACTGGATGCTGTCGACGCCCTCGCCGGCGTCGGTGATCGACTTGCCGGTGCGGTTCAGATCGGGATCGGCGTTGCCGAACAGCTCCTGGGTCAGTTTCAGCATCCGGGGCTCGTCGCTCTCGGGGACGCCCAGCACCTCCATGATCACGTGCAGCGGATAGAGGAAGGCGACGTCGCGGGCGAAGTCGCAGCGGTCGCCGTGCTCGGCCATGCGGTCGATGAAGCCGCGCGCGATCTCGCGAATGCGGGCCTCCAGCGCCTTCAGGTTCTGCGGCAGCAGCGAGCCCTGCGTGATCTTGCGGTAGGCGAAGTGGTCGGGGTTATCCATCTGCACCAGAGAGCGGACCAGGTGGGGCGACCCGCCCATCATCTCGCGGACCTTCTTGTCGGCCTCGATCGTCGTGATGACCGTGGCGCGGTCGCCGTTGTGGAACAGCTCGTTCTGGCGCTCGACCTCCAGGATGTCGGCGTGGCGCGTGACCACCCAGAACGGATCGAAGCCGTCCGGCTGGGCCACCTCCAGCGGCGCTTCGCGGCGCAGCTGGGCGAAGGCTTGGTCGACGCGGTCGCCATCGGCATAGGCGGTCGGGTCGACGATGGTGTTGGCGATTTCGGTCGAGATCGTCATGGCGCGTCCTGGCTCCTCCCGGGGATGGCTTCGCGGCCACCTCAATTATTTGCTTGTTGTCCAACAAATAACTAAGTTCGGCAAGATGACATCGCCCCTTAAGGTCCCCGAACGGCGCACCCAGTCTGATCGCCGCCAGCAATCCGAGGCCGAGCTGCTGCGCGCGGCCGCCGAACTGATCGCCGAGCAGGGGGTGGCGGCGGCCACGTTCGAGAATATCGGGTTGAGGGCGGGCTACAGCCGAGGGCTCGTCACCCAGCGCTTCGGTTCGAAGCAGGGCTTGATCGAGGCGCTGATCACGAGGCTTCAGGCGCGGCTGGAAGCGCTGATGGACGACCGGCGGCTGGACCAGCTGGACGGCCTGGAGTCTGTGCTGGGCTTCATCGACACGTTCCTGACGAACCTGTCGCGCGACGGCGAGATGCGCGCCTATTTCGTGCTGCTGGCCGGCGCGGTCGCCGACGTGTCCGAGCTGCGCGCGCCCTTCGCCCAGGCCCACAAGGGCGCCGAGGAGCGGTTGGAGGCCATGGTCCTGCGCGGCCAGGCCGAGGGCGTCATCCGCGCCGAACTCAACGCCGACGCGGCCGCGCTGATGGTGGGGTCTTTGCTGCTGGGGCTATCCACCCAGTTGCTGATCGATCCCGGCATGGACCTCGAGCCGATCCGGGAGACCAGTTTGACGTTGTTGCGAACCAGCTTGGCGGCCTGAGTCCCAATCCTGTCCTGGATTTCATTTGAATAGCACTGGTCGCGGCTGTCAGGTCCACGCTCCGAAAAAGAGGGTGTGACCATGACTCGTCTGCTGCTGGCCTCCGTCCTGTGCCTGACCTTCGCGGTCGCCGAGCCGGCGTTTGCGCGGGACGCCGCGCCGGACAACGCGACCATGGGGGAGATCTTCAACGCCGACCAAGCCGTCCGCAAAGGCATTTCCCTGGGGCAAAAGCCCGACCGCGCTTTCGTCGAACGGATGAACGCCGATGACGCCGCGCGCCGCGTCCAAACGAGGGCCCTGTTGGAGTCGGGCGCGCTGAAGACTGGCGAGGACTTCCGCAAGGCGGCCTTCGTGTTCCAGCACGGGCAGCGGCCCGAAGATTTTCTCCTAGCCCACAGCCTGGCGGTGGCGGCCGCGGCGCGCGGATCGACCGAGGCGACCTGGATCGCCGCCGCCAGCCTGGATCGCTATCTGCAAATGACCGGCGGGTCTCAGATCTACGGTACCCAGACCATAGCCCGTAAGGGCGAGGCGCCCACGCTGGACCCTTATAATCGCGACCTTGTTCCGGACGTCCTGCGCACGGCCTTGGGCGTCCCCACCCTGGCGGAGCAGCAGGCAAAGCTGGAAGCGGTGCAAAAGGCCGTCAAGGCCGCGCAGCCGACCCCGCCAAAGCCCTGAGGCGGCAGGCTCAGGCCACGTCGATGCGGTAGCTTTCGATGACCGTATTGGCCAGCAGCTTCTCGCACATGGCCTTGACCTCGGCCTTGGCGGCTTCGGCGTCGGCGGCGTCGAGATCGAACTCGATGACTCGGCCCACGCGGGCGTCCTTCACCGACGGCCAACCCAAGCCGTGCAGGGCGTTCTCGACGGCCTTGCCCTGAACGTCGAGCACGCCGGGCTTCAGGAACACGTGGACGGTGGCTTTCACTCTAAATCTCCTCACCCGTGGAACGGGGGAGGGGGACCGCGAAGCGGTGGAGGGGGCGTCGGCCGGCCATCCATCGCATCGGGCTTCAGCGCCCCCTCCGTCGCGGCGCCGCGCGCCGCGCCACCTCCCCCGCGGGCGGGGGAGGAGAACCCAAGCTTAATGCATCCCGCCTTGGATGACGGTCGGCATTTCCTTCATGATCCCCAGGCGGCGGGCCACCTCGGTATAGCTCTCGATGACGTTGCCGAGGTCGCGGCGGAAGCGGTCCTTGTCCAGCTTCTCGTTGGTGGCGGCGTCCCACAGACGGCAGCTGTCGGGGCTGATCTCGTCGGCCAGGATGATGCGCGAGAAGTCGCCCTCGTAGACGCGGCCGAACTCGATCTTGAAATCGACCAGCGTGATGCCGACGCCGCTGAACAGGCCCGACAGATAGTCGTTCACCCGCAGGGCCATGGCCATCATGTCGTCGATCTCCTGGGTCGCGGCCCAGTTGAACGCGGTGATGTGCTCCTCGGAGACCATCGGGTCGCCGAGCTTGTCGTCCTTGTAGTAGAACTCGATGATCGAGCGGGGCAGGGGCTGGCCCTCGGTCAGACCCAGGCGCGTGGCGATCGAGCCGGCGGCGATGTTGCGCACCACGACTTCGAGCGGAACGATCTCGACTTCCTTGATGAGCTGCTCGCGCAGGTTCAGGCGGCGAATGAAGTGGTTCTGGACGCCGATCGAATTCAGGCGAGTCATGATGTACTCGCTGATCCGGTTGTTGATGACGCCCTTGCCTTCCAGCACGGCCTTCTTCTGGGCGTTGAAGGCGGTGGCGTCGTCCTTGAAGTACTGGATAAGCGTGCCGGGCTCGGGGCCCTCGTACAGAATCTTGGCCTTGCCTTCGTAGATTTTCTTGCGACGGGTCGTCATGGCTCTCGTCGAGGCCCTTCTGAAAACGCGCGCGTCGCCTTGGTCCGGAGGCTTCCGGAGAAACGAAAAGCGCGCGCGGCGGATAGCTGCGCGCGGCGTTCGACTCAAGGCCGCTCACTGAAAAAATCCCGTGGAACCTACCTGAATGAGCGGTTCGGCGCAAACACGCGACGGTGGTTTGGTCTATGCTATGGTGGGAAACGTGGCCTGCGGCTTATCCACCGATTGCGGCGGCGACCGGCACGGGATATGCAGCCGGCTTGGACGACTTTGGGGCCTTCATGACCACTTTCGACGAACGCGAGCAGGGTTTCGAACGTAAGTTCGCGCTGGACCAGGAACTGGAATTCAAGGCGACCGCGCGCCGCAACCGCCTGCTGGGCGAGTGGGCGGCCGGTCTGATGGGCCTCGCCACGGTCGAGGAATACGCGCGCGCGGTGGTCAAGTCCGACTTCGAACAGCCGGGCGACGAGGACGTTTTCCGCAAGGTCTTCGAGGACCTGAAGGGTTCGGGCGTTTCGGCGACCGAAGGCGAGGTCCGCATGAAGATGGCTGAGCTGCTGGCCCAGGCCCGCGAGCAGATCAAGGCTGGCGAGTAAGTCCAGTCGCGGCGCCGATTCGATTTATTCCAGACACGCCCTTCAAGCCCGGCGCGGAAAGCCCTCCGCGTCGGGCTTTGTCGTTCAGGGCGTCTGGCGCTGGCAGGGCGTCCGGCGCTGGAAAGCGCCCGCGCCATCCTGGATGGCGCGGGGCATTTTCATCGGCGGTCGCTTACCAGATGCGCGAGCGCTTCTCCGGCGGCAGGTAGAACTTGTCGCCGGGCTTGACGCCGAAGGCCGCGTACCAGGCGTCGACATTGCGCGTCGGGCCGATGACCCGGAAGTTGGACGGCGAGTGCGGGTCGGACGCCATCTGCTGCTTCAGCGAATCGTCGCGCGACTTGTCCTGCCAAGCCTGGGCGAAGGCCAGGAAGAAGCGCTGGTCGCCGGTCATGCCGTCGATCACGGGGGCGGGCTTGCCCTTCAGCGCCGCGTGATAGGCGTCGTAGGCGACTTGCAGGCCGGCCAGGTCGGCGATGTTCTCGCCCATGGTCAGTTGCCCGTTGATGTGCATCCCGGGCACGGCTTCGTAGGCGTCGTACTGCGCGCCCAGCACGCCGGACTGGGCCTCGAAGCGCTTGGCGTCCTCGGCCGTCCACCAGTCGCGAAGCTTGCCGGTGTCGTCGATCTTGCGGCCCTGGTCGTCGAAGCCGTGGCTGATCTCGTGGCCGATCACCGCGCCGATCGCGCCGTAGTTCACCGCCGGGTCGGCGGCCGGATCGAAGAACGGCGCTTGCAGGATGCCCGCGGGGAACACGATCTTGTTCTCCAGGCCGCCGTTATAGGCGTTCACCGTCTGCGGGGTCATGCCCCACTTGCCGTGGTCGACCGGCTTGCCCAGGTCGGACAGCTGATAGGCCCATTCGAAAGCGCCGCTGCGGCGGACGTTGCCATAGAGGTCGCCGGCGTCGATCTTGAGGCCCGAATAGTCGCGCCACTTGTCGGGATAGCCGACCATGACCCGCATCTTGGACAGCTTGGTCAGCGCCGCCTGCTTGGTGGCCGGGGTCATCCACGGCGCCTTTTCGATGCGGGCGGCCATGGCGACCTTCAGATTGCCGATCAGCTCGACCATCTGGGCCTTGGACGAGGGCGGGAAATACTTGGCGACATAGGTCTGGCCGACCAGTTCGCCCAGACTGCCGTCCACCAGGGTGACGCCGCGCTTCCAGCGGGGGCGCAGCTGGGTCTGGCCCGACAGCACCTTTACGAACTCGAAGCGACTGTCGACGAAGCGCTTGGAGAGGTAGGGGGACATTTCCTGCACGCCCTGCACGGTCTGCCAGGCCTTCAGGGTTTCCAGCGGCGTGGCGGCGAACAGCTTGGCGATGTCGCGAACGGCGGTCTTCTCGCCCAGCACCACCGACTTGAGACCCGGCGCGCCGGCGGCGGCCAGGTAATCCGACCACGGAATTTCCGGCGCGAAGGCCTGAAGCTCCGCGATCGTCATCGGGTTGTAGGTCTTCTCGACGTCGCGACGCTCGGCGATCGGCCAGCTGACCTTGGCGATGGCGGTCTCGAAGGCGATCACATCGGCCGCCGACTTGGCGGGATCCGGGGCGCCGACCATCTTCAAGGCCCGCTCGGCGAAGGCGCGATAGGCCTCCAGCTGGGGCTTGAAGCCGTCGGTCAGGTAGTAGTCGCGGTCGGGCAGTCCCAGGCCCGATTGGCCGATATAGAGGACGTTCAGCTCGGGGGTCTTGGCGTCCGGATAGATGTCCAGCGAGAAGAGATCGGAGCCGAAACCGCCGTGGGCCGCGCCCAGGGCCTTGGCCATGTCGGCCTTGGTCGCGATGGCGGCGATCCTGGCCAGATCGGCCTTCAGCGGCGCGTCGTCGACCTGCTCGACCTTGGCCTCGTCGGTGAAGCTCTTGTAGAGCCCGCCGATCTGGGTGTTGGCCGGCGCGGTCTCGATCAGGGTCCGCAACTGGTCCTGCGAGCGGTTGAAGACGTCGTAGCCGACGCCGGCCGAAGGCTGATCGGCGGGGATGGTCGTCCGCTTCTCCCACGACCCGTTGGCGAACTTGTTGAAGTCGTCGCCGGGCTTCACGGCGGTGTCGCGAGCCGTCAGATCGACGCCCCAGGCCCCGTACATCGGCTTGTCGGCGGCCAGGGCCGCGCCGGAGATCGCGACCGCCGAAACGGCGGCCAGCAGGAAGATGCGCATGTGTAGGATCCCAATGCCCCTCGGAAGGGCGGATGCTGCCCTATGCGCGGCCCGGATGCAGATAAAATTCGCGTAATGTTGGCCGCGCCGGGAAGGCGTGCTTAGCTAAGGCGTCCCGACAACCCTGGGAGACGGCCATGACCGTCGTCACCGTCCACTACGCCAAGACCAACCTCTCGCGCCTGCTGGCCGAGGTCGAGGCTGGCGGCGAGGTGATTATCGCCCGCGGCGACAAGCCGGTGGCGCGCCTGGTGGCCGAACCGCCCACGCACCCGGAAACGCCGCGACCCAAGCGGGTGTTCGGATCGATGAAAGGGCGGATTGCCATGGACGACAGTTTCTTCGATCCCTTGCCCGAGGAAGAGCTGACCCTCTGGGAGGGCGGCCCGGACGATCAGTGAGGCTGTTGCTCGACACCCACGCGTTGCTTTGGTTCCTGGAGGGCTCGGACAAGCTGCGTCGCGCCGCCCGTCAGGTGATCGAGGATGAGGCCAACACCGTCTTCGTCAGCGCGGTCTCGGCGATGGAAGTCACGACCAAGGTGCGGCTTGGCAAGCTAGCCTCGGCCGAGGCCCTGGCGTTGAATTTCGAGGTCGAGATCCTGGTGAGGGGCTTCCTGCCTTTGCCGATAACCCTGGCGCATGCGGAACGGGCGGGCGGCATGCCGGGAGAACATCGGGACCCCTTCGACCGGCTGCTCATCGCCCAGGCCCTGGTCGAGGACCTGACACTGGTCTCCAACGAGGCGATCTTCGACGGCTTCGGCGTCAAGCGTCTCTGGTAGCCAGCGCCTCGCGCAGGGCGCCCCAGGCGGTCGCCTTCTGCTCGAAACTCTTGGCCGCATGAGCCGGAGACGAGGAGGGCAGGGCCAGGGTCGGGAGGCGGTCGCCGATCAGCCGGCCGCCCAGCTTCGCCGCCGTCCCGCCATTGAAGGCCACGAGCCGCAGGGCGGGCAGGGCGTCGATCAGCGCGAGCAGATCATTGGCGGCCGGATCGCGGATGGCGGCGTCCAGACTGCCGGGGCGCTCGGCCTCGGCGATGACGTCCCACAGGCCGACGCGGCGGGCCAGCAGGGCCGCGAGGCGGTCCTCGTAGGCCAACGCGACCAGGGCCGTGTCCAGCACGCCTTCCATCAGTCGCCAGAACGCGTTGCGCGGGTGGCCATAGTACTGGCGCGCGGCCAGCGAGGCCTCGCCCGGCAGGCTGCCGAGGATCAGGACGCGGGTGGCCGCGTCGACGACCGGGGCGAAGCCCGCCTTGCGCACGCCGGGCGCGGCCTTAACCCTGCTCGCCGAACACCCGGTTGAAGATCACGTCGACGTTCTTGGTGTGGTAGCCAAGGTCGAACAGGCTCTCGAGCGCCTCGTTCGACAGCGCCTTGGACACCACCGGATCGGCCTTCAGGAAGTCGAGGAAGCGGCCCTCGCCGCGCCAGACCTTCATGGCGTTGCCTTGCACCGCCGCATAGGCGTCCTCGCGCGACACGCCTTCCTGGGTGAGGGCCAGCATGACGCGCTGCGAGAACACGAGGCCGCCCAGCTTGTCCAGGTTCTTGGCCATGTTGTCGGGATAGATGTTGAAGCGCTCGATGACGCCGGCCAGGCGGCGCAGGGCGAAGTCGAGGTGGATGGTGGCGTCGGGACCGATGCCGCGCTCGACCGACGAGTGGCTGATGTCGCGCTCGTGCCAGAGGGCGACGTTCTCCATGGCCGGGACCACGGCCGAGCGGACCAGGCGGGCCAGGCCCGTCAGGTTCTCGGTCAAGATCGGGTTGCGCTTGTGCGGCATGGCCGACGAACCCTTCTGACCCGGATCGAAGGGCTCCTCGGCTTCCAGGACCTCGGTGCGTTGCAGGTGACGGATCTCGGTGGCCAGGCGCTCGACCGAAGAGGCGACGACGCCCAGGGCCGCGAAATAGGCCGCGTGGCGGTCGCGCGGGATGACCTGGGTCGAGACCGGCTCGACGGCCAGGCCCATCTTGTCGGCCACGTGCTGTTCGACGCGGGGATCGACATTGGCGAAGGTGCCGACAGCGCCCGAGATCGCGCAGGTGGCGATTTCGAACTTGGCCATCGCCAGGCGCTCCTTAGCGCGCTGGAACTCGGCGTAGTAGCCGGCCAGCTTCAGGCCGAAGGTGATCGGCTCGGCGTGGATGCCGTGGCTGCGGCCGACGCAGACGGTCATCTTGTGCTCCATCGCCCGGCGCTTCAGCGCGGCCAGCACTAGGTCGACGTCTTCCAGCAGAAGGTCGGTGGCGCGCGACAGCTGCACGGCGAAACAGGTGTCCAGCACGTCCGAGCTGGTCATGCCCTGGTGCAGGAAGCGGGCCTCGGGACCGACGATTTCCGATACGTGCGTCAGGAAGGCGATGACGTCGTGCTTGGTGACGCGCTCGATCTCGTCGATGCGGTCGCTGTCCCAGACGGCGTCGCGGCCCTTTTCCCAGATCGTCTCGGCGGCGAGCTTCGGGATGGTCCCGATCTCGGCCATGGCGTCGGCGGCGTGGGCCTCGATCTCGAACCAGATCTTGTACTTGGTCTGGCTGGACCAGATGGCGGCGGCTTCGGGGCGGGCGTAGCGGCTGATCATGGGGCGGCCGTTTCGGCCCGACCGCCCCGGGAGTCAAGGGAAGAGGCTTATTACTTGGTCGGCGAAGATCCTCCCCCGCGATGTGGGGAGGTGGCCCGGAGGGCCGGAGGGGGCTAGCTGGGCCTATGCCGTGAAGGCCCCCTCAGCCGCGCCGCGGCAGCTCCCCCGCATCACGGGGGAGCATCTTAAACTTACGCCCCCGCGCGTTCCTTCATGTGCTTCACCAACCCGATGGCGGCCAGGGCGTAGTGCAGCCCAGCCCAGGCGTAGAAGCACAGCGAGACGATGATGCCCTGCTGGGTCGCGCGGGCCATGGCGCCGGCGCAGGCCTTGGCCAACTCGGGCGCGGACCCCTTGGGCGCGAGGCCGCCCGGGCACGTCGTGGCGAAGCTCTGGACCCCGGGGTCGTGGAAGGCGCTGGAGACTGACTGGATCACCCCGACAGGGCCCGGATGGTTCAGGTGAAACTGGGCCAGATGGTCGATCAGCCAGCCGGTGAAGACCGGTCCGCCGCCCAGGGCGATCAGGTTCAGCACGAAGAACAGCAGGGCCGTGGCCGTGGCCCGCCGACGCGGCTCGACCGAGTTCTGGACGACGCCGAAGGTCGGCGCCAGGTAGGTGTAGTGGAAGATGCCTGGAACCAGCAGGATCAGGGCCGTCATCTTCCAGTCGGTCTGCAGATAGGCGGCGATATAGATCGGCGTGGCGATCACCAGGCCGATCGCGGGCGTGAGGGCGTACCACCGGGGGCTCTTCTTTCCGGCCCAGTCGGTCAGGAAGCCGCCCACCAGCGTGCCGACGCCGGCCGAGAAGCCGCCGATCAGGCCGGTGATCAGGCCAACCTGCGCCAGGCCCAGGTGGAAGGCGCGGACAAAGTAGGGCGGCACGAACGCGCCCGAGCCATAAGAGCCAAACGAGGCGATGGTCACGCCCAGCATCATGTGCAGCACGGGCCACTTGCCGAACAGCACCTTGGTCACGGCCCAGATCTCGGCGAACTCGGTGGCCAGCGAGAACGGCGGCTTGGCCGGCTCGACCACGACGTCCTCGGCCTCCAGGGGACGCTCGACGATCTCGGAGTGGCCGCGCGGGGGCTCCTTGACCACCAGCTTGACGATCAGGGCCAGCAGCAGGCCGGGCAGGCCAACGATGACGAAGGCCACGCGCCAGCTGAACTCCTGGGCCAGCCAGCCGCCGGCCACCGCGCCGAACATGGTGCCCAGCGGGATGCCGAACGAGTAGATCGACAGGGCCGAGGCGCGCTTCTTGGGCTCGTAGTAGTCGCTGATCAGGGAGTGGCTGGGCGGCGAGCAGCCGGCCTCGCCGACCCCGACGCCGAAGCGGAACAGGGCCAGCTGGGTGAAGCTGGTCGCGGCCCCGCATAGGGCCGTGAACCCTGACCAGACCACCAGCGACAGCGAGATGATCGTCACGCGGTTCTTGCGCTCGGCCAAGCGGGCGATCGGGATGCCCAGCACCGTGTAGAGCAGGGCGAAATAGAGCCCGCCCAGCAGGCCCAGCTGGGTGTCGGTCAGCTTCAGGTCGACCTTGATGGCCTGGCCTATGGTGGCGATGATCGTCCGGTCGATGAAGTTGAAGGTGTAGGCGGCGAGCAGAAGCCCCAGCACCGCGGCCTTGTAGCCATTCGAGTAAAGCGGCCGAACGCCGCCGGACGCACGCGCGTCGGCCATCCTGACTCTCTCCCTTCAAACATTTGTTCTATTTATTCTGGGGACTGTAGACGTAGCGGAAGCCAAAGCGCCAGAGACTAATTTCCAGGCGGCGATCGGAACGCTAAAGCGTTGCTTCGAACGGTGTTTAGCGAGAGGCGCGTCATGCGGATCGTGATCGGCGACAAACAGTGGTCCAGCTGGTCGCTGCGGCCTTGGCTGGCGCTTCGGCGCACCGGCGCGGCGTTCGAGGAAATTCCCGTGGCGCTGCGTCAGGGCGAGGCGACGACCGCGGCGATCGGCCGGTATTCGCCCAGCAAGCTGGCCCCGGCCCTGATCGACGGCGATCTGGTGATCTGGGACTCCCTGGCCATCTGCGAGTATCTGGCCGAGACGTTCCCCGCCGCGAAACTATGGCCGGACGACGCGGCGCTTCGCGCGATCGGCCGTTCGGCGGCTTGCGAGATGCACTCGGGTTTCCAGTCCCTGCGCGGCGAATGTCCGATGGCGCTGGAGGTCGAGCCTCGGTCGGTCGACATCTCCGAAGCCACCCAGAAGGACGTGTGCAAGATCGTCGAGCGCTGGAGCCAATTGCTGGCGCGCTCGGGCGGGCCGTTCCTGCTGGGCGAATGGTCGATCGCCGACGCCTTCTACACGCCGGTGGCGACCCGTTTTCGCACCTACGGGATCAAGCTCTCGGACCATGGCGACGCCGGCCCGGCCGGAGCCTACGCCGAGCGCCTGCTGGAAACGCCCGAGTTCCTGGAGTGGGAGCGCGCCGCGAAGGCTCGGTCAAACGAGCTTTAGGACAGCACCACGGCGGTGCCGGCGACCGAGACCATCATCATCTGGCCGTTGGGGCCGACGGTGTTGTAGTCGAGGTCGACGGCCAGGATGGCGTTGGCGCCAAGCTTCTCGGCTTCCTTGATCAGGTTCTTCATGGCGTCCTCGCGGGCGCGGGCCAGCACGCGCTCGTAGGACTTGGAGTGACCGCCGATGAAGTCGCGGATCGCGGCCAGCAGGTCCAGCACGACATTGGCGCCCAGGATCGACTGGGCATAGATCGCGCCCTTGTACTCGCGAACCGGCCGGCCCTCGATGAATGGCGTGGTCGTGATCAGCATCCCGGAATCCTGAGCCTTCGATAGGGTTAACTTAGGCGCAAACCACGCCGTTCGCGAGGGGCTCCCCCGACGCGGGACGCATTCGACGACGATGTTCTCCCAACGCGGGAATCTGGACGGGCGGGCCTTTCGGCATGGCGAGGCTTCGGGCAGATTGCCCGCCGTTTACCATATCCGCCCCGGAGCCGGCCGGTGATCTTCGCCAAGTCGCATATCGACCTGCACAATATCCGCAACAACGTCGAGCGGGTGAAGAAGCTGTCGGACAACATCGTCGGCGTGGGTCCGCTCGGCATCGGCCTGGACGGGCTGCTGACCTGGATTCCGGGGGCGGGCGAGCTCTACAGTCTGGGCGCCGGCGGCCTGATCGTCTGGGACGCGGTGCGGGCGCGCGCCGCGCCGATGATCGTGGTCCAGATCATCGCCATCATCGTCATCGACACCGTCTCGGGCGCGCTGCCGGGCGCGGGCAAGATCGTCGACGTGCTGTTCACCGGCCACAAATGGTCGGCCGACATGCTGACGAAGCACATGGACGACACCATCTATTTCGAAGGGGCCCGCAAGGACATGCAGGGCTCGCAGGAATATCGCGAGCTCCTGTCGCGCATCCAGGCGGGCAAGGAGAAGCGGCGGGTCGTCTTTTTGGGTTAGGTCGCGACAACCTTCGGCGGAGCGAGGCGTTCAGATCAGCATGACCGACGACATCTCGCTCTCTGGCGACTATGCCAGCGATCGCCGCGCCAAGGCCCACCGGGCCTGGAAGTCGGCGGAGACGATCAAGCGCCTGTCGGATCGCCTGATCGGCATCGGCCCCTTCGGGCTCGGCGTCGACGGCGTTCTGGCCTGGGTGCCGGGCGCGGGTCTGGTCTACGGGATCGGGGCGGGCGCGCTGCTGGTCGCGCACGGCTTTCTGGCCGGCGCTTCGGCCGCGACCCTGGCGCGAATGACCGCCTATCTGGTCGTCGACAACCTGTCGGACACGATCCCGGTGGCCGGCTGGGCTTTCGACACCCTGTTCCCCGCCCACCTGATGGCGGCCAAGGCTCTCCAGAAGGACATCGAGGCCCGCCACGGCCTTCCCGAAGACGTGGCGGCCGAGCGGGCGCGCAAGAAGCGCGGTCTGTTCGGGCGCGGGAAGGGGCGTTAGCCACGCGGCTCGTCCCTGTCTGTCCGCGCTTTTCATCGCGCGTCCACGAGCTTGGGCGGGTCTGGCAAGACTTGATTAACCCTGGGCCCCGAGTCTGAGGTCATGGCTTCCAACGCGACACATGCCTTCGCCCGCACGGACCGCACGCGTCTGGGCCTTTGGTGGTGGACGACCGATCGCTGGCTGCTGGGCGCGACGGCCCTGCTGGTGACGCTGGGCATGTTGCTGTCGTTCGCCTCCAGCCCCGCGGCCGCCCAGCGGATCGGCATCGACGACCAGTTCCACTTCGCCGTCCGCATGTGCCTGTTCGCCACCGGCGCGGCGATCATCCTGCTGTCGGTGTCGATGCTGTCGCCCAGGGGAATCCGGCGGGCGGCGTTCTTCATCTATCTGGCGGCGATCGCCGTCATGGTCGCCCTGCCGTTCATCGGCCATAACGCCAAGGGCGCGACGCGCTGGCTGCAGTTCGGCGGCTTCACCCTGCAGCCGTCCGAGTTCATGAAGCCGGCCCTGATCGTGCTGGTCTCGTGGATGTTCGCCGAGGGCCAGAAGGGCGAGGGCGTGCCGGGCGTGTCCATCGCCTTCCTGCTCTATTTCATCGCCGTGGGCCTTCTGCTGGTGCAGCCCGACGTTGGCCAGACCGTGCTGATCACCATCGCCTTCGGGGCGGCCTTCTGGATGGCCGGGGTGCCGATCTCGTGGATCATGGGCCTGGGCGGCGTGGCCCTGGCGGGGCTGGGATCGACCTACTTCCTGTTCGACCACGTCCACGCCCGGGTGCAGAAGTTCCTTAGCCCCGACCAGGCCGACACCCACCAGGTGACCCGCGCCGCCGAGGCCATCCGCGCCGGCGGCCTGTTCGGCCGGGGGCCGGGCGAGGGCGTCATGAAGCGCCACGTGCCCGACCTGCACACCGACTTCATCTATTCGGTCGCCGCCGAGGAGTACGGCCTGGTCTTTTCCCTGGCCCTGATCGCGCTGTTCACCTTCGTGGTGGTGCGCGGGCTGTACAAGGCCATGAAGCTGAACGACCCCTTCGAGCAGGTCGCCGCCGCCGGTTTGTTCGTCCTGGTGGGCCAACAAGCGATCATCAATATCGCCGTGAACTTGAACATGATCCCGACCAAGGGCATGACGCTTCCGTTCATCAGTTACGGGGGCTCCTCGATGCTCGCGATGGGATTGACGCTGGGCATGGCCCTGGCCTTGGTGCGCAAGCGCCCCGGCGCCTATGGCGCGTCGGGCGAGTTCGGCCTCGGCGAAGCTTTCGCCTGACATGAGCAAGCTGGCCGTCGTCGCCGCCGGGGGAACCGGCGGACATCTGTTCCCCGCCCAGGCCCTGGCCGAAGCCCTGGCCGCGCGCGGCTGGCGCGTCGTGCTGGCCACCGACGAGCGCGGCGCGCTCTACGCCGACAAGTTCCCGGCCGAGGAGCGCCTGGCCCTGTCGGCCGCCACCGCCAAGGCCGGCGATCCGATCGGCATGGTCCGGGCCGGCGTCGTGGTCATGCAGGGCGTGCTCCAGGCCCGCAAGGCGTTCAAGCGTCTGGACCCGGCCGTGGTGGTCGGCTTCGGCGGCTATCCGGCCCTGCCGGCCCTGCTGGCGGCCCTGGCCCAGAAGCGCCCCACGGTGATCCACGAGCAGAACGCGGTGCTGGGCCGCGTGAACCGCTTCCTGGCTCCCAAGGTCGACGAGGTCGCCTGCGCCTTCCCGACCTTGCAGATGGCCAAGCCGGCCGTGAAGGCCCGCGCCCATGTGGTCGGCAATCCGGTGCGTCCGCCGGTGCGCGCGCTGTATGACGTGCCCTACCTGCCGCCGGAGGTGCAGCTGCGGGTGCTGGTCACGGGCGGCAGCCAAGGCGCGCGCCTGCTGTCGGAACTGATCCCCGAGGCGATCGCCAAGCTGCCCGAGGACCTGCGCTCGCGCCTGAAGGTGTTCCAGCAGGCCCGCGCCGAGAGCATGGAAGGCGCGCGCAAGATCTACCGCAACGCCATGGTCGACTGCGAGGTCGCGCCGTTCTTCCGCGACATGGCCGGCTATCTGCGCCAGTCGCATCTGGTGATTGGCCGTTCTGGCGCCTCGACCTGCACCGAGCTGGCGGTGGCCGGCCGCCCCTCGATCCTGGTGCCGCTGAAGATCGCCGCCGACGACCACCAGCGCTTCAACGCCAAGCTCCTGGAAGAGGCGGGCGGCGCGGCCGTGTGCCTGGAGGACGAACTGACCGTCGACGCCATGGCCGGCGCCCTGAACGCCCTGCTCAAGAACCCCGAACGTCTGGCCCGCATGGCCGCCGGCGCGCGCTCGGTCGCCAAGCCGAACGCGGCGGAAGAGCTGGCGGACCTGGTGGAGAGGACGGCGGGGTAACGCGGATAGCGCTTGGCCGCCCGCGTTGTGACATTCCGCGCTACTGACGCGCCAGCGCCTGCAGGTCGTCCAGCTTGACGCCGATAGGCGTTTTGGACGTCACGCCAGGACCTGGCCACCAAGCGCAGCCCTCCGTCGAATAGTACGCGAAGCACTCATCATACTCAGGCGTGCCCCTGGTAAGACCATCCGCATCGCACATCGCGTAGGCCCAGGGAACGCAACGCGACGGCCCGGCCGCGGCCGGCGCGGCCACCATAAGGCCATTGGCCAACGCAGCCATGGCGATCGCGGCGCAGACGGATTTCCAACCCAAACGAGGCTTCATCTGAATTCTCCCTTGTCCTCAGAATGAGGATTGTCCCGAGCTTCCGCCCGAGGAGCGCAGGATGTCAATCTTTGGGGGAGATTATAATATTTCTATCAGAAAGAGCATTTCCTTTGAGCCGCCTTGCCTCTTCGGTAAGCGGCCTCCTCAGCTGCCGGACTGCTTGGTTGTTGCCGACGCGCGAACTTGCGCTCGCGCAATGCCGAGGCCCTTTCGAGCGCCTACCCGCGCCGAGGGCGCTCGGCGTGGACCGCGCGCGAAACCAGGGTGATCGTATGTTCAAATCGGTTTTCATCGCCGGTCTCGTCGGCCTGACCATGATCGGCGGGGCCGCCTCGGCCACCGAGCTTCAGGTCAAGATGCGCAACCAGGGCGCGGAGGGGCCGATGGTGTTCGAGCCGTCGACGGCCAAGCTGAAGGTCGGCGACACCATCCGCTTCACGCCCGCCGATCCCGGCCACAATGTCGAGAGCATTCCAGGACTGGCGCCGGCCGGCGTCGCCCCGGTCAAGGGCCTGATCGGCAAGGAAGTGGTCGTCAAGGTCGCCAAGCCGGGCGTCTATGGCTTCAAGTGCTTCCCGCACTGGAGCATGGGCATGGTCTTCGTCGCCAAGGTCGGCGACGCCAAGCTGGACCCGGCCGTCGCCAACGCCACGCTGGCCTCGGCGCCGCCGCTGACCAAGCGCCGCCTGACCGCGGCCTTCAACGCGATCAAATAGTCAGGGCTCGGCGCCCGTCTCGATCAACGGGCGTCCGAGCGTCACCGCCTCGGCGAGGCTCCCCGCCACGGGGACCTTCGCGAACGGCGTCCAGCCGTCGCAGACGACCCTGGCCACCGCCGCGTCCGCGCCGCCTGGCGCGATCGGCGCGGCGGGGCGCTGGTCGCCCGTCACCGGACCTTCGCGGCCGCCGGCGCGGATGCTGGAAAAGCCCACGTGGGCGATCGTCCGCGCCTCGCAGTCGATGACCTCGTGGCGCCAGCCGCCCCAGAATTCCTCGGCGCCGGCCTTGAAGCCGCCCTCGGTGACCTGCAGCGCGCGCAGCCTGGCGACGCGGCCGGTCCACTGGACGCCGCCCATGTCGACGAAGGTCGCGAAACGGCCGACGTCGGCGAGGCGCAGGGTCAGCGGCGCGGCGGGGGAGGGCGCCTGGGCCAGCGCCGGGGTCGTCCACAAAGCGAAGGCGATGAGGGCGTTTCGCGCCGCGCGGATTTGGTCTAATCGGCTCATCATGATCCAGCGTAGACGCCCCGTCCCCTTCGAACTCGGCCCCGTGCACTTCATCGGCATCGGCGGCATTGGCATGTCCGGCATCGCCGAGATCATGATCCGCATCGGCTACACCGTTCAGGGCAGCGACGCCAAGGCCAGCGCCAATACCGAACGGCTGGAAAAGCTGGGCGCGCGGATCTTCATCGGCCACGACGCGGCCCATGTCGAGGGCGCCTCGGCCATCGTCTATTCGACGGCGGTCAAGGCCGATAACCCGGAAATGGTCGCGGGTCGCGACAAGCGCCTGCCGCTGGTGCGCCGCGCCGAGATGCTGGCCGAGCTGATGCGGCTGCAGTTCTCCGTGGCCGTGGGCGGCACGCATGGCAAGACCACCACGACCTCGATGGTCGCCACCCTGCTGGACGCGGGCGGCATGGACCCGACCGTGGTCAATGGCGGCATCATCAACGCCTACGGCACCAACGCCAAGGTCGGCGAGGGCGACTGGATCGTCGTCGAGGCCGACGAGAGCGACGGCTCGTTCCTGAAGCTGAAATCGACCGTGGCGATCGTCACCAATATCGACGCCGAGCACCTGGACCACTGGGGCGACTTCGAGGCGGTCAAGAAGGGCTTCCGCGACTTCATCGAGAACATCCCGTTCTACGGCTTCGCGGCCGTCTGCACCGACCATCCGGAAGTCCAGGCCCTGACCGCCCGGATCGAGAACCGCCGGCTCGTCACCTACGGGACCAACCCGCAGGCCGAGGTGCGGGTGCGCAACATCGAGATGGGCCCGGACGGCGCCAGCTTCGACATCGTGGTCTCGCCGCGCGACGGCGAGCCGGTCCGCTATGACGGCCTTAAGATGCCGATGGCCGGCCACCACAACGTGCTGAACGCCACCGCCGCCGTCGCCGTCGCCCGCGAGCTGGGCGTCGACGCCGAGGCGATCCGCAAGGGCCTGGCGGGCTTTGGCGGGGTCAAGCGGCGCTTCACCACCACCGGCGTGGCGAACGGAATCCGCGTGGTCGACGACTACGGCCACCACCCGGTCGAGATCGCCGCCGTGCTGAAGGCCGCCCGCGCGGTGACGCAGGGCAAGGTCATCGCCGTGGTCCAGCCGCACCGCTTCACCCGCCTGCGCGACCTGATGACCGAGTTCTCCAGCTGCTTCAACGACGCCGACACGGTGATCGTCGCCGACGTCTATACGGCCGGCGAGCAGCCGATCGAGGGCGTCAATCGCGACGCCCTGGTCGAGGGTCTCAAGAAGTTCGGCCACCGCCGGGCGCTGGCCTTGGAAAGCCCGACCGCCCTGCCGCGCCTGATCGCCGCCGAGGCCCAGAGCGGCGACCTCGTGGTGCTGCTGGGCGCCGGCGACATCACGACCTGGGCCTATGCGCTGCCGGGCCAGCTGGAAGCGCTGGCGAAGTGAGCTGGAAGACCCAACTCCCGACCGTCCGCGGCAAGCTGCTGATCGACGAGCCGCTGGCGCCGTTCACCTGGTTCCGGGTCGGGGGACCGGCCGACGTGGTATTCCTGCCGGCCGACGAGCAGGACCTGGCGGACTTCTTGAAGGCGCTGGATCCGAGCGTGCCGGTCATGGCGATCGGCGTGGGCAGCAATCTGCTGGTCCGCGACGGCGGCGTCGACGGGGTGATCATCCGCCTGGGCAAGGGCTTCAACACGGTCGAGGCCCTGGGCGACAACCGTATCAAGGCCGGCAGCGCCGTTCCCGACGCCATCCTGGCCCGCAAGGCGGCCGAGGCGGGGATCGCGGGACTGGAATTCTATGCCGGCATCCCCGGCACGATCGGCGGCGCGGTAATCATGAACGCCGGCTGCTACGGCTCGGAGACCGTCAATGTGGTCAAGTCGGTGCGGTTGATGGATCGCGCCGGCGTGGTGCGCGAGCTGTCGGTCGAGGAGTTGCACTACACCTACCGTCACAGCGCCCTGCAGGACGGCGAGATCGTCATCGTACTGGACGCGATCTTCGAGGGGACCGCCGACGAACCCGAGGCGATCAAGGCCCGCATGGCCGAGATCACCGCGCGGCGCGAGACCACCCAGCCGATCCGCGAGAAGACCGGCGGCTCGACCTTCAAGAACCCGCCGGGCCACTCTTCGTGGAAGCTGGTCGACGAGGCCGGCTGGCGGGGCAAGCCCTATGGCGGGGCGATGTTCAGTCCTCTGCACAGCAACTTCCTGATCAACACGGGCGAAGCCACGGCCGCCGACCTGGAAGGCCTGGGCGAGGCGGTCCGCGCGGACGTTCTCGAGAAGAGCGGCGTCCAGCTGGACTGGGAGATCAAGCGGATCGGGCGGTCGGCTTAGAGTAGATCCTCCCCCGTGATACGGGGGATCTGTCGCGAAGCGACCGAGGGGGCGAGCTGGGCGAAGGCCGAGTTCGCCCCCTCCGGCCCTCTGGGCCACCTCCCCCGCAACGCGGGGGAGGATCTCGCCACACTTCACGCGGATGCTGACTCCCCCTGGCCAAGCGCGGTGCTATGACTCCCGCGCCATTGGGGAGAATCCTTGCTCATGTACCGTCGCTTACTGGCCGCCTCGGCCGTTTTCGCCCTCCTGTCGGGCGTCGCCCACGCCCAGGACGTCAAGACCGCCGAAACCCTGCGCGACAAGGCGCTGCTGGATCGCACGGCCTGGGACGTCGCCGAGGACCTGACCACCACGATCGGCCCGCGCATCGTCGGCTCGCCCGCCATGGCCCGCGCCAAGGACTGGGGCGCGGCCAAGCTGAAGGCGCTCGGTTTCACCAACGTCAAGGTCGAGCAGTACGCCAAGTCGTCGTGGACGCGCGGCGAGGAGAGCGCCGAGCTGACGGCGCCCTATCCGATGAAGCTGACGATCGTCGGCCTGGGCCGCACGCCGGCCACGCCGCCCGAGGGGATCGAGGCCGAGGTGGCGCTGTTCCACACCTACGCCGAGCTGGTCGCCGCGCCGGAAGGCTCGCTGAAGGGCAAGATCGCCGTCATCACCCAGCCGATGGTCAAGGCCCAGGACGGCTATGGTTACGGCGTGGCCGGGATCTCGCGCCGCGCCGGCCCGGTCGAGGCCGCCAAGCGCGGCGCCGTGGCCTTGCTGATCCGCTCGGTCTCGACCTCGGACTCGACCGTGCCGCACACCGGCGTCACCGCCTTCGGCGACGGCGTGACCACGATCCCGTCGGCCGCCCTGGGCGTGCCGGAGGCCGAGCAGCTGGAGCGCCTGGCCAAGAAGGGCCCGCTGCGCATCCGCCTGAAGCTGGCCTCGACCGTCAATCCCAACAACGTCGCCTGGAACATCTCGGGCGAGATCAAGGGCTCGGAGAAGCCGGACGAGGTGATCGTCATCGGCGGCCACCTGGACAGCTGGGACGTCGGCACCGGCGCCCTGGACGACGCCACCGGCGTGGCCATCACCACGGCCGCCGCCAAGCTGATCGGCGAGTTGCCCAAGCATCCCAAGCGCACCATCCGCGTGGTGATGTGGGGCTCGGAGGAGAGCGGCGGCGCCTCGGAAGCCTATCTGGCCGCGCACAAGGACGAGGTCCCCAAGATCGTCCTGGCCGGCGAGAGCGACGAGGGCGCGGACCGGATCTACGGCCTGAAGCTGCCGGCGGGGACGCAGAAGACTCCGTTCGCCACGACCGTCGCCAACGTACTGGCCCCGCTGAAGATCTATGTCGCGCGCGACGCCGCCGAGAACGGCGGTTCAGACATCGAGGGGCTGGAGGAAGCGGGCGTGCCGTCGATCGAGCTGCGCCAGGACGTCACCCGCTATTTCGACTACCACCACACGATGGACGACACGCTGAACAAGGTCGATCCGGCCCAGCTGGCCCAGAACGTCGCCGCCTGGACCAGCTTGATCTACCTCGTCGCCGACAGCGACATCGACTTCCGGGCGCTGAGGCCGGCGGGCGCGGAAGCCGGCAAGCGTCGGTACTGAGCCAGGCCGAGCGCCCCCTCCGTCGCGCCGCGTATCCGCAGCGCGCCACCTCCCCCGCGTCGCGGGTGAGGAGGAATCCTCTTTCTCCTCCACCGCCTCGCGGGGGAGGTGGATCGGCGCGGATACGCGACGAGACGGAGGGGGCGTTTTCCCGTCTGGCCTGCTAGGAACTCGTTTCCCAACCCTCAACGCCGAGATCCGCATGACCCTCCCGCTCGCCGGCCGCCACGTCGCCGTTCTGTCCGGGGGGCCGTCGGCGGAGCGCGAGGTCAGCCTCGTGACGGGCGACTTCTACGCCGGCGCCCTGGAGCGCCTGGGCGCCCGGGTGAGCCGCGTCGATCCGGGCCGGGACGTCGCCGAGGTGCTGGCGCGGCTGGAGCCCGACCTGGTGGTCAATGGCCTGCACGGCGTCTGGGGCGAGGACGGCCGGGTCCAGGGCGTGCTGGACACGCTGAAGCTGCCCTACACCCACTCCGGCGTCCTGGCCTCGGCCCTGGCGATGGACAAGGCCAAGGCCAAGGCCGTGCTGGCGGCGGCGGGCGTCACCGTGCCCGGCGGCGGCCTTTTCAATCGCCATCTCGCCGCGCGCGACCACGTGATGCAGCGACCTTATGTCGTCAAACCCAACGCCGAGGGCTCCTCGGTCGGGGTGTTCATCGTCCGCGAAGGCGCCAACCAGCCGCCGGCCGAACTGGCCTCGGACGCCTGGACCTTCGGGGAAGAGGTGCTGATCGAGCCTTACATTCCCGGGCTGGAACTGGCCGTCGCGGTCGTGGGTGAGTCAAATGGTCCCAAGGCCCTGGCGGTCACCGAAATCCGTGCATCCACAGGTTTCTATGACTACGACGCCAAGTACGCCGAAGGGGGTTCGACGCATGTCATTCCGGCGAAAATCCCCGACGGCGTAAGGGATCGGGCCATGCGCATGGCCGAGGTCGCCCATGCCGCTCTTGGTTGCCGGGGTGTAACCCGATCCGACCTTCGTTATGACGACATTAACGACCTTCTGGTCCTTCTAGAGGTCAACACGCAGCCCGGCATGACCCCGACCTCGCTCGTCCCCGAGCAGGCCGCCCATATCGGGCTCTCCGTTGACCGTTTAGTTTTATGGATCGTGGAGGACGCTTATGCCCGCTGTAGTGCGGGGGGGACCGCCTAAGCCTAGGCGACCCCGGGCCGAAGCGCCCGCAAGTCCGAGCAAAGGCAAGCCGGCGCCCCGGGGGGCGCAGCCGGCCGCGAAGCTGCACGCCGCCAAGGGCGTGGGTCTGTCGCCCACGGTCGCCCTCGGCGTCGCGGGCGCGGCGCTGGGCCTCGGACTGGTGGTGATGCTGCTGACCGGCCACCGGGCCGAGCGCATCGGCGCGTCCATGGTCCATGGCGTCGACAACAGCTTCGCCGCGGCCGGCTTCAAGCTGAAGACCGTCCATATCCGCGGCGCCTCGGCGACCGCTCAGGCCGACATCCTGAAGGCCTCGGGCCTCTATCTGAACCAGCCGACCCTGGGCATGGATCTGGCCGACGTGCGCGACAAGGTGCAGGGCGTCGGCTGGGTGAAGGACGCCAAGGTGGTGCGGATGCTGCCCGACACGGTGATGATCTCGGTCGAGGAGCGTCCGGCCCTGGCGGTCTGGCAGAACCAGGGTCGAATGAAGGTGATCGACGGCGAAGGTCGCGTGATCAGCGAGGCCGATCCGGCCCGCTTCCCGCAGCTGCCGCTGGTGGTGGGGCAGGGCGCCGACCAGGCCGCCGGCCTGATCCTGCCGGCCGTGGCCTCGCGGCCTCGCCTGCGCGATCGGCTCGAGGCGCTGGTGCGCGTCGACGATCGCCGCTGGGACCTGCGACTGAAGGACGGCTCGCTGATCCAGCTTCCGGCCATTGACGAAGAATCCGCGCTGATTCAATTGGATCAGCTCGACCAACGACAGCGAATCCTCGACATGGGTTTCGCGCGGATCGATCTGCGCGACCCCGAAATGGTGGCTGTCAGACCTCGCGACGCCGGACTGCCTGGGCAGCCCACGGCCGGCGGGGCGTAGACGAAGAGTGACGGTGAGGTGGCAATAGCGATGTCGCGATTGGAGGAACGGAAACAGGCCCGCGAGGGTCTGAAGGCCACGCTCGTGCGCCAGCCCGCCATCGCGGCCGTCGACCTTGGCGCGTCCAAGGTGACGTGCTTCATCATGAAGGCCGACGGCGTCCATCGCGACAACCGCACCCTGACGACGGCTGGCGTGGGCTACGTCCAGTCGCGCGGCGTGCGCGGCGGCGCGATCGTCAATCTGGACGAGGCCGCCCAGGCGATCGCCCAGGCCGTGGAGCGCGCCGAGACCGTCGCCGGCGTCAATGTCCAGGGCGTCAGCGTCTGCACGGCCGGCGGCCAGCTGGCCTCCAACCGCGTCCACACCCAGGTCTCGCTGGGCGCCCGTCCGATCAGCGACGGCGACCTGTCGCGCGCCATCGCCTCGGCCCTGGCCCAGGTCCGCATTCCCGGCCGCAAGCCGATCCACCTGCTGCCGATCGCCTGGTCGGTCGACGGCCAGCGCGGCATCCGCGATCCGCGCGCCATGTTCGGCCGCTCGCTGGGGCTGGAGCTGCTGGTCGTCTCGGTCAACGAGAACATCTTCCACACCCTGGCCCACTGCGTCGAACGCGCCCATCTCAGCTTCGAGGGCGTTGTCGCCGCGCCGTTCGCCTCGGCCCTGGCGGCCCTGGAGGAGGACGAGATGGACCTGGGCGCGGTCTGCATCGATATGGGCGGCGGTTCGACCTCCGTGGCCGTGTTCAACAACGGCGCGCTCTGCCACGTCGACAGCCTGGCCGTCGGCGGCGGTCACGTGACCCAGGACATCGCGCGGGGCCTGCAGACCTCGGTGGTGGGCGCCGAGCGCATCAAGACCCTGCACGGCAGCGCCATCGCCTCGGCCAACGAGGACCGCGAGATGATCGAGGCGCCGCCGCGCGGCGACGATCCGGGCGCCGGTCCGGTGATCGCGCCTCGCTCCCTGCTGAAGGGCATCATCCAGCCGCGCGTCGAGGAGACGCTGGAGCTGCTGCGCGAGCGCCTGAAGGCCTCGGGCGCGCCGGTCGAGCCGGGCGCGGGCATCGTCCTGACGGGCGGCGCCAGCCAGCTGGCCGGCGTCCGCGAGGTGGCCGTGCGCGTGTTCGACCGTCCCGTGCGCCTGGGCCGTCCGCGCCGGGTGCCGCACCTGGCCGACGCCGCCTCGGGTCCCGCCTTCTGCGCCGCCGCCGGCACCCTGCACCGCACCGCCTTCGGCCCGCGAGAGGCGGTGTCCAGCAAGGCGCTGGCCGGCAACGTGTCGCGCAAGCGTCCGCTCGATCCGAACGCCAGTCCGATGGCCAAGGCGGCCGCCTGGCTGCGGGACAATCTTTAACGGCGCCAATGTCCCGGCGCTGGAATGTTCAAGCGTGAGTAACTCTACAGTTTAACCTTTGGGCCCGGTCGAGTATCTCGACCGGGCCTTTTGCTGTCTCGCGCAACGCTCGATCAGCGGAATTGTGCTCAGCGGCGTTCGGTCGCACGCGCCTGTGAATCCCCGCTGGAACCGTTGGTTCGCCGGGAGATTCTGTTGATAGACCACAATTTATCCCACGGTCGCGCTCGACCCGGCCACGACTCAGATTATGCAGTTAACTGCCGATTAACGATGGTGGTTGTTCTGTTAACACGATCGTCGAGGCATCACGGCGATTGGGTGTCGCCGAGGTTTATCTGACGATTTCGGCGTAAGGACGCGAGGGTCCCATGGCTATTTCACTTTCCGCGCCGCGTACCACCGAGCTGAAGCCGCGCATCGTGGTGTTCGGGGTTGGCGGCGCCGGCGGCAACGCCGTGAACAACATGATCGAGGCGGGTCTCGAAGGTGTTGAGTTCGTGGTCGCCAACACAGACGCGCAGCAGCTTCAGTTCGCCAAGACGGACCGTCGCATCCAGCTCGGCGTCCAGATCACCCAAGGCCTGGGCGCCGGCGCGCATCCGGAAGTGGGCATGAGCGCCGCCGAGGAGAGCTTCCCCGAGATCGGCGAGCACCTGGACGGCGCGCACATGGTGTTCATCACCGCCGGCATGGGCGGCGGCACCGGCACCGGCGCCGCGCCGATCATCGCCAAGTGCGCGCGCGAGCGCGGCATCCTGACCGTCGGCGTCGTGACCAAGCCCTTCCACTTCGAAGGCCGTCACCGGATGCGCCTCGCCGACAGCGGCATCCAGGAGCTGCAGCGCTACGTCGACACCCTGATCGTCATCCCGAACCAGAACCTGTTCCGCGTCGCCAACGAGCGCACGACCTTCGCCGAGGCCTTCGGCATGGCCGACCAGGTGCTGCACTCGGGCGTCCGCTCGATCACCGACCTGATGGTGCTGCCCGGCCTGATCAACCTCGACTTCGCCGACGTCCGCACGGTCATGACCGAGATGGGCAAGGCGATGATGGGCACCGGCGAGGGCACCGGCGAGGATCGCGCCCTGATGGCCGCTCAGAACGCCATCGCCAACCCGCTGCTGGACGAAGTCTCGCTGAAGGGCGCCAAGGCCGTTCTGGTCAACGTGACCGGCGGCATGGACATGACCCTGCTGGAAGTCGACGAGGCCGCCAACGCGATCTCGGACCAGGTCGATCCGGAAGCCAACATCATCTTCGGCGCGGCCTTCGATCCGTCGCTGGAAGGCGTGATCCGCGTGTCGGTGGTCGCCACCGGCATGGACGGCGCCTCGATCGCCCAGATCGAGCCCAAGCCCGTTTCGCGCAACACCTCGGCCGCCCCGCTGATCGCCGAGACGACCCGTCCGGCGCCGCAGCCGGAACCGGCTCGCCCGACCTCGCGCTACGAAGCCGCTCGCCCGGTCGAACGTCCGTCGGCCTACGCTCCCGCGCCGCAGCCCGAGCCGGCCCCGGCGCCCGAGCCCGAGATCGTCATGGCCGCGCCCCAGCCGCAGCCCGAGGCGGAACTCTATTACGACGAGCCGCCCGTAGCTGAAGAACCGCGTATTTCCCAGCCGGCGCCCCGGCAGGTGACGCGGATCGTCGACCCCATGGTCGACGAAGCCGGCGACGAGCCGCTGTTTGGCGAGAACCACTACTACGAAGAGCGTCGTCCGCAGAAGCAGGGCGGGTGGCTGTCGATGTTCGGCGGCGGTCGCCAGCGTTACGACCAGCAAGCTTCGGCGCCGCAACCGCAGGCCCGCTCGACCCAGAGCGCCCGCCCGCAGCTCGCGCCGATCGAGACGCCGAAAACCGACGACGGCGAGGACCTGGAAATCCCCTCGTTCCTGCGCCGCCTGGCCAACTGAAAGGCGGACCCCGACGGGGGAAGCCGCAAGTGATCCGAAGCGCCCTGGAGGAAACTCCAGGGCGTTTTGCTTTGCGGGGAAGCTTGCGGCCCTAGCGACGTCCAGCCAAGTTGTGATGCGCGCGTTCCCGGGCGCCCTGAACTCGCCATGCCGCTAAAGAGAGATTTCGCGTGTTCGCCACCCTCGCCTTGGTCGCCGTTCTCGCCCAAGCCGCGCCGACCGCCGCCCCATCGTCTCCGGATCCCTGCGCCTATGACCGCGCGGCGATGCTGACCTTGACGCCGGACGCCTTCGATCAGGACGTTGAAGGCGGCTGGCGCGCACTGTCTTCGAGGCCTGGATGCCGGGCGGCGGCGGCCGACCTGCTCGAAGCCTATCGGAAGGCGCACTGGGGGACGCTGACGCCAGCCGAGCTTCACTTGAACTACTGGCACGAGGGACAGGAGCGGGCCTCGCTGGATCAGCGCGCTCGCGCCAAGCCGCTTCTGCTGGCCGGCGTCAATCCGAGCGCCCCCGACGCGTATGCGAATGCCTTCGCGGAATACGCGATTGGCTCGGTGGCGTTCCTGGACAACGACCGGGCCGCGCTCCAGGCCGCGCGGGATCGTCTGGCGGCCGTCCCGGCGCCGAAAGATTGGCCCCAGCTGGCGGCTGACTTTCGCAAGAAGTTCGGCGCCGAGATGAAGTGGCCGATGAACCTCAATGTCCTGGACCACATGCTCGCGTGCTTCGGTCGGAGCTACGACGAGGCCTATGAGGGCTGCAAAAAGAAATAGCCGCGTTCTGACTTAATGGCCGCGCGTTTGGGCCACCCATGCTAGATCCGCGACGGCCCCGGTCACGTCTGAAGCAACGCCAATGAAACTCACCCGCGCCGATCGGAAGATCCTCCAGATCCTGCAGGAGGACGGCAAGATCTCGAACGTCGATCTGGCCGAGCGGGTGGGGCTGTCGCCCAGCCCCTGTCTGCGGCGCGTCAAGCAGCTGGAGGCCTCGGGCCTGATCAGCGGCTATGTCGCCTTGCTGGATCGGCGCAAGGCCAAGCTGGACGTCCTGGCCTATGTCGAGGTGCAGGTGAACCACGTCGAGGGCGCGGCCGAGGCCTTTCAGCAGGCGGTGATGCGTCAGCCCGAGGTGGTCAGCTGCCACGTGATGACGGGCAGCTTCGACTATCTGCTGAAGGTGGCCGTGCCCAATCTCGACGCCTATGCCGACTTCACGATGAAGCGGCTGTTGAAGATGCCGTCGGTCAAGGACATCCGTTCGTCCTTCGTGCTGGACACGATCAAGGATTCCACAGCCCTGCCGCTCGACTATCTGAGCTGATCACAATCGGCCAGGTTTGATCCATATCATTGGCACGATGTGACCAAAATGGCTTGATCATCGGTCATCATCGCAAAGTTCTGACCCTCGGGGCGCGATAAGCTGCTTTCCGCTCGCACTCGGAAAGTCGCCATGACCCATGCCTCCGTCTTCGCCGGCCTGACGCCCAAGGCGCCGGACTCGCTGCTGTCGCTGATCGGCGCCTATCGCCGCGACCCGCGCGCCGAGAAGATCGATCTGGGCGTGGGCGTGTTTCGCGACGACGCGGGCGCGACCCCGGTTCTGGATTGCGTGAAGGCCGCCGAACAGCTCCTGCTGAACAGCCAGTCGACCAAGGCCTATCTGGGTCCCGAGGGCGACTTCGGCTTTCTGGACCTGCTGAAGCCGATCATCTTCGGCGACCTGGTCAGCCACGAGGTCTTCGCCGTGCAGACGCCGGGCGGGACCGGCGCGGTGCGCCTGGCCTGCGAGCTGCTGCAGGCCGCCAAGCCCGACCTCCGCGTCTTCATCGGCGCGCCGACTTGGCCCAACCACACCCAGATCCTGGACCAGCTGGGCCTGGAGACCGTGACCTTCCGTCACTACGACCAGCGAGCCCAGCGCCTGTGCTTCGACGAGATGATGGCGACGCTCGAGACCGCCCGGGCGGGCGACGTCGTTCTGCTGCACGGCTGCTGTCACAACCCGTCGGGCGCCGACTACAGCCTCGAGCAATGGGCGGCGATCGCCGAGCTGGTCGGCCGCAAGGGCCTCGTGCCCCTGATCGACCTGGCCTATCAGGGCCTGGGGCTGGGCCTCGACGAGGACGCCGCCGGGGCGCGCCTTGTCCTGGCGGCGGCCCAGGACGGCCTGCTGGCCTATTCCTGCGACAAGAATTTCGGCCTTTATCGCGAACGGGTCGGCGCGCTCTACACCCTGACGCGCGACGCGGCGGCCCTGGACGTCACCGCCAGCAATATCCGCGCCCTGGCGCGCACCAACTGGTCGATGCCGCCGGACCACGGCGCGGCCGTGGTTCGCGTCGTCCTGGAGTCCGAGGCCCTGACCGCGCTGTGGCGGTCCGAGCTGGAGGCCATGCGCGCGCGGGTCGCCGACTTGCGCCAGCGGCTGGCCGCCGCCGTTCCGCTGCTGGCCCCGCTGGGCGGGCAGCACGGGCTGTTTGGCCTGCTGCCGCTGTCGCCGGCCCAGGTCGCCCAGCTGCGCGAAGACCACGGGATCTACATGGCGGGCTCTGGCCGCATCAATCTGGCCGGCCTGACCGTTAGCAACATCGACACGTTCGCGCGGGCGCTGAACGCCTGCCTGCAGGGAGAACCGGCATGAGCCTCGTCACGGAACAGAACCCCTTGGGTCTCGACGGCTTCGAGTTCGTCGAGTTCACCAGCCCCGATCCGGCGGCCATGAAGGCCCTGATCGAGCAGCTGGGCTTCGTCGCGGCCTGCAGGCACCCGACCAAGCCGGCGACCCGCTACAAGCAGGGCCGTATCAATCTGATCGTCAACGAGGATACGAGCGGCCAGGTCGCCGACTTCCGCGCCGCGCACGGCCCGTCGGCCAACGGCATGGCCTTCCGCGTCGAGAACGCCGAGACCGCCTTCGCCGAGGCCCTGAAGCGCGGCGCCAAGGCGGCGGACGCCTCCGGTTCGCTGCTGGGCCCGGACGCCAAGGTGCTGGAGGGCATCGGCGGGTCCTTGCTCTATCTGGTGGACCGCTATGGCGACGCCGGCGCGATCTATGACGGCTGGGAGCAGGTTCCCGGCGCGGCCCTTGAAGAGGCCAAGAACAATGTCGGTCTCGACCTTCTGGACCACCTGACCCACAACGTCCGCCGGGGCCAGATGCGCACCTGGTCCACCTTCTACAATCAGGTCTTCGGCTTCGAGGAGCAGAAGTATTTCGACATCAAGGGCCAGGCGACGGGCCTGTTCAGCCAAGCAATGATCGCGCCCGACAAGGCCATCCGCATCCCGCTGAACGAGAGCCAGGACGACAAGAGCCAGATCGAGGAGTTCATCCGCGACTACAAGGGCGAGGGCATCCAGCACCTGGCCCTGACGACGGACAATATCTACGACACCGTCGAGAAGCTGCGCGCCCGGGGCGTCAAGCTGCAAGACACCATCGAGACCTATTACGAGCTGGTCGATAAGCGCGTGCCCGGCCACGGCGAGGATCTGGAGCGCCTGCGTAAGAACCGCATCCTGATCGACGGCGCCGTCGGCGAGGAAGGCTTGCTGCTGCAGATCTTCACCGAGAACCTGTTCGGCCCGATCTTCTTCGAGATCATCCAGCGCAAGGGCAATCAGGGCTTCGGCAACGGCAACTTCCAGGCCCTGTTCGAGAGCATCGAGCTCGACCAGATCCGCCGCGGAGTGATCACGGTAGACGCCTAGATACGGGCCAATGGACGGGGCTCGCGCCCCGTCCCACAATCTCCGTCTCCCCGGCGAAGGCCGGGGCCCAGATGAAGCCCACGAACCGCCCCGGATGAATCTGGGTCCCGGCCTTCCCCGGGAAAGTCGGGGTGGGGGAGGACGCACGTGACCAGCACCGACGCGCTCAAGTACCAAACCGGCTTCGGCTCGTATTTCGAGACCGAAGCCCATCCCGGCGCCCTGCCGGTGGGCCAGAATTCGCCGCAGAAGGTTCCGTTCGGCCTCTATGCCGAACAGCTGTCGGGCGCGGCCTTCACCGCGCCGCGTCACGAGAACCGCCGCAGCTGGCTCTACCGCCTGCGGCCCAGCGCCGGCCACGGCCCTTACGCGCCCTACGCCCAGGACAAGCTCGTCTCGGCGTTCGGCGGTCCGGTGACGCCCAACCGCCTGCGCTGGAGCCCGCTGGACATCCCGGCCGCCCCGACCGACTTCGTCGACGGCCTTGTCACCCTGGCCGGCAACGCCGACGCCGCCACGCTGAGCGGAATCGGCGTCCACGTCTATCTGGCCAACGCCTCGATGAAGAACCGCGTCTTCTACGACGCCGACGGCGAGCTTCTGATCGTCCCGCAGCAAGGCGTGCTGACCCTGGTGACGGAGTTCGGGGTTCTGACCGCCGGTCCCGGCCATATCGCGGTGATCCCGCGCGGCGTGCGTTTCCGGGTCGAGGTCGAGGGGCCGTCGCGCGGTTATGTCTGCGAAAACTACAGCGCGCCGTTCCGCCTGCCGGAACTGGGACCGATCGGCGCCAACGGCCTGGCCAATCCCCGCGACTTCGAGACCCCCGTCGCCGCCTTCGAGGACGTCGATGAACCGACCTTGGTGATCCAGAAGTTCCAGGGCGCGCTCTGGGCCGCCGAATGGGATCACAGCCCGCTGGACGTCGTGGCCTGGCACGGCAATCTCGCGCCGTACCGCTACGACCTCGCGCGCTTCAACACGATCAACACCGTCAGCTACGATCATCCGGATCCGTCGATCTTCACTGTCCTGACCTCGCCCAGCGACACGCCGGGGACGGCCAACTGCGACTTCGTGATCTTCCCGCCGCGCTGGATGGTGGCCGAGCACACGTTCCGCCCGCCCTGGTTCCACCGCAACGTGATGAGCGAGTTCATGGGGCTGATCCACGGCGCCTATGACGCCAAGGCGGGCGGCTTCGTCCCCGGCGGCGCCAGCTTGCACAACTGCATGAGCGACCACGGCCCCGACGTCGCCAGCCACAAGAAGGCCACCGAGGCCGCGCTGGCGCCGCACAAGATCGACGGGACCATGGCCTTCATGTTCGAGAGCCGCTGGGTCATTCGGCCGACGAAGTTCGCGCTGGAGACTCCGGCGCTTCAGGACGACTATGACGCCTGCTGGACGGGCTTTCCCAAGGCGCGTCTCAGCTAACCAAGAACAGAAAAGGAAGCGCTGATGAAGCTCGCGTCTCTCAAGGGCGGCCGCGACGGCCGGCTGGTGGTGGTCTCCAACGACCTGGCCTGGTTCACCGACGCCGGGACCATCGCGCCGACGCTGCAGGCCGCGCTGGACGATTGGGAGCGTTGCGGACCGATGCTGGCGGGCCTCGCGGAGAGTCTCGAGCACGGCGCGGCGCCCAAGGCGCGCTTCCACGAGCACGACGCGCTCAGCCCGCTGCCGCGCGCGTTCCAGTGGGTCGACGGCTCGGCCTATGTCAATCACGTGCAACTGGTCCGCCAGGCGCGCGGCGCCGAGATGCCCGAAAGCTTCTGGACCGACCCGCTGATGTACCAGGGCGCGTCGGACGGCTTCCTGGCCCCGCGCGATCCGATCCCGCTGGCCGACGCCGGCTGGGGCTGCGACCTGGAGGGCGAGGTCGCGGTGATCACCGGCGACGTGCCGCTGGGCGCGAGCCGCGAGGAGGCCCTGGCCGCCATCCGCCTGGTCATGCTGTGCAACGACGTCAGCTTGCGCAACCTGATCCCGGCCGAACTGGCCAAGGGCTTCGGCTTCGTGCAGTCCAAGCCGGCCAGCGCCTTCTCGCCGGTGGCGGTGTCGCCGGACGCCCTGGGCGAGGCCTGGAAGGACGGCAAGCTGCACGGGGCGCTGCTGGTCGAGCTGGACGGCAAGGACTTCGGCCGCGCCGACGCCGGCGTCGACATGACCTTCGACTTCGGGACCCTGGTGGCCCACGCGGCCAAGACCCGTCCGCTTTGCGCCGGCACCATCGTCGGCTCGGGCACGGTCAGCAATCGCGGCGCCGACGGAGGTCCCGGCAAGCCGATCTCGGAAGGGGGCGTGGGCTATTCGTGCCTGGCCGAGCTGCGCACGGTCGAGACCATCCTGACCGGCGCGGCCAAGACGCCGTTCCTGCTGGGCGGCGACACCGTCCGCATCGAGATGAAGGACGCCAAGGGCCACTCGATCTTCGGCGCCATCGAACAGACGGTCGAGCGGATTTGACGGACGACGGCGCCGCGTCGGTTGGGCGGGTCTGGTCGACGCCCGCCGGGGTGAATCTCGGCCCGCTGGACCTGATCAAGGACGGCGGCGCGCGGAACTACGTCCTCCAGATCGGCGACAAGCGGTTCCACGGCTTCGTGGTCCGGAAGGGCGAGGCGGTGTTCGGCTATGTCGACCGCTGCCCGCACGCCGGCCTGCCGCTGGCCCAGACCTTGGACCAGTACCTGACGCCGGACGGCGGCCTGATCGCCTGCTCTTGGCACGGCGCGGTGTTCACGGTGGAGGAGGGCGCCTGCGTCGGCGGTCCGTGCGCGGGCGCGCGGCTGACGCCTTGGGCGGTCGAGGCGCGCGAGGGGCGGGTGTTCACCGCGCCATCTGTCGTTCGCTGACATTCCGTGATTTCCGCCCTTTGTGCTGCCCGACGTGATCGCCAGCACCATCGGCAACGCTGTCGCCAGCAAAATTCAGGACAGCATCGCCGCGCGGGGTAACGGCTCGGGAACGAGCGCCAGCGATGTGGGTGAGCTGCGGCTCAAGGCGCCACGGGGCGGGAACTACCGGATAGACGACCAGAGCCTTGACCTGGGCGACTATGGGGACGTTTACGGGTGGTCGGGCTCTGACAGCGGCGGCGCTGGCGGGGGAACGTCCAGCTCTTGGCAAGGCTCTGGCGGGTTGCCGGGCGGGCCGGCGGGCGGATACGCTAGTCTCGTACAGGCCGGGACGATTCCGGATATTCCGCTGACCGGCAATGTCGTCGACCCCGTCGTGATCACCGCGTCGCCGGGGGTGACGCTCGACAGCGTCGTGGCCTCGATCGAGGCCTCAGGTCAAAACATCTCTCTGAAAGCTCCGGCTGCGTGGAGCGCGCAGCCCGGCGGCTCGCAGGCCGTGTTCGCGAGCATGGCCCAATACAATTACTTCCAGAGGCGGAAGGAGGCTTTTTCGTAAGCGGAGCCTGGACCCCACCTAGCGCTTGAACCGGGATCCTCGGATGGTGCGCGCCCTGATCTCGGGCGAGCTTAGTTCCATGACGATGCCATCTGACGATGCCCTGACGGAGACGGTCGCGGTCCGTCGGGTGGAGATCTTCACGGGCGCGGGCCAGCGCCGAACCTGGTCGGAAGAGGCCAAGCGCCAGATCGTGGCCGAGAGCTATAGCGGCCTGGAGACGGCATGCGCGGTGGGCCAAGGGCGTTGCCCTTAGCGATCCCGAAGATGGCCGCCAGGGCGGCTTGGAAGGCGCGGCGCGGCCGTCCCAGCAGGCGCCCTTCGGGCGTCCCGCAGGCCGCTGGCGGCCCTCCCTGGAGGCCGTGGAGCCGTGGTTATGCCGACGGCAGGATAGGCTGCGTGGCGGCGGGTCTTTACGCGGCGGGCGTGGTGGGAGCAGCGCCGGCCGGCCGCCTCAACCCCGCTGCGGACCGCTGACGCGGCCCTGCGCGCCCTTCGGGCTCGGCCTGGCGGCCGAGGCGTTGACCCGACCGTCCGTCGCCGACAGTCCGCTCCCTCGCGGCATCCCGCGCACAAAAGAACGGCCGCCCTCCAGGAGAAGAAGGCGGCCGAGTCATTGGGAGGAAACGCCCGAAAGGGCTGAATTCCATATAGCTGTTTGAATTTCGCTTGACAACGTTGTCACGAAAATAATTTCGCGAAACGGTGAAATCCGAAGCCGGGTCCGACTATTTGACCTTCTTGGCGGCCTGGACCTCGATCTCGACCAACATGCCCGGCTGGACCAGCGAGGCGACCTGGCTGGTGATGCGCGCCGGCTTGTTGGGCTGTTCGGCCGTGCCGAAGAAGGTCTTGTAGGCCTCCATCATGCCGGCGAAGTCCATCTTGCCATCCTTGGCCGGGTCGCCGACCAGAAGGACGCGCATCATCACGACGTCAGCCATGGTCGCGCCTTGGCTCTTCAGCGTGTCCTGGATGCGGGTCAGGACGCTCATCGTCTGGGTCTTGGTGTCGCCGCCGAACATGGCCGGACCCGTGGCGTCCTTGTTGACGACCGCCGGGGTGAGGCCGCTGACATAGATGGTCTCGTAGCCGGGCGGCACGGTGACGACGCTGGCGATCGGCGACTTGGGATCGCCGCCGCGGACGATCTCCTGAGAATGGGCGGCGCCCGCGAGCGCGCAGAGGCCGACGGCGAGGGCGGCGAGGCGTTTCATGATGGTCTCCCCTTTGGAATGGATCAGTGGGCTTGCAGGCCGCGGGCCTTGGCGGCCGCGTTGGCGGCGGCGCGGGCGGCGGCGACGTCGGCGGGCTTGATGGGCGAGGCCTTGTTGCCCCAGGCCGAGCGGACATAGGTCAGGATGGCCGCCAGGTCGGGATCGGTCAGGTCATCCTTGAACGACGGCATCCCGGCGCGACCGTTCAGCACCGTCGTCATGACGATCTTGGGATCGCCCTGCACGAAGGGCGAGCCGGCCAGGGCCGGGAAGGCGCCCTTGACGCCCTTGCCGGTCGGCTGGTGACAGGCCGAGCAGTTGTCCATGAACAGCTGTTCCCCGCTGGCGGCGAAGGCCAGGGCGGGGGCGGCGATCCCGACGGCGAGGGGAAGCGCCAGGGCGGCGAGACGACGAGCGGTGATCACGTATTTCCCCCTCAGGCCTGTTGAACGCGGGCGTGGATCTTGCCGATCTGCTGCCAGGCCGACTCGATGGCGCCGGCCTGCCAGCCGCCAAGGTAGCTGAGATGTTCGCCGGCCAGATAGAGGCGCCCGTCGGGTTGGCAAAGGATCGGATAGGCGTTCTTGCGGCCGGCCTCGCTCCATTCGGCCCAACCGCCCAGATTGTACTCAGCCAGGTGCCAGCTGAACGAAAAGGCGCTTTCGAAGTTGTCGGCGTATTCGGGGAAGATCTTCTGGCCCGCCGCCACGGCGAAGGCCGCGCGGTCGGCCGGGCTTTTGGCGCTGATCTTGGCCGCCTCGCCGCCGAAGGCGTAGTAGCCCAGCAGCACGCCCTTTTGCCCCTGCCAGCCGGTGGAGGGCAGGGAGATCGAGTTGATCCCCGGCAGGTCGGTATAGATGTGGCCGCCGTAGATGTGGTGCTTCTCTTCCCAGAAGCGGGTCTTCATCTGCAGGCCGATCTTGTTGACCGGCGCGTAGGAGACCCCCTCCATCGCCGCCTTGAACGGGGCCGAGGCGTCGAGGTCGATCTGCTTGAGCACGCTGAGCGGGATGGTGCAGAGGCAGTAGTCGGCCGTGACCTCGCCGGGCTTGCCGTCGGCGCCCTTGTACGAGACCGTCACGCCGGTCGGCGACTGCTTGATCTTCTCGACGACGGCGCCGTAGCGGATCATCGGTCCGACCCGCTTTTCGAACGCCTTGGCGATCTGGTCCATGCCGCCGACGGGCTGCAGCATGGTGCGCTGCTGCTCGAAGCCGGTGACCGAGCTCAGGACCCGCCAGGCGTTGCTGTCCAGCACGTCCTTGAAGGCGAACGGCGGCAGCTCCTTGCCGGGACCAGGATCGACGCCGGCGCCAGGGCTGATCGAAAAGCCGCGACCTTCCGTGCCCTTGTAGGCGAGGTCCTTGGTCAGGCGGCCCTCGTTGACCAGGTAGGCGATGAACTTCTCGCGATCCAGGCCGGTCAGCGGGGCGTCCAGCGCGCCCTGGCTGGCGGCCTTGGCGACCAGCTCGGCGGTGTAGCCGCGGATGTCGGCGGCGATCTCGCCCTTGCGCACCGGCTTGCCCGCCAGCGGACCCGAGCCCTTCTCGAAATAGACGTAGGAGGCGTCGTTGTCGTTGACGAAGCTTTCCAGCGGTACGCCGAAAGCCTTGGTGTAGTGCAGGGTCGAGCGGTGGTGGTACGGGATCCGCCAGGGGCCGACATTGATGTACAGGCCGTCGTCGAACTCGCAGGTCTGTTCGTGGCCGATCAGGTCGGTGTGCTTGAAGCCCTTGCGCGCGGTCTGGCAGCGGCCGCCGGCGAAGGACCGCGCCTCCAGGATCTGCACCTGATAGCCGGCCTTGCTCAGCTCGTAGGCGGCGGTCATGCCCGCCAAGCCCGCGCCCAGGATGATGACCTTGGTCCCCTTGGCTCCGCCCGTCAGCTCCGGCGGAAGTTCGGTCGCCGAGGCCATCGAATAGCCCAGGGCCTCCATGCCCGACAGCACCAGCGACATGCCGCCCACCGCGGCCAGGCTTTCGAAGAACCGGCGGCGCGTGAGCACGCCTCCCGCCACGCCGGCATCCAATCCGCTCATGATACCCCCGACCCTTGCTTGCCCGCCGGACTCGTCGTCCAGCGCGGGTCCAGCGACTTGACTCCGCGCTGGACGGTGACATCTCGAAAGTCCGCACACGGCGATGCAATCCGTTTTCGGTCGAGGTCCGGGCCGACCGGCCGGACGCCTCGCCATTGGGCGCCCGGAGCGGCCGATGTGCGATCGATGGGCGCGGGCGGGTCATCGCGCTTTGTCGGACGGAATCCCTATTTCGCGCGGGCGCGCCGCCTCGCGATGGAGTGAAATGATGTCAAATCCGCCCGCCTCGAGCCCAGCGCCGCGCCTTCGCCTGGCGCGCCCCGAGGACATGCCGACGCTATCGGCCTTGATGGGCCGCGCCATCGCCGAGCTGCTGCCGGCCTTTCTGCCGCCCGGGGGCGTGCGGGCCTCGTTCGAGGTCATGGGGCTGGACACCCAGTTGATCGCCGACGGCACCTATTTCGTCGTCGAGGCGGGCGAGGCGATCGCCGGCTGCGGCGGCTGGAGCCGGCGCGCCACGCTGTTCGGCGGGGACCATTCGGCGGGGCGCGACGCGGCTCTGCTCGATCCCAAGGTCGACGCCGCGCGGGTGCGGGCGATGTACACCCACCCCGATCACACGCGAAAGGGCGTTGGGCGGATGATCCTCGACGCCTGCGAGGCGGCGGCGCGGGCCGAGGGTTTTAGCCGCGTGGAGATGGCCGCCACGATGGGCGGCGTTCCGCTGTACCGGGCGTGCGGCTACCACGAGATCGAGCCGTTCGAGGCCGATACCTCCACCGGCTACCGCGTGCCTCTGATCCGGATGGGCAAAGGGTTGTAGGGCCGGCGCGACCAAGCGCCCGGGCGGGAGGTCGTCAGAGCTTGACGACCTCGCCATCCTCCTTGGTGAAGCGCTCGGGCCTCCGCTCCAGGAGGTCGAGCACGACTTCCGACGGGCGACAGAGCTTCACGCCCTTTGGCGTGACGACGATAGGACGGTTCACGAGGATCGGATGCTCGACCATGGCGTCCAGGATGCGGTCCTCGCTGACATCGTCGGCCAGAAGGCCCAGCGCTTCGGCGGGCGTTCCCTTCTCGCGCATCAGCGCGCGGAGAGGCAGGCCGGCTTCGCGCGCCAGGTCTCGCAACTGGTCGTGGGTCCAACCGGCCCGCAGATACTCGACGATCTTGGGCTCATAGCCGGCCGCCTGGATCATGGCGACGGTGTTGCGCGACGTGCCGCAGGCCGGATTGTGGAACACGGTGATCGGAAAGTCGTCGTCGCTCATGAAGTCTTTTCCGCTTTGAGAAGCCAGCCCAGAGCGCTCGCCGCGAGCAGCGCGCCGACGACCTGGGCCGCGATGAACGCCGGCGCGCTGGACGGGTCTATGCCTGCGAAGGTGTTGGAAAAGCAGCGCGCGATCGTCACCGCGGGATTGGCGAACGCGGTCGAGGCGGTGAACCAATAGGCGGCGACGATGTAGAGGCCGACGGCCATCGCCGTATTCTCCGGCCGGAAACGCGCCGTTCCCAGGATCGTCACGATCAGACCGAAGGTCGCGACGACCTCCGACAAGGCGAGCGCGCCGCCGGCCCTTGAGTGGGTCGAGATCTGCAGGATCGGCGCGCCGAACATGGCGTGCGCGATCCAGACGCCGACAATGGCGCCGAGGATCTGGGCGATGGGATAAGCCAGGGCCAGTCGCCAGGGGATCTCGCGTCGCAGCGCCGCGATTAGGGTCACGACCGGGTTGAAGTGGGCGCCGGAGATCGGTCCGAACACTCCGATCAGCACGACCAGGGCCGCGCCGGTCGCCAGCGCGTTGGCGAGCAGGGCGATGGCGGTGTTTCCGCCCGCCAGACGCTCGCCCATGATTCCAGAGCCGATCACCACGGCCAGCAAAAGGGCCGCGCCCAGGCTTTCGGCCGTCAGGCGTCGGAGGGCGTCGAAGCGTCCCATGTCAGCAGGCCGAGCCGGGCGCGCAGGCCTTCGCGCGGGCGAGTATCGCGTCCAGGGGCGTGCAAATTTCCGGCGCGCCGCCGCAGCAGTCTTCCATCAGGAAGGCCAGCAATCGGCTCATCGCGCCATAGTCCGCCGAGTAGATGATCGACCGTCCTTCCCGTCGCGAAGCGATCAAGTCGGCGTGGGACAGAATGTTGAGATTGGCCGAGAGGCTGTTTGGCGGCACGGCGAGCCCGCGCGCGATCTCGCCCGCCGCGATCCCCTGCGGGCCGGCCTTCACCAGCAGACGAAAGACGGCCAGGCGGCCCTCGTGGCCGAGAGCGGAGAGCATGTTGATCGCTGGTTTTGATTCCATATTTCCAATATTATGGAAATGAACGCCTCTGGCAACGTCGTCCTCGAAGCAAAAGGGGCGGACCTCTCGGCCCGCCCCTTCGCGTTTCAGTCCGTCGCTCCGCCTCAGAAGGCGAAGGTCAGGCGCCCGTAGTAGTAGCCGCCGTTGATGCCGTAGGGCGAGAACGAGGGATACTGGGTGACGCAGCCCGAGCCGGAGGCGACGCAAGCGGCCTGGAAGGCGGCCGAGAACTTGTCCGGATACTTGTTGAACAGGTTGTTGGCCCCGATCGCGGCGGTGACGCCCATCGGGAACTTGTAGGAGAGCTCGGCGTCGGTGATCGCCGTGGCGCTGGCCACGGTGTTCAGCAGCGGGCCGGTGCCGGGGTCGGACAGGGCCTCGGCCTTGCCATAGAAGGTCTCGGTCACGGTCAGCGACACCTTGTGGAAGGTGTAGAGGCCGTTCAGCCCGACCTTGTACTTCGGCGCGGCCTTTTCCAGCAGGTCGGCGGCGTTGCCGGCGAACAGGATCTGGCCGGTCGGGAAGGCGGCGCTGGTCGTGCCCAGGGCGGTCGGCGCGGCCTTCACCTTGGTGATCTTGGTCTGGTTGTAGTTGCCGCTCAGCGTCCAGTCGATGTGACCATAGTCGCCAAGATCCGTCGGGTACGACATCACCACGTCGATGCCGCGAGTGCGGGTGTCCAGGCCGTTGGAGAAGATGTTGATGCCGGTGCTGGTCACGGTGCTGTCCAGCACGTTGCCGTTGGCGGCGATGGCGGCGTTGACGTTCGAGTTGACGATCACGCCGTTGCGCATCCCGTAGATCGAGCTGGAGCCGAAGATCCGGTTGGACAGCTTGATCTGGTAGGCGTCGACCGTCGCCGTCAGCTTGGGCAGCGGGTGCGCCACGAAGCCGATGCTGAAGTTCTTGGACTTCTCGGGCTTGAGCTTGTCGATGCCCAAGAGGCGCGCGGCGTTGGAGTTTGGCGCCAGCTGCACGAAGGCGCTGGTCGGCGAGACGTTGGTGGCCGAGTAGAACGACTCCGCCAGGGTTGGGGCGCGGAAGCCGGTCGACACCGTGCCGCGCAGGGCGAACTTGTCGCTGAAGTCATAGCGGCTGGTCAGCTTGGCGACGGTGGTGTCGCCAAAGTCGCTGAAGTGCTCGAAGCGCAGGGCCGCGTCGATCTTCCATTCGGTGATCGGATTGGCCGCGAGGTCGGTATAGGCCGCCCAGCTGGTGCGGGCGTGGCCGCCGGCGTCGGTCTTGGAGAAGCCCGGATAGGACTGCGAGCCTTCCTTGTAGGTCGAAGCGGTGTCGCCGGCGCCGATCTTGTAGGTGTCGCGACGCTGTTCGACGCCGAAGGCGACGTCCAGCGGCGCGGCCAGGCCGACGTCGAAGCCGCGGCGCAGGTCCAGGTTGTTGGTCCATTGGGTGGTCATCCACCGCCCGGCGTGGAACGACGTCGGGGTGAAGCCCTTGGTCGTCAGCGTCGAGGTGTCGGCGTAGAGGCTGGCGTTGGCCGAGTTCTCGACGCGCACCTCGATGTCGTCCTTGCCGTAGGTGGCCGACAGGTCCGCGTCCCAGCCCGCGACCTTGCCGGACAGGCCCCAGGTCATGGCGTAGTCGTCCTCGATGATCCGCTCGCGGGGGCTGAAGCCCAGCGGGAAGGGACGGTCGGCCGCGCCCTGCTTGCCCGAGATGCGGTTGAAGCGACGATAGTTTTCGTAGGCCGAGGCGTCCTTGTGGCCATAGGTGCCGAACGAATAGAGCTCGAAGTCGCCCGGCAGGTCGACGCCGCCGTTATAGGCGAAGTTGCTGAGGCGGTATTCGGCGTCGCCCGAGATGAGGTTCAGGTTCGGATAGCCCGGAATCTGGCTCTCGATGGCGTTGTTGGCCGCCGAATAGCTGGGACTGGCGGGGTTGGAAATCCGCTGGTCCGGCAGGCCGCGGTTCGAGAAGCCGTGGTACTTGGTCTCGACCGTGAGGTTCAGGTAGCTCTTCTCGGTCGGGGCCACGCCGATATTGACCGAGGCGCCGGCCGTCTTGCCGCCGCCATCGAAATATTCGCCGCCGGTGGCCGAGATGGTCCCGCCCGAGGCGTTCTTCTTCAGGATGATGTTGACGACGCCGGCGATGGCGTCGGTGCCGTATTGGGCGGCGGCGCCGTCGGTCAGCACTTCGATCCGACCGATGCCGGCCATCGGAATGAAGCCGAGGTCGGCGGCGGCGGCGCCTTGGTAGACGCCGGACAGAACGGCGAGGTTGCCCGTGGTGTGGCGGCGCTTGCCGTTGACCAGCACCAGGGCCTGGTTGGGCGAGAGGCCGCGCAGGCGAGCCGAAAGGGTCAGGTTGGCGGTGTCGCCGCCGAAGGCCTGGGCGTTGAAGGACGGCACCAGATTGGCGAGGCCCAGGCGCAGGTCCACCTGGCCGGTGCGTTCAAGCGTGCTGGTGTCGACCACCTGAACGGGGGCTGGGCTGTCGACGACGCGCAAGCCCGTCTGGCGCGTGCCGGTGACAATGACGGTGTCGACTTCGGTCCCCGGTGTCGGGGCCGCGGCTGGCGCGGCGGCGGCCAGAGCGCTCGCCGAGTATCCGAGAGTAATGGATAGAACGGAAATACCCGCCAACAGCGCGGGTTTAAAGCCTTGAGTCATTAATAGCCCCCTCATTGTGTTTATTGGCGCATGCCGGATTCCTTCTCCATGACGTTTTTCTCCCCGAGTTTATCGTTTTTAACGCGGGCACTAAAAATACATCGGGTACTGTCCGATCTATTCATGGGATCAGAGTTTCGGCGTTCGGCAATGGCGGGCTGTCAGAAAAGCGCCACAGCCGCGCGAGCGCCCAATGGGCGCCCCTTTGCGCGGCGATCGGTCTCGGATTTTAGGCAGAAGCGTGGCCTTGGCCGCGCGCTGAGGTGGCGAAGGCGGAGGCCGCGACGTCCGCGTCAGGCGACCAGGCGCATCGGTTCGGCCGCTTCGTCGGTCTCTTCGGTCTCGAACAGGTCGAAAGCCTCTTCCCAGGCCGTCAGGCGCGACTCGCGCAGTTCGGCGTCGTCGATGACGCGGACGATCTGATCCTCGCGGTCGTTCCAGACGAGACCGATATCGGTGACCCGTTCCACGTCGCGACCCAGCAGCAGGAACATGTCGGCCTTGGCGGCCCGCTCGTGGCTGATCCGGCGAAGGGTGCGGCCGCCACCGAGTTCGCGATGGATGTCGGCGAAGTCCATCACGGCCGAGATCAAGGCCTGGCTGACCGGCGCGACCGCCCAGGCGGGGCAGGCCCAAGAGGGGCTGGCGAAAGAGGAGCGGGCCAAAGCGGAGCGGATTTCGCGGGACATCGGGTTCTCCAGTGTCGAAGCCTGAAGAATGTGAGGGCCTTGCGACAGAAACGGTCGTATAGAGTGCCGCTCATGAGACACGAGAAAGCAACTCGCCTGCTGGACCTGGCCCGTATGCTGGCTGGCTCGGCCGAGGGCATGACCCTGGACGAGATGGCGCGCGCCCTGGATGTCGGCCGCCGCACCGCCGAGCGGATGCGCGACGCGGTCTGGGCGGCCTTCCCGCAGATGGAGGCGATCGAAGACCCGCCGACCAAGCGTTTCCGTATTCCCTCGGGCCTGGACGGCGTGTTCCAGACCCCGACGGCCGAGGAGCTGGCCGCCCTGCGCACCGCCGCCGACGGTTACAAGGCCTCCGGCGCCGAGGCCCGCGCCGCCTCGCTGTACGCCCTGGAGGGCAAGCTGCTGTCGGCCTTGCGCGGCGCGGCCCGGCGGCGCGTCGCCCCCGATGTCGAGGCCCTGGTCCAGGCCGAGACCATCGCCGTCCACGCGGGTCCGCGTCCGTTCGAGGACCAGCAGGTGCTCAGCGCCATCCGCGCGGCGATCAAGGGCCTGTCGGGGCTGTCGTTCCGCTACGAGGGCGGCAGCACGCCGGGACGCCGGCGCGAGGTGACGCCGCTGGGCGTCTTGTTCGGGCGCAGCAACTATCTGGTCGCGCTGGAGGGCGCGGGCGGCAAGCCGCGCTCGTGGCGCCTGGACCGGATGAGCGACTTGAAGGTGCTGGACACCCCCGCGCCGCCGCCCGAGGACTTCTCGCTGCAGGCCTTCGCCGACGAGAGCTTCGGCATCTATCACGACGAGATCCAGGACGTGGTCCTGCGCATCAAGCCCAGCCGGGCCGAGGACGCGCTGCGCTGGCGCTTCCACGCGACCCAGAAGGTGACCCAGGATCCGGACGGCTCGGTCACGGTGACCTTTCGGGCCGGCGGGATGCGGGAGCTGGCCTGGCACCTCTTCACCTGGGGCGGCGACATCGAGATCGTGGCGCCCCAGACCCTGAAGGACACGATGATCGCCGAACTGCGCGAGGCTGGCCGCGCGCACGGGGCGTGGTAGGGAGCGGGCCATGAACTACCGCCACGCCTTCCACGCCGGCAATTTCGCGGACCTGCACAAGCACGCGATCCTTCTGGCCCTGCTGTCGGCGCTGCAAGCCGAGAGCGAGGCGCTGGCGGTGATCGACACTCACGCCGGCGCGGGCGCCTACGACCTGGCCGGCGAAATGGCGCGGCGGTCGGGCGAGGCGCAAGCGGGGATATCTCGCCTGCGGCGGGCGACCGACGCG
>Ga0209426_1000308_pt1 | contig 59706 bp, 50 predicted proteins | sample Deesub1362B_J571_FD_187697 | JGI IMG/M metagenome (GOLD analysis project Ga0209426, IMG submission 187697) | Deep oceanic, basalt-hosted subsurface ecosystem from Juan de Fuca Ridge flank, Pacific Ocean, CORK Borehole 1362B_J2.571 (SPAdes)... ... | reverse complement strand
AAATCTCTTCATTGTTTACGGGCAATTTGACCTGTGCTCAACAGATTCGGTATGCCTTGTCCAGTCTCAATCCATTCCGTCTCCAATCATTCCGGAAAGCATTTTTTGGGTTGCCGGGCCGCCTTGCGAATGTCTGTGAGTTCTTTCCGTATTGCGGGCAGCGCAGAAAGCTTTCTTCACCAGAAAAGAAAACCATCATCAGATGAATGGAGGAAACTCGCCATGAGACAAAAGCCCTTTCCAGCCGTGCGGCCGCGAATATGCCCAAGCGTGACGGTTTTCTACACCGCTGTGCGAAATTGAAGAATTCCCTTCTTAAAAAGTGGAAATGCAATGTCGGAGTAAAAAAGGTATCTTGGGCTGGATGAAGATTTAGCGCAGAGGCTTTAAGGATCTACCAATGCGGCGCAGCATACGGGAGTCCACATTTCCAATGAAGAGGAACCCGTTTTTGCCTTTTCGGGTGGCGTAAAACTGACGAAAATAATAAGGCGATTCCCTCTTCTCTTTCTGCCTTCTTTCGTAACGTTTCAAGAAGCGGGGGAAAAAATCCACAAACTGGAAAAGAGAGATTCCCAGCAGCCCATCTGTGTAATGGAGATGAACAACATAATATCCATGGCGACGGCTGAGGCTGATCCTCACTAGTTCAAACCCTTCTGGCAGCTTTTCGGGAACATAAATTGTTGTGCGGATAGAATCGACCAGTTCTTCCAGTGAATCGAAATTTGCGATGCGTGCTTCTCGATCCTGATACCGCCGCCGGCGTCCTTCATAACCCTTTTTTCGCTTCTCGATCAGCTCTTGCAGGGAATCAGGAAATAGTGGGTTGAACTGAATGATTTCAAACTCCAGATTAATGACACGTTTTGGAGGCCTCTCCGGACGAAAGAAAAGAATCTCGCGTTTCAGGACAAAGTACCGTTCTGGATCATAATGGAATCGAATCCCGAAGCGGGGAAGGAACCGGGGTTTTAACAGAACGGTAATTGTAGGGATGCCTGCTACTACATTCCCGGTTTTCTTAACCAACTCATAGTTTTTCCCAAGCAAATTCAGGTATTTGCTGCGAGGGGTTAGACCGTAAAATTCATCTCTGACCTGCCGGCTGGAGAATCTTGGTCTCCGGCGATTTCTCATTCGTTTCTCTAGCTCTCTGATGCCCCTGGGTTCATCCGGGACACAGACAGGATAAAACCGCATAAGGAATGGGGGTTTTGCCCATACCCGAACTTTTAGCGGCCGTGGCAATCCCACCCTTTGAATCTGCAATATACCTGTGAATGGCAATTTCCAGCGGGCGGAATCAATCTCGGCCAAAATGTATTCGAGTTCTTGAAGTGTGAGCGGCCGCCCTTGGTGAGTTTGAGCGGGCAATTGCTGGAGAAAAACCACGCCCCAAAATATGAGTACCGAAAGAATACATAGCAAGGATCTATTTCGCATTGCCATTTTCATAAAAAGCCCACTCATATTCAATCCCTTTTACAACAGCTACGGGATTGCTCGCAGCCGCGTCATCAAATTGCTGGAGATAATATTCCACATCATCCGCCAATGCAGCGGGTTCCTGGACGTGAGAGATTTGTTTGCTCATGAACCATCCAACTCCAATGGCTATAAGAATGGAAGCGGCGGCTACCATGATATGTCGAAAATGTTTGGACCCGCCGGACACACCAGGGCTCTGTAAGTCATCAACTGGAATTTTTGCTCCGGCTTCCAGTTTTCGATGAATTCCAGCAATGAAATCATCCATTAGGCCGGCAGGGGGTGTTTCAGCGGCTATTTCTTTTAATCCGCTACTCAACACTTGTATCGTGCGATAGGCTGTTCTGCAACGCGGACACTCCTGGATGTGACGACGGATGGCCGGATCAGCATTGTTCAAGCTTCTCCGGTTACTGTTCTTCTCCAACCATTTTTTTACATTCTTACATCTCATCCCAAACACCAATCGTTTTGAATTCTTTTGCCAATATTTTTTTCAATACCTTTTTGGCATAATGCAAACGCGATTTCACCGTCCCGACCGAACAGTTCAGAATTTGGGCTACTTCTTTTTCTTTCAGGCCGTGTAGTTCGTGCAAAATCACCACAGACCTGTGTTTTTCTGAAAGCTTTTCCAAAGCCATCCAGACAGCCTGTTTCGCAGTATAGCCTTGATGCTCAGGGTCTTGGCTATCAATGGCATCCAGAATATTAAACTCCGCGTTACCGTTTCCAGATCGGTACAAAGACAACATAGGGACTCTTTTTTTACGGTCCAGAAAATTTAGGACATGATTAATTAACACACGAAAAAACCAAGGGCGAAAAGGCTGTGATGGATCATATTTGTCCGCCTGTAAGAAAATCTTTACAAAGACATCCTGAGACAAATCTTTGGCGTCCTCCCAATTTCGCACATAATGGTACGCGAGGCGTACAGCATCCAGCTGGTATTTCTGCACAAGGCGATCAAAAGCCTCGCGGTCGCCCTGCTGAACAGCCGCCATTAACTCTTCATCGGAAACGAGTTTACTTTTCTGTATCACGCCAATTGCCAAGATCCCCTCACAGAAAACAGGAGCGCCTAATTAAAGGCGCCCCGTCACTATTTAACTCTGCCGTCCCATTGTGCCCCGCGGTCGGTGTCTCATCCGCATCAACCCTTTTTTGGCCTGAAATTTCATTTTCTGGATTTCCTGCCACTGTTCATCCGTGAGCAGTTTGCGAAACTCGATTTGCTGCGCAAGCTGATTTTTCCTTAATTGCTCAGTTAGCCGCGTTATTTCGGAGAGCTTTTTATACACTTCTTTTTCATTGGGTACTCTCTGGTTTTTCAGCAACTGTTGCAAGTCAAGACGAGCGTTTCTCAATCTTGCCCGAAGTTCATTCCGTTCCTTCTGGAATTTTATGCGGATTTCATCCCATTTTCTGATTTGGTCTTCATTAAGAATATCTTGAATTCTTTCCCCTGCCATCCACCTGGCGAACAATCGTTCCCTCATTGAACCTTGTTGTGCCAATGCGACGCTGACGCCGATAAAAATCATCATAAAAGAAAATACTGCTACTTTTCTCATGATGCCACCTCCTTTTGTGCAAAAGTTCACTATTTTATCCATACATCTTTTATGGTTGATTCTGTAAATCATACAGTGACCTTGCAACAAAAGTTCAAATCCAAATCAATTTCAATTGGAAAATATTTCAAACTTCAAAAGGGAACGATTCTTTGTACAGGATGCAGCAAATCTTTTTGAGGGCGCTAATGATTGGAGGGACATAATAGGAACACTGTTAGATATAAACAAAAGTCATGAGCTATGTCGTTTAACGTATTCGATGTCTTTGTTTGCCGCGCACGTATCGATTAATTCCGATAAATGATCTAGAACGATTTTTCAATGTAATGTTCTTGAATAACAAAAAACACCAGGTATTTTTGAAAATAACCGATGTGAATCAGAATGATACAATAAAGCGTTTTTGTGAAAACATGATACAAAAAGAAACATAGGGTACACAAAGAGACCTATGTATATATCTTAAATTAAAACATGTTTTTACATCAACTTTTCTGAATGACGGAAATCTTGGAGCAAAAATTGCTAGTACTCTTTTTGTTTCAAGTCTTAAGCGGGGCCCTTCAATCGAACGGGGCAGGGGTGAAAAAACGGACTTATCTTTTTCCTTAAATCGAAAAAACATATCCCCGCTAATTTGCTGCTTATTAATCGTGCTAATGGTTGTTTTTTAAAAATTCTTCGTCTTTTTGATCTATTGCTTTCCGCAAAAAATAGACATGGGTTGAAGATTGATAAAGAAGAATGCAATCCATGGCGTTTAAAAAATCTCAAATTTTCTTAAGGGGATGGGATCTTCTTTATGCCTGTAGTAAATTTTTATTTAATATTTTCCACTTCAAAAAGCTGTTTCGCAGATTTTTGCATAGTCGCCTCGTCTCATCCACTGCATTAACATGGAGAATGGGAAATGGCGAAAGTCGATGAGGTTTATCTTTTCGACGAAAACCGGTTTTCGCTAAACCAACGTCTTGCACTATTGAGAAAACATGGAATTAGAGTACGCCTATTCGACAATTGTGATCTGCTTTTCCAAATACTTATTAACCAAAAACCCGCTGTCATCCTTCTCGCGGATAGCAACATAGAGAAAATCTTGTCAACTTTATCGAAAATAAAGGCGATCAACCCTGATCATAAATGTATTGTTATTGGTGAGACGACAAACGTTGAAGATGTGGTTATAATTTTGAAATCTGGAGCATTTGATTATATATGTCCACCTTTTGGAGAAAAACGTCTGATTCGCGCAATCAAAGAGGCATCTTCTGAATTATGCGAAAATAAAAAAAATATGCAGGAAAGTCTCGATAACGGATTTTACGGTATCATTGGACAGACAAAATGCATGCTTGATATTCTTAAAAAGGCCAAAAAAATATCCCAGACAAATGTCAGTGTATTGATTCAGGGCGAGAGCGGCACCGGAAAAGAATTGCTGGCGCGGGCCATTCACGCCATGAGCAATAGATCAAGATACCCGTTTATTCCCGTTTCTTGTTCATCTTTGCCGCCGACACTTATAGAAAGTGAACTATTCGGATTCGAAGAGGGATCATTCACAAATGCCAAAAGATCAAAAAAAGGACTAATTGAGCTTGCACACAATGGAACTCTATTCCTAGACGAAATTGGTGAAATAAACCTGGAAATGCAGCCAAAACTATTGCGATTTCTCCAGGATCATAAAATCCGTCGCATAGGAGCGTTAAAGGAAATAAGAATAGACACCAGAATTATTGCAGCCACTAACCGAAATCTCTATGAACTTGTGCAGCAGGGTCGTTTTCGTGAAGACCTTTATTATCGGATTAACGTCGTCAAATTCGACATACCTCCGCTAAGAGAGCGAAAAGAAGATATTCCTCTCCTCGTTAGCTACTTTATAAAAAAGTTCAATCGCCAGCATGAATTCACCATTCATGGGATTGAGGATGAAGCCATAGAACTTTTGACCAATTACCATTGGCCGGGCAATGTTAGACAACTGGAAAATGTTATCAAAAAAGCGATCATTTTATCCGATTCTGAGGTCATCAAAGCCGATGACATTATTGATCATCTCGACAATGCTGTAAGAATCGACTTTAAAGATATGCTAAATGGGAGAAAAAGATCATTTAAAGAGCTGAAACAATCCTTTATTCAACAATTTGAACGGCAATATATCATTGAATTGCTTCAAAAACACAACGGTAACCTTTCACGGGCTGCCCGCGAAGCCGGAGTCAATCGGAGAACGATTTATCGAATGATCGAACAATACGGAATCCAATACAAATAGAAATGAGAAAACTCTGATTCGAAAACTAAAAAGTTCTTGAAGAAATAAACAGAGCTATCTTAGAAAGGTTACTTTCGTAGTTTTCGTTCCATATCGAGTTCTTAAAATAATCAAATAAGTCCCATTTGCGAGCCAAGTGCCATCGGCTTTTCTTCCTTCCCATTTTATCTCATTAAACCCTGCTGGAAATTTTTGACTTTGGATACGTTGCACAAACCTACCGAGCACATTGTAGACCCAAACATCAACGATTTCATCTTCTGGTAAATAGAAAGCTATTCGGATGAACCCGGACGAGGGATTCGGATAAACAGAATAGAGTATAAATTCTCGCGGAATGTCCCAAACGGTATTTAGCGTGTCAGAGAAAGTAAAACTGCCATCGAGATTTACCAACTTAAGGCGATAATAATATTTTCCAGAATTATTTGGATAATCAAAGTATGAATATTCCGTTTTCGTATTTTTTGTTCCTTGCGCCTTTATGAAAGCAATTTTTCTAAAACTCGTTGGAGAACTAAACGCCCGCTGTATTTCAAATCCATAAAAGTCTTTCTCGGTTAGTGTGGTCCATTTCAAAATAACTCTTCCGTTCTTTTTATCAATGTTGAAATTTAACAATTCTACCGGCAAAACGCTGGGATGTATAAAAATGGGATATCCTATTGGATTTCTATAGCCCTGATGATTCCTCACAAAAACCCAGTGAAGGCCCGGTTTTAAATCGCCCAGCACAAAACTAAAAAGAATCAACGTATCCGAGACCGATTCCACTTGTTGCACCACACGTACACTCGCTTTCTCATAATAGGGCGAATCACAAATTTCTACAACAATATTCGGCGGTCCTGATTGGCCCGATACTGTGGAATGGAACATTCCGGAAGAGAAAATAAACCCTAAAAGCAAAAGGACAGCATAAGTATTGTTCAAATATGTTCGCTTCATTTAGGCACACCTCCTCATTCAAGGAGGTTATATCAAGAGGTGTGCCAATTCTTATATACTGATTTTGCTATATTTAGGTGAAGTGTTTGTTCCGACATAATTACGATTTTGAAGTTTAAAATACAAATTGGTAAGAATATTTTCCATTTTCTTGCATTGAACAAAACGACATTTTCTTTGTCATTTTTGCCAGAGGTTTTTTTGTTTGGCAAACTTATATAGCAACGTTGTCATCAAAATTCACATTCTATTTTGCCTTCCCAGAGCCTCACTTGGCTCTAATTTTCCAGTGAAACGTTGTAAGAAGTGCAAAACAGTCTCTTTGAGAACGCGCGAACAAAAAATGAAGCATTGCCTCGGTTACTATAAATCGATTTTGTCATTCAAAATATTTTCTATCTATCAGCAAAAAATCGTACACCGTTTCTTGCCCTGCAATTCATGCATGAAGCATAAAAAATACAAAACATGTTTTCACGCTGCATCATTTTATTATCCATGAACCATTCTGAAGATCGATCAAAAAATTACATCCCTATCATGAAAATCTTTTGCTCAAAATAATAAAAGTCGTCATAACAAACAAAGCACTTCCAAATAACAACACAGGAGAAGGTTCCGGAATCAAAGCTACCCGTCCCAACTTTGATCTATAGCCTTTTCCGTAATCGTTGCCAAAAATGTCAACGGGTTGAAAAGACACATAGATCCTTTCGGGCAAAAAGGAAACTTCATCCGGAAAAGGTCCACCATTTAGATCGAATTGCCAATAAAACGTAGCACTACCAACCACTTCTGCCCCCGGCACGTCTTTTCCGTAAATCCTCTTGCCGCGATGCGATGCGGGAACATAAAACGAAATACTGCCACTTGCATAAATTCTTTTTCTCCAACCTGGAGGAAGAAGAAAGGAATAATTGCTCCATTGCTCGGGAATCAGAGAATATGATATTGACCATCTTCTAATTGCATCGGGAGCAGGTCCCTCATTTCTTAAAACGAATTCATACTGGTACGTTTGTTGACTCAGATGATGAATCCTATAAAAGAGTGCCCAACTATTTATCGCATATGTGCTTTTGGCCATCAAAATGAACAGAAACAAGAGAACCACGTGTTTTAATTTTCTCATGATACCCCCCATTTTCTTTATTCTATGATTTTGATGTATCCCGACAAAAAAAGAGCAGGTAAAAATTACCTGCTCCAGGATTTATGAATCTTTTGATAAATGTCCTCCCGGTCAAAAGTGCGTCATTTGCTCCCCACTCTACTTTTTGCGCCTTGCTACTCCACCAAATAAACCTAATCCCAGAAAACCGCTCCCCAAAAGCAGAATCGTAGAAGGTTCGGGTACAAGAGCAGTTACACCAGCCGTTGGAAAAATCTGTCGCGGCCCATAGGCATAATAGCTCAACGCCCAATTCTTGCGTCCTGAAAAAGCCGTTTGATTGTACATGGTTTCAAACAAATTCACGGGAGCCTTTAGCTGGTAATACACATCGAAAACAAGAGATCTGGTCGTTGGAGGCCCATAAAAGATAATTCCTGCAGGATGGTGAGCTTCAGAAAGAAAGGAGCCTCTCCAATGCCATCCCGGTTTTCTTACAATACTAAGCCCCCAATCTGAAGGGAAATTTGAGAGATCAAAGATATTCGACCCGTAAAACTGAAGGAAAAAGATCGAATACGGATCAGAATTTCCAGCCCACCGTACATTGAACCTGGCCCATCCTTCCGTTGAAGAATACGGATTATAATTTGGATCAATATACGGATTTACCGTAACATAAACCATCGTCTGTGCCATAAGCACATGTGGGAGAATAAAAGCGAAAAGCAACGCAAGAAAAATCCCCTTTTTCATAATGGTGCCCTCCTTTTTTGCCAGCTCTTTTGGAAGAAAACTCTTTCAAATTTTATGCCATCACGAGGAATTATGTAAATTGTTAAAAATTAATCAATTACATTTCTCTTAATTTTGACAAGCCTTTCTATTCTGTCAAGTATCATAAACAGATCCTTAATTTTTGCATCAACCTATTGTAATTATGTATGTTACAACTGTAAGAATTGTTTACATAATTTGCAAAAATGGACACAAAAAGACTTCCTTTTTTTGCGATTCTGCTCCGTATCGAAAGCGATAAATAGAATGATGATTGCACCCAAAAACAATGCGATGAATGTATTCGGTTCGGGAATTACAGAAACCGTTACGAAGTCAAAAAGAAATTTCCGATGCGTCATTCCGCCATATATTTTGTCTTTGTCATAAAAGTTCGTGTTCAATCCGTAACCCGTTGGTGAATATATATGTAGGCCGACAGCTTGCACACTTTCATCCAACAACGCAAAAGAGCCTATTATTAACCGGTGCCATTGGTCACTTTTGTAAAGTAATACTTTGTCTTGAGAGTAAAAAAGAGAGGGCCCGTAAAATATGCGGCCGGATTTACCTCTTACATATAAATTCGCAAAAAACTCCTCATCCCCACTTAAAGAACGGAGAAAAAAGTAGCCACTGATTTCCCTTATCCGACCCGAATTTAGCCGATAAGGCACCTCAATGAAGATTTCTCCTTCTGGCCCTAACCGCAGATCTGTAATTGATAGGGCTGCCCTATCACCAAATCCATCCCCGCAAATGTGGACAATGTTCTTGCTTGGAGACAGCAAATTCTTTTTTGCCACAATTTGCCAACCTGATAGGCCACTGGTAAAATCTGTTAATAAAAAACTATGTACCTTATCTGGCAAAATTACCCACCAGGCCAATATCAAAAACAAAGTTACATAGGAAAACTTATGCCCTAAGAACAAATCAACAATGCCATATCCAAATCTACCCGGCTTTTTCTTTACATCCATAAACAACTCCCTTTTCCAAAGTCTCAATTGCCATAGCCTAGGAACAAAGTCGTGTAATTTGCAAAAACCCCCAAAAATTCAACCAGGGTTTTCATTGCTTTGCCAGAATCCCCATCCTCCACAGGCACAGCTACGCGGACCAATGCACCTCCAGATCCTTGAAATCCCAATGCATTCTTAAACATTTGAACCTTAAATTTGTAAATGCTATCGGTTCGCATCCCCTTTGTTTCATAATAATAGGCCACAATTTGCTCCGTCGTATTTCTTCTATAAAGAAGGAAAACAACCTGAAGAAAATCATAATCGGTATTATATAGCTTCAGTTTTAGTTTCTGTTTTTTTACTACGCTATAGCCCTCTCCCCCCAGGCAGGCTTCCGGCGAATGAAATGGAGTGCGACTATTAGGATAATAAATAATCGAAAATAGCACCCGCCGGCTCTTGTGCCTATAAATTCTGTGCAGTATATAGGGAGTTTCCAAGATCTCTGGAACACGGTTATCCAAAAATGCCTCTACTCCTTTCCATTCTTCAATCTCATACGGATAAACAGAAAAATCGATACTCTTTTCAGGAATTATTACACGTTCATAGTTCCAAACAGCCAGGGAAGACAGGCACATGATAACCAACAACGGGAAAGCATGAAAAGATTTCACGGGAAAAATCCTCATTATGGACATATGTTTTAAGAGGAGGCAAATCTGCAGAAAATTTCGATTTTTACCTCAAAATTGACCGAGAAGATAAGTGAATACGAATCCACTCGATTTGTATCCTGCCAATTCTGCGATTACTTTGACAACTCAACCACTTCGCTTGGCAATAGACGTTTAATAAGAAGGACAAACAACAAACCAAGGATAAAAACGGATATACCGCTTAAATCATGAATAGGAGTTCCTGGCGATGCATATGATGGAGATCCGAAATAAGAGACAAAAATAAGAAAGATAACCCGGAACATATTTGCAAACAAAGCTACTGGTATAACCAGAAGAAACAGAAATACTCGTATCCACAGCTTTGCTTCATGGAGATATCCGATCAATGCCCCCAATGCCAAAAAAGAAATTAAAGATCGCAATCCACTGCACGGATCTCCAATAAGTAACATGCCATTGGGAAGGTGGATATAAAAACCGGATTTCAAAACAGGAATTCCCATGGCTGTTGCCAATTTACTGGATGAATTTACAACCAGAAATTTGACGGGAAGAGAAATTGCTTTAATCCATGGCAACGGCAGGGGAATCATAAACAAAAGATAGGTCAGTGGAAACAGAATTGATTGGACGTTTGAATAAAAATAATAAGCTACTCCCCAAATAAATAAGATCAGAGACAAACCAGAGATAAAATGGATATCTGCCACTAACGCGAATATATGAATAACTTGGCTAAATAGAATAAGATAAAAACCAAATTTCCCATATCCCTTTTTGCGTGGCTTCACTTTCCCATAATTCTTATAAATCAAAAAAATAACTATTATGGGAATAAGAAAACCGTGCGAATAATAGGAGTTGGCGGCAGTATACCTCTCGAAAAGCCAGGTGAACGTCGAATGATAAATATATAAAAAAAGAAGAACTCCAAATATGACCCAAAAAGGATTATGGTTTCTCAAAAAACCTGATTTAATGTTCATTTTATTGCCTTAAGAATGATAAGAAAGCAAAATTCTCTCAAGAGAAGATAAAATTCAAACATGGACAAGGAGTCAACATAATGCCGGAAAAAATTGTCTTAAAAACTTTTTTGAAATTGCTCCCATACTGCCCTGAAAACTGTTTTGCAAAAGATCAGATTTCCTATGTTTGTTAAAAGCAACCCATTAATAAATCCCTTTCAAACCAAAATCGAAAAGAAACTTGCAAATTTCTCGCAGATATCATTTAAAAAGACTATTTACCAGTCATCGCCGCGGTAATACATAGATGGTTGCAAAAGTAAGAATTTTTTGAACTTCTTTACCCACCGGAGGGACACTTCCCACTATGACATAGATTCTATGCCGATAAAACAAAATAATTTCCAAGATCCATCTTGGAAGGCTAAATCTATAGAGATAAAATCGCCGTTACATTCATTCCCCCAAAAAATTTTTGATGGCGAATTAGCTTATCGTTGGAGTATTGGCAATGATCGTATAAACCACAAAAGCCTTTTCTGCTTGAAAAATCACGGAAGAAGTTGACAGGATGGATAGCAATAAGGCACCCATTTTTCTCAAACGTTGATCAACTTTAACCTTTTGTTTGTTCTATCTGTTTCTTCCAAATAATTCAACATATGATCCAATCGAATCTAACGATCTTCACTGCAAGAGAACCATCTTGACCGTTTTTCTATAAACGACTTTCCCATTTCCAGGTATTTCTTCCTCTCCAATTATGGCCGCCATTTCCAAAAAATAAATTCCATTGCCCATTTTTTCTTTTGAAATCGTTTGCGGATTAAAAGAAAAGACATAAGAACCAGGCGTTACAGATTGTCTCAAAAATTCGCCTATTTTTCTGCCCAAAATGTCATAAAAACGAAAAACAACAGACGAAGATTGGCGAACCGAAAAAATTACGTTCCCCTCCCCGGTTAATGGATTTGGGAAGACTTGGGATAAACCAAATTCTTTTGGATAAGTCTTTTTGTAAAAGTCAAAATCGCCGGCCGTCTGGATTTGTATAAAAACGGGATACCCCACAATATTCCTTTTTCCCCATTCATTGCTCACAAATATATAATAAATACCAGGCTTTTCAATTGAAGCATAATGCTCAAAATTAAATATTAACAAGCTGTCATATGAAGCTACCAGCTGTTGGCTGCTCAGGAATTTCGCACGAAGATCATACCAATCATCACCGATCATCACACTTGTTTTTGTAGTATCCTTGCCAAGATTTTTCCCTTCGATTTTTATATTCTTTTGCCCCGGTCCAATTGTATCTGGTAATACCCTGTAGATTTCAGGGATCCTCTCCCCACCTGTCGATGTCACGGCTACATTTGAGATTGAAGATAGATTGCCGGCATCATCATATGCTTTTATAGCAAAAAAGTACACTTTTCCGCTGTCCAAACCCGTTACAAAAAGACTATCTTTGTCTCCAGGCATTTGGGGATCGTGAGGAATTGAAAAAATGGGACACACGGACCATGAATATTCATCGATCGGAAGGTCAGAAAATACAATGTTATATCCAGAAACTTTCCCTCCGCTTGAACCATCATCACCAGGAGACGTCCAGCATAACAATACAGCATTGGATGAAATCTTTCGGGCCATTAAATCCGAAACTGCGGCTGGCGATATAAAATCGGATTTTTCGTAATTTTCGGGAACATATTCATACGGCCCGATATCCAACGCTCCCCCTCCATCGATGCCAGCTTTAAAGAACCTACATTTATAATCCATATCATACATTGAACCAAATCCCATATTGCCATTGTCGATCGCAAGACTCCCAGAGGACAGACGAAAATTTAAATTTGAAATATCCTTGAAACCAGGGTCTCCAACAAACGGTAGAGAATCGTCAGTTCCGACCCCAAAATAAACAGGAGGTTTTTCATAAAGATTATTACTTGCGACAAAATGAGATGGTATATATTTGGGATACTTCCCATTCTTTACATGTTCCGATGCTATGTTCCAAAAGATATTGTTCACGATATTCACATGATCAAAATGTTTATTTTCAAAGATGCCAAACAGTACACCATATTTAAAACCCGCGATTAAGTTGTTATAGATGTACAAGTTTTTAATCTCCCCTCCCCAAACATATACGCCCGACATAGTGGCACTTCCATCCGAATAGATAACATTATTTCTTATAGTTATGTTTTCTACTCCTTCTTGGGGTAGGCCAGTTTCCGGTTCAACAAAACCGATCAGAATTGCTGCCCTAAATCCTTTTCCCCGATCACTAGCATCAAACCAGTTTCCTTCCAAAAGAAGATTTTTCATTCCTCGCCCCACATCGTTGCAGCTCGGCCTATCTTCATCATATATATGAACATTGTACATGGAGCCCCCTTTTATGTAATTATCTTTCAATGCAAGGTTCTTACCGCTTGCCAAATAAAGGGCATACGAAGTTTCGTCCACCGGCATTATGTCAATAAAATTCGCTGCGATAAGAAAATTATCACCAAATGTCTGAATAGCATGGTCGAAATATCCCGAAAATTCACAGCCTACCAAAGTGAGTCCAACTGCATGATCAGAATAACTTTCACAGAAAGAAGGTTGCCCGCCGAATTGTATGATGGTATATTCCGAATCAGAAACAAATTTTAAATTGGCCAATGTCCAGTAATCGGCCCATATCCTTATCGAGGCATTTTTAATCATGGCCAACTCGCCGGGAAAAGAGGTCAGTGTAATTCTCAAATCACGACTTCCACTGGGTTTCACTTGATCATATCTACTTCCAATGTAAGCATATCTGCGGCTTCCGTCCTTGTGTATGTAGGTATATTCTCCTTCCCGGAGATACAAGAAATCTCCAGGACCGACCTTATATGCTGCAGCTCCGATGGTTTTCCAAGGTCCATGGTTATTACCCTGAAAAGAGGCAAATTTTCCATCGTTTGCATCATCGCCATATGGAGATATAAAATAAATTCTTCCCCTATTATCGACCCTAAAAGGGATCTTGTTGGAAACCTTGCCATTTACCGTGACCGAAATGTACGTATCGCCTTCCGGTATTGAACTATTCAGCCAAAAAATTATACGTTGCATCCCCTTTGCTGTTCTTGGGTTTGTCGTAGTTCCCCATTCTGCATAATCAGCATCAGAAGACAATATAACATCCCCAACTTGTACATAACTGTCATTCCGAGATATACCAAAGCCATACCCCCAAATGATTATTGCAGCTCCTCTATCCGGCGATCCTTCCCAACCGTGATTTGGACCTGAATAGCTACTTAAATAGCAAATTATAGGGCGATCAGCGGCAAAAACCGGAAGAAAGCCGAAAGGTAAAATAACTACCGAAAGGATAAACGAAAACAAAACGTATGATAAATGCGGCCTTTTCATTTTGAATACCCTTTGAATACTTTATCAATTATAAAATCAAAAGGGACATTTGCAATTTGTATGCCAATTCTTTACCATTTCAAGAGTTTGCTTTGGATTCGCCATCAAAAAAAACGAATTTCCTCAAGCCTTTGCCAACATAATAAACTTTAGAACAAACAGATTTTGATCAACTTATCACAAGCAAAATATAAATCCATTAAAATTAAGAATTAAAAAATTTTCCTTATCACATTTGTTAATTTAAAATATATTTTCAAAGGAAGCAAAAAATGAATAATATCCTAAAATATTTAACAATAATGTTCTTTGTATTATTCTTTTCTTCATCAAAAAAACATTTCTCCCTTTTCCCCATTAAAAAATTTTTTGATCACAATGTCTATGCCACTCCTAAAAGTAAAATATATTCTTTATCTTTTTTTGACATAATCACTCAGATTTTAGCAAGAAAGATAGTCTTCTCTTGAGGGCCTCGTAAATTATCTGCGGTATCCATTTAATTTCCATCCTATGAATGTTCTTTATGAATTCATTAACTCTTTTCTTTCTCAGGATCTTCATGTTCTTCACATATTGTTGCAGGTACGAATCATTCGATCCGAATCTTGAAATAAAAATATCTTGTATGTCATGTCCCGTTAAAAAAAATGAATTGCTCCCACAAAAGTTATCATCGCTTGTTTTTGGGAATCCATAATCATGTATATAAGCTGGAATAAATTTGGGATGGTATTCAATTCTTCCCCCATTTTCTTCGCAAATTATTTCCAATACCCCCGTTCTTTTTGTTTTTTCCCATGGCATATTAAAAACAAAATTTCCTAGTGAATAGGCAATAATTTTCTTTTGATAAATTTCAACAGGCTGCAATACATGCGGATGCGATCCCAAAACGATATCAGCCCCTTCATCTATCAATTTGTGGGCGAACTTCATCTGCTCGATATGAGGAAAATCCATGAATTCCCATCCCCAATGTAACATTAAAATCAAAACGTCACATTTTTTTTTAATTTTCTTCACAGCTTCCAGCACTTCCCTACCATCCAAATCTCTTGCATAAAAATACGGGTCTTTATTATGCTCATCCTCAACCATGGAAAATCCACAGATGCCTATCTTTTTTCCTTTGATTTCAAGTATCTTAAATAAATTATCGCCAAAGATTTTTGCACCAATAGGCCATATTCCCATCGATTTTAAGAAATGTAAAGTTTTTATATATGCTCTTTCTCCATGTTGTCCAACATGATTGTTCGCTACCAGCAATGCATTAAAACTGAAATGCTCGAAAAACCTTTTCACAAATCTTGGGTCGCCAAGAAATTCTCTAGATCTTAACCCTCTTAATTTCGTTTCTCTCGCTATTGTACATTCAAGGTTTCCCAAAAGCAAATCACAATCATCCAAAAGAAGCTTCTCCAACTCGGCGACATGATTCGCTAATCCGTTCCTTTTAAGATAGCTCCCTATTCCATACCCAATATCAAAATACCCATCAGCTAGCAATATATCACCAACAGCCCGGATTTTTATTCTGTTTATTTTGCCCATGATAAACCGCCTACTTCATCGCAAAGGATCTATAAAGAGCATTGAGGTAAGATCCAATCACTTCCCATGAATATTTGCTCTTTATAAGCATAAGCGCATTCCGACCGATTTCCTCAGTTTCTGACGGTTTTTCCAAAAAATAAAGGATTTTATCCGCAAAAATCTCCAGATCGTCAACGATAATTCCATGTGTTCCATTTACTGCCTCGATCCCTTCAAAAGCTATTGGAGTTCCAACCACAGCTTTTGCTTGAGCCATCGCGTTAAGGACTTTTAATTTTGTCCCTCCGCCACTAAGTAAAGGCGCAACAAACATGGATGCTTTTTGGACAAAGGGCCTTATGTCCTCAACAAATCCCTTATATTCAATGGAATCATCCTGTCGTAGTGCTTTATCGAGGACACGTATTGATCCCTTCCCTATTATCAAAAATTTTAAATCATGTCTTTGTTTTTTTAACTTTGGCCAGACGTGTTTCAAAAAAAAGCTAACCGCTTTGGAATTATGAAATGCGTCTATTCTTCCAACCCATACCAGAAGATTCGAATCCATGGTTATTGGAAAGGGCCGGAAATAATCCGTATCCACTCCATTTGGTACAACAAATATCTTCTTTCCCCCGCAAAGGTTATTTAATATTTCCATATCCTGTTTTGAAACAGCCACACAATAATCCGCTTTCAGCAGAACTCGTCTTTCAAATTGTTTTAGCAGAATTGACTGCCATAAAAAAATTAACTTTAACACCACGTTCTTTTCGATTCTTGCAAGTCTATATAATCTCAAGTACTCGACATTATGATCATTAACCACAATCGGAACGTCAGAAAATAATTTAATGTAATCTATATACTGCCCCAGATGAAGGATATCTACATGTACCAAATCGATCTTGTTCTCATTCAAAATCTTCCTGATTGTACAAATAGCTTCCTTACTGAGATATCTATGTATATGACCAGGAATATGACCTAAAAAGCTCCAAATAAAATTTTTTAAAAACAAGAAATTATACCCCGTGCGGGGTACACGAAATATATTCACAGACTTCGCAATTCTTTTCAAATGCAGTGCCTTTTCAAATCCATTTTGGTCTTGGGAAAACCCCAAAAAATGCAGATTATTTTCACGAGAAAGCAGCTTGAGTATGTTATATGTCCGCTGATAATGTCCAGAATACGGGGGATATGGAATATCGGTAGATAAGAAAAGAATGTTCATTATTCCAAATCAATTTTTTTAATGAATCGGTAAATCTTCCTATAATTGTTTAATCCTATCACGCCCTTGATGTAAGTCTTTAGACTATGCATGTATTTTGTTCTTTTAAAATAAAACGAATTTCTATCCAACAGCTTCATTATCGTATCAACCGTATGGTGTGATTTTATCGAAATTCTTCCAAAAACTATTACTTCTCCGAAATATGCATGCTGCAAATTTGAGCTAAATATATACCTATATCCAACATCATATGCTATATCTTTCACAATTGCACTATAGCTTCCAAATGGCAGACTCAACATTAATACTTCTTTTCCTATCTTATCTTCCAGCAGATTTTTGGAATAAAAAAGTTCATTATATATTTTTGGGGCCGGCAGTTCTCCAAGGGGGACATGACTCTTTGTATGGGATTGTATCAAATGTCCAGAATTGCTCATTTCTTTTAAATTGCCCCATGTCATATATCGGTGATCTCTGGAAATTCTATCAGCAATCACGAAAAATATGCCTTTGCAACCATATTGTTCCAACATTGGAAAAACATATTGATAGTTCCCTGCAAAACCATCGTCAAATGTAAATACGACAACGGGCTTGTTTAAATTTTTCCATAAATGCGAATACGATCCAGAAAAACACAAATGCCATGATGTAAAAAAGTTTTCCTTTAAAAAGTCCAAATGGTCTTTAAAAAGTGGCTCCGGAATCACAATATTTTGGTCAACGCTTCTGATAGTTTCTTTGCCATCCTTTCCCCCTAAAACTTCATGATACATAAGTACTACAGTATCAAACTCCTTGATCAATGAGAGATTCAAAATAGGCATATTTCCCAGATTTCGTTCGTTCTATATTGTCCACTTCTTCAAAAATAATTTGAATTTGATTACCAAGAAATTTTCTCAAACGCCGTTCATATTTTGAAAGGAGACGCTCTGAAAAGTCCTTATCCCGGACGAAGTTAATTTTGACTAAATTTTTTGAAATCTGAATTCCCTTAAAATTTTTTATCCCTTTCCTTAAGGTGTATCCCAATACGACATGATTAACGGATCTACCATCTGGCGTTACAATAAACGATCTTGTCCTTCCCGCAATCTCTTCTAAAATGGGAAATGTCCAGCCGCAATTACACCCCCCCTGCCGTACACTACCCATATCTCCTAAGCGATAGCGGATCAAGGGATTAAAGAAGTTATTCAATTCAGTAATAACAATCTCATTAATCCCTGTCCATTTTGACGGTATGGTTTCGACAAAAACATGATCAGCGTTTATATGCATCTTCCCACGTGGACATTCAAACGCAATGACACCAAATTCGGTAGATCCATATTCATTTATTACCGGGCATCCAAATATTCGTTTCATTAATTGCCTGTGATGTTCATATAATATCTCACCGGTGGTTATGATACATTTTAGGCTTTCAATCGGAGGTTGCTGGGAACCCAAGTTATCATCAATCCATTTTGCGAATTCATAAATAACGGATGGATATCCGTAAAAATATTTGGGCTTAAATGACAAAATACTCTCATAAATACGAGAAAAATTCTCATTATATAATGCAAAGGCAGATATTCGAATTCTATTCGCACAAAGATCTTTGAATTTCTCTTTCAATCGATCCGTTCTTTTAACAGGTACTCCCCAGAATCGGGCCTGTTTCTCTCCAATCGAAATACCATAGATTGAATAGAAGCGGAACATCGTCGCACGGATATAAGCACTTTTCTGCCTATCTTTTGCTATTCTTAGAGGGATACCGGTTGTACCACTTGTGGCTTCTATATCAAATCGGTTGAAGATCTTCGCAAAACTACTATTTAGCCGATACGGAAAAAAGGCCTCATAATGTTTTTGGAAGTCCTCTTTTTCAATGATAGGCAAATGCCGGAGGTCTTCCGGCAAATTCAGTTTCCCAATGTTAATTTTATAATGGTCGTAAAGATTTTTATAAAATGGTATATTTTCATATGCATATGTTATTATGCTATGCAATTTATCTTTTTGTATTTTTTTTAATTTATCCGGCGACAAAAACAGATTATTTCTGATATTTTTGAGAATGCTATGCACAGGTTCTCTTCTTACAATACCAATCAGACGATACAGGTAATTTGCGAAATAGGGATTCATTATTAGCCTAAACTATGGCATCTATTTCTCAAATAAATTTCCAGATACTTTTCTGCCATTTTTTGAGATGTAAATTTCGAAATCACCGTTTCCCTTGCTCTATGACCAATCTCCGTTCTAAGTGATTCACAATCAATCAGTCGTGCAATTCCGGCAACTAGTTGATCGATATTTTTTTTCTGTACCAGAATACCATTGATTTCATTCCGAATTACTTCTCCTATATCCCCCACGTTGGTTGTTACAACAGGCTTTCCTGCTGCCATTGCTTCCAGCAAAACCATTGGCAGTCCTTCTTCGATCGATGAAATAACAAAAATATCGATGGAAGAGAGAAATCTATTAATATCCTTTTGGTATCCGGCAAATACCACATATTTATCTACACTTAATCTCTTTGCCAACTTAATCAAATCAGCTTTTAGATAACCGTCTCCTCCCAAAATGAGTCGTAAATTTTTATATTTTCTCAAAAGGGTTGCAAAAGCCATCAATAAAAATTCATATCCTTTTTGTCTCTTGAATGAACCCAAACTTCCTATTGTAATTGTTTTTTCCTTTCTTTTTGCCTCCATATTTTCGCGACCGCCACCTTTGGATATGCCTTGAACCGGAAAAAACTCACGGGCATTAACACCATTATGAATCACCGTGATTTTTCGCAAGGGTACTCCTAATCTGAGCATCTTGTTTTTGACATTCTTGGAGACAGCTACTACACAATCAAACTTTCTCAAAAAAAGGGCATCAATCATACAGTATGCCACCATTTTAGGATTTGACATAATCCAGTTATGATTTGTGGCAACGATCTTATTTTTTTGGGTAGCAGAAAAATAGCAATAAATATCTGACTTATATCCATGGGAATGAATTATATCAACCCCCACATCCTCGATATAGCGACGAATCTCGTAAACCATTTGCCTGTCCCATCGATCTCTACAGAAAAAAATTTCGCACTCCAACCCGCAATCTGCTGCGTACCTGGCCAATTCTGTATGCGGATTATAAGCATTTCTTATAATTCCGATAATAGGAGAAAGTCCCCACTTTTTATGCATCTTAGAAATTTCGGTAACAACTCTTTCGGCACCGTAAAAACCAGAACTGCTTATCAAATGCATTACGCGCATTTTTTACAACCATGTTTCGATTCACGATTCATTCTCATGCCTGATAGAATTCGTACTATGGTCCTTGTCATAATTTTAAGATCCAAGTAAAGCGAGACATTTTGAACATACATCTGCTCATACCACAGTTTTTTGGGCAATATTTCTTCTACATAAAATCTCTCTTTATCCTTTTGTTTTTCCAACCTGATCTCTTCATCAAAATGTTCTAAAGAAGCCATGCCCGTGATGCCAGGTCTCACAACGAGAATTTTTTTGAATTCCTCACGGAATATCTTTACATACTTTTCTATCTCTGGACGAGGCCCAACCACACTCATATCCCCTCTGATGACATTAATAAACTGTGGCCATTCATCCAGCTTGTATTTTCTAAGGAATCTGCCAAACTTTGTGATTCTCGGATCATTTGCAGAAGTTATATACGGTCCTTTGCAATCCGTCGTATGAACCATAGTACGAAATTTGAAAACCTTAAACGACTTCATATTTCTGCCAATTCTCTTTTGCGTAAAAAATATAGGACCCTGAGAATCCAATTTGATCAGTATAATGATTACCAAAGCAAAAGGAGAAAAAAGAACGAGGACAAAAAGAGAAAAAAATATATCAAATAGTCTTTTTAGGAAAAGATAATTCAATTTATGATGAATTTTCTATCTCTTATATGACCTTAAAATGCAGGAAACTACATTAATTACATAATCCACATCTTCATCATTCATCGATGGATATATAGGCAAGGACACGATGTTTTCATAAGCTTTTGTAGCAACGGGAAAATCTTGTGGGATATAATTATAGTTCTTTCGATAGTAAGGATGGAGATGCAGGGGAATAAAATGTACCGAGGTTCCTATGCCATAATCCTTCATCTTTTCAATAAATTCGTCCCTTGAAAGTGTTAAGTATTTCTTATCTATTTTTATCACATAGAGGTGCCAACTGTGCATTGTCTTTTTCCCTTTATACGCTGTTTCTCTTATCGACTTTGGATCAACAACCCATCTTGCATGAACAGGTTCGATGCCATCCATCTGTTGAAACGCTTTCGTATATTTCTGAGCGATTTCTATCCTTCTCGACCACATTTTTTCAACTTTTTTCATTTGCGCAAGACCTATTGCTGCCGCGATATCCGTTAAATTGTATTTATAGCCAGGTGCGATAATTTCATAATACCAATCACCGTTTGCTGTATACCGACGCCACGCGCTTTTGCTCAAGCCATGTAAGCTCATCAGTCTTATTCTATCTGCCCAATCCTCCCGGCGCGTTGTTACCATCCCACCTTCTCCGGTAGTAATATTTTTTGTAGCATAAAAACTGAAACATGTCATATCGCCTATTGTACCTATCATTCGGCCTTTATAAAATGCTGGAAACGCATGGGCTGCATCTTCTATTACACAAAGATTATATTTTTTGGCCAGGTCCAAGATATCATCCATCTCACAAGGCAAGCCTGCGTAATGCACAGGGATTATAGCCCTAAAGGGGTTACCTTTTCGATAATTTTTCCTCAAAAAGCTTTCCAACTTTGTCACATCAATATTTAGGGTGTTTTCCTCAATATCGATAAATACAGGAATAGCATCAAAATATCTTATCACTTCTGCAGTAGCCGCAAATGTCATGGGCGAGGTTATAATCCTATCTCCCCTCTTGACTCCAATTGCCTCCAACGAAAGATGAAGAGCAGACGTGCATGAATTCACAGCAATTGCGAATCGACAACCAACGAACCGAGAAAAAGCTTCCTCAAATGCCCGAACTTTTTGACCACTGGTCAACCAACCGGACTTAATAACATCGCATACGGCATCTATTTCTGAATTATCAATAAAAGGTTTGCTAAAAGGGATTGAACGCTTTTCTGGCAATTCAAACCGAGGCATCGAGCGACTCTCAACATTTTCTTGATATTAACAAAACTCGAGATACAAGCAATTCAGACAAAGAATACGTTCGCAAAGCTGCAGATATTTTCAAATTTCTTATTTCCTGCTCACCTTCTTGAAAAAGACGCTCACCTAATAACTTGAAGCCATACTTTTTGTGCAACCTTCGATAATCTGAAATTCCTCAACCGGTTTTGATAATGAATTGAATTATTGTAAAATCTTTCCCAAATATCGTGTTCATATTTATAAAAGTTGAACTTCGGTATTCTCTTATCAGAGTCCGAATAATGATCGAGCAAATTTGTAAAATGGATCATTATTGCGTCACTTTTGGCTATTCTTTTAAATTCATAGAATAATTTTTCGAGAAGACGAAGAGGAATGTATTCCAGAGTTGAATATGACATTATGACATCAATGACATCATTTCTGGCGGGAATATCGCATCCGTAATACAAAATATAGGCAATACCTATTTTTTCCAGCTCCTTGCCGACACAATGCTGAGAAAAATATTCCCCTCCATAATGAAGAAGCTTTATTACATCATTTGACAAAGCAAAGTTACTTCCCCCTTTTTTTATCACTTTCTTGGCTTGTAAAAAACTCCAATATTTCTCCTATAGAACTGGCCCTTAAATTCTTTGATACATCCAAGGTAATAATCCGGTATCCAAAATAGAATGACATGGCAAGCGGAATAACAGGATTCCAGCCTGTTCCAACATCCAAAATCAGAAGGGAGCTGGGATTCTTCGATTTCCCACAATATCGTTCGATTAATTTGTTGAAGTAAAATGCTTCCTTTAATTTATATAGGCACTCCCTTTTTGCTTTATTGGGACCCCTTTGTATATTCATGAATATTTTTTCCGTATGGCATTAGGGAAATTATATATTGGAGGTAGGCTTTCAGTTTCCAGTGCATTTCAGGATTACCTGAATCTCTTGCCAAGTTTCTTAAATTCGATGACGTCCGATCTCTTTGGCCAACCACAATAACACCCCTTTTTAATATCAATGGTCTTTTTGACGATATTTCCCCTTTCAATTTTCTCAATTGCCTCAATTATCAAGTCCGCACCCAATTGCTTTGTTTTCCTTATGATTGACTCCACCGTATCCGCTTCTTCAATCGAAATTCTCCTTTGAAGAAAGATCTGTCCGGCATCAATCTTTTCATCGATGAAAAAAAGAGTAGCACCGGTTTCCTTCTCATTATACCGCAAAACCCAAAAAGAAGGCAAAATTCCTCTATATTTTGGCAAAAGTGAACCATGCAAATTCAAACAGCCATATCGAGGAAGCTTGATGAGTCCTTTGCCAAATATCTGTGGACATGAAACTGAAATAATTAAATCCGTGCGGTGCCTTTTAAGAAAAGTCAGGAAATTTTTTGAATTCACGTTTTTAATGTATATACGGAACATTTAGCTTCTCGAGCTGTGCTCTCAAAGAAAACGACCGATTTAGTTTATATTTTAATAGAACATCTACCCCATTCATCATACTGAAGCGCAGTTTTTTAAAAGAAAGGTATGTTGTTTCCCACAGCCCAAATGTTTTGAGATACTTTAAAAACATACTAGCATGAGATTGCTTTCGATAAACCACAGGTACAATCGCGACAAGAACATCATGCACTTCCCTGATTTTGGGCAACAAATACGAGTAAAACTGTGGAAGAAAAAATGGCTCGTTAGGAGATATGAAAACTATTCTCATTACCTAATTTCTCACCTCCACTTTGGATCTGTCTTAGAAAATGACTGACGGTACCGAATCGGCCATTTTGCAAAAGAGCTGTAACTTTCCGCATCATACTTCTTCTTCCCAGCCCCTGGTGAAAACGATAGACAGCTGACACTTTTTGGGGCAATTGATTCCATTCATATGGATTAAATTCATATGGATGACAATAGAATACATAAGGAATCCCCTGCTTTTGCAACATACCCATAAAACTCAGCAATAATCTCTCAGGAAGAAAACGCACATATCCTCCACCACCGATCGGAATACCAATATTACTATTCCCAATCCTTATGACACTGACGGGAATTTCATAGATCGTATTATGTGAAGTAATGATTTTATATATCGACTTCCCAAAAAGGCTGGAGCCGTATCTTAAAGTTTTCAATGGAAAAAGGGAGGAATCAAACTTTATCCCGCACTCGCTTAAAATTTCAAATGCCCAAAACTCATCCGGGCCTATTGAAAAATCAGGGGCCCGAAAGCCGGTAATCTTTTTTCCTGTAATCCCTTCCAGAATTTCATTTGTTCGTAGCAACTCCCACCCGAAAGCCTTAAGCCCCAAAGATCTGATAGCCCGGTGAGAGTAACCATGAGATTGGATTTCATGCCCCCTTTTGTCAATCTCTTCTATCAACCCAGGAAAGCGTTCGGCTACCATACCTTGGACAAAAAAGGTGGCTTTAACATTGAACAATTCCAGAAGATCAAGTACCTTTCTGATGTTTTCAACACACAATGAGCTGATCTCAGCATTAAGATCATAGCTGGATTAATACCAATCCTCCACGTCCACCGTGAAAATATTGGTAAATTCACTCACCGACTCAGGGTTTCAAAATGGCGGCTATGGATACCGAACAATCTGTTCAATCCCCCCAGAATAAACCCCAACCCAAAAGAAAAATGAATAACAAAAATAGCCCAACAAACCCCAGCAATGTGTAATGGACTTTTTACGGAAATTCGGACACCCTCTGCAAATACGGTCAAACAATAAAAAGCAAACGGCACAAAACAAAAAAGTCTTCCCAAAAACAACGCACACACCATCGAAATGAAAAGCGTTAAAACCAGAAAAGAGGGCATGAAATGTCTAAGAGAAGCTTGTTTTGGATGTTTCCAAATTACAGCAGTTTTCCAGTATCCATACTGAAGAAACTGTTTAAAAAGATCGCGAAATCTCTTTCGTGGAAAATATTTCACTTTTATGGCACTTGATTGTACGACTTTTCCCCCCAACTCCCTGATACGAAAAGACAATTCATCATCCTGATTTCGAACCAAAGTTTCATCATATCCCCCTATTTCCAACAACCTCTCTTTCAAAAAACAACCTCCATAAACTGTATCCGTCTCACCAAAAAATTTCTTTTTACTCCGCAAAGCTCCTCCAACAGAGATCCTGCTACAATAGGCAATGGAAATACATTTCTGAACATAACCTTGTCCTATGGATATTAAAACACCTCCTACATTGTCTGCTTTGGTCCTTTTCCTCAAATCCAAAAGCGACAATAGATAATCCGATGGGTAAACGCAGCGAACATCTGTCCGGACAATGATTTTTCCCCTGGCCGCACGAATGCCTATATTCATTCCAGTGGAGACTATTTTGCCAGGATTATCTAATAGGATAAGGTTTGGATACCTGGATTTTAATTCTTGCAATTTCTCTCTCGTTCCATCTGTACTCATACCATCCACCACGATTACTTCGAATCCTCCATCCGGGACACGGAATCCCATAATATTCTTTATGCATTGTTCTATATGATTAACTTCATTTCGACAAGGAATGATAACTGAAACGTAAGGCATGATCAAAAATCAAAATCAATTCTTACATCTTTGTCTTATAAGCCCCCGATACCAGCCCCAGAGTAGCCCACCAATATCCCATAACATTTAAATATGACCACCTATCACCAAAAATATTCGCTGCCAGAGCGGCAATGGTCATGGCAACGAACCCTAAGCCCAACCCTCTGAAAAAGGGATCAGCACTGCTCAAAAAAAGTTTAACACCGACTTTTATAGCAAGAAAAAATATGTATAAAAATAGTCCCAGACCTATAATTCCCTGTTCCAACAATATCTCCAAAAATCCGTTGTGAATATCATTTCTCGTATTCTCCCTCGAAGTTCTAAATCCCAGAAGCCTTGTTGTCCCAAAACCGGTTCCCGTAATGGGATTATGTTTTATTTCCATCAATGCACTTTTCCAAAGTTTTATGCGAGATAAAACCGAAGGATCAACATTGTCTTCACTTTTGGTCATTTCTATTCTTTCGACAACTGCATCTGGTAAAAAAAATCGGTAAAATACAACAACCATCAACACCAGGACTAAGATCAACCTCTTTTTTAAGATTCCAAGAAACGTATAACCAAGGAGAACAGCAAAATATCCCCCTCTTGAAAAAAGAAAAAGTATCGGATACAGCTCCAAAAACGATACGAGATATGCAAAAAACTTCGGCCATCCTTTCTCAAGGCAAATTGCTATTCCAAGTGATAATACAGCCATTTGGGCATGAAAAGCTGCAAATTCATTGGGACCCAGATAACTAAATGTATTTCCGATATTTCTTTTTTCATCGCTGTAATGTGACAAGTCCAAATACTTTATGTCATTATAATATTTCCATGAAATCAAAAATATGGTCGTCAACATAATAGCGACGGCCAGTCTGATATTGTTTCTCGCATTATCTCCAAAAATCGACTTTAAGCTCAAGTAATAGAGCAATGGCAACATGATGAAATTTTTCCACATGACAAATTGGGGATTTTCCATGCCAATTGGATAAGGTAATCCAAATTTAATACATCCCACCCATAAACCTGAATAGGTGATGGGTATCAATAACCAAATTTTTTTATCCAAAATATTTTTTTCAGATTTTGATGTTTCTTCCTCGTCCGATGACTCTCTAATGCTTTCACGCTTGCCATTGGAATTCCTCCGAAGAACTATCCCCAATATAATGGCAATGTAAAGAATATCGAAAATATCCTTTCCATATGGATATCGTTCCATCCTATCAATCAAAATTTGATTGGGAATCAGGGCAAGCAAGAAAAAGTAACCGTAAAGCGGTCTTAGAAATATCGAAAATATACACGCGCTCCAGAAGAGTATATACAACATAAGCGGGATATATTTTGTCAATCCAAGGCCAAGCATTTTGTTGTATCAAAAAATCTTCGATCCAAAGACTTTTTATTCCGTCTATTTATAGCCTCTTTCAACCTAAAAACGGACTCATAAATTGCCCCCCCATAAAGAATCTGTTGAATGAAATAGATGATCCGTATAACCCACAAATGTAATATTTTCTTCTGCGGCAGGATACCTAAAAAACATCCTCAGATATCTTTGGATTCCCTGTAAAGCTGTTTATCCTTCAAATAATTAAAAAAGTCGTCATGCAATATTGGAAGAAGAGGATGCAATGGGCTTCTTTCCGCAGATTTCACATATTTCATAAAAAAGGGCTCTGATTCTACCGGCAGAAGCGCCCTTGGCGCAAAATTTTTGAGGTCAGACGTTAATAAGTTTGTTTATTCCGTCTTTACAATGGAAAACTCCAAAACGAACCTTTTGAAAATAAACTATTGCTATCAGTGCAATGGACGTCCAGTATCGCATAAAATCAAAAGATTGAGAGGCACAGATGGTCGAACGGGTAGGATTTTTATTTTTCATAGGATGATTTTGCTATACGAAAACGTCCAATTGTGCTATTCATCCTTAGAGAAAATAGTTTTAGGATTAATCAAAAAAGAACAATCTTTGGTGGGATGTGCTCTTTTTCGCTGTCTCCTAAAAATATGGCGGCCTCAATTGGTCTGCATAAAACGCTCAGAACTACTATTTATCCATATTCATACGAACGAAGAACAGGATGAAATTCATATTTGGTCGATTTCGTAATCAATAACAGGATTAGGATAATCGACAAAAGCGATTGTCGATACTTTTATCAAGGGTAACCTACAAATATCGTTGTCGTAAAAATGGGCATATCAAAACATGAAAACCATCAAAAAAGTAGGTCCACTTCCTGGATCCATAGAAAAACCGATCATCCTAGCGAGCAATTTTCATCTTCAAATATGAAACATCCGTTGTACGCGTAAAAAGCAACCTTTCATATGAAGAATTACAAAAAACTCTAAACATAAAGGAATAATTCATAAAAGAAAATCTTGGTAAGAAATATGAGCAAGAAAGAAATAACAAAAATGATTATTGGCTTCCGATAACGAAACTTCATTTTTATGTACTGTTTTGATTGTATGAAGACAAGAATGCTTAAAAAAGAATAGGAAAGAAGAGTAGATAAGGCCGCGCCTTTCGCTCCCCAGAAATGGATAAGAGGAATATTCAGAAAAAAATTCAACAAAGCTGACAGTATTGACGACAACATGAGGACTTTGGTTTTTTTATAAATTTGCAAACCCGCGGAAAATATGGTGTTTGCGCCATAAATAGATAATCCAATAATTATATATGGAATAAAAATGTAGGATTCAGAATATTTCTTCGAAGCAAATAGCTCTATGATTTCTTTTGAATATACCAAAAAAATTGAAATAATGATGACGGATAAAATGCAATAATATTCAAAAATCTTTTCAAGGAACGTTACAACGCCTTTTTCTCCCTTTTTACTCCACAAATTCAGGTAAACTGGAACAGCTGCTTGTTTAAAAGGAACGCCAATAAAAGAATATGACATATTTGCCATATTATACCCGGCCGAATAAAGGCCAACGATTTCGGTTCCCCTAAAAAAATTCAATATATATCTATCACCCACATTAAGAAATAGGTTTGACAATTCCATCCAAATTAAAGGAAAACCATATTTGATTGATTTATGAAAAAAACTCAAACTGAAATGTTTTATTTTAATATTGTTCGCAAAATTATGATACAACACGGCCAAAGTTATTGCACTAGCAGTTGCAACACCATAAAAGTAACCTTTTAAGTTATTTCCTTGGCTAATGACAAAAACAAGTGACGCAACTAATGCACCATATCTATTCCAAACAGATACAGCCCCCCAAAATAATCCACGGTTTGCTGCCCTCAAAAACATCAATAGAATTCGATTTATCCCACTGATGAAAATAATCGTCGATATCAAAATCAAAAAACCCACATCTTCAATCCTCAGCAAGACAAAATTCAATGGAATAAAGATGGCCGAAACAGCAAAGCATATTATACAAGATGATAAAAACAAAGTTGAGTAGTACATATCGAGTTTTGAATTATCTTTTTGACCGTATTTAAACTCAGAATAGAACCTTAATGCAGCATGTTGCAAGCCGAACTTGGAAAACGCTACACCAACCGCAATGCCTACATTTATTAGAGCAAAAAGTCCATATTGTGTCCGATTAAATAATCTTGTCCAAATAGGAAAAGAAAAGAAAGATGCAAGCATTATGATTATGTGGGATAGAAAATAATATAAAGACTGCTTAAAGAATAAGACTTTCTCTTTTTCAAAGGCATTAGAAAAAATGTTGATTTTCTCTTTAAAGAACATCTGGTATGAAACTATTGCAATCTCGCCTCATCTTAAAATTGTCATGCAACTGATATTTTTGAGCTCATTATTTGATTTGGGAACGCAATGGATTATTGAGCATAATCATTCTCTATTATTTATCCTTCCTTTTTATAATTTAAGCCATATTCAGAGTTCTTAGTGGGTTTCATTACTTTTGCTTTTCTTATCTTTTTTCTGATCTCTTCGCAACTATATCAATTTATAACGCATAATATTTTTCCAATGTTTAAATGATTGTCTTCTTATCAAAATATCGTCATATATCTTTTATCTTTCTCAATTTATAACACTATTTATCCCTTTCGTAAATCCTACTGATGCTAAAAAGAACTTACCCATTTAACGATTTCTCATTTATGCAAAAATAAATAACGCTCTATAAGGTATCCAAAGCATTCATCTTACACAAAATTATGGCGGCCTACACTTGGGAATGATGTCCTCGAAATTGCCCCAGCTTTGTTTATTGAAATATTGGAAACGCATCCCATTCCAAATACTTGAATTTTTTGCAAAAGCCAAAAAACTTTAACCATTTTTACGTTTAATTTGCAAATGTTTGAATGTGACGGTTATAATATTTTTTGATTACAAAATCTCTGTAGTCATTTGGGTCTCCTTTCATGCCTGCTTCTGCCGCTTTTATTATATTGTATGCTTCCCTTGCTGTCACATAATGCAACTTATATTTTCTGCCATCATTATATTTCCGCTCAAGATAATCATACATCTGATCCGCCGGGTCACCCAAAAGTGCATCCAGGTCCTCTTCTACAGCTCCATGGGTAAAAAGCTTTACAAAAATCCAATTTGGTCGACCGCGAACATGGATATTGGTCTCCACCCACATATCAACTCGACTCGGGCTTGGAATCCTGATTCTCTTTATTTCACCTTCTTCCACCATTGGGTGCCATATGAACCTCCAATCCCTCCAATCAATCCTGAAAGGTCCCGGTATCATCATCAAAGCATTAGCAGGTTCTAGCCCTCCCACAAATACTTCCGGGCCTGTCTCAAAGGAACCGGATTGATTGGGATCATCAACGGCATAAAAGACTTTGTTTACAACAGAGGGAAAGCATTTTAAATTTTGTGGGGGCAAACCAAAATCCGCAAAACATCCGTTTCTTTTTAATATTGTGAGCTCATTTTTCACTCCACAACTTCCATCACAATCGTCCAAGGCCCATTTGCCATGAATAAATGCAAAGGCAACCTCGGGCTTTTCTCCTGATGTTAAAAGTGCACCTACCTGATTAAATTTTCTTATTGCGTCCTGCAATTTTCTTTCAAAACTTTCACTTGAGTCATTATAATGATGCATATGAAGTTCTATTTCACCAAATCCTTCATAAACCAATTTCGACAAAGCCCTCAAATGATCCATGTTCATTGCATCATAAGGATAAAACCATGTATGCTGGGGATATTTCCCATCAGCGTCGCGGTGTCGGCTAGCCAATAAAGGATATTCACTGATCCATCTTTCAAATGCCAAATCATTGACCCTTATATTCCTTGTTCGATCGATTTCAGGTTCAAAATGATCTACAAAAATCACTAAAATATGAATTATTTCACCTTCATTGGCTACTATCTTCTCGCGCTCAAAGAGTTCCCATTTAAAATAGGGAATAAGCCACACCATTCGCGGATAAACCTTGAACCAAAGGAAGAAAATGAGTAGAACTCCAATAATGGATACGATAAATGCTAAAATTCTTTTATGAATGAATTTCAATTCTAAAACTATGGAGGATGGTTAAATATATCCCAGTGCTTTCAAATTTTGAAGAACCTCATCATCTAAGTTTACATCGGCATTTTCCGCCAAGAATATCTTTTCGAATCCTTTTGTCTCATATATGTTTCTCATCTCTTTCATCATTTCCCCGGAAATTTCCTTATCCGGCACAAGAGAACAACCTTCTTCTGTTACCTTCCACAATTCTTCTTTCCCACTCTCATAACGGATGTAGCGAAATTCCTCCTTTCCAATGACAATCTTTTTCTCTTTGAGTTTTTCAATAGTAGAAATATTTCCCCCATCACGAGCGCCAACCTGGTTTAAAATGTAATATGGGATCCTACCTTCCCATTCTGCAAAGAAATACTTTCTGTCATAATTCGAAGACAAAAGAGACATACCCGATAAATCAAGGCTTAGATCAAGAATACCCACACTATCCAAAATGGTCGGTAAGACATCGGTGGATTGAGTAATATGATTGCATACATATCGCAGGTTATATTCCCGAGGATATTTTATAACAAGCGGAACGCGCAAAACTTCATCATGAAGGCTTGACACATGGGACCACATTCCATGCTCGCCAAAATGCTCACCATGGTCGGAAGTTACGATAATTGTGGTATTATCATAAAAATCTTCATCCCGTAAGAAATTTACGACGGTTCCGACCATTTCATCCGTGTACGCAATTTCCGCCGCATAGAGATTTTTCAAGTAAGCAACTTCGGCTTCTTTCAGCTCCCAGTCTTTCAAATACATGACCAACGGATTTCTGGCCACTTTTGAAACCACCCGGGATCTTATCTGCTCTGTACCCCGCACAAAACGTTTTCTATACTTCCTGTGGGGTCGAAGAGGATTGTGCGGCTCAATAAAATGAATAAAACAATAAAAAGGTCTTTTTCGATCTATATTTCTTAACCATTCCCTAAAAAGGAAAATGGTCCTTTTGGCTCCCTTATCTTCGATGCCCCAAAAATCTCTAACCCTCCGGAAACCTCCACGGAAGATTCTATCAATCAAGTTCTTATACGGCGAGACTTGCCAAACTTCAATAAAGGTTTCATGCCCCCGTTCCAATCCCACGAAAGCTCCTACTTGACTATTGTTCACAAACCCTGCTGTTTGATATCCATCTCTACTCAAGATTTCGGCAATGGTCGGAATATCTGTCGCAAGTTTCCGGTTTCCATAAACACCATGTTCATGTACAAGCAAACCCGTAAAAATGGATGCATGCCCGGGCGGTGTCCATACCCCCGTCGAGAAATGGTTTAAAAATAGAACTCCGTCCTCCGCCAACCGATCAAAATGAGGAGTTGTACACTTCGGATAGCCATATGATGAAATAAAATCTGCACGGCATGTATCAATAGAAATTAACAATACATTTGGTTTCGTTTGCATCGCTTTTCCTTTTGCTTTTACATCTTTTACATCACAGCAAAAATCCGATCCGAAATCCCTTTTTTATGAATCAATTAAGCGACAATAAAGTTCTTCATGTTTCTTTATCATTTTTTCGAGGTTGAACTCAAACAAGGCCCTCTTTTTTGCGTTATTTGCAAACACGCCTCTTAGTTCCTGATCTCTTATTAATCTCATTAATGCTTTGACAAGTGAATCATGATCTTTGGGTGGTACAATAATCCCAGAGTGATCGTCAATAATGGCCTCGGTGTTCCCCCCAACATCGCTTGCGACAATTGCTTTTCCTGATGCCATGGCTTCTAAAAGAGCATTGGAGAACCCTTCATTCTTGACCGGGACAAAACAAAAAATATCCATTGCCGACAAATAGGCTTCAACGTCTGAAACATAACCAGCAAAATGAATAATGGATTTCAGATTATTTTCTGAACAATACACTTCATACTTTTTCCTTAGCTGACCATCTCCACATATGAGCACTTTAAAATTGTCAATCTCTTCTTTTAACTTACCTATTGCCTTCAAAAAAACATCATATCCTTTTTCGGGACGAAAAATTGCACAGACTCCAATAACTATCTCATTTTCTCTTATTTTTAGCTGATTTCTTATTCTCTCCCGATTTTCATAATTATCACCGCTGGCAAACCTGCGATAATCCACCCCATTATAAATAACAGACATTTTCCTCAAGGGAATATTTTCTTTCCTGCGCTGATTTTCCATGACTTTCCTACAAACCATAATAAAATGATCAATCATTGCATTGGCGATCCGGCTCAAAACAATCTGTCTTTCTCTCTTTAAATCAGCCGAGTCTCTCCGGCTCGATATGACGCACGGGACCCCTGCAAAACGTGAAGCAACTACACCATATGTATCCGACTTGAAGTGAAATGTCTGCACAATATCCGGTCGAATCTTTTTGATTAATCCGACGACAAATGTGAATCGACTTATTGCACGGTGATCATATATTTTCCCCATTTCTAAATTAAACACTCTGGCATATGGTCTAAAATAGCGCAACACTTCGTTCCGTGCCTCAAAACAAAGTATCCACGGATCAAATAGATTTTTATCAAGGCAGCGAACAAGGGAATACAAATGTTTCTCCGTACCTGCCAATCCCAGTAGTTGATCGATGATGTATAATATTCTAATTTTCACGAAGGATGGCATTTCGCAAATCGTAAATAAAGGAAGACATCAGCATATTTTCAGGAAGGTATCTTACGTGCGGCATAGTAATACATTTTCTCCCCAAGATCCAAACATCGTTATGTTTTCTTATGCCGCCGCCAAGCGTACAAACTCCACGTATTTTTAATTCTTTCAAGTAGTTTACAACTTCGGACATCCTTCCGTTATACCCCCCATAAGGCAATGCAAACAAATCTATTTTCGTGCCCAAACGAGACTCCAGATAATGTATAGACCTTTCTAATTCTTCATATAAAATACTAGGGTCCATATCATGCTGAAAATAGCTATGAAAATGAGAGTGGCTTCCAATGGTCACATAGCTGCACGTGGACATCTCCTTCAATTCGTCATCTTTGAGGATAAGCTCTTTTAATGACGGATCCTCTATATCCACGGACAGCCGGTCAAATATGTGAAGAAGAAATTCTCTTCTCTTTTTCGGCAACATAATTTTTGAGGTTTCATTTACAATCTTCAATGCCTCCAGTTTTGATGTTCGATTCCCAATAAAAAAATTTTTGAGACCATAATCGGTCAGATCCAGATGTCTTGCACGCGTCGAATTCAAGGCAAAAGCCACCGCATCAACAAATGGCGGAATACCATCCTCAAGTGGCGACGTTTGCAAAAACAAGGTAAAGGGCACTTTCATTTGACTTAACGTCGGAAATACCACCTCAAAAAAAGATTTATAGCAATCGTCAAAAGTTATAACAACGTAAGGCCTATCGATATCCCCGGTACTAAGACGCTCAATAGCTTGATAAATAGAAATAATCTCATAGTTTTCCTTCAAATATCGAATTTGTCTTTTGAATAGAGCAGGTGGAATCTGAATATGAAGGTAATCCCGTTCCGAAATATCGTGGTAAGTCAAAAAAATAATAGAAGGATCTTTCCTTTTTAGCACTTCCAGCAAACCTAAATGATGCGCGATCCAGCTGAAAAGTACCTTTAGGTGGGTCCTTATATTCCAATCAAAAGAAATCAACATCTCCACCTGTAAGAATTGGTTTGACTAGATGACCATGGAGGTTCCTTCTTGAAAAAAACAAAACCTCCCTACCTTGCCGGAGATCCAGCAAGGTTAGCTTGAGCAAGCCATTGTGGATAGGTCTGAAACCGGCAATCGAAAAATATGCAACCTTCTTATTCGTCACATTCAGCAACCGGTGAATATACTTCAGATCAAATACGGGTTTCATACTTTCATCAAACATATCCCAGATAATAGCAGAGAATTTCTCTTTTCCAGAATAAACAAGAAATTTATTTCCGATCCTTTCCCCGTGTACCTCATTTTGGATAAAAGGGTTCTTAAAATATTTCCATTTGACATAAGATAAACTCCGAATACACCATAAATTTTCTGTTGATCCGGATGATGCATTGCAAGAAGTATCTTTCTCAAGAAATCGCTCAACAAAAGATCTCCTGAAATTACTTTTTTTGCCAGAACGCTTACTCAATTCTTTGATTATCGATCTGCCAACAAAATACATCAGGATCGCTATATTTCTGAAAATTCGTAATTCCTTATAAAAACCAATACGTTTATACCCAACATATTTCTGAATTTTGGCAGATATCCTATTTGGAAATGCAACATATGCCTCAAATTCACCATCTTTAATGATTTCTTTTTGGAGCGCAATTGCAGGACCAAGACTGCGGTACTCCGGCAAAATCGCAAAATCTGCAGGAATGCCTACAGAAATTACTTCCTCCCCATATTTGTATTCGCCTGGCAATACAGCACAACATCCAAAAAACTTCTTCTCTTTTTTATGCCAAAGCATGTATAGAACCGCTGGCCCTGCAGGATTTTTGATATAGCCCCATTCTATGCGTCTTTTATCTAGCGACGGAAGACTCTTTTCCCAAATGTCTTGAAGGGCGTCTTCGGGATAATTGCCAATAAATTTTTCAATCGAAAAAAAACTCATCGCACCATCAATCAATCCGAGGCAAAATCAAACACATATACTTTTGGTTCTATTCCTTCCATCACCCCACAACCATAAAGTGTCATAGCCGCCAAATCCAAAAACTTCCGAACGGGCGACCATGGCACATCAGGGTCATGATACTTTGCATTCGGGCCTCCCAAGGGCAGTATTATATTTTTTGCTGAATAATAATCGAGAGCCACCGGATCTTTGCTCGCAAGAATGGTTTTCACCCTTTTCGCAAGGGATATTTGGGTCCTCGAACCGTAACCAACCCACTCGGCGGTTACGATATTCAAATCCGCTTTACGGATCGTTTTCATGAAGTAAGCAATCGGCCCAGCTTTTGCATACCGGAAAAGAACTCCTCCACAACTATGTACATTCCGGTAACCCAGCGGCTTTAACCCCGGTTTGCCACAACTCAAATCCATAACACCCATATAATTTTTAATAGCACTTGTTATCCCTGTATCGCTTCCATGTGTATTCAGCACCGCGAAATTAATAAAGCGTATTTTTCTATCAGAAAGATACCGACCTCCCCCTTTCCCATCTCTCAAATAGGGACCGTTTTTAAAATCAATGGTTATTCCACTATAATTGGATGTAAAAACTGGATAGGTCATTTTCACTTTATACTTGCGGAGTCCAAAAAATGGAGAAAATACATAATCAATATCCGTCCAAACATAACCATCGCCTTCCCAGGGCCCTTTGACAATGCCGCCATTCTGCGCGTTTCCCCATGCCCATGCAGGTTTTGGTCCGCCATCACGCCAGTGGCATTTCGTAACGTTTTTACATCCTTGTTTCTGGTAGAGCTCAATAAGCGTATTCAAGTTATGATTAACCCCATCTATTTCGCCGTTGATCTCGCTAAAATGTGTCCAACCACGGATGTTATCCCGCTCGCTGTCCGGAAGTCTGTCATCCATAAAATGGTGGTTTTCAGCAATGATAACTTCGCCTTCAAATCCTGGGATGTCCAGAACCAGATCAATAAAACCCTTGATTGCAGCAAGATTCGTCCGTCCCTGGTTCCACCACTGGGCATTCGGTTTTATGATCACAATATCTTTTGGTCCAACAAATTGCTGAATGCCTCCCATCATTTCAACAACCTTCTGAACATTTTGCTGAGGCGTTCCATTGCGTGAAACGTATATTTCGGAAATTAACATTTCTCTTGATCTATTTCTCCCCGATTTTTCAACGCTTGCAAGCGCCTCAACCTTCCCTATAAGCGGCACTGCCACCGCGGCACTTAGAAATTTGAATAGTCGAATAGTAGAAGAGAGAAACTTCCGCCTGTTCATTTCAAATGATCTCTAAATCTGCTATCCGGAATCACCACTACCAAATGTGAGTGGACTCATTCTCAAGGGCGCGGTTGAAGTCCGTTTTCTTTGAATATCGTTCAAAATGTATTCCACCTGCTCTGGCAGGATACCCAGCCTTTTGGATATTTCTTCGGTCGCCATCCCCTCATTACCAAGCTGCCAAACTGCATCCAGAATATGAAAGGGTACGCGAAAAAAGAATTCTTCCTGTGATTGATCGGCCGGATACGTATCTGTAGTAGGCTTCCTATTCCGAATCTCGTCGGGAATACCTAAATATTCTGCCAAACGATATATTTGCGATTTATAGAGATTCTGAATCGGTTGAATATCCGCTCCCCCATCTCCATATTTGACAAAAAAGCCAAGATCGTGCTCGTTTTTGTTGGACGTGCCGACCACCGCGTAATTTCTTAATTCCGCATGATAATAAAGCATCGCCATGCGTAACCGTTGTTTCATATTGGACGCTGCCACAATTTGAAGATAATTCTCAAAGTTTAGCCTTTTCCTGATTCTCTTTTTCCCATCTATGATTTCGATTTCGAAAATATTCAGCATCTTTCCTTTCAAAGGATTCGATTTCAGCACAATCTTGAAAGGCATCTTTGGATGAAAATCCGGATACTCCCTGCAAATTGCTTCATTCCTTTTGTGATAACACCCCATTCCTTCAAGGGCCGCTGTCATATCTTCAACAATCAGTTCAATCCCAAGACTTTCTGCAAAATCCCTGGCCAGCTTCACACTTTCGGCACTGGAATCCTTCTCGGGTAGAGCCAGCCCAATAACCCGATCTTTCCCGATGGCTTCCACACAAAGGGAAGCTGTTACGGCAGAATCTATGCCTCCGCTAATCCCTATTACCGCTCCTTTTTTCCTCAATTTTTTGAAGATCGCAAAACGAAGCCACGTACTGCACTTTTCAGAAAAAAGTTCCGGGTCAAACTCTGGCATGTAAACAGAATTCATCATTGGCCACCTTCCTCGTATGCACGGATACACCGGGGCTTATTTCTCCGCCTTAGGCCGATTATTCTGCCGGAAATCAAAAACCAGGGTATCTTCTCGCTTCACCTCCATTTTTCCTTGCGGAGGATTTGCAAACTGATCATCCAACAGGGCTGTGGTAAGGATCCCGATAAAAGCCATCTCCTCCCTTTCCGAAATAAACCGGGATTCATCAAATAGCCGCTCTGCAAGCAGGTGAACTTTGTTTTTGTTAAATAAGCAAGTGCTTTTCTCAAAAACGACCTCTTCAAGACAATCCCATAAAAACCTTTTCGCAGCCAATAAAAAGCTTCGTATCGGAGCCCGGAACGGTTTTTTTTCACGCCATACCACCGTCGAAGGCAAGTGTTCCTCAAACGCTTTCCGTAAAATCCATTTTTCCTTCAAGGCGCGAAGTTTAAAGTGCGGTGGTAATGCACAGGCAAACTCGACAACACGTATATCAAGGAACGGATAGCGTCCCTCCACGCCATGGGCCATCAGCATGCGTTCCCCCTGGGAGTTGATCAGATAATTGCTCAAAAAAAGATATGACTCCAGGAAATGAGCGCGTTCATAAGGCCCCATCCCCTCCAGATTTCCATTCAGGTCCAAACGCAGCTCTTCAATTGGATCATAATCTGAGAGCGTCGCTTTCAGATCTTCTGAAAAAAAACGACACAGAAATTGAGTATTTCTCCAGCGGAGGAGGTGGGAATAAAACGGGTTGTCAGTATCGAGCAAATTCCTTTGAAAATAGTCTTCCCAAAATTTCACGGGGCCGCGTTCAGAAAGATAAGGATAGAGCTTTTGATAAAGCAGCGGTCTCCATTTGGATTGCGGTTGTCTTGCATGAAAACAACGGATCTTCGTTTCTTTAAAAATCCCATAACCCGAAAAATATTCGTCCGCTCCTTCACCGGTAAGAACCACCTTATAATTCTGGTTTCGAACGTGCTCCGATAAAACATACATGGGGACCGGTGCAGTCCGTAAAATTGGTTTCTCAGCATGCCATATCACATCTTTCAGGTATTCTCCAATCGTTTGATTCTTGCAACAGAAAAAGTGATGCTCGGTTTGCAAAAATGCGGAGACAGCTTTTTGATATTGTTGCTCATCAAATTGAACATCCTCAAAGCCAATGGAGAACGTTTTCAGTTTTCCGGGATGGAGGCGTTTTATCAGCCAGGTGATTGCGGAGGAATCGATTCCTCCGCTCAGATAAGCTCCAACCGGAACATCTGCACGAAGACGAATGCGCACGGCGTCTAAGAGCAAATGATAGATTTTTTCATAAACCTCTTTGGAATTCCGCTCCTGATACTGCTCAGGAAATTTTAATGTCCAATAAGAAAACTGGTTGAAACGGTTTCTCTCCCAAACCGCGTAATGACCAGGTTTTATTTCGGCGACATCTTTAAAGGGACTATATCCAGGAAGCGGAGCCCAAAACGTGAAAACTTGTTTCAAAACTCTCGGCTCCAAAGTCAAATGGACTTCCGGAATGGGAAAAAAAGCCTTAATTTCGGAAGCGAAGAAAAACGAGTCTTGGCGGAGAACAAAAAATAGCGGACAGATTCCCACATGATCCCGGGCGAGAAAGAGTCTTTTTCTTTTGCTATCCCATATCGCAAAAGCGTATTGTCCATTTAATTTTTTTAAAAGATCGAATCCATACTCTTCGTATAGATGAAGAAGGACCTCAACGTCTGTGCGTGTGCGAAAAGAATGCCCGAGATCTTTTAATTCTTCTCTTAATTCAACGTAGTTGAAAATTTCCCCGTTACAGACGAGCCATATACTCCTATCCTCATTTGGAATCGGTTGGTGCCCAGTCCGCAAATCGATAATGCTCAAGCGTACATGGCCCAGAAGAATCTGATCATCTAAATAAATGCCCCTTCCGTCCGGTCCGCGGTGGCGGATGAGATTCAGCATTTCATGAAGCTGCCTAATCCGATCTTCCGCATATCCTCCCCAGTGGAGCTGTCCTGCAATGCCGCACATATCACGCTTTTATAAAGACTTTAGAAGCGCGAGAAGGAAAAAGTCCTCTCAAAACCAGGAACTTCGAAAACAAATTGATCGACTTAATTGCTCTTAACAATATGCTCTGCAACCGGAACGGGTACGATTCAATTAAATGGAGAAATTTTTGGACGGTCATCTTGCTTAACCCGCCTTCGACTTCTTCATAATGAATTGTATTGTCATTACGATAACGCCTTCGTATTCCTATAATCTTTCAAGAAAAATAATGTGGGTCACAGATGCCTGACCATCATACGCATATAAACACCATATGGATATAGCCATGGAAGGCCAAATGTTACGCAAAAATTCCGAGCACGTTTCGAAATGTAATAAGTATCGTTTGGTATCTGATCCGGATTCACAAAATGTTCAATAAAATTTTGACTCACCCCAATATCACTCGATTCCTTATCCAGTTTCCTTCGATCTTCGAGAATGAATTCCATCTTATCGAACCTTCTCTCTTAGGCAGCAGTTCTTACAAAGGGGCGGGATATCGATTCCTATCGCCTTAATCTTACTTAATGTCGTTTGAACTTTCGTTCATTAACAATTGTTTATCGATTTTCCCGGACGTAGTTTTCGGCAAATTCTCCCTAAATTCTACAATATCCGGCACCATAAAATCTTCCAAGCGGCTGGCACAATACTTTTTTATCTGGTTGGCCGTAAGCCTCGCTCCATTTCGGGGCACAACAAAGGCTTTAATTGCCTGGCCTAAAATATCATCCTTCACACCAACCACGGCCACTTCGGCAACATCTTCCATCTCATAAATTACATTTTCCACTTCTTTTGGACTGACTTTCTCCCCTCGGGATTTAATAATATCATCCTTACGGCAAACGAAATAAAGATAACCGTCCTCATCCATCCGGAAAAGGTCTCCAGTATACAAAATACGCTCCCACGGATATTTTCCTTTTCGGAAAACACGAGCTGTTTCTTCGGGCAATCCCCAGTACCCTTGCATAACATTTGTCCCCCTGACCACCAATTCACCGATTTCACCCGGCTTTACGGGTTCGCCATTCTCATCGACAACAGACACCTCCACATTGGGCATTGGAATACCAACAGAGCCCCGTTTTTCATCTATCATGTGTGGAGGAAGATAGGATACCCGTTTGCATTCCGTGAGTCCATACATTGGATAGATCTTTGCATTAGGAAAAATTTGTCTTAGTTTCCTAATGTGATGTTCGGGAAGATGAGCGCCCGTATTGGTGATATAGCGCAAATGTTCAAATGAATAATTGCGAAGAGATTTCAACTGGATCAAAATGCCTGAAATGGTGGGAACAATCGGGAAACCGGTGACTTTTTCATCCAACAGTTTTTTCACAACTTCAAATGGATAAGCAAATGACCGTTCAAGGATAATTGTCCCCCCAAATGAAAAGGCCATAAGGACCTGATAAAGGCCGTAATCAAAAGATAGGGGGAGCACATTCAAAATGATATCCGAAGGAACATTTTCCAAATATGCTGTGATGGAACGGATAGCACTCACCATATTTAAGTGGGTTGAAATAACTCCTTTAGGGCTTCCGGTAGAACCAGAGGTATAAATAAGTGCTGCAAGATCCTGATCAATACAACGAACATCCGGCGAATCGTCACTTTCCAATTTTTGAATTTCGCCAAACTGATAAACAGGATAATCGCAGTTACAATTATTCCTCATCTCTTCTGTCGCGATAACAAACTGTACCGTTGGGAGATTTCCCAAATGATGCGAATCATTGTTTTGAAACGATTTTCCATCAGTAATCAATCCCTTCGCCTGACAGTTGTTTATGATATACGCCAGCTTATTGGGCTTTGTGCTTCGGTTGACAACAACAAAACATCCCCCAGCCTTCAAAATACCGTATATTGAAAGCACAGCTTCCACCGAATTATTGAGATAAACGATAATCCGATCCCCCTTTTGTACGTTCTGTCGCAATAGAAATCGAGATAACCGGTTGGCCGCGGATTCAATCTGAGCATAAGTAAGCCGACATTTACGAAATACTAATGCGGTCTTTTCCGGATACTTTCTTACGCTATCTTCGAACAACTTGTGAACGAGCATCGCCTCCATAGAAAAGTTTCTGACGTTACTCTTCAAAGGGGCAAATCACCAAATAAATTGCGCCAAAACCCGATTCATTCAATATCCCCCCGAAAAAACTGAAAATGCCCATCTTTTTGCCGAAATCTGAGCCTGCATTCATCTGGTAAGTAGAATGACCCGGTGAACTCGCGGATAATATTCTAATCTGATTTCATTCCGTTGAGTTTTCTCAGAACAAAAGAGGTCAGACTTTCTAACGAATCAAAATTTTCCGGGATAAGCTCCTCATCCTGCACTTTGAGCTCAAACTCTCTTTCGAGAAAAGAGATCAATTCAAGGACGCCCGTCGAGTCAATAATTCCTTCTTCTATAAACGAAGAATTTTGATCAAGAACCTCCTCATCCCCATAGAGAAAATTCTCCAAAATAAACATTCGCAATTTTTCTCGAACGGCAGTGTCCCCTTCCATTTACTTCCTCCTGGTTTCTTCTTTTTTCTGACATCACCCGTTCTGATTCACGGCTTACGCAGGAAAACGAGGTTTCGCAGAAGAATATTCTACAGCCATTTCAAAATTGTAGTTGTGAGCGGTTTGATGAAATTCTGGCACAATTTCTTTTATTTTTCTCAAGAGCGCGTTCCGATCAAATTCTGAAACAAGAGACATCAATTCTACAATTTGAGAGTTGATGGAAGTAAGCCGTTCCCCGTCAGCTAGCCGTATGGTTTTGATATATTGATGTTCTGTAGGAATAATTTCTTCGTTGGCGCCCACCAATTCTTCAAAAAGCTTTTCCCCGGGACGCAAGCCTATGTACTTAATTTCGATATCTTTGTACGGCCGCAAACCAGACAATTTGATCAATTCTTCGGCCAATTCTTTGATTTTTATGGATTTTCCCATTTCAAGAATAAATATCTCGGATTTTTTGACCATAGAAACAGCTTGTAAAACAAGTTGAACCGCCTCCGAAATACTCATAAAATACCGTTCGATGTCCGGATGGGTGATCGTAACTGGCCCCCCTCTCTCAATCTGCTTCATGAACAACGGTACGACACTACTGTTACTATTCAAAACGTTCCCAAACCGAACGGTTGCGAATTTTGTTTTTGCTTTTCTTGCAAGATTTTGAACATAGAGTTCTGCAATCCTTTTGGATGCGCCCATGACGCTCGTAGGATTGACAGCTTTGTCCGTTGAAATCAGAACAAAATATTCTGCACCGTTACAAATGGCCAAATCAGCGGCAATTTTTGTCCCATATACATTGTTCCACAAAGTCTCTTCGGGTTCCACCTCCCCAATAGGAACATGTTTTTGTGCGGCCGCATGAAAAACCACATCAGGTAGGTAGGTTTCAAAGAGTTTCTTCATCTTAATGTAATTGGTTATATTCGTTAATGAAAAAACCAGGTTTGCAGCTCGCGGATATATGGTCCGCAGCTCCATTTCAATTTCGTGAAGATAGTTTGCGTTTTTATCAACCAGTATAATTTTTTTCGGATGATACTGAATAAGTTGCCGCGAAAGCTCTGACCCTATTGATCCCCCTGCTCCTGTTATCAAAATTGTGCGATTCACAAATGTTTGCTTGATAGCCTGGAAGTTTAGCTTAACCGGTTCACGGCCAAAAAGGTCAGAAATTTCCACATTGCGAACCTGAGATAGGTGTACCCTTCCATTTAACAAATCTGCAACGGCAGGTACAATCCGGTGACGTACATTGGCCTCTTTGCAGCACCGGACAATAGATTTCATCTCTTGAGATGCAATTTTGGAAATCGCAATAAAAACTTCATCGATCCGCAGCGCCTGAACAAGAAAACTCAGATCATTTCGATCACCCAAAACCTTCACACCATGAATGGACAAATTCCGCTTCGCTGGATCATCATCTATAAAGCCCACAATGTTGTACTTGCTTTGGGCACTGGTTGCCAGTTCCTTGCACAACATAGCCCCCACATCCCCGGCGCCATAAATCAGAACGTTCTTTTTTACCGCCTCTTCAGAAAAGCTCCTTTCGCTGAGCAAACGGAAAACCAGACGGACTCCGCCTATGAAAAGAACAACAAGAAAAAGATCCATCATCAGTACAGAACGGGAAAAAAAACGAGCTCCTGAAAAATAGAGCAATGCAGTGTAGATTATTGAACTCGTTGTAGTCGCTTTTATAATTGCGACGAGATCCTTTATCCCAAAATATTTCCAGATGTTTCTGTAAAACCCAAAATAAACAAAAATGCTAAGCCGAACCGCAATAAGGTAGGGTACACTAAAAACAAAATTTCGAAATTCGCTGGCCGGAAGATTCCAATCGAACCGTAAGTTAAAGGCGGTAAAATACGAAAGCGCTACCAAAAACACATCAAGAGGAATAAACATGGAATTGCTGGCTTTTTCTCTCAATATGGCCCTGCGCAAAAAGAGAACCAGCCGATTGCGGAGACCAATTCCAATTAACTTCACATCATTCCAAAAGGATTGCTCCCGTATGTAATCCATATCCAGCTTTTTTTTGCCGGGCAATACCTTATTGAGATAGTATTCCCTCCAATTGTTTACATTTACTCCACCATTTGTCCCGCCTGAAAATGGATCGAAAAAGCGAATACTGGGCCGAAATAATCCGGGTCTAACGTCGAAGATTTTTCTTTCCTGGCTCTCATAATAATTAAGAAATTCTGGCAATTCCAATTTCGGTCCAAAAAGGCTGATATCTCCTTTCAAAAGGTTCAAAAGTTGAGGCAAACAATTAACACGGCTTACCAACAAGCATCTTTGCCAAAATGGCAGATCAGAAGGGAGCTCCACAAATACGGGCTTATAAGAAGATATGACATCCGACCCCACGCAAAATCGCAAAAGACGAAATATACGCATCCCCTTTCCAAGAACGGGCTGGCGCAACAAAACACGACGTTCTTCCGACAAAAAAAGAAGCAACCCGGCAACGGCCAAAATTATGGGCAAAGTAATAATTAAAGCCAGCAGCGAAAAAACAATATCAAACAATCTCTTGGACATGAAAAGCCCCCTTCTAGGATGAAAAGGATAAATTTTTAAGGATTTCTATGCCGGCCGAAAAACTGAACGCCGAATTCTGGAGAAAAAACGGATGGATCAGTAATACTTGTTGTGGTAGTACCGGTAATTGCAATAATAGGGCAAAACCTCCCCAAAATCATTAAGAATGGCCCCAATAACAGGAATCCCTGCATTATCCAAGAGCGATTTCGCCCGGCGAACGACTTCTTTTTTAGTCTTCCCAGCGCGTATAATTAAAATGACCCCATCCATTTGCATACCCAGAACAATGGGATCGCTAACTGGCAATATGGGAGGCGAATCCACGATTATCCGATCAAAATAGAATTTAAATTCCTGAAACACTTCCTTAACCCGTCCTTCGTTCAATAAGTCGGATGGAGTTTTGACTACTTTTCCTGCTGTGACAATCTTCAGATTTTGCTGAGCAGTGTTACGAACAACTTGCATACCCTCGCACCGACCCTCCAGTGCCTCAGATAGTCCAAAAGAGTTCTCCATGCCAAAAAGTTCATGAATTCTGGGCCGTCTTAAATCTGCATCAATCAGGAGCACATTATTGGTTCGGTATCTAGCTAAAGTAACTGCAAAGATAGTCGCAATTGTACTTTTTCCTTCTCCAAGTTCCGAGCTGGTAAACATTAGATTGGCTGGGAAATTTTTCCCATTGCTAAGATGCAGAATTTTTGAATTAATTCTCCGAAGTTCCGCAGCTTCCGGAGATTCATTTTGTAGCAACTCAAGAATCCCTGTGTGATTCATTTTGTGTTCCATATCAATGGACTAAAGCAACATCGCTCGAATAATTAGCTCGTACCCAAGCGTTTCACTCTCCACCAATTTTAGATTCCTCTGCGCTTTCGAATAATTCGGATTTAGCTTGAGGGCATCGTGAAATCTTCGGATGGAATCGTTTCCCGCTTTTTTGGCCAGCAAAAAATAAAGAACACCAAGTTCATTCATAACATCAGGATAATTCAAATACCGTTCACTCATCGTTTCCAAATCGCAAATTGCGTCCAGCAGTTCTTGTAACACTATGTCTTTTTTGACCAGTGCTTTCAGAAAAAGCAACCATATTATACCCCGATCGAAATTGTCTCCTGCATTATTCGATTTCCGTATTTTTGACAAATATTCCCAGGCTCCTTTCCATTCCTTTTCATGCAAACAAGTTCTGGCGGAAGCAAAATCCGCAGTTTTGAAGGAAGGATTCAATTCCGCTGCTTTTTCCAGATACTCCAAGCAGTTCTCTGGAAAGGCTTTGGCAAGTGTAAAATCGATCCGTAAGATGAAATTTTTAAGCAAAACAAAAGCCAGATTTAAATAGCCTTTGGCAAAATAAATATTCTCCCGGACCGCCTTCTCAAAGCATTTATATGAAGACAAAATATCCGGCAGTTCCAAATATGCCTCACCGAGGGCATTCAAATAGTCCACATAATTCGGACGCATTTTCAGTGCCTTGCCAAACGATTGCACCGACTCTTCATAGAGCCCCAGATGATAATAACACTGGCCCCGAATGTAATGCAACCGGTCATTGGACAGCGCAATGTTTTCAGCACTCGAAATGTCCTCGGAAATGGCCAGTGCTTCTTCGTAGAGGCCGCGAATAATGAGAATATTTACGAGAACAGAGAGGATCATCGGACCACAGTTTTTTCTGTCATCCACCAGTTGCATTATCAGCCGAAAATCCTCATACACAGAACGATGCAATTCCTGAACAGCACGGATAAGTTTTTCTTCTTCGTTTGTTCCATTGTATGTCCTCTTCTTCCCCCATCGATGCTCTCCGTCTTTATATAGCTTCGTGTGTATGGCCTTGACTTCGCCGTCATATGCAGTTTTGAGTAAATATTCTCCATTCACCCCCTGAAATGTATGGGCGAGGACATATCCTTCTTTTTCCATGTTAGCATTCATGATTCATGATATTCATACGGAACTGTTATGTCCACTATCCGGAGTTGTCCGTTTTCTTTTAGTACTCGTATCTACCAACAATATTTTCTGACATCCGTTTGACGGCTCAGAGAAAATCTTTTCAAGTTCAAATAACGTCTGCAGTCCTTGAACTTCTTCCTGCGTACTATCCTGAACAACTTTCCGCACCACAGCAGACAACCTTTCATCGTCCCCTAGAGCCCGCAACACTTTCAAAAGAAATTTCTTTTCGCAATCAGCTCTTTTCCTTTCCAGCTCCATTCCGCGAATTTTATTTTTCAGACGAATATTTTCTGCTATTATTTTCTTATATTCCAGATCATTGGAAAATTCTCCGCAAGAGGTCCCTTCAGGAATATCACGAATTTCAAATTTGCTTCTCCCTACCTGTCCGGAATCCACCCCAGGTACATTAGGTGGCTCCATAGACTTCAACTTGCCGGCAAAACTCCGTATTGCTTTTGTTTCTTCCGAATAATGGCAAAAAAACCGGTTAACGCCAAGTAGCTGAAAAACCTCAAAAATTTCCGGTGACATGCCCAACAAACGGATATCGCCGCCAAATTTGCGAAATTTTTTCAGCTCTATCAGTAAAAATCCCCACCCTGCGCCTGCAATGGAAACGAGCTTTGAAAGATCCACCACCATATGATAAATTTTTCTCGATCTAATCCCGCGGAAATATTTCTCCACAGAAGGCAGGGTTAATATATCCAGTTTTCCACGAAGGGTAACGAGGGCAATTTTCACGCCGCCCATGCGATAAATTTTGGCCGAGGCTGAGATCCTTTTTTCCATATTTGACGGCGTTCTGATTACGCGGGTGTGGATCTACACGGGTTTCTCGCTGCTTTTTGATCCTGGTACATGCGAAATCGCTGTCGACAAGTATCCGTTTCTCGCATATTCTAATTTAGGAATTACTCCAAGTACGGGAATCCCAAGATCCTTTTCGACCAGCTTTACGTCCTTATATGTTTGGTCCAGAAATTCCAATCCATAGATTGCGGCTCCACCAATTCCTAACCCCAGCAACAGAGCCATAAAAAGAATCATTCGCTTCTTTGGCTTAACGGGAGCCAGCGGTTTTTGAGGCGGTTCAATGATCTTGATTTTAAACTGTGACTCAGCACGCTGGATGGCCTGTTCAATCTCTGCTCCTCTGGATTGTTGTAAAAATAAATTGTAAACCTGCCGGTAGGATTTTACCTCTTCTTCTAGTCTTTTTAGATTTAAACTTATGGTTGGTACTTGCTCAAGTTTTTTCTGATACTCTTCCATAATTTTCCCCACTTCCCGCTGCCGGATGTACAGAACATCCAAATCCAGCAACATGATCTGCTTCTTTAGCAAAAGATTTTTCCTTCGCTCATCAACATCCTGCAATTCCTCGTTTATTTTCTTTTCTATCAATCTTTTCATTTGTTCATTTAGCCGTCGCACTTCATGGTTCAAACGGATGATTTCCCCAGCTTTCCAGCTCAACCGCATAGACAAACGGCTTAATTCGGCTATGTTATCGAGCAACTTCCGTTTAATAACACGCATCGAATCGGTTTGATGAACAGAAAACCCCCTCAAGAAGGGTCCCAGTAAACGGTCAATTTTTCTAATTTGTTCTTCCTTTTCGGAAGCGTTTACCTTGTAGGCTGCCAGCAACGAATCGGCAAGGTCAATCTTCCTCTGAATCTCCACCGGATTCTCCACCTGAGCGATGGCCAATTTTTGTCGGTAACGCTCCAATTCTCTTTCAGCCTCTTCCAATCTTTTCCGGTAGATCTCGAGTTGATCACTCCCGAATTCGCCGGAACTGCGAATTAAATCCAATTCTTCCCGCAGAAGACCCTCTATAAAAATGTCAGTGAGCGTTTTGACCAGTAGATATGCCTTTGTTGGAGAATGGGCAATTCCAGAAATCTCCAAAAAACGCCCGCTACGCACTGAAACACGGAAATCTTCTTTTAATTTATCCACAAGTAGGACTTCCAAAATTTCATCCATGCTCAGATTTGGGTATTCCATCTTAACTTTCTGGGCCTCTTCCTTCAGCTTTGATATATCCGGATCTTCTTTTAGATTCAAAGCATCAATGAGCAATTTTATGTTGGCATAACTCAAAATCTCCCGCCTTAAAATATTCGCCGGATCTATACCGCGCGCTCCTGGCACAAGTCGTTCCACATAATTGGAAGCGATACGCCGGCTATCGCCGATCCGAATGACCGCCTTGCTTTCATATACTGGCTTCGCAATGAAAAACGCGTAAACAAATGCGGCCGAAAGTGAAATGAAGGGCGGAATGATCAAAAACCACTTTCGCTTCCAGATGATTTGCCAGATATATTTCGGATCAATTGATTTTAGGACGGTAGAATCCATCTTCTGCAATCACAAAAAAATTTTGACTTCCAGAATTTTTCAGCCGGAAATGCTTGGGGCGAAACATCAGCTTAAGTTGAAGAGATATGTTAAAGGGCACTCAGTATGAGAATGGAAGCCAGAGACGTGAATATAACGCGAAGGGCCTCCCTGAATGCATATCCTACAATAGGACTGCTTATCATCGAGGCTCGCGTCCTTGGCAGGTAGATTGCTGTTCCTGGCTCTATAGCAATGGATTGAATTTCCGCTTTCGATGTAAATTTTCTTAAATTCATCGTAACAACAAGAGGATATTTCCCTTCCGAACGGGAAATAATTCTTAAGTGCTCAAGGTCCGCATCCGGAGTAGGTCCACCGGCCATAACCAGTGCACGCAGGAGATCAACTCTTCCCTCAACTTTTACAGGACCAGGAGATACAACCGCGCCGAACACATAGATAAAACGCTCAGAAACAGCCGCTGGCATTTGTGTCTCTCCTCGCGCTGCTGTCTCTCGAACTGAAGGAATAAATATGGTATCACCAGGATACAAACGCGGAAGAGATTCTATCCGGCCTAAATTAAGAGCCTGCCTCAAGTCAACTACTTCATTCGAGATCCCTTTCTTGCGCGCCATCTCTCCCCGGATAATCTGTACATTCGTTAGATCGGCTTCCGGAGAAATACCCCCGGCTTCCAGAATCGCCTGCCAGATGTCTGGAATAAATTGAAACGTATGCTTGCCGGGTGACAAAACGCTCCCAAGCACATAAATCTTCCTGCTTTCAGGTACTTCAACTGTAACGGTTGCCTGAGTAATATCTTTGTTAAAAATCGAAATTTCATCCACGATCCGCTTGCTCAATTCTGTGGTGGTCATTCCTTCGACCTTAATGGAGCCGATGACTGGCACCGTAATATATCCCCTGCGGTCTACCTGTACCCGGGTATTCAATTCAGGCGCTTGCCAGAACGTAATGGTCAAAACATCTTCCTTTCCTATACGATATTCTTGTGCCCAAAGGCCTCCCGCAGTGCTCCAAATGATCGCGGCAATCGATCCTATGAAAAATAAGCGCTTTTTTTTTCTAATTCGTTTCACAGAATTTTCCCTTTCGGAAATTTTGCCGTTCAAGTCCATGTTTTTTCAGTAAATCATACAGATGCGCCCGGCTTACTTTGAGAAATGCCGAGGCTTTCGAAATATTTCCGTCATACAAAGACAAAGCGTGTTCCACCATCCTCTTTTCGACTTCGTCCAGCGCGGCCCGAAGCCCCCCATCATATTTGGGGGTTCCCTGAGCACTACCAAAACCCATATCCTCAGGCGACAAATATTTATTGGACGAAAGGATGACAGCCCGCTTTACCCGATTCTCCAGTTCACGCACATTTCCAGGCCAACGATATCGCTTCATGATTTGCACACAGCTGTCACTAAACCCCCATATGCGTTTCTTAAACTGCTGATTATATAACCGCAAAAAGTGATTTGCCAGAAGAACAATATCATCTCCACGGTCCCGCAGAGGAGGCAAATGAATTTGGATAACGCTCAATCTGTAATACAAATCTTCACGAAACGAACCATCATGGATGTTCTCTTCCAGTTTTCTATTTGTGGCAGCAATAAAGCGGACATTCACTCTAATCGTTTCATTGCCCCCCACCCTTTCAAATGAACGGGACTCGAGAAACCTGAGGATCTTCACCTGGAGGCTTGGGCTCAATTCTGCAATCTCATCAAAAAAAATGGTACCTCCATTTGCGATTTCAAACTTGCCAAGCTTTCTGGCATGAGCCCCTGTAAAAGCGCCCTTTTCATGCCCGAAAAGTTCACTTTCCAAAAGAGTATCCGGTATCGCTCCACAATTAATTGCCACAAAAGGCCCTTGCTGCCTTGGACTTAAACTGTGAAGCGCCCGTGCAACCAGCTCCTTTCCTGTTCCACTTTCACCTGTGATAAGAACAGTGGCATCCGTCGGAGCCACCTTTTTAATCACATCAAAAACTTCCAGCATCTGTGGTGAGTTGCCTATGATCCTTTCGAGCTGACTTTGCTCCGCAAGCAAACGGGCCAGTCGCCGATTTTCTTTCTCCAGGCTTTGCACATAGGCAGCACGTTGCAAAACAATTCTAAATTCAGGAAGATCAATTGGTTTTTCATAATAGTCAATGGCTCCGCAACCGATTGCCTCAATAGCAAGCTCCCGCTCCGAATGCCCTGTAACCATAATCACTTTTACTTCTGGATAGGTCTCCTGAATATGCCTAAGGAGTTCCATTCCAGATCTATCATCCTGGGATGTTCCTAGAGAAATATCCAGCGTTACAATATCTATGAACTCGGACATCAATACGGATAACGCCTCTTCTGCCGAGGAAGCCTCAAACACATTAAAATCATCCTCTAACGCCCAGCGAAGCTGCCTTCTCAACTCCAAATCATCCTCCACAATGAGCAACGCCGTCTTTTTCTCCATTTGCATGCTGTTCATCCTGTGCACACCCGGTTTAAGTGGCAGCTGGCAGAATACATTCCACAAGAGTTCCTTTCCCCTCTTCACTGTGAACCTGAATTATCCCTCCATGCGCTTCAACAATCTCTTTACATTCATACAATCCAATTCCCAATCCGCGTGACTTTGTCGTTGCAAAGGGCTGGAACAGGCGGTTCTCAAGAAATTCCCGCGAAATGCCATGCCCTTCATCGCGAATAACAACTCTACAAATATGATCGCCATATTCAGTGCCAATGGTAAGCTCCCCACCTTCTTGCATCGCTTCGACAGCATTCATCAGCAAATTCATGAAAACAGCCTTTATTTTTTCACGATCTACAGAGATGGGCCGGGATTCTTCCTGAAAAACCTTTTTCAACTCAATCTCCCGGTTACTCGTTCGACAAACCAGCTGAACAGCCTCAAGCAGAACATCTTCTATTAGTACTTTAGACAGCTCAAGATGAACTCCCGTTTTGCTATTTTGAATTTGATCGGTCAAATTTCTCATCCGGGAAATGGAATCATCAAGAATCTTTTTGAGATCTTTCTGGAATTCCGGATCCTGAATTCTGGTTTTTACATTTTCAGCCAGCAAAGTCAGCCGGGATAAAATGCCTTTTATATCGTGCACCAAAAAAGCGAAAATCTTGCTAAAAGAACGGATTTCCCTTGAATACAAAAGCTCCATATGATACTGGTAATTCTTAATGACCGTACCGGTAACCTTGGATAATTGATAGAGCAGATTCAATTCTTGCGTGCTCGGTCTGTATTCGTTATTTCCAAACTCACAGATCATAATGCCCAAAAAACATTCCCGGTAAACCAGTGGACAAAGGAGAGAATTCCTCCCCGCACAAAATTCCTCCCAAGTATTGTTCCACAGCCTGTTTGAATCCGCATCGGAGGGATAAAATGGGCGGGTGTCTTTTTTTAAGCGTTCCAAGATCTCCCGCTTCAAATAAAAAACCGAAGAACCTTTTAGTTCAGCAGGGTTTTCATACCGCACCAGAAGTTCTGGATTGTTTTTGCTGGCCAATAAAAAAGATACCCTGCCCGCCTTCAATCTTTCTCGAATAAATGTTGCAATAGAAGAAAGAAGATTGCTCAGATCGGTTGAAAAGCTAACCCTTTCTGTAAATTCTTCCCAAATCGCTGGATAATCGATATGTTCGCGGAAAACCGCTGCCTTAACAAATCTTCGAATGCTTTGTCTGACACGTCGAGAAAAAATAACAAATAAGCAACCTATAATGAGTGCGCCAATCGCAGCATATCCCAGGAAAATGCCCAGATCACTCCCCCAGAGTGCCAAAATCTGACTTAAAACAGCCAAGCCCAGAAAGTAAAGCCCGATGTAAAAAAACGTTCTAATGGAATACGTTACATCCTTAGGTCTGCCAATCGTTACACCTAAAAGAGTATTCCGAAAACCCACAGACAGAAATAGAACGCAAGCAATTAAAACAATATTCTCAAAAATGACCAAGTAAATATGAGGGAGAGTATGATAAACCAGAAGAAAAGCACCTATAAAAAATCCCGCAAAGAGGACAAAAAAAGGCGCGTAATAGAAAAGCCACTCCAAGAAAGTCTTCCGCTGAAAACGGACAAGGCTTAAAATGGTATTGAAATGGCCCGCCAAAATCGCCATTAGGACAAGCAAATATGCAACGAAATACTTTCCCGCAGAATCCACCAGATACAGATTAAGGGAACTATCTACAGAAAAAAATGGCAATGGCCGAACCAGTGCAAGGGCAGCCATTACGATAGAAAATGCCAGAACTGGATAAATCCATGAAGGTATATCCAGCCTATTTGCTAAAAGATATCTGGATGTGGAGAAAATCATAAACACAAGGGCGGCTAGAGTGGCAATTTGAACAAGCCGCAAGGAAAAATGAATTGCGACAACGTGGAGAACAAGTTCCACAGCTGCAAATAAAACCAGCCAACAACCGACTGTGCAAAGCAACCAAAGACGCAGAGCCGGTTCATACCTTCTCGAAAAAAGCAGGAATAAAAATATTACCCCAACCAAAACAAGATTTATTTCATTTATAACTTGTAGAAACACATACCCCCCCTCTAAAAGATACCCCCTTTCGTTTTCATTGCAATTGAATTAGCTTCCTTTGCACCGCCTGGGCAAATGGGTAGCCAGGAAATTTCTCCAACAGCAATGCATAATAATACTTTGCGGAGTTTATATCTTTGAGATCATCTGCATATACATCCCCCAGAAAACGGTAGGCATCCACCACGGCATCCGTATTCTTATAATCGGCCAAGATTTTTTGAGCTTCCCTCACTGCATCTTGATACTTTCCCAATTCTTTATATGCGCGAGCCAATTGCAAAATAGCCAAAGGAGTCCATTCGCTTCTTTTGTATTTCTCCAAAAACTCTTTATAACGATCAACAGCACGAAGAAATGCTTTCTGTGCAAGCGTATTTAATCCATTTTTCTTAAGATAGCTGCCCACATAGTTTGGGGCAATCATGGCCTCATACGTTAGTGGATACTTTCTCCATAACCATTCATATTCATTGATTGCGTTTGCGCGATCTTCTTCTTTTTCATAAGTAAGGCCGATACGGAACTGGGCAGAAGCCGCAAACTGCGCATGATTCTCAAATTTCTTGATAACCTTGCGATATTCCTCTCTGGCTTCCTTAACCCTATTTTGAACAAATAACATATCTCCGATGTAAAGATGAGCTGTAGCAGCAGGTGGGCTATACGGATACCTGTCGGTTATCTTACGGTAATAAGTTATGGCTTTTTGAAAATTTTTCATTTTGGATAAATATATGTTTCCAATCTCCAGCAAAACATAGGGTACCTGAGATGTATCAGCGTACTGACTCGAAATCTTATTTAAAATTTGAACGGCCTTTTCCCAACTCCCCGTCTCGGCATAGGACTGTGCAACAAGCTGATAGAGCCCCACAAGATCTTCCTGTCGACTCCTTTTCTGAATTATTTGAAGATAAAAACTGCGTGCGCGAGCATACCGTTCCCGATATCCAGACAAATTCCCCGATCTGGCCACTCTCGCAATCCGAATGGGCACCTCCAGCAGAAAAGGGGGGAATCGAGTAGGATTTTCTTTCAATTCTCCCTTAAAACGGTCAAATAAGCTCTCATAGACGGCAATCGCAGAATCATACTCAGCCAATTGTTCATAGACGGAGGCTTTTGCAGCATAAGACATCGTAAGAAAAACCGTATCTGAGGCAAATCTCTCAATCATTTCATTATAAATGGAAATAATCTCACGGAATTTTTCCTCTAAGGCATATAGACTAGCCAGATTTAAAAACGCCTGCTTTACCAATTGGGAAACCCGTTTTGATGAATCTGAATAGGCGATATATCGATCAATAAAATTCCGAAACAGCGTTCTGCAGCGAACAAAATCTTCCTCGGAGGCCGCTTTTGGGTGAATTAGCAACCTTTCAAAAGATTTGCCCGCAGCAAAAAAATTCCGCTCTGCTTCATATTCCAAAGAAAGCCACCTGTCGGTGTGGCACGCGATTCCCAAAAAAATAAAACCGGATAATACAAAATATCGAAAACGCATAGCGGACTCTTTCTTTATTCCCCTTTTTCTTTATTCCCCTTTTGCAAACAGATAACAGCGAGTTAATGTTGTAACGAGAAAATAATTTGTGAAGATAGACAATAATATGACGGTCATTAGAAGATAGACGACCATTTGTGGATTAAATTTCGATAATACAAATCCCGTCTGACTGGCAAGATAATTGAAAGGCCAGATGATTATGTTGGGTATAAATATGAATACGTATGTAAAAAACCAATTCTTCACAAAAATGCGAAGGCTCATCTTGAGCGCTTCTCTTATCTTCAACCCATCCCAAATAACGCCAATTGTCGCATAGGCAAATACAGCAAATATCCACAGTCCGACAAAGAAACTCAGAACTTCAACAGCTCGAAAGCCACCACCTTTCCCCAAAAATTGAATGTAACAAATGGGCCCGCCAACCGTTATTAGGAGAACAGCAACGGTTTCAATAAACCAAATGAAAATTAACCTCCAGTATTTCGATAAAGCCAGATTCAAAGATGCAAAGAAAGCAGCTTTCTGATTACGGAAGAATTCGGCAAACATAGATATAGCCATCCCTACAATAACCACCCCGATAACTCCGGTCAAAAGCAGATTGAGATTTTGGAAAAGAAAAGGCAAGATCACAAAATTATTGGGATAGTGTAAATACTGCTCTCCAAAGAATCTTTTTATAAGCGGTACAAGAATGCCGGCAAATGGTGCCTCATAGAAATTAAGGAGCATACCCAGAATAAGAAACTCCAAAAAAGCAAATAGCAAAAAAGGTGTTAGCAACTTGGGATATTTTAACGCTTTCAAACAATCTACCCAAATTGCCCAAAACTGCTTCAAACGTAATTTGTGAATCATAGCGTCACCTACTCTATGTGAATACTTACCTCATTGCTTTTAGCCTGCAAGCCGTAACGGTCTCGAACAACAAGAATGTAATAATATGTTTCTCCAGCTTTTAACGCGAGATCAATATAAGAAGTGACCGTAGGATCATTGATGACCACAACGGGAGTTAGGGTAGTATCAACAGGAGATTCTGTGGATCGCAAAAGCAAATATGCATCAAAGTCCGTATCGTGGTTTTGCGACCATGTAATCCGGACGGTATTTGAACCCAGTAGCGTAGGCTGTGAAAGAATTACAGGCCGTGGAGGCTTATTGGTTTCCGTTCTTACATGCAGTTCATTGCTTGCTGAAGAATTGCCTGCTTTATCAAAAACAAATACTCTATAATAATAGTCTGTGCCCGGTTTGAGATCGTTATCCTGGAAAACAGTCGTGGTTCGGTCGGCGATCGTTGCCAGCAATGTACTCGCTTCCGTAACACCGGGTTTCACATCCCGAAAGACCCTATACTGGAAAAAATCTTCGTCCTGGTTCATCGACCATGAAAATTGAATCACCGATTCTGTAATCAGAGATGGACTGAAAAGTGTAACAGCCGATGGTGCAGAATCGGCGGGGATATCTGCAAAAACTATATTGCTTCCTGCCGCTTGGCCAGCCCGATCATACACATAAACCCTAAAATAATACCGTGCGCCACGCTTCAAGTTAGTCACCAGAAGTTCGGTAACATTGCGATCATCGATCGAGGCGAGCAGATTGGAAAGGGTATCCACACTCTGTTGCTCTGAGGTGTAGAGTCTGTAACCAGCAAAATCAAAATCTGTACTCCGACTCCAAGAAAGAAAGACGGCTCCCGGATTCTCTTCTACTTGTGAAGGATCATTTAGAACCGTCGCTTTGGGAGGGGCGTCCTCAGGCGTCGTCGCTGAAACTTCATTGCTTGCCGACCTGAAACCATAGGTATCATAAACATAAACACGGTAAAAGTAGGTGGTATTTGCCTTTAATCCGGAATCCAGCACAGCGGTCTGCCCTATATTTCTTATGACAGCCGCAAGGGATGCATGTTCATCAACACCGGCTTTTTCTGATCTAAATAACCTGTATTCAGAGAAATCTGGAATATCGGCCCGACTCCATGATAGATAAAGTAAATCATATCTCGAATGCACTTTTCCGGGCGTCAGTAAAGTAACTGCTCCAGGGGGCTTTTGTACAGATATTTTTGTAGCTGCCGTATAAGGAACAGCTTGATTCCCAGCGAGGTCCTGAAAATAGCCAACAATAGCCACATTTTCGGTCTCCAGATTTTCAGGGATAACAAAATCCACTTCATATATACCATCACCTGCCAAAGAATCTCCGTTCGAACCATCATCATATAAAAGGATACCTCGAATTAGAGTCCCAAAATCCACCCAGGCATTTCCGCCCGCTTCCCCTGTTGTCATCCGTATGTGAAGTGTATCCCCCCCGGAAAAAAGTTGCTTCCCTGGAGTGATAATGAGGGAATAAATACGGGCAATGGTATCGAGGAAGATCGAATCCTTATACCATGTTTGTGTTTCGTTACCGTCCCTATCTCTGTATTTGACGTAAACCGTCTTCTTTCCATCCCCGCCAGATAGATGCCATTTTTTGGTTGGTACAAACGGTTCCCATTCTACGTCTGCAAAACTCGAATCCTTAGACAATATCATAAAAGCTGTGTTCAAGGATGCAATGAAGTTCAGCGTCACTTCCAACGAGCGCGTATACTCGGCTCCGCCGTTAATAACGATGCCGTAAACATTGGGTGTGGCACGTACGATATTTGAATACGGACCTTCTACAAGCTGGCTATTTACAGCAGAAACACGGTAGTAATATGTATAACCATTTCGAACACTGTGATCTATGTATTTCGTTTCCAGTACAGAATCCATCAACGCCCAGCGTCTTGAAAGGGAATCCTGACGGTAGACATGAAACCGGACAATTTTCATAGTATCACGAATTACCCAGCTCAACTCTACCACTCCATCCCCAACCTTCGCCTTCAAATTTGCTGGAGCTGAAGGAAACACAATAGGTGAAATTTCGGTGGGCACATATTTATCGCTGCAGGCTATGAAAACAAAACACACTGCGAAAAATAAAAATCTATAAGATGTCTTCATCTCCTCACCCATCAAAACGGAAAAGACCAAGAAAAGAACAGTTCTTCTTTATCAAGATTGGCTGATATGCTTGGGATAAATTGCGATGTATATTCGATGTTTGGATAGTTGAAAAAAAGGAGGGCGTCCAAAATATTATAAATCCACACCGCAGCAGAAATTGCAATCCATTTTTGCCGATCATTGTACATTTTATCCAGCTTTGTATGAACATTTTGCAATTGTCGAAAAACTGCCTGCCGTTTTTCGAAAGTCAACCCTGCAGAACGATACTGTCTATCCAACGCATCACGGTCTTTGTCTAAATTTTGATAATCATAATAAAGCCGAATGACCTGCCCCAAAGAATAAAGTTCAAGAAGAGCAAGAACAATTCCTTCTGTTTTGCGGTCTGAATAAACTTGTCCCCACCCTGGGAAAATGAAGGAACGCAAAAACGCTCGGGCACGTGTTTTTGGAACAAGACGCAGGGAGTAGGTACCGCTCTCCCTGCCAGAAAAACTGAATAATGTTGAAATACTCTCATAGCCATACTTCTGAGCCTTAATTTTGTAAACCCCTTGCAAAGGATAAGGAATTCGAAAAGGCGTTACACCATAAATGGAATATCTCCCTTTTAGATGAACAGAAACGCCCAATGGTTCAGACGTAATGGTAATTCCTTTGCTTTCAGGTCGGGACAAAATCTGTGCATGGACTTCACCAACACAAAGCAACGAGAACTTGAAAAATAAAATAAAAGCGCCCCCCAACAAGAGATACTTCCTGATTAGTGGATATTTTGAAAAGGTATTCAACATTTGGATTTCAGAACGCAAAGCCATCGCATCTCCCAAAAAATCCCGTTCAATTGTCCAACCCCAATCCGCAGATCTTGTTACCGATTACACCAAGAAGAATAGCG
>Ga0209426_1000307_pt1 | contig 59868 bp, 66 predicted proteins | sample Deesub1362B_J571_FD_187697 | JGI IMG/M metagenome (GOLD analysis project Ga0209426, IMG submission 187697) | Deep oceanic, basalt-hosted subsurface ecosystem from Juan de Fuca Ridge flank, Pacific Ocean, CORK Borehole 1362B_J2.571 (SPAdes)... ... | reverse complement strand
TTGTGGTGGTGAGGAGGCAGCTCCGGCGCCAGCGCCAAGTCCAGCCCCGGCACCAAGCCCAGCTCCGGCACCGGCGCCAAGCCCAACGCCGACGCCAACCCCGACCCCAACACCGACGCCAACGCCGACACCAACACCAACTCCTACCCCGTCACCAGCGCCAGCAGCAGGGCCACCTGCCGTGCCGCATACTCTGGAAGGGCGTGACAATTGTCTTATGTGTCACGAGGCTGGGATTGGTGGTGCCGGCGTGATCCCCGAGGACCACGCTGGGCGCACCAACGAACAGTGCACTACCTGCCATACGCCAGCCTAAATGAGGGGGACTGGGCAAGCTCGGTGGCTCTCTGGTGTGGTGGGAATCTCAAATTGAAGAGTGAGCGATGTTGAGGAAGAAAAAATTCCTAGTGGGTGGTCTTGTTGTTTTCCTCGCCCTGGGCTATCTGATCTATACCGGTTTTCAGAGTTCGGCCACCTATTATTATGAGGTGAGCGAACTTCTGACGCGGGGAGATTCAGTCTATGGCGAGAATGTGCGGGTGCGTGGGGAGGTTGCTCCCGGCTCGGTGGAGCGGGAGTCTCAGGGGACGGTTCTCCGGTTCATCATTACCGATATGGAGGGGGAGCAGAGCTTGCCGGTGGTCTATCAAGGGGTTGTCCCTGACACCTTCAAGGTGGGTGTTGAGGTGGTGGTTGAGGGTCAACTTGACTCAGATGGGGTCTTTCAGGCCCACACCCTCATGCCGAAGTGTCCCTCCAGATATGTGCCCCAAGAGTAGGACACAATTTAGGAAAGCAATTCTATGGCAGATATAGGCTATATTGCACAGTTTCTGGCGCTGGTGGTCTCGGTTTATGCGGCGGGTGCCTTTATCCTTGGCTGGAGGGGAAAACATCCCGCCCTGCTCAGCAGTGCTAGGAATGGTTTACTGGCGTCATGCGGGCTGCTTACCATATCAGTGGCCTCGCTGGTCTATGCTCTAGTTAGCCATGACTTCCAGATAGAGTACGTTTACCAGTACACCAGCCGGGATCTGGCTTTAACCTACCGCCTGAGCGCTTTATGGGCGGGCAATGATGGTTCATTGCTCTTCTGGGCATGGCTTCTTTCCGTTCTGGGCGCGGCGGTGATACTCCAGAAACGAGAGGTGGGCAAGGAGCTGGTGCCCTATGCCGCCGCAATTATCGGGGTAACCCAGACTTTCTTCATTCTTCTGCTGCTTACCATAGCCAATCCTTTCCAGAAGCTTCCCCAGGTCCCGGCCGATGGCATGGGGCTTAACCCGATGCTGGAAAATCCCGGCATGTTTTTCCATCCCCCCCTTCTCCTCGCCGGCTATGTTGGCTTTACCGTTCCTTTCGCCTTTGCCATGGCGGCCCTGCTCTCCAGGAGGCTCGGCGACGCCTGGCTGATAGTGGTCAGGCGATGGACGCTGCTGGCTTGGCTCTCCCTTGGCCTGGGCAACCTTTTGGGCGCCTGGTGGGCATACGTTGAGCTTGGCTGGGGAGGCTACTGGGCCTGGGACCCAGTGGAGAACGCTGGCCTGATGCCTTGGCTGGTGGCCACCGCCTTTCTTCACTCTATCATGATGCAGAGGCGGCGGGGGATACTCAAGGTTTGGAATATGGTGCTGATAATACTGACCTTCGTCCTGGCAATACTTGGCACTTTCCTCACCCGGAGCGGTGTTCTTGCTTCGGTTCATACCTTTGCCGAGTCCCCTTTATTGGGTGCCTCGTTCCTGGCCTTTATCGGTATTACCATCGTCAGTTCGCTGGGCTTGCTCTATTACCGCAGTGAAGAGCTGAAAAGCGAAGCGGAGATGGAGTCACTTGTCTCCAGGGAGAGCACCTTCCTGCTCAATAATTTGCTCCTGGTCGGTGCTGCCTTCACCATCTTTCTGGGAACGTTCTTCCCGGTGATATCAGAGGCGGTGCGTGGGGTCAAGGTTAGCGTCGGCCCGCCCTTCTATAACCAGGTGAATGTGCCTATTTTCCTGGCCATCATTCTCCTCGCCGGGATTTGCACTCTCATTGGCTGGCGGCGAGCCTCCCTCAGGAATCTGGTACAACATTTCCTCTGGCCGCTGGCGACGGCGCTGATTTTGGGGATAGTTCTCTTCATCCTGGGGATAAGGCAATGGCTTGCCCTTGTCGCCCTCCCCCTGTGTGGCTTCGTGCTCTTTACCATCCTCTACGAATGGTGGCGAGGGACGCGGGCTCGCCACCGGATGAGGAGCGAGAACTATCTGAAGGCGTTCTGGGGCTTGATCATGACCAATCGGCCCCGCTATGGCGGCTACATTGTTCACATCGGCGTCATCATCATGGCCGTGGGAATCATCGGCTCATCCCTCTACGGAGTGGAGAAGGAGGCCACCCTTACCCAGGGTGAGTCAATGAGCATTGAGGACTACACCCTCACCTATGAGAATATGGACTTTTACGAGACCGAGAGCAAGGCGGTGGTTACCGCCACCCTTCTGGTCTCCAATCAAGGGAAATTGCTCGGCAGGTTGCTGCCGGAGAAATACTTTCACCGCAGCTTTGAGCAGCCGGTGACCGAGGTGGCCATTCGCAGCACCCTCGTTGAGGACCTGTATGTCATCCTGGTTGGCTGGGATGAAGATGGCACCACCGCCTTTAAGGTGCTGGTCAACCCGCTGGTTAACTGGATCTGGATTGGGGGAGTCGTCCTGGTTTTGGGAGGGCTTATTGCTTTCTGGCCTGAGTGGCGCAGGCAGCCAGTTCCACAGTCGGCTGGTAAAAGGGGGGAGTGAATATGGGATTTAGGGAGAAGCTCGTCGTCATCCTGCTCATCGCCCTGCTTGCTCTCATACCCTCTCGAGCTAGCGCGCAGACGGTGATGGGCATCTCTAAAAAGCTTATCTGCCAGTGCGGCTGCACCTTGGTTCTGGCCAACTGTACGCATAGTGAGTGCGGCTCCCGGGAGGCGATGACCGCCCTGATAAGGGATAAAATCAGCCAGGGATGGTCAGAGGAGGAGATTATCCAGTTCTTTGTGGCCCAATATGGGGAGCAGGTGCTGGCATCTCCCCCCAAGCGGGGCTTTAACCTGATGGCCTGGATAACCCCGTTTGCCGTGATACTGGCCGGAGCTGGGGTGATCTACCTGGCCATAAAGAAATGGACAAAACGGGGCAGGCAAGCTCAGATTGTGGGCGCGCCTGAGAGTGAGGAAGAGGAGGAGAAATACCGGCAGCAGCTGGAAGAGGAGCTGAAAAAGTTCGCCGAGAGGAGTTTCCGGTGACCATTTTCATCGCTATCTTGCTCACCATGCTCACCTTTGCCTTCATCGTTTACCCGCTGCTCAAGTCCCGACAGCGCCCCCAGGGTACTGCGCAGGATGAGCGGCTGCAGGAGCTGCAGTTCCGGCGGGATGCCACCTATTCCATGCTCAAGGAGCTGGAGTTTGACTATCAATCCGGTATCTTGAGCGATGAGGACTATCGGGAGCTTGAGGCGAAGTACAAGCAAAAGGGCATCTCCATTCTCAAAAGCATTGATGCTCTGGAGAAGAGTCAGGATATTGAGGCGGAGATTGAAAGGCAGGTTATGGAGCTGCGCCGGGGGAGGAAACGGTTCTGCCCCCAGTGTGGGGCAAGGTATGAGGAGGGTGACCGTTTCTGCTCCCACTGCGGGACGAGACTAAAACGGGGGGAATCAGGTGATTAAGCGTTTGGTCTGGCTGGTGCTGGTGCTTATCATCTTGAGCCCATCTCCAGCCGCGCTGGCGGCAGAGCCCGGAGGGGGCGTTATTGAGGGGCAGGTGGTCAATGGCACCGCCGGTGGCAGCAGCGTGGCCAACCTGGAGGTTACCTTGCAGGTCTACCAAGGTGGGACCCAGGTGGACACTGCCACCGCCCTCACCGATGCCTCGGGCCGCTTTAGCTTTGAGGGGCTGGCTACCGAGCCCGACTACAGCTATCAGGTGGTGCTCACCTTCCAGCAGGCGGAGTACTCCACCGGGGCGCTCAGCTTTGGTGATGGCGAGACCACCAAATACGCTGAGGTCACTGTCTATGACGCCACCACCAGCGACGAGGCGGTCAAGGTGGAGATGGCCCACACCGTTATCTATGTTGAGCCAGATGGCCTGCGGGTGGAGGAGTATGCTCTGGTGGCCAATGACTCTGACCGGACTTACATCGGCGCCAGAGAAATCACCGATGGGGTCAGGGAGACGCTGCGCTTTTCCCTCCCCGATAAAGCAGTTGAGCTGCAGGTAAGGCGTGGCCTGATGGAGTGCTGCGTCTACGGCAGCGAGGATGGCTTCGTTGACACCATGCCACTTCTACCTGGAAAGAGGGAGCTGGTCTATTCCTACCGCATCAGCGATAGTTCCAAGGAATATACCTTCTCCCGCCGGGTGTACTACCCGACGGGTAACTATGACCTTCTGGTTCAGGGGGAGAACGTGGAGGTGGCCAGCGACCAGCTGGCCGTGGCGGAGCCACTGTTTATCAGTGATATCTGGTTTAAGCATCTTAGCGGCAATGACCTGGCTGCGGGTGATGTTTTGGTGGCGCGGTTTTCCAATCTGCGCCCGGCCAGTACCCAATCGGCCATTCTCTGGGTGGTTCTGGCGCTGGTGGTGTTGACCGGTGGTTTCGGCCTTGCCTATTATGTATCGCGGCGCAGACATCTCCAGCCAGCGGTGATTGAAGATGACTTGAGCCAGCAGAAGCAGAGATTGCTTCTGGAGCTCAGCCAGCTGGATGATGACTTTGAGGATGGCAAAATTGACGCTAAGAGCTACCGCCGGCTGCGGGCGGAGAAAAAATCACAGTTACTCTTCCTAGTGCAGAAGGAGAAGAGCGGCTCTGGCTCATGAAGACGCGTGGTTCTGCGTCCCGGGCTCGGGCGATTGAAGCCCACGAGCTCACCAAGTCCTTCGGCAACCACCTGGCCCTGAGGGGGGTGGACCTTGACGTGGGGTGGGGTGAGACTGTGGTCATCTTCGGCGCCAATGGAGCCGGGAAAACCACCCTGATCAAGGTGCTGGCCACCATCATAGGTATCTCCTCTGGCCGGGTCCTCATTGATGGCCTGAATATCAAGGACGACGCTGAAGAGGTCCGGCGCCGCATCGGCGTGGTCACCCATCAGACCTTCCTCTATGGCAACCTCACCGCCTATGAAAACCTTGATTTCTACGGCCGGATGTATGACGTCCCCAGGCGTGCCGAGAGGATCAAGGAAGTGGTTGATATGGTGGGGATGACCTCCCGCCTCTATGACCGGGTGAGCACCCTCTCCCGAGGTATGCAGCAGCGGATATCCATCGCCCGTGCCCTGTTGCACCGGCCGGCCATCATGCTGCTGGATGAACCGGAAACGGGGCTGGACCAGCAGGCAACCACCCGCCTCTGGGAAGTGCTGCAGGCCGGGGAGGATGGGAAACCTACCATCATCCTCACCACGCATAATCTGGAGCGTGGGCTGGAGCTGTGCGACCGTCTGCTGATACTGGCGCAGGGGAAGATCGCCTACCAGGGAGCAAGGCAGGACCTGGACCTTGCCGATTTGAAGCGGACCTACCAGCATTACACCGGGGTGGGGACATGAGATTCTGGGGCAAAGTCATCACCATCACCTGGAAGGACACTCTCTCCGAGATACGCACCAAGGAGATAATCTCCTCCGTGCTCGTGTTCACCCTCCTCGTCATCGTCATCTTCAATTTCGCCTTCGCCGCTAATCGCGAGATAATGAAACTGGTTGCCCCGGGCATCCTGTGGGCGACCTTCGCCTTTGCCGGGGTCTTGAGCCTTAACCGCTCCTTCGTCCCGGAGAAGGAGCAGGGCTGCCTTGAGGGGCTGATGCTCTGCCCGGTGGGTCGGGAGGTTATCTATGTGGGCAAGATGCTGGGCAGTTTGCTCTTTATGCTGGTTATAGAGATGATAGCGCTGCCCATCTTCACCTTTCTCTTCAATCTGCCGGTTCTCTCCCTCCAGATGGTCACCATCGCCCTTCTGGCCACCATAGGCTTTGTCTCCGTGGGCACCCTTTTTGCTGCGCTGGCGGTCAATACCAAGGCGCGGGAGCTGGTGCTGCCGGTGCTTTTCCTCCCTGTGGTGGTGCCGGTGATCATCGGCGCGGTGGAGGCCTCCAGGCTTGCCCTGGCGGGCGAGCCCTGGAGCAGATTGACCTCCTGGCTTGGGATAATCGCTGCTTTTGACGTCATTTTCTTGGTGGTGTCATATCTTGTCTTCCCCTTCGTCATCGAGGAGTAGAAGCGCAAAGGAGAACAAATTATGAAGAGAAGTATTTTGTTCTGGCTGAGTCTGGCGCTCTTGGTGGTGGCGCTGTACCTCATCTTCGGCTATGCGCCTATTGAACAAACCATGGGCATAGTGCAGAAGATCTTCTACCTTATGGTGCCCATGGGCTGGCTGGCCCTGCTCTCCTTTCTCACCGTCTTCGTCGGCAGCATCCTTTACCTGAAGACGAAGGCCCCCAAGTGGGATATCCTGGCTTACTCCGCAGCCGAGGTGGGGCTCGTCTTCACCACCCTGGCGCTGGTAAGCGGCTCCATCTGGGCGAAGCCAGTCTGGGGGGTGTGGTGGACCTGGGAGCCTCGTTTGACCGCCACGCTGGTTTTGTGGCTGATCTACCTTGCCTACTTCATGGTGCGCTCTTTCACCGCTGAGGAATCCCGTGGCGCCACCTTTGCCGCTATCGTGGGCATTGTCGGCTTCATTGATATCCCCATCATTGCCTTGGCCACCACTCTGTGGCGGGGGATGCACCCCGGAGCGGTGATCTTCAAAGGCGGGCTGGCTCCGCCCATGCTGCTCACCTTGCTGGTGAGCCTGGCTGCCTTCACTGTGCTGTATTCTTTCATCTTGAGGCAGAGGATCAGCTTGAGAAATGATGAGATTGAAATTAAGAAGATGAAAGGACTCTGAGATAGCACCCGCTGAGGAGAAGGTAAAATGGAAAATGTAGGCTATCTGGTCGCCGCGTATATCATCGTTTATGCCGTGATTTTCGGCTACGTGGCTCTCTTGTTCCGGCGCAGGAGAAAGCGGCAGCGGGAAATTGAGTTGCTGAGGGAGAAGAAATAAGCTAGTCGGCGAGGTTTGTCTTGCTGAGGAGAGCTCTCCCGACGTGGCCCCGGACAGAGGTAAGCCGTCTCAAAGGAAGCTCTGATGAAATTGCTGAGCGACCTCACACTGAGGAAGAGGATCATCATCCTCACCGTGCTGGCACTGCTCTTGGGTGCTGGACTGTTCAGTTTTCTAGGGATGCGGGCAGTGGACCAGGCAACCGAAACCATGCTGCAGGATAGACTAACCACCGCCCGTCTCATGGCGGACTACATCGATGATGCCCTGGGGCGTGCTCTCGCCGAGCTGGTACGCTGCGCGCAGGCGGTGCAGGACGGCCAAGCCAGCAGCTTCGGAGCGCAGATAGCCGCCCTTGAGGACGCCTTCTTTTTCCTCTCCTTCTATATTCATGATATTTATCTGCTCGATGGCCGGGGGCGGATTACCTGGAGCAAATCAGGAGAGGCGGCTATCCTGGGGACGGATATCTCCTTCTATCCCACCATCAGCCAGGCATTAAGCAGTGGTGAGCCTGGCATATCCGGGCTGGTCTCGGCACCGGTGAGCGATACCCCAGTTATCTTCCTCGCCAGCCCCACCGGAGAGGGGGGAGAGCCGGGCAGGGGGGTGCTGGTGGTGGCCATAGATATCTCCCGGTCAAGCATCGGCGGTTTCATCCGGCCGATAAGATTGGGTGAGACGGGCTACGTTGAGATCGTGGACCAGAACGGGATTGTGCTCGCCCGCACCGAGCCCGGGCCGAAGCTAGGTGCCTTTACCAAGAGCGACCACAGCGGGCGCTTTGCCGCCCTGATTGCCACAGGGAAGCCAACGCGGGGGCTGTGTCACTCCTGCCATATACCGGGGCAGAGGGTGGAGAGAAGGGATGTATTGGCCTTCGTGCCGCTCTCCCAGGCCCAGTGGGGGGTTGTCATCCGGCAGTCGGAAGAGGAGGCGCTGGCGCCCATCCGCGAGCTGCGCCAGAGCCTGCTGCTCTTCGGGGCGGGGTCAATGGTCATCATCTTTCTCTTCGTGCTGGTAACCACACGGGATGTGGCCAGCCGCATCTGGGGGTTGACCGCGGCCTCCCGAAGGATAGCCGAGGGGGATTTGAGTAGCCCCATCGCCATCTCAGGGAAGGATGAAGTCGGCGTTTTGGCCCAGACCTTTGACGAGATGCGGCTCAAGCTGCAGACGTCTTACGGAGCGCTGGAGCAGAAGACCAAGGAGCTGGCCTCGCTGCTTTCGGTGTCTGAGATTCTGACCTCGCTGCCTGACCTCTCCAACCTGGATACCGCGCTCGGCAGCGCCCTAGACAAGACCTTGGAGATAATGCGGCGAGACGTTGGTGGCATACTCCTCTGGGATGAGGAGAGGGAGGTGCTGCGTTACCGCGTGTATCGGGGGCTCTCTGAGGAGTACGTGCGGCGGGTATCCTGCCGCCTGGGCGAGGGCATTGCCGGCAGGGTGGCGCAAAGTGGCGAGCCGATTATCCTGGCTGACATCTCCACCGACCCTCGGGCAGCTCACCCTGATCTCATCAGTGTCGAAGGACTGCGGGCATTTGCCAGCGTCCCCATTCGCTTCAAGGACAAAGTGCTGGGCGTGCTCAATATCGCCAGCCGTGAGACGCGCCAATTTTCGGCTGAGGATGTGAGGCTTCTCGAGGGCATTGCCGTGCAGATTGCCACGGCGATTGAAAACGCCAGATTGCACCAGGAGGTGCAGAACAAGGAGAAGGTTCGCGGGGAGCTATTGAGCGAGATATTCTCCATCCAGGAGGGGGAGCGCAAGCGGATCGCCCGCGAGCTGCACGACGAGACAAGTCAGGTTCTGGCCAGCCTCACCGCCAGCCTTCAGGCTGCCTCAAATACCCTGCCCACCAACGTGGATAAGGCCAAAGCTTTGCTGGAGAAAGCCCAGAGGCTGTCCATCAGCATCCTTGATGAGATACACCGGCTGATCTACGAGCTCCGCCCCACGCTGCTTGATGACCTGGGGCTGGTGGCGGCAACACGGTGGCTGGTGGATAATATTCTGGGGGATGCTGGGGTTGCGGTTGATTTCAAGACCTCGGGGCGGGAGAGGAGGCTGCCGCCCCAGCTGGAGACCACCCTGTTTCGGGTTATCCAGGAGGCGGTTTACAACATCAGCCGTCACGCGCAGGCCAAGAACGCCCAGATAACGCTGCACTTCAAGAGGGGGAAGGTTCGGGTTGGCATTAAGGATGACGGCGTTGGTTTTGATGTCAAGGAGGCGATAAGCTCCAAGGAAAGGCCACGAGGGCTGGGGCTGCTGGGGATGAAGGAGAGGATAGAGCTGATCCGGGGTAGTTTGAGCATCTCCTCGCGCCCCGGCAGTGGCACCGAAATCAATATTGAGATACCGACGGGTTAGGAGGTCGCTGTGGACAAGATAAAGGTGCTGGTGGTGGATGACCACGCCATGATGCGGGATGGCATTAGGGCGCTGCTCGCTTTGCAGGAGGATATTGAGATTGTGGGGGAGGCTGAGGAGGGGAGGGAGGCGGTCAAGAAGACAGAGGAGCTCATGCCCAATGTGATCATCATGGATATAGCCATGCCAGGCTTGGATGGGCTGGAGGCTACCCGCCGCATCACCAGGAAAAACCCGATGGTGAAGGTGCTGGTCTTAACCCAGCATGATAAGCGAGAGTACGTGCTGTCCAGCATCAAGGCGGGGGCGAGGGGTTACGTGCCCAAGAGGGCGGTGGGCTCAGACCTGCTTTCCGCCATACGGGCGGTGCACCGTGGGGATTCCTACCTCTCGCCGTATGCCGCCAAGGCCTTGGTTGACCACTACCGCCGGCAGGGTGAGGCTGAACCCTATGACCGGCTGACGGCCAGGGAGAGGGAGATATTGAAGCTGATTGCCGAGGGGCACACCAGCCGGGAGATCGCCTCCAGCCTCTTTATCAGCTTGAAGACAGTTCTGGGGCACCGGGCCAAAATCATGGAGAAGCTGGGGGTACATAACTCCGCCGAACTCATCAAGTACGCCGTGCGCAAGGGCCTGGTGGAGGCGGATAGCTAGAAGTTCCTGCCGCCGTGGCTGACATGAGAGGGAGAAGAGGCAAGGCCCTTATATGTAGTACATCACCTTGGCGGATTGCTCTTTCTTCCGCTGGCGGTCAACCAGGTCCTGCAAGGTGGTTGACTTGAGGATGCCATTGGCGGCCCGGTCCAGCTCACTCCAGATATCGCGGGCGGCACACCATTCCGACCGTTCACAGACCTCAGGGTTGTTGATGCATTCTACCAGGGCGGCATTCCCCTCCAGAAGCTCAATTATCTCCGCCAGCGTTATCTCCGCAGGAGGTTTGGCCAGGAGCACTCCACCGCCCACCCCCCGCACGCTCCGCATCAGCCCCCCAGTTATCAGGGGGCCGATGAGCCGTTTGAGATACGCCAGCGGAATCTCCTGTCTCTGGGCGATGTCCTTAAGGGATACCGGTGTCTTGCCCTGGTAGAGGGCTAGGTCCAGGAGCACCCTGGTTCCGTATCGGCCTTTGGTGGAGAGCTTCATCGGCAGTTAATTGGTGACTAATATTGTCATCTTAGTTTACAATTTGGTCGCGGCGGTTGTCAAGCCCTGCGGTAAGCTCGGGCGGCGCTGACCTTGATGGGCAAAGGCCTTGGTGTTAGAATGAGTATGGCAGGCTTGTCTTTTGAGCATTCCTGGCAGTGCCTTTGCCAGCCGAGGTTTACCTCTGGCGCCGTAATTGGCTTTCCCGTGATTTTCTCTAGCGCCTTGGCACTGGCCAGGCATGGGAGGTGTTTAGGAGACGACCCAGGACTCAGACTCAGAAGAGACAGTGATGAAGTTTCTCCGGACCAAGCTGGTTCAGGCGGCCTCTTGGCTGAGGTCCTCGGAGACGGTCACCGGGCTGTTCCTGGCCATCGTGGTCGGGGTTATCGCTGGACTCGGAGCTGTTTTATTCCGCTGGCTCATAAACAGCTTCCAGTCTCTGTTCTTTGGCGGGGGGGCTAAGGCCCTCGCTTTTCTTGGTGACTATTATGTGATCCTGATACCCGCGGCCGGTGGCCTGCTGGTGGGCCCGCTTATCTATTTTCTGGCGCGTGAGGTCAAAGGTCATGGCGTCCCTGAGGTGATGGAGGCCGTGGCGCTCAAAGGCGGCCGAATACGCCCGCGCGTATCGGCGGTGAAGGCGCTCGCTTCCTCGCTGTGCATCGGGTCCGGGGGTTCGGTGGGCCGTGAGGGCCCCATCGTGCAGATCGGGGCCTCGGCTGGTTCGGCGATAGGCCAGTGGTTCCGGCTGTCTGACGAGCACCTGAAAACGCTGGTTGCCTGTGGCGCGGCGGGGGGTATATCCGCCACCTTCAATGCCCCTATTGCTGGGGTCATCTTCGCCCTTGAGGTGATTCTGGGCAGGGTGGTCACCCGCCGGTTCGCCTATGTGGTTATCAGCTCCGTGGCCGCCGATTTCCTGGCCCAGCTGTTTTTAGGCAACCGCCGTGCCTTCACCGTCCCCCAGTTTAGCATCGTCAGCGCCTGGGAATTCCTCTTCTATGCCCTGCTCGGTATCTTGGCTGCCCTGGCTGCTGTGGCTTTCATCCGCGCCCTTTACCGCTGCGAGGATTTGTTTGACTATCTCAAGCTGCCCGAGTACTTCAAGCCGGCGCTGGGAGGGCTGGCCATAGGCCTTATCGGGCTGTATAGCCCTCATCTTTTCGGGGTGGGCTACGAGGGTATTGACCTCGCCCTCGGCGGGCAGCTGACGCTGGGGATGCTGCTGATACTATCCCTTCTCAAGATACTGGCCACCTCGCTCACCATAGGCAGTGGCGGCAGTGGCGGTATATTCGCCCCCAGCCTGTTCATCGGGGCGATGCTGGGGACGGCGCTGGGCACGCTGCTCAACGAGCTTTTCCCGACCATCACCGCCCCCGTGGGGGCCTACGGCGTGGCGGGCATGGCCGCCGTGTTTGCCGGCGCGGCACGGGCTCCGTTCAGCGCCATACTCATCATGTTTGAGATGACCGGCAACTACGGCATCATTCTGCCCCTGATGACCTCAGTGGTCATCAGCACGGTGCTGGCTCGGGCCTTGAAGCGCGAGACAATCTACACGCTCAAATTGCTGCGCCGGGGGGTGGATGTTGAGCAGGAGGAGGTGGTTGATGTCATGCGCACCATCAAGGTGCACGAGGTGATGACGCGTGACTTTCCCACCGTCCCCCCAGGGATGCCGGTGAAAGAGCTGGTGAAGCTGTTCCAGAAGACCGGTCATCACGGGTTCCCCGTGGTCAATGAGGAGGGGGAGCTGGTGGGCGTGGTCACGGCGTCAGACGTCGAGCGCTCCTTGGGCAGGAGCGATGGCGAGCTTACCGTTGGCGACATCGCCACCAAGTCACCATTTGTCGCCTACCCAGACCAGTCTCTGGACAGGGTGCTGGTCGCGGCGGAGGAGGAGTACGGGCGTATCCCCGTGGTCGGCCGGGATGACCGGCGGCGCCTGATTGGGGTGCTGCGGCGGCATGACATCATCCGGGCCTACCGCAAGAAGGTGGGCCAGATGCGAAGGGGCGGGGAGTAGAGCCTGACACCCATCAGCCCAAGCTTTCACCTGGCCAATTATTGCTTTAGCCTAGGTTCACCTTGGATATTGGGAAAAAATTGTCCTATGGGGCTTGACAACCTGTCAAGGGTAATTGTATACTAAGTTGGTAACCTTAGTCAACTTTCATCTGGGGGATGAGAAGAGACAAGGGGCAGAAATAGCTAATCTCAACAGAAAAGAGAGGTGAAGAGATGGAGGAGAAAGTCGCGCACGCCAAGGAGTTGATTGAGGAGGCGGTGAGGAGCTACCCCAAGATAGCCGTGGCCTGCTCTTTTGGCAAGGACAGCATGGTTACGGTTCATCTGGCCAGAGAGGTGGCTCCTGAGATAAAGGTCTTCTCGATAATGACGCCATACAAGCCGAGGGAGACCTTTGAGTATCTCAGAAAAATGAACCAGGTGATGAACCTCGGCGTCACGGTGTATATGGTGGCGGACAGCATTCCTGAAATTCTCCAGGACGGGTCTCTGGAGGTGGTGTTACTGCCCACTGAGGAGTTCCACCAGAAGGCAGCGCAGGTTAAGGCCCAGACCGGCAAGGAGATTTATGCCATAAACCCGGACGAATGCTGCCGGCTGCTCAAGGTAGAGCCCACCAAGGTGGCGGTGAGTGACTTGGAGGCTTGGATCTGCGGGCTGAGAAATACTGAAGGCAGGACCAGGGAGGACTACCAGGAGGTGGAGCGGAAGGGTGGGCTGATCAAGGTAAACCCGATTCTGACCTTCACCGAAACCGATATTTGGAAGTATATGGCCACCCGGGGGATTGAGCCGCATCCCTGGTACCGCCGGGATTACCGCTCCCTGGGCTGCGAGCCCTGCTCTCACCCGGGAGGGGAGCTGGAGCGAGACGGGAGGTGGCAAGGCACCAGCAAGTGCGGCGGCGAGTGCGGTATCCACACGCAGCGGCTGAAGTAGGCTGGGCGCTTGCCAGATAACCTTTGCGGTATAAGGCGAGCGGAGCGGATTTTGAGGGCGATTTGGCATGGAAACTCGCTGGAGAAGCATCATAAAGGCGGTGAGCTGGCGGATTGTGGCCACCATGGTTACTTTTCTGGTAGTCTATTTTTTTACCAGAGAGGAGATACTCTCGCTGGAAATAGGCCTGATGGACGCGCTGCTGAAGATAGGCGTTTATTTCAGTCATGAGAGGCTGTGGAATAAAATCGGTTTTGGCCGGAGGAAGGTCAGAGAGGACTACATGATATGAGATACCCGGCAGGAGCGGGAGATGGCGCAGGAGCAGTTTTGTGACCATAGATTGAGGGTGTATTCTGACATAACGCAGCTAAGAGCCAGCCCAGAGAACCCGACGCCACTGGTCAGGCTGAATAGAATCAGCCGCAACAGGAGTTTTCCCATCTATCTCAAGCTGGAGAGATACAACCCCTTCGGCTCGATCAAGGACAGGATTGTCTATGAGATGCTCAAATCTCTGGCCGTGGGAGATAGGACGCTGGTTGAGCCGTCATCAGGCAATACCGGGATTGCCTTGCTCTGCGTGGCCAATAGCCTGGGGATACCGGTGGAGGTGGCGGTCCCGGAGAGGATTCCCGAGGAAAAGAAGGTGATGCTGAAATTTCTGGGGGCGAGGAAGGTGTGGGAGGCTGATGATGCCCTCTGCCCCAGGTTCCCCTCCGAGGGGGCCAGGGGCGTGGTCAGCGCCCTGATCAAGAGCCCAGCGACCAAGGACCGCTATATCAGCCCGAATCAGTATGAGAACGAGCTCAATGTGCAGGCCCATTATCAGGGCACCGGGCCCGAGATATGGCGGCAGACGAGGGGCAAAATCACCCATTTTTTTGCCGGGTTTGGCACCTGCGGGACGATAACCGGCGTGGGCAGATACCTCAAGGAGCAAAGTCCAGAAATCAAGGTCATCGCGGTGGAGCCCTCCTCCTCGGACCATAAATTGCCGGGCATGAAGAGGATTACCGGCCTGAGCGAGGAATACATACCCAAGATTCTGGACCGCTCGGTGATTGATGGGGTGGTGGAAGTAACCGACGAGGAGGCGTATACTACCGCGGCTGAGTTGGCCAGAAAGGACGGAATCCCGGCCGGCCCGAGCACCGGGGCGATACTTCACGCTGCCTTGCGCTACGCCGAATCAAACAAGGGTCTGGCGGTGGTTATCTCGCCCGATGACGCCTTCAAATATACCAGTTTCTACCAGGATTTTCTGGAGCAAGGTTCCCCTGATAAGACGTAGTGGTGCGGACGAGAGCCTCAACTGGCATCTGGCTCTCAATGTTCGCTCAGTTCCTTCATGCCTAAGAACTTACCGTGCCAGGAGTGGTACCATACCTGTCCGGTGTAGCCATTGACGCTGAGCATTCCGTATATCTTTCCATCTTTCAGGACGTGGAGCGTGTAGTAGCCGTAGAAGCGGTCAGCTTCCTCGGCCACCTCTGCCCCGGGGAGATAGCCATTGATGAATTCCTGGGCGTATTCTCTGGCCTGCGCTTCATCCACGGTCATCTCGCCGGCAGCGCCGGGGGTGCCCCACATCATGCCTGACATCATCCCGTACTTGGTATTCCACATCATGTTGGGGCCTGGTTCAGGATAGAGGTCTCCGGTGTAGGGGTCTATCAGGGCCTCAAAGGCGTGAAGTCCGGTGCTCTTCTCTGCGAATTCAACGTAGAAGTTGTAGGAAAACTCCATGATCTCTGTGACTTCAAGGTCAGGGTCATGGCGCTCCCGCAGGTAGTCATCAACTATCTCAAGCGCCTGGTCTATGCTTATCCGCTGCTCTTGGTTCTGGTATTGGCCTTCTCGTTCCATCATGCCACCGCGACTGCTGCCCCACGGATGCATCATACCCCCGGGCCCCATCATGCTGCCGGGTCCCATCATACCGCCGGGGCCCGCCGGTGGGCGGTAGCTCGACGCAGTCTCAGGGGAAGCGCAGGCGGTGATTGCCAGCAGCCCTGCCCCCAGCAGTATGGCCAGCGGTGCCATGAAGGCTAGCTTTTTCATCATGTTACCTCTCTTACGTGGTTGCTTATCGTCATTTTAAGCTCGGGGATGCCATTTGTGTATGACCTAAGTCACATACAGCTTGGGAAATGCTTGGTTAATATATTATAATTAAAAGATTTTCATGCGAAGGAGTGACCAATGTGGTATTGTGGTGTAGGCACGGGCTGGTGGGCATGGCTCGGCGGTATCTGGGTGGTGCTGTTCTGGGGTGGCCTCATCGCGCTGATAGTCTGGGGGATAAAGAGGCTAACCGAGTCCTCCAGCTCAGCGATGGTGAGGCATAGTCCGCTAGACATCGCCAGGGAGCGCTACGCCAGGGGTGAAATCTCCAGAGAAGAGCTTGCCCAAATAGAGAAGGACCTAACCCAGCGATGACAGAGGAAGAGGTCAGAGCCACCCAAGCGGCCCAGAGACGGTACAACCGCATCGCCCCTCTTTACGACTTCATGGAGGGGCTGGTGGAGCGGTCCCGCTACTCCCGCTGGCGGGAGATGCTCTGGGGCAAGGTGGATGGCAGCCGCATCCTTGAGGTGGGCGTGGGCACGGGGAAGAACTTCCCTTACTATCCCCAAGATGCCGAGATAACCGCCATAGACTTCAGCGAGAAGATGCTAAAACGTGCCAGAGCCAAGGCAGAGAAGCAGAAGGTGAAGGTGCGGCTGGAGCAGATGGACGTGCAGCAGCTTGATTTTGATGATGACAGCTTTGACACAGTGGTGGGCACCTTTGTCTTCTGCTCGGTCCCTGACCCGGTGCGCGGACTAAAGGAAGTCAGGCGGGTGTGCCGGCCAGGGGGCAGGGTGCTTCTGCTTGAGCACGTGCTCAGCGCCAACCGCCTGTTAGCTTGGCTCATGAATTTGGCTAATCCGCTGGTGGCCAGCCTCATCGGCCCAAACATCAACCGGCGCACTGTGGAGAATGTAGCTAAAAGCGGGCTAAAGGTGGAGCAGGTCACTGACCTGGCCGCGGGCATCTTCAAGCTGATTGAGGCAAGAAAAGTATAGCCGCTCTCCGCTACCACTTTTTAGAGGTCTTGACATGGTGACAGGGCGATGTTATCATGATAATGGTTTAGCAATTACGCAGATGTTAATGAAAGGAGCCTGCGGAGATGGCCATGGACCGGTGTGAGGCCCACGCTGTGGACCAAGAAAGGGTGGCGGCGACCAAGAAGAAGCTCCTTGACGATGCCGTATATACCTCACTGGCGGAGACATTTGCCGCTCTGGCTGACTCCAACCGGACCAAGATTATTTACAGCCTGATCGGGCAGGAGCTCTGCGTCTGTGATATCGCCTCCGTGGTGGGCATATCGGAATCGGCGGTTTCCCAGCACCTCCGAATCCTGCGCACCCTGCGGCTGGTGAAGCAGCGCAAGGATGGGCGGATGATGTACTATTCCCTGAACGATGACCACATCCAGACGCTGCTGAACGTTTGCCTGGAGCATGCCCGGCACGGCTAGTTTTTATTTTGGCTAATTGATTTAGCTACTGCGCAATCAATAAAACAAAAACAGGTGGTTTTTGGCTATGGGGCAGGGTAATGCCACTGAGAGCAAAGGGTTAAAAGCGCCAGCCTACTACCGGCAAGAAGCCTGGGACAAGTTTGCCCGGTGGTATGACCCCTTGGTGAAGCTGGTTTTGCTCCCTTTTGGTGGGGAGGGAAGGTTGCGGCGGAAGTTTGTGGATTTCGCCGCTCCGAAAAGAGGGGAGCAGATGCTGGATGTTTGTTCGGGCACGGGGACGCTGGCTTCAGTCATCGCCGAGAGGGTTGGTGGTGACGGCAAGGTGATAGGAGTAGACCTTTCTCTTGGCATGATAAGGGTAGCCCAGAAGAAGGTGAAGTCGTCGGTAACCCGCTTTCAGAGCGCCAACAGCGAGAGCCTGCCTTTCCCGTCCAGCATCTTCCATAGCGCGTTTATTTCCTTTGGCCTGCATGAAATGCCGGAGAGTGCTAGACAGAATACCTTAAGAGAGATTCACCGGACTTTGAAACCCGGGGGCTATCTTTTTGTCCTTGACTACCATCTACCCCGAGGTGGGGTCGCCCGGTTTATCATTAAGGCTTTGGTGAGGCTTTTGGAGGAGGATTTCACCTATAAGATGCTGCTGGAGGAGAGTTTGACGGTGGAGGTAAAACAGGCCGGGTTTGTTATAGAGAGGCGTGAGCTTATCTCCGCGGGCGCCATTCAGATGATCCGGGCGCGAAAGATATCGGAGGAGGGCGCTATTGGCTGAAAAGAAGGTTTTAAGAGTTACCGGCATGGACTGTGCTGACTGCGCCGTCCAGATTGAGGAAGCGGTCAGCCGGGTTAGGGGGGTTAAGTCGGCCAAGGTATATCTGGGAAGCTCCACCCTGGTGGTAACCCCTGAGTCTGAAGGCTTGGATATGAGCGCTATCGCCCAGCAGGTTAAAAAGCTGGGATATGGCATTGAGGATGATGAGGCAGTGGCCCGGGTGACCCTGTATGTGGAGGGGATGGACTGCGCTGATGAGGTGGAGGTCATTGACAAGAAGCTAAAGGGCATGGAGGGGGTCCGTGGCTACCAAGTGAATCTGGTGAACCAGAGCCTGAATCTAGTCTATGAGCCGGCGCTTGTTTCCCCCCAGGATATCGTCAGGGCCATCGCCGAGACAGGGATGAAGGCGCGCCTGGAGCGGGCCAAGCGCCAGGTAACACCCTGGTGGCAGGAAAGGCGCATTGTCCTTCTCTTCATCTCTGGTGTTTTCACCTTGACTGGTTTCATTTTGGGCTGGCTGGGGCTGCCTCACTGGGCTGACCAGGTCGCCTTTGGCGCAGCCATCGTTACTGGCGGCTATTACCCGGCCAGAATGGGCCTCGCTGGGCTGCGGGGATTAAAGTTGAATATCTACACGCTGCTGATAGCCGCCGCCCTGGGGGCCATCGCCCTCGGCCTCTGGCATGAGGCAGCTCTTTTGGTGGTCATCTACTCGCTGGGCTCGGTGCTGGAGAGCTATGCCGTGGACAAGGCCAGGGGGTCTTTAAGGGCGCTGATGGCCGTTGTCCCCAGAGAGGCGCTGGTAAAAAGGGATGGCGAGGAGGTGGTGCTGCCGGTGGAGCAGGTGAAGGTGGGGGATATCATCATCGTCCGCCCTGGGGAGAAGGTGCCGCTTGACGGCGTGGTGGTGGCTGGCGCATCCACCGTGGACCAGGCCCCGGTTACCGGGGAGTCAATCCCCGTAAGCAAGAATGAGGGTGATGAGGTCTTCGCCGCCACCATAAATCAGCGGGGCTCGCTCGAGGTGCGGGTGACCAAGCTCTCCCAGGATACCACCTTGGCCAAGGTGATCCACTCGGTGGAGGAGGCTGAGGCCAGGAAGTCAAGCTACCAGCGCTTCGCTGAGACCTTCGGCCGGTACTATACCCCGGCCATGTTCGGGCTGGCCTTTCTCACCGCAGTGGTGCCTTCAGCTTTTGGGCAACCCTTCACCCCGTGGTTCTACCGTGGGCTGGTGGTGCTGGTGGTCTCCTGCTCTTGCGGTCTAGTGCTTTCTGTGCCGGTGGCGGTGGTGGCCGCCATCACCAACGCGGCCAGAAGGGGTATCCTGATCAAGGGTGGGGCTTACCTTGAGGCGGCCTCTGGCCTCAAGGCGGTGCTCTTTGATAAGACGGGAACGCTGACCATTGGTCGACCTCAGGTGACCGATGTGGTCACCTTCAACTCCTCGCGCGAGGAGGTTCTCTCCCTGGCCGCGGCGATTGAATCACGTTCCGAGCACCCTCTGGCCGATGCTATCGTGAGGCGGGCGAAGGAGGAGGGGAATTCCCTGCCTGAGGTGGCCGAATTTGAGGCCATCACCGGCTTGGGGGCTAGGGCCAGGGTAAATGGCAGTCTCTATTACATCGGCAGCCGGCGGCTGTTTGAGAGCTTGTCCGTGCCGCTGGCTGGTGCCGAGAAGGAGCTCAGTCGCCTGGAGAGCGAGGGCAAGACGGCGGTGCTCTTGGGCAACGAGAGGAGCGCTCTGGGGGTTATCGCCGTGGCTGACCAGCTTCGCCCTGAGGCTGCCGAGGCGATCGGGGCGCTGAAACAGGCTGGGATAAAGCACGTGGTGATGCTGACCGGGGATAGTGAGGGAACGGCCCGCGCCATTGCCCGGCAGGCAGGCGTGGATGAATACTATGCTCAATTGCTACCTGATGACAAGGTGGAGCTGGTAAAGGGGCTTAAGGCCAAGTATGGAAGGGTGGCCATGGTGGGTGATGGGGTCAACGATGCCCCGGCCATGGCTACTGCTGATGTGGGCATTGCCATGGGGGCGGCGGGGACTGATGTGGCCATAGAGACCGCAGACCTAGCCCTCATGTCTGACGACCTCTCCAGAATACCCTATGCCCTCAAGCTCAGCCGCAGGTCAATGGCCAACATCAAGCAGAACATAGCCTCAGCGCTGGTGATCGTCGCCTTCCTGGTGCCAGCCGCCCTGTCCGGGTTCGTTGACCTGGTGCCCGGACTGCTCATCAACGAATCCGGCATGCTGATAGTTATCGCTAACGGGCTTCGGCTGCTCCGCTAACAGGAGCTCACTTTGTGGGGAAGACCTATGGCGGCCCTAGGCCTCGCTGGAGACGACCAGTTTAGTGCCCTCTGGGGTATCTTCGGCATCGATGGTGATTCCCTGAAGGGCATCAGCCAGCTCCTTTTCCACCAGCAGCACTTTGGCATCCTCGTGTTCTATCGCTTGGTCTCCGTCCCTCTCCACGTCTATGGATAGTCCAAGCTGACCTTGCTCATTGGCGGTGAGCCGCAGGCAGGCTGAAGGCTCGTTGGTGTTGGCGCTCAGTATCCTCTTCAGCTCCTGTTTGGCGCGTTCAGTAACTTCCAGCATTATTCCTACCTCCTTGGTTTTTCTTTTGGCAGGCTTATCTCATGGCCAAGGGGTGCCCCTAGAACCGTCGCTGCCTTCCTCCGTAAGAATCACCGCCTCTCCGCCCCCGGTATGACCCCCCTCTATCATCGCGAGGCCGGGCCGCATTGACATTCAGCACCCGGTCCTTTAAGGTTTTCCCATTGAGTCCGGTGATAGCCGCCTGACCCTCGGACACTGATGGCATCTCCACAAATCCGAATCCTTTTGACCGTCCACTGAACTTGTCCATGATGATATCCACCGACTCAACTTCTCCGAAAGCGAGGAACTCCTGGCGCAATTCCTCCTCGGTGACATCATAAGATAGGTTGCCCACGTATATTTTCATTTGAGTATTCCTCCCATTGAGTTTGACTAAGGGCGAATCAATTGCTCGTTCGCCTTTGTCTTCTGCGGGCGCTCTTTCTTGCCTTGAGCCGGGATGACTCTCCCTTGGATAGAAAATAACGGCGAGCCTTCACCTCACGCATGATGCCGCTCGTCTGCACCATCCGCTGAAAGCGCCGCAGTAGCGAGTCCTGTGATTCACCCTCACGTATCGAAACTTCTAACGACATAACCCACCAACATATTTCTAGGGACAGGCACGGCGGGACTCTCCAGCCGGTGCCTGTCCACGCTCTTTAAACCGGTTTATCTACCCGGTCTGACTTTGCGGTAGCAATCACTGCAGTACACCGGTCTATCCCCGCGAGGTTCAAAGGGCACTTCAGTGTCTTGACCACACTCGGCGCATACTGCGGGGAACATCTGGCGTCTGGCGCCGTACCCGTAGTTGCCATTTCCATAACGCTCTGACTTCCTTGCCTGACGGCACGGGGAGCAGCGTTTGGGCTCATTGGTGTAGCCCCTGGACTGGAAAAGCTCCTGCTCCTCAGCGCTGAAGGTGAAGGTGGCTCCACAGTCGGAGCACTGGAGAGACTTGTCCTGAAAGCTCATTGGATGACCTCCTCTCTTTGAGATTTAGTTAGAGTTCGGGGTCATCCAATACTCAGGGGGAAATTGGGGGAGGTGAGGTATGCAATGCCCTAAACTGAAACTACATTCTAATCATAACACATGAAGGTGGCTGTTTGCAAAAACACTAGCTGGCCGTGCGCTGCGCACTTCAGGTAAGCCATCATAGGTGTGGATAGAGCATTTTTAGCCGGAGTGATGAGTATGCTGGTGGCGGTTTTCTGGTATCTGGAGTCATCATAATCATGTAGCTAGCGCTTACTAAATATTGGTAAAAACGGGGAATTTAGCCTATGGACAATAATCTGGTGCGCTCCGTAGACTAGTGCTAAATGCTTTTTAAAGGAGGTTAGATTATGGACAGCCTGCTCATCTCACTGCGAATAATACACGTCATCTTCGGCATATACCTGGCGGGCAGCTACCTATTCATCGTCCCCATTCTGGAGCCTCGCCTGAAGCGCCTGGGCCCTGCCATCGAGGGGCCAGTGATGCGGGCGATTGTGCCGATAATGGCCCCCATCAATGGCATCAGTTTTATCATTGTCATCTTGACTGGTGTGGCCATGACGCTTATCTTGCGGTGGGGCTCTCTGGGTACGCTGCTGGTCAGTGGCTGGGGCTGGGCCATAATCATTGGGTCGGTGGCGACACTGGTCGTGGTGGTGGTGGGCTTTGGTTTCCTAACACCGACCGGAATGCGCCTGGACAAACTGGGGCGCAGCATTGAGGGGCGTGCCCCCACTCCCAGCGAGAGCCAAGAGCTCCAGCGGCTCTCGGCACGGGTTGACTTCCTCAGTCGTCTCAACCTGGCGTTCGTACTCATTGCCCTAGCTACTATGCTGATCGCCCGATACCTATAGTCTTGGTTCCACCGCATCGAGAAAGCGGTAAGCTCGAAGAAGCTTGAGTGCTGGCTCTGTGCTTTATTTCCCTAGCCAGGATTGGGGAGCTGATAGGGGGTCTCTTGTTCTCTCTCAAGGGCCCACCCTGGCCAGACCATGGCTGGGCAGCCTTGACAGGGGAGCGGGCTCTTCCTAGAATGTTCTAGTGGAAATAGCGCTGCGGGCTCATCGGGAATGACAAATTGCTGGTGAGCCCGTTTTGATTGGGTGCAAGTGAAGGCGATTTCTGGTAAGATAATAGATGGCTAGATCTCTTTAACCTGTTCAGGTGGGGCGAGGATGAAAGTTTACATAAGACAAAAAAAGAGCACGGTTGATGTGGAGGGGAGCTGCAGCGTGCTTGAGCTCCTCCGCCGGTTGGGTTACAGCCAGGAGACGGTGCTGGTACTGCGCAACGGCGGGCTGGTTACCCCAGACGTCAGGCTGAGTGAGGAGGATGAGGTGGAGATAATACCGGTGATATCAGGAGGCTAAACTTTGCGCTGCCGTGTTTGTGGCGGGCAGGCCTGCGTTGACGTCAAGCGCAGCAATACTGCCTTCTGTGCCGATTGCTACCAGCAGTATTTCCAGCGCCAGGTTGCCCGTGCCATAAAGAAGCATGACATGCTGGGCACGGATGACCGGCCTGTCATCGCCGTGTCTGGGGGCAAGGACAGCCTCACCTTGTGGCAGGTGCTGCTTGACATGGGCTACCGGGCAGACGGGCTGCACCTGAACTTGGGTATTGGTGAGTATTCTGTCAACTCCCAGGAAAAGGCGGCTGCCTTTGCCGAGAGCCGGGGGGTTAAGCTGATAACGATTGGGGTGGCTGAGGAATACGGCTATGGTATTCCCCAGGTGGCCAAGCGCACGGCGCGCAGCGCCTGCTCCGCCTGCGGCCTCATCAAAAGATATCTCCTCAATAAGGTGGCGCTGGAGCGCGGCTTCAACGTCTTGGTTACCGGCCATAACCTGGATGATGAGGCAGCTGCCCTTCTGGGCAACCTCCTGCGCTGGCAGAGCGGCTACCTTCTCCGGCAGAGCCCGGTGCTGCCCAGCACCCATCCAAAGCTACTACGCCGGGTGAAGCCACTTTTCCGCCTCACCGAGCGGGAGATAGCTGCCTATGGCCTTCTCAGAGGGGTGGACTGGCTGGTGGATGAGTGTCCGCTGGCCGCGGGCGCGGCGACCTTGAGGTACAAGGAGGTGCTCAACCAGCTTGAGGCGGATTCGCCAGGCACCAAGCACCACTTTTACTTTGGCTTTCTGGAGAAGGGGAGCTCCTTTGCCGCGGCCTCGCCGCCGGTGGAGCTGCGCGAGTGCGCCCGCTGTGGTCAACCGACCACCACTGAGGTGTGCGCCTTCTGCCGGCTGTGGGAGCAGGTCAAACGTGATAAAGCTTTGCCAGTAACCTAACCGGCCACTTTCCCTCAACTTTGCAGCTGCTTGAGCGCCCTGCCGATCGCCTCCACCGTCCTCTGGATATCTTCATCGCTGTGCGCTAGCGAGACGAAGGCGGCCTCAAACTGCGAGGGCGGCCAGTATATCCCTTCGGAGAGCAGCAGCTGGAAGAACCGCCCGAAGAGCGCCGTGTCCGCTCCCGAGACTGAGTCATAATCTAGTGCTGGGCGGTCTGTGAAAAAGATGGTGAGCAGCGAGGCAAAGCGGGAAACGTTCAGCTTGAGATTCAAGGAGGAGATAGCTTCCCTGATGCCCTCTTCCAGGTGGGAGGTGGCCCTTTCCAGTTTTTTATAGACTCCGGGCTGGCGCAAAATTTTGAGGGTCTCTATTCCCGCGGTCATGGCCAAAGGGTTCCCGGATAATGTCCCCGCCTGATAGACTGGTCCAGAGGGTGCCATCATCTCCATAATCTCTCGCCGGCCACCATAGGCCCCCACCGGCAGACCACCGCCGATGATCTTGCCCAGGCAAGTGAGGTCAGGAGTGACATCATAGATAGCCTGAGCTCCTCCGTAGGCGACCCGAAAGCCAGTGATGACTTCATCAAAGATGAGGAGAGCTCCAGATTCGCTGGTAAGTTTACGCAGGCTGGGCAGAAAATCAGGCTGGGGAGGCACCACCCCCATATTGGCGGCTACCGGCTCCACGATGACCGCGGCGATCTCTTCAGGGTAGCGCTCAAAGAGCCCGGCCACGGCCTCGGTGTGGTTATAGGGTGCCACCAGGGTGTTTTGGGCGTAGCTCGGGGGGACACCGGGGGAGCCGGGCAAACTTAGCGTGGCCAGCCCTGAACCTCCTTTTACCAGCAAGCCATCGGCGTGGCCGTGATAGCCACCGGCGAATTTGACCACCTTATCTCTGCCGGTAAAGGCCCGTGCCAGGCGCAGCGCCGTCATAGTGGCTTCGGTGCCCGAGTTAACAAACCGCACCATCTCCATCGATGGTATGGCGGAGGAGATCATTTTGGCCAGGGTTACCTCAAGTTCAGTGGGGGCACCGAAGCTGGTACCCCGCTCCGCCACCTGTTTCAAGGCGCCGACCACCTCGGGATGAGCATGCCCCAAAATCAGGGGCCCCCAGGAACAGACGTAGTCAATGAACTCGTTGCCGTCCTCATCATATATTCTGGAGCCCTGTCCTCTGGCGATGAAGGGAGGGGTTCCCCCCACCGCTTTGAAGGCGCGCACCGGGCTATCAACCCCGCCCGGCAGGTATTTTTGGGCTTCCTCAAAGAGTTTCTGGGAACGCTCTAGATTCATGAGCACCTCCTTACCTTGTCTCTAGCCACCGGGAGACGTCCTTGGCGTGATAGGTGAGAATGATATCAGCCCCGGCCCGCTTGATGGCGGTGAGGGTCTCCAGCACCACTTTCTTCTCGTCAAGCCAGCCTCGCTGGGCGGCGGCCTTCACCATGGCATACTCCCCGCTGACATTGTAGGCGGCGAGAGGGTAATCGAAGGCGTCACGTACCCGCCGTATCACGTCCAGATAGGCTAGAGCTGGTTTGACCATGATGATATCCGCGCCCTCAGCGATGTCCTCGGCCACCTCCCGCAGCGCTTCCCTGACGTTTGGTGGGTCCATCTGATAGGCGCGGCGGTCGCCAAACTGGGGGATTGACTCGGCGGCCTCTCGGAATGGGCCATAGAAGGCGGAAGCGTACTTGGCGGCGTAGGAGATGATGGGAATGTGCTGGTAGCCTTGTTGGTCAAGCGCCTCCCGGACTACCTTCACCCGGCCATCCATCATATCGGAGGGGGCGACAATATCAGCGCCGGCTTCGGCATGAGATAGGGCCATTTTGGCTAGCAGGGGCAGTGTCTTATCGTTGTCAACGGTGCCATTGACCACGATGCCGCAGTGACCGTGGCTTGTGTACTCACAGAGGCAGACATCGGTGATTACCAGAAGCTCGGGCACCGCGTCCTTGATAGCGCGTATTGCCTGCTGGATAACCCCTTGGGGATGATAGGCGGAGGAGCCGGTTTCATCCTTGTGTTCTGGTATGCCGAAGAGGAGAACGGCGGGAATCTTGAGGTTGGCTACCTCTTTTACCTCCGGTGGCAGCAGGTCTGGCGAGTAACGGAAGACCCCCGGCATTGAAGTTATCTCCTGTTTGAGCTTTCTCCCCTCCACGACGAACATGGGGTAAATGAGGTCACCGGCCTCAAGCTGGGTCTCCCGGACGAGCGCCCTCAGTGGCTCTGACTGGCGCAGGCGACGCAGGCGTAGTTGCGGAAAGATTGCCATTTTAAAGCTCCTTTTGGAAGTATTCTTCTATGGCGGCGACTAAGCCAGGGATGGTCTGCTCCTTGGCCATTATGGCCACCTCTAATCCAGCGCGCTTGGCGGTTTGCGCTGTTTTGGGGCCGATGCAGGCAACTATGGCGCGGTTTATCCTCGCTAGTGGCTCTCCGGAAAATGCTGCCACCAGGTTGGATACGGTTGACGAACTGGTGAAGGTGATGACGTCAATTTGGCCCGAAAGCAGCATCTCTTTGGCTTGGGCGATGGCCTCCTTGTCTGGAACCGTCCGGTAGATGGCTATCTCATCCACGAGAGCGCCGAGCTGCTTGAGCCCCTGGGTGAGTTCCTTATCTGCTATCTCCGCCCGGGGCAGCAAAACCCGCTGTCCGGCGATATCTTGGTCTTTCAGCCCGGCGATGATGCCCTCACTCGTGTAAATTTCGGGGACATAATCGGGCGTTATGCCTTTTGTCATCAGGGCTTCGGCGGTGGCCGGCCCGATGGCACCAACCTTGAGGCTGCTTAAGATGCGGCTATCCAGTTTCAGCACGGCTAAACGCTCCCAGAAAATGGCTACCCCATTGGCGCTGGTAAAAATTATCCAGTGGTAATCCTTCAGATTGGAAATGGCCCGGTCCAGTTCTCCACTATCGGCTACTGCCTGGATGGTGATGGCGGGGAGCTCAATCACTTGAGCGCCTCGTTCGGCAAGAAGCTGAGACAGGGCGCTTGCTTGATGGCGCGCCCGGGTAACCAGGATGCGTTTGCCGAAGAGGGGACGGCGGTCAAACCAGCGTAGTTTTTCCCTGAGCTGAACCACCTCCCCCACGATGATAACCGCTGGGGGAGTGAGGCGGTGCTTGCTCACCTCGGCCACGATATCCTTGAGGGGAGCGGTGACCACCTCTTGCTCCGGCCTGGTGCCGTCTTTCACCACCGCCACCGGTGTGGTCGGCGGTCTGCCGTGTTCCAGCAGCTTGGCCACTATTTCTGGCAGGTTTTTCACCCCCATAAGGAAAATAAGGGTGTCCACTCCGGTGGCCAGCTTTGCCCAGTTGATGCTGGAGCCGTCTTTGGCTATATCTTCATGGCCAGTAATGACAGCAAAAGATGATGCCATCCGGCGGTGGGTGACCGGGATGCCAGCATAGGCGGGTACCGCCACCGCCGAGGTTATCCCAGGCACCACCTCAAACAGAATACCATTCTGCGCCAAAACCTCGGCCTCCTCGCCACCCCGCCCCAGCACAAAGGGGTCGCCACCTTTGAGCCTGACCACGGTTTTGCCCTCTTTGGCCTTGGCCACCAGCAGCTGGTTTATCTCATCCTGGGGCTTGGTGTGTTCCCCGGCCCGCTTGCCCACGTATATCCTCTCTGCCTCCGGGGGTGCACTGTTAAGAAGGCACGTATCAAGCAGGTGGTCATAGATGATGACGTCCGCTTTTTTCAGGCACTCAAGCCCTTTTGCCGAAATCAGGCCCGGGTCACCTGGCCCGGCGCCAACGAGATATACTTTACCTGCGTTCATCTCTGTTTTGCCTCGGCGATAAATTCAGCTGCCCCCAAGGCGAGCAGCTTCTGCGCCAGCTTCACCCCTAGCTTTTCTGGCTCGGCCGCACTCCCTTCCTCAGCGCTGCGCACTATCCTCTCTCCTCTCATATCGGCCACCATCGCCTCCAGTTTCAAGGTGGCGCCGTTTACCGTTCCCAGGGCGGCGATGGGCGCCCGGCAGCCGCCACCCAGAGCGCGCAGCAAGGCACGCTCGGCGGTGACGCTCTGCCAAGTGGGCGGGTGATTTAAGGGGGAGACGATTTGGGCAATCTCTTCATCATCGGAGCGCGCCTCTATCCCCAGCGCCCCCTGGCCCACCGCCGGCAGGAAATACTCCAGTGGCAGGTATTCGCTTATCTTCTCCTCCCAGCCAAGGCGTTTCAGCGCTGCTGCCGCCAGGATGACCCCGGCGAATTCACCCTCGGCGACCTTGCGCAAGCGGGTATCAACATTCCCCCTGATGCTGCATGCCTCCAGGTCAGGGCGGCAGGCCTTGAGCTGGGAGGCCCGCCTCAGGCTACCGGTGCCTATCCTTGCCCCGGGGGCAAGTTCAGCTAGTTTTCCCCCTCTGGAGATGAGCACGTCTCTGGGGTCAAGCCTTTCCGCCGCCGCCAGGAGGCGCAGCCCGGGAGGAAGCTCGGTGGGCATATCCTTGAGGCTGTGCACCGCCAGGTCAATCTGGCCATTAAGCAAAGCCTCCTCCAGCTCCTTGACGAAGACGCCGATGCCAGCCATGCGGTCAAGCTGAAGATGGGGGTTGCGGTCACCTCTGGTCACTATTTGCCTGATGGCTATCTCCAGGCCTGGGTCTATCTCCCTTAGCTCGGCTGCCACTAGCTCGGCCTGAATCAGGGCGAGCCTGCTCCCCCTTGACCCGATGGTGACTCTCCTCTTCATCTTCAGCGTTTCCCATCCAGCGAGAAGAGCTTGCTTACTATCTCGGCTAGCTCTTGATGGCTACCAGCGTTCTCTTTGAGGTAACTTATCGGCTCCTGGAGGATTTTGGTGACGATTGACTTGGTCATCGCTTCCAGGCTCTCTCGCTCCTCATCAGACAGCGGGCGCAATTTCTTCAGCGTTTTGCTTAGTTGCGTGCTGCGTATGGCTTCAGCCTTCTTCATCAGGGCGCTTATCACCGGCCTGGTCTCAAGGGTTTGCCACCAGGCGGCGAATTCGGCCATCTCGGCGGCGATGATTTTGGCTGCTTTCTCCATCTCGCCCTGGCGCCGTCTGCGGTTTTGCTCTGAAATCTGGGTGAGGTCATCGATGTTGTAGAGAAAGACATTTTTTATCTCCGCCACCTCTGGCGCCACGATCCGGGGGACAGCGATATCAATTATCACCATTGGGCGCTTGGGGCGATGTCGCATCACCTCTTCTATATGCTGGACACCCAGTAGGTGATGAGGGGCGCCAGCGCAGGCGACCACCAGGTCACAGGTATTGAGCTCCTGCGCCATTTCATTGATGGTGATCGGCCGGCCGCCCAGCTGTGCCGCCAGCGTTGAGGCTCTGGCCCGGGTGCGGCTGACCACGGTGATCTGGGAGACGCCTCTATCTTTGGCTGCCTTTGCCGCCAGCCTTCCCGCCTCGCCGGCCCCGATGACCAGCATCTTGCAGTTCTGGAGATGCCCGATAGTCTTGGCCGCCAGCTCCACAGCCACCGAGCTCACGGAAAGGGCATTCTTGCTGATGGCGGTTTCTTCACGGACCCGCCGCCCAGTTCTGATGGCCTCCTGGAAGAGGTGGCGGATGGGGAGACTAACCATCTTTGCCTTCTCGGCGGCCTCCAGCGCCTGACTCACCTGCCCCAAGACTTCGTATTCGCCGATGATCATGGAGTCAAGCCCGCAGGCGATGCGGAACAGGTGCTCCACTGCGGCCTGGCCCTCAAGAGTATAGATATAGCGGCGCAGGGTCTTATCTGGGATATCGAGGTGAGTTTGCAGGAAATTGAGGCTGGCCGCTCCAGCACCGCCGTCCTCGCTGGTTAGGGTGTAAACCTCAGTGCGGTTGCAGGTGGAGAGGATCACCCCGTGTGGGACGTAAGCGCGGAGTAGCTCAAGGGCCTCTCCAAGCGCTTCTATCCTGATGGCCACCTTCTCCCGGACGGCCACCGGCGCGGTGCGGTGATTTATGCCGACTAAATAGATATTCATCCTATCTATCACTTCGGGATTTTTGGGATAGTGCCTTGAGACTGCTGAGAAGGACGTTCTTGGCCTTCTCCTCCTCACCCTTCTTCACTAGGTCAAGAAGCTGGTCAAGGTCCAGGGCTTCCTGCCACTTATCACCACTGGTCGTTATCCCCTGCCGTTTTACCTCGGCGCGAACCTCAGCGATGAGGCGGGCAAGCTGGGCATACTCATCACCCACTTCCTCTTCTAGTTTAGTGCGGATTTTCCGAGCTAGAGCCGGGCTCCTGCCGGCGGTGGAGATGGCAATGGTAACCTCACCCCGGTGCAGGTATGAGGGGGCGATGAAATCGGAACTCTCCGCATCGTCCACCACATTGACCAGAACCCCTTCCCGATGGGCGGTGGCGGCTATTTCTCGGTTGACCTCGGCGCGGTCGGTGGCGGCGATGGCGATAAAGGCCTTTTCCAAATCCCCCGCCTGGTACTCTCTGGTGTGGGCGCGTATCTCCCCACCCTGGGCAAGTTGGGCTAGCTCGGAGCAGAGCTCAGGGCTGATGACCTCAACCTGCGCCCCGTGCTCAAGCAGGGTTCTCACCTTGCGCAGGGCAACCTCGCCCCCACCAACCACCACGCACCTCCGCCCACTGATGTTCAGGAAAATTGGATAGTATTTCGGCACTTGGTCTTTTTTCATACTAGGTATCTCAGCCTCGTCTTCTTTAGTTCCCTGGTGCTGAAGAGCATAACGTAATCATCAAGGCCCATTTCCGCCGATACCTTGGCCATGGCTTCCCGGCACTCCTCTTTGGTCTTACCGTGGGCCATGGCGAAAAGGTTATACCGCCAAAGGGGATTGGTCTTCCTCTCGTAGCAGTGGCTCACCTCCCGCAATGAGGCTAGCTTCCTGCCGGCGCTAGCTACCTTCTCCGGCGGCGCTATCCAGCAGGTCATGGCGTTGGCGGCAAAACCGGCCCGGCGGTGGTTGAGCGCGGCCCCGAAGCGCCGCATGACGCCGCGTGAGAGAAGCTCCTGGCACCGGGCCAGAAACGTTTCCTCATCCATGCCCAGCCGGGAGGCCATTTCGGCGAAGGGCTGGGGAATCAGAGGTAGGTCCTGCTGCAGCTCGTTGATTATCTGTCTCTCTACCGTGGAGAGCTGAGCTTGCTGAGGGGTGATACCACCAGGTGTCTCAGCGTCCGTCGCTGGCTCTCCATCTCCATCCAGGCTGAAGTAGACACGCAGCTTGAATAACCTCAGCGCTGGTAGGCTGAAGGCGGTTTCTGCCGCTGTGGCAGTAGCTAGCTTTTCCAGTTCAGCCTCCATATCGGCTGTGGCCGGAGCTGCCAAGGTGAGCCAGAGGTTGAAGTAGTGGTCTCGTTCATAGGCGTGGCTGACTCCCGGGTGCTCCGTGATGAGTTGGGCGGCTCTATCAAGTTTGGTCTTGGCCACTCTCATCGCCACCAGCGTGGTCTTGTAGCCGAGGCTTGCCGCATCAAACACTGGGCCAATCTGACGAATGAGTCCCTTAACTTTTAGCCGGGCGATGCGGCTGGTGACTTCGTCTTGACCGATGCCCAGGCGCCGCCCCAAGGCATCATATGGCTTTGCCGCTAGCGGAAACTCCGCTTGGAGCAGGTTGAGCAGTTTTCGGTCAATTATATCTAGCTTCATACTAGCCTCCGGCTTTCGCGGATAGAGTCGGCTGGTAGACGCAGTACGGCTCAGCCTCAAGGTAGTCTCCGGTAGCCTCATAGGCTCTTGCCCGGCAGCCGCCGCATATCTTTTTGTATTCACAGTCACCGCATTTTCCCTTGAGAAGGGAGAGGTCTCTCAGCCTGCCGAACAAGGGTGAATTCGCCCAGATATGAGCAAAGCTCTCTTTCCTAATGTCACCGGCCTCCAGGTCAAGGTAGCCACACCCCTTCACCTTCCCCTGATGGGAGATAAAGCAGAAGCCGATGCCTGCCAGACACCCCCGGGTGATGGCATTAGTCGGGTGGTGGCCTGCTGATGGCGCTGGCCCGGCCCCCTGCTTCTGCCGCTGCTTCATCACGCGTAGATAATGCGGGGCATCGGTGGGCTTGAAGAACATCCCATCTCCCAGCTCAACCTGCTTATCATAGATCCAGTTGAGCGTCCTTTCATACTCTTCAGGCGCTAGCTCCACCGATTCCAGCCCCTTGCCCCGGCCGGTTGGTACCAGCAGGAAGGGGTGAAAGGCAACCGCTCCAACTTGAAGGGCTAACTCAAGCAATTTTTCCAGGTAATTTACGTTCAGCTTGGTGATGGTGCTGTTCAGCTGAACCTCAATCCCGGCGCGGCGGGCGTTGGCGATGCCGGCCATGACGGCGTCAAAGGCGCCAGCCTGGCCACGGAAATTGTCCTGAAGCTCGGCCACCGGGAAGTCCAGGCTTATCCCGAGGCGTGATATGGGCACCTCTTTCAGCTTGGCCGCCATTTCCTCGGTAATCAAGGTACCATTGGTGCCCATGACCACCCTTAACCCCTGGTTTACCGCATACCTAGCTATCTCCAGGACATCTGGGCGGACCAGCGGCTCACCACCGGTGAGGATGATGATGGGGCGGCCTACTTCCAGAATCTGGTCAATGAGGCGAAAACACTCCTCAGTTGATAGCTCGCCACGGTATTGGCCAGGAGCCGCTTCACCCCGGCAATGGGCGCAGAAAAGGTTGCAATTGCGGGTCAGCTCCCAGGCGACTAGATGCAGCCTAGGAGAAAGCAAGTCTCCCTGTTTTGCCGTTTGTGTCATCATGCGCTGATGCCAATCTCCTCATCAGTTAGATAGCAGGCCGGGTCTTCCGCCCAGACGTCACCGAATACCGCCTCGGCACGCACCCGCAGGTTGCCGTTGCAGAGGTCAAGGTACTGACAACGGGCACAGCGGCCCTTGAGCAAACCTTTGCGATTCTTCAGTCCCCTGAGCAATGGCTCGGAAGTGTCCATCCAGATATCGGCGAACTTTCTCTCCATAACGTTGCCCAGCGAGTAGTGCCACCAGAACTGGTCAGGATGGACATTCCCCAGGTCATCAACGGCACCTATCTTGATGCCTGAGTTATTGCCGCCGTTTTCCCGCAGTAGCTCCAGAACCCTCTCAGCGCGCGGTGAGCCTTGCTCTTTCAGCTTGAGGTAGAGGTAAACGCCGTCAGCGTGATTGCCCACGGTGAGGATCTCCTTGCGCAGACCACGCTGGTACAGGTCCAAGGTATGTTGGCAAATGGTGTCTACCACCGCCCTGGTCTGGGCGTGGTCGATGTCCTCCTCCCGCAGGCTGCCACCCCGCCCCGAATAAGCCAGGTGATAGAAGCAGACACGCTCAATGCCTTCATCCTCTACCAACTGGAAAATGCCCGGAATCTCCTGATAGTTGAAGCGGGTTATGGTCAGCCGCAGCGATACTCTTAAGCCTAGGGCGATGCAGTTCCTGATGCCGGCAAGGGCAGCGGCAAAGGCACCGTTCCGGCCACGGAAGCGGTCATTGTTGGCGCCAATGCCATCCAGGCTGATGCCCACCTCGGCGAAGCCGACCTTCTCTATCTCCTTGGCCACCTCCTCGGTGATGAGCGTGCCATTGGTGGAAAGGGCCACCCTTATTCCCAGTTCCCGCGCCAGGTTTGCCAGCGAGAATAGGTCCTTTCTGAGCAGCGGCTCGCCTCCGGAGAAGAGGATGACCGGCACGCCAAAATCGGCCAGGTCACGGATGAAGGCCTCCCCTGCGGCGGTGTCCATCTCCCCCGGGGAGGTGCAGCTATCGGCGCTGGCGTAGCAGTGGACGCAGCTCAGGTTGCATTTGCGGGTGCAGTTCCAGACTACCACCGGCTTGGGGGATGGTCTCTGCTCATAGCGGAGGTGATCCCCCGGGCCGGCAGCGTCACAGAGCAAGCGCGTCACTGATATCACCCGGTGTTTCCTCCTTCCATTCCTCTTCTCTCAATCTCACCGCGTGCTGCTGGTGTGCGGCCACCAGGGCCACTAGAGCTTCATCCAGAACCTGAGCCACCAGCGATATCGCCTCAACCACGCGCCCGGTGAGGATTTCTCTCCTCTTCATCAGTTGCGTGGTCGCGTTCAAAATCGGGCTGCGGTGTAGTAGAAAAGCCTCCACGGAATCGGTGAGCGGCAGTTCCAGCTTGGCCAGCATTTCCCCGTGCTCATGTCCGATATCGCGGATAAGCTGAACCACCTCCTCTCGCTTGGAGGGTTCGGTAATATATTTGATGATCAGGCTGAGCAGGCGCCGGCCAAGCTCGGCCAGATGCTCCTGCGCCTCGGCGTTGAGCTTGTGGTACCATAGCGCGTTTTTCAGTGAGGCGCGGGCGATTTCCCGATGCTGCTGGGCGGTTTCCTCTAGCTTGGCCACCAAGTCCTTTATGCCAAGCACCTTGGGGTGCGAGCCCAGGAATTTCTTCAGCTCTGCCCTGGAATAACGGCGATGCCCACCGGGCGTGATGAAGGCCTTTATCTTCCCCTCATCGGTCCATTGACGGAGGGTCACCTCACTAACCCCCAGCATTTGGCTGGCTTCACTGATGCTGATCAAAGGTTCCTCGGGCAAAAAACGTCCTTTCATAGGTACTTTTTAGCCAAAAAGTAAGACTGACTAGTTTCTCCCCCGCTCACCGAGACTGGCTGAAACTGCATAAATCTGCAAAAATCTATAAAAACCTATAATAGTCTATCGGATAAGAGTACCTATTAGCAATGGGGGATAATACCCATTTTGGGGGGATATTTTACCCTATGTTTATCATTCTAATTGGGGAATGGTAATACCGCAGACGAGTCAGCAAGGCTTATCCCGTTTGGCGCTTACTGAGGAGGGTGATGAGAACCCGGAGGCTGGTGTCATCAGGACTGGTCAGAGGTGAGGGTAAGTTTGGGCACTACCCCTTGTTTTTTCGCTGGCAGGGCGTGCTGGGCAAGCCCCATATTCACTGCATATTTGAGGGCGGGAAAACGAGCATCATGTTTTATCCCAAAAGCCGGCGTCTCTACGGGGCGGCCCATTACCTGCTGCATCACTCTGAGCGCCTTGGGGTGGCTCATCAGGGAGCCGGTGAGGAATACGGTGGTTTCTGCGCCGAGCCCTCGCTGGGGGTGGGCATGATTATAGAAGCCAATGGCTCTTGCCAGGTCAGCGGCGGCCATCTCCGCTCTTTCCTCAAAAAGCAGGTCATCATTATTCTTGACTAGTACCGTGTGCATGACTTCGGGGATTGCGCTGGCGATGAGGACGGTGGTGGTGCTTTCCTCCTCTAGGTCAACGGCTATCGCCTCAGTTTGATTTATCAGCCGTGCCAGAGAAAGAGGCTTGAGCTCCACCAGGCGAGGTTTGATGGCGGCCAGCTTTAGGGCATGGAATAGCGGGGTTACCATCTGCTGTGGGGTGCCGATGAGGAATACGTTCTGCTCGGTGTCTTGGCGGCTAATAATCTGCCAGGAGAGGTGAAACTCCTCCACAGGCACTGACATTTCCCTCTTGGCTGCCCAGAAAACCGCCTCCTTGAGCAGGTCTCCACTTACTTTGGGCAGCGTCATCATCCGGGCGAGCGAGCGGAAGCCAGAAACGCTGACCAATACCCCCTTGCGGCTTAAACCAGCCGAGGTAAAGAGCGCATCAAGGGTCATGGCCACCGCCTCAGCGTCCATAATCTGGGCATCCTTCACCGCGCCCGGCGGGAAAGCTTTCTCCCCCCAGTGTGTCACCATTCCCCGGCGCAGGCTGAGGAGCCTGGCCAGCGTCGTCTCTATGTTGAGGGTAATGATATCTCGGGAAAACATGTCTTTTTGCTTCCTCTCTTGGTGGTCATCATTCGATCACCCAGGAAACGACCGGGCGCGCCTCTCCGGAAATGGCCACTCCCGCCCTGATGGTTACCTCGCCGACGGTGGTAACGATCTCATAGTCAATGGGGCGGTTGATGACCACGATGCGCAGGTCATCAAGGTAAAATTCCGCCTTCTTTTGCATGTGCGAGGCAAAGGCGATCCATAACTGCCCCTCGGTGGTGTAGGATGAGAGATTGAGCTGGTAGTAGTGATAGGTATCGTCATCTTCACCGTCCACCCAGGTTCTTAAAGTAGTCCAGTTCTCGCTGTCTGAGCTCACCAGGCACTCGGCGGTATCGCTTGCCTGGAAGGACTTGGCCTTGGCGCGGAAGATGAAGTAAACATTGCTCTCCCCGAGGAGGTCCACCCCTCGCTCTACGCGCCCAGTGTCGCGGCGCAGCCGAAGGTGATATTTCCCCTCATAGGGGCCGCCGCCCTTTTTGATCTTGGCATCGCCTTCGTGGTACCAGCTGCCAAGCCATCCAGAGCCACCGGACCAGCTGTTGCTTTCAAAGTTATCCGTGGCCAGGGTGAGGTTGGGTATGGGCTCCAGCCTGGTAACGGTGACGCGGGGAGTAAATCCATTCACCGTCTCAGGGAGCGAGTAGCTGGCACTGTCCTCCGGTTCGGTGAGGGAGGTAAGGTCACCATACCTCAGATTCCAAATGGCATCTTCAATGGCGGCGTCAGCAGCATAACGTGCTGGCAGCTTTTCTTGGAAGACCTCGCTTGCCAGAAGATTGGTGCTGGCACTATTCAAGAAACTACCGATGAGCAGTGAGCCCAGCGCCAGCGTGATGAGCGCCAGGGGCAGTGCCTGCCCCTCTTCCCGCTTCTTTCTACTCGGCCACAGCCGCCTGTTCATTTCACTATCCCCCAGTCTCAGGGCGGAGGTAAACTTGGCCAGTCATTGACCGCTTTACCGGCCAGCGCCCGGCGGCGGTTGATTCAAGGTAAAAGGTAAGGGTATTTCCTGAGATGGCAAACCTGACCATCGAGATACCCCGCGCCACCGTGCTCACCGTGCTATTGTATTGGCGCAGCAGGTTGGAATCAGATAGACTGTAGCTGCTGGTGTAGCTATTGCCCTCACTATCAATCCAGCTCAGGGTGATGCTCTCCGCCTGGCCGCCATCGGGGATGTCTGTGGTCGCCGCCATCTGGGCATCTAAGCTGATCCAGTAGGCCGCCTTCTGGAGGTTGTGCAGCGCGCTCGCCTCAGCGCTGCCGCGCTCGGTGGTGGCCACGATGAAATAGATTGCCGCGCTGAGCCCGCCCACAATCACCGCGGTGATGGTGATAGCCACCAGCAGCTCAACCAGCGTCATTCCCTTCTCAGCGCTTATCTTCATCGGTTCACCTTGAAGTCTTCCAGAGTGAGCAGGGTTTTCCCGTTCCGGGACACGGTTACCGTGATTTTCTGGATGTTGTCATCTCGCCCCTCGATGGCTGATGCCTGGGTGGTGATGGTAAAGCCAGGCGGTAGGGAAGATAACGCTTGATAGCTAGTGGGTGCGGTGATGTAGCTCTGGCTTTTAATGTACTCTAGTTGTGAGCGGGCGAGATTTTCCGCGGTGACTCGCTCATAGATGATGTTCACCGTTCTGGCGCCGGTGTAGAGGCTGCTCAGAAAGGCAACCACGGCTATCCCAATGAGCGCCAGAGCGACGAGAACCTCCGCCAGCCCTATGCCCCGCTGTTTGGTGGTGAGGGAGGCAAGTCTCTTGCCCATGCTCTTGAGTGGGATGGTCACTTTGTTTTTCATCGTTCTACTGCAGCCTCGGGGAGGCTGCCGAGCAGCACAAGGGGGTTGGCTACCCCATGACATCGTAGATGGAGTAAATCGGCATCATGGCGGCTAGGGCGATAAAGCCGACGAGTAGGCCAACGAATAGGACCAGCAGCGGCTCAAGCATGGATATGAAAATGTTCATCGCCTGATTGAATTCAAAGTCATAGTGGTCCGCTAGGGTGCTGAAGCTCTTCTCCAGGGTGTTCGTCTCTTCACCGAGGCGTACCAGCTGATTGACCATGCCTGGGAACAATTTGCTTGAGCTCATCGCCTGCGACAGGCTCTGTCCCTGAAGCAGACAGCTGGGCATTTTATCCAGCTCCCTGCGGAGCACCTCGCTGGTGACGGTCTGCCTGGCCAGAGGTATCACTTCCACGAGCGGCAGTCCGGCGCCGATGAGGACTGAGGTGATGCGGCTGAAGTGAGCTATGGTGCGCACCAGGATGATGCGGCCAAGCTGGGGGATTTTCATTAGCAGCCTTTCCAGAAGGTAGCGTCCGGAAGGGCGCTGCACATACCAAATGACGAGTAGGACGAGGGATGAGCTGGTGCCCAGAAGATAGAACTTGTAGCTCTGGATAAACCTGGAGATGGCTAGAATGAGCCTGGTGGGCCAGGGAAGCGCCGTATTGAATTCGGCAAAGATGTGGGTGAGCGGGGGTATCACTGCCATGACTAGGATGACGGCGGTGATAATGCCCAGCATCACCACAAAGAAGGGGTAGGTGACGGCTGATTTGACTCTCTTCTTGGTGGTCTCATCATGCTCCATATAGTCGGCGATCTGGCGGAGGATGGTTTCCAGCTTGCCCGTTTTCTCCCCAACGCGCACCATCCGGCTGTAGGCGGCCGAAAAAGCCCGGGGGTGTCTGGCCACGGCCTCGGAGAAAGTGATGCCGGTCTCAACATCGCTGATGACCTCACACAGCACCTTTCTCAGTGCCCGGCCGGAGACCTGCTCTCTGGCCAGCTGTAGCGCCGCCAGGAAACTGGTGCCCCTCTCCAGCATCATCGCCAGTTGGCGGGAGAAGAGGATAACGTCTTGGGCGCGCACGGCAAACAGCGGCGGGAGCCACCGTTTTAGGGGCCACTCCTTCACTTCTTTCAGGCTCAGTATCTGCAGCCCCGCCTGCTCCAGCGCCTCCACCGCGGCTGCCTGCTGGGCGACGGGCAGCGTCCCTTTGACCAGCTTTTTCTGCGGCGTGTAGGCAATGTATTTATAAGCCATAGCTAGCCTTTGTTTGGGTGCGATTCCTTGCCTATCTCAAGGAAAAGACGTTGTACAGCACTTCACTGGGCGTGGTGATGCCCTCCTTCACCTTCAGCATGCCGTCGCGCAGCATGGTGACCATACCTTCCTTGATCGCTTGCTCTCTGATCTCGGTGGTGCTAGCGCCGCTGAGCAGCATCTGCCTGATTTGGTCACTCATCACCAGGAGCTCAAAAACCCCGGTCCGGCCCAGGTAGCCGGTCTGGGAGCAGAAATTGCAGCCAGCGCCGTAATAGAATTTCTCCCGTGGCTCGCCCATCTCCTCCTCATAGGCGAGGCGCTGTTCTGGGGGGATTTCGCCAAGGGCGCGGCAGTGCGGGCAGATGCGCCTTACCATCCGCTGAGCAACCACGCCCAGGATGGCAGAGGACATAAGAAATGGGTCAACCCCCAGATTGGCTAGTCTCAGAAATACCGCTGCGGCATCGTTGCCGTGGATTGAGGAGAGCACCAAATGTCCGGTGAGGGCCGCTTGAATCCCGGTGCTGGCGGTATCGGCATCGCGCATCTCGCCCACCAGGATGATATCCGGGTCAAGGCGCATTATCGCCTTCAGGCCACTGGCAAAGGTAATACCGGCTTTGTAATTGACCTGAATTTGATTGATGTCATCAAAGTAGTATTCTATCGGCTCTTCAATGGTGACGATGTTTTTCCCCTTGCGGTCCAGCTCATTGAGTGAAGCGTAGAGCGTGGTGGTTTTGCCGGCGCCGGTGGGGCCAGCCACCAGGATGAGCCCATGTGGGCTAGTGAGCAGCTTCTGGTATCTCTGCAGGGCCTCGGGTAGCATACCTAGCTGGGTGAGGTCAAGGATGAAGCGCGATTTATCCAGAATGCGGAGCACTACCATTTCGCCGTAGGCGGTCTCGCTGGTGGCGGCGCGGATGTCCACCTCCCGTCCATCGGCGCTGAAGGAGAGTTGGCCATCCTGAGGCAGCCTCCGCTCGGCGATGTTCATGCCGGCGAGGATTTTGATCCGGGAGACCAGGGCGGGGTGAATCTCAAGTGGTAGGGGCATGAAGTCATGCAGGACGCCATCAATGCGGTAGCGAACCCGCAGCCGGTCCTTCTGGGGCTCAATGTGTATATCTGAGGCTCGCCCTCGTATCGCCTGCTGGATGAGCAGGTCAACGACCCTGACTATCGGGGCGCCTTCCACGATGTCAAGCGCGATCTCTCCCTCCCGCGGTTCGGCCTTGGCGGTGGGGAGGGAAAGCCGCTTGATCTCCTGCTCGATTTCACCCACCGTCTGATAGTTCAGGTCGATCGCCTCGCAGATATCCTCCGGGATGCCAATCGTGGGCCGAACCCGATATCCTGATTGCGCCACCACCTCATTTATCGCCTGGATGTCCTGCGGGTCGGCCATGACCACTACCAGCTCATCCTCAACGATATCCAGCGGCACTAGATTATATTTGCGCGCCGTCCATTCTTTGACCAATTTCAGCGCCTCAGGCTGAAGGGTGTGGCGTTTGAGGTCGATGAAGGGGACGTTCATCTGCACGCTCAGCACCGCCACCAGGTCCTCGGATTTGACAAAGCCCTGCTCAACCAGAACGTCACGCAACCGCCGTCCCTGTCTTTGGGCTAGTTCCTGGGCCTGCTCCAGCTGCTTGGGAGTGATGAGCTGAGCCTCAAGCAGCATCTCGCCGAGGTCTGGAGCGGCCGGCTTGGTGGAGGAAGCTTTCTTGGTGGCTTTTTTCCCTTCCATGGCTTTTCCTGCCCAAGTCCCTTATTCCTTCTCAGCTAGCAGTTTATCAGCGAGCTTATGGAACGCCTGGGCGATGGGGGTATCGGGGAAGGCGAGGACGACTGGCGTACCCCGCGTTTCCGCCTCAGCGCACTCTTTGGCGCTGTGAGGTATCACCGCCAGCACCGGGATTTCACCTACTGCATCAGGGGCATCTTGGCCGGCGCCGTCCCCGTTTCTACCCACTATGGTCACCTTCAACTTCTGCGGCTCAACGCCGATTCTGGCAAGCTCAGAGGCCATGGCTGCTACCCTGGGCGCTGAAGCGGAGTCGCCGGCGGTTATCAGGCTTACCGCATCGCTCTGGGGGAGCACGCTGCTCAGCAGGCCAGTGGCTGCGGCTGGCAGGTCAACCAGAAGGTATTCCGCCAATATCTCCAGTTCACGGAAGAGCCTCTCCATGCTCTCGGGCCTGACCAGATGGGGAGCTAGGACTCGGGCGCCCCAGAGCACCTTCACGCCCGATGCATGAGGCAGGAGCGCTGCCTCCAGCTCCTCCCGTCTTGGGATGCTGGTATTTGGACGGCTCAAGCCGGGCGCTGCCTTCAGGCCCAGTAGAGAGCAGATATCACACATAAGGGGGTTGAGGTCCAGCAGAATAACGGAGTGCCCCTTCTGGACAAGGGCGGCAGCGGCATTGGCCACCACCGTGCTGGTGCCAACACCTCCCTTGGTGCCGAGGAAAAAGAGCCGCTTGGCCCTTTTCTGCTTGATTTCCTTCTCCTCGACCAGCAGTCTCTGCACTGATTCTAGGAGCTGCTTCCGGTTGATCGGTTTGGTCAGGTACTCTCTGGCCCCAACCCTGAGCCCGGTTTCGCGGTCAGCCGGCTGTCCTTTGGCGGAGAGCATCAAGATGGGCGGGCACACCCCTCCAGCCTCCCCGTGCAGGCGATGACACACCTCAAACCCATCCATCCCCGGTAGCATGACATCAAGGATGATGAGGTCAGGGGTTTCCTTCAGAGCCATCTTCAGCCCCTCAATGCCGTTTTTGGCGGTGATCACCTCATGACCCTCTTTGCTCAGCGTGTACTCCAAGAGCCTGAGGTTGCTCGGGTTATCGTCAACGACCAGTATCTTGCCCATCTTGGTTTACCGCCTATTTTCAAGCTTGCAGAACACGGGTGGTGATATTAAATTACCTGCACTTTTATTTCATTATATTATAAAATTGGCGGCAAATATACAGTGGCAATGCCGGTGGGAGGAGCAGGCTTGACTTTCTGCGCCGGTCAGTAGTGTAATAGGAAATCAGAGAGCCAGAAGGAGGAAGAAGATGACCAAGGAAATGAAGGAGATCAAAGCCTCGACGCCGATTGCCGTGGTCTGGGAGGGCATTCTGTTGCTTCCCATAATCGGCATTATAGATTCCAAGCGAGCCCAGGAGATTATGGAATTGGCGCTGGAGGAGATAGCGCGGAGGGAAGCCAGGGTATTGATACTGGACATAATGGGAGTACCCACTGTAGATACCGCGGTGGCCAATCACCTCATCAAGATCACCAAAGCCGCCAAACTTATGGGGTGTGAGTGCATCATCTCAGGTATCGCGCCGATGGTAGCCCAGAGCATGGTCAACCTTGGGATTGACCTGGGCAACATTATCCCCTGCAGCTCCCTGCGTGAGGCCATTGCCTGTGCCTTTGAGACTATCGGCTTTGAGATAAGAAAGATCTCCAAGTAGAAAAGCGCCGAATATGAGTTCATTATCTTAACTTTCGTGTTTACTGAGAGGAAGAGGTTAGCATGGAAGAGCAGGCAGCTGCGGAGAGAGTGTCGATGTATGTCACCAGGGGGTGTCTCGTCGTGCCGATTCAGGTGGAGCTTTCTGACGAGCTGGCCCTCCGTGTTCAGCAGGATGTGCTGCACCGTGTCTGCCGGGGCGGGGTAAGTGGAGTGGTCATCGATGTCTCGGGGGTGATGGTGATAGACTCGGTCCTGGCTCGGATAATCTTTGATACCGCCAAAATGGCGACACTTTTGGGGACTAGGGCAGTGGTTAGTGGTCTCGGGCCAGGGGTAGCGGCGTCGCTCACTGACTTAGACTTTGACCCTGAGGATGTCCCCACTGCCATTAGTCTGGAGGAGGGGCTTCGGATGCTGGAGGGAGCAGTGTCCGAAGAGGAAGAAGAAGGATGCCAGTAAGGGTGAAGAGCAAGCAAGAACGGATCAAGATCCGCAATAATTTTGATGTGGCTGAGGCCACCCTTGCCGCACAGAGGCTGGCGGAGCTTGCCGGCTTTAGCCGCAGCCAGCAATTTATGGTGTCAACCGCGGTCTCAGAGCTGGCCAGAAATATATTCATTTACGCCAAGGAGGGGGAGGTCACCATCAGGATACTGGAGAGGGATAACCAGAGAGGCATTGAGGTGGTGGCTGAAGATAGAGGGCCAGGGATAGCGGACGTGGACGCCGCCCTGAAAGACGGTTTCAGCACCTCAGGCGGCTTGGGGCTTGGGCTTCCTGGCGCAAGACGGCTGATGGACGAGCTGGAGATAGATACCAAGCTCGGGGTGGGAACCAAAGTCACAGCCAGAAAGTGGGTTGAGGCTTAAATGGTCAGGCTGGATTATTTCTTGGCAACAAGGCCGGGAACTCGCCAAAACGCGAGCGGCGATATTGCTCTGGTTAAAGAATTCAAAAACAAAGTGTTTATCGGCATCGTGGATGCCGAGGGACACGGGGAGGAGGCGGAAAAAACGGCCAGCATTTGCTTCGATTTTATGGAGCGACACTATCGCCAGGACTTGGTTCAGGTGATGGATCGCCTTCACCAGCGGCTTAAGGAGCTGCCCAGGAAGGCCGTGGCTGGGTTTGCGCTTCTGGAGCTGGAAACAGGCGAGCTTACCTACGTGGGAGTGGGCAATATCAGCGCCAGAATATTCGGGGCAACCAATTTGCGGATCATCCCCAGGCCCGGCTTGATCGGCTATGCCATGTCATCCCTCAGGCAGGAGAGAATAAAGCTACACGCCGGAGATGTGCTGGTGCTGCACACCGATGGGGTTGAGGAACACTTTACCCTGGAGGACTACCCGGGGCTGCTCAACGAAGATGCGGAGAGGATCGCTACCCGCATCATCAAGGAGTTTGGCCGGCCGGATGATGATGCCCTGTGTGTGGCATTGAGGTATCGGGGATGATCGAGCTTGGTAGGATTTCCATCAAGAATACGGCGGCCATCGTTGAGGCGAGAAACAAGATACGTGCCTTGGCTCAAGACCTCAAGTTCAGCCCGGTTGAGGCTACCAGGCTGGCCACGGTGTGCTCAGAAATAGGCCGTCATCTAGCCGCAACCGGTCAAGAATCCGATATCAAAGTGGCGCTGGATAAGCGAAACGGCACCCCCGGCCTCTCTTTGCTGTTTGCCGCAGGAAAAGCGGGGCTTAGGGCTGACGCTGCGGCGTTGGAGAAGGTGTTTGATAGGGTGAAACTCTCGAAAACGGCGCGAGGGGTTAAGTCCATTGAGGCATTTAAGTTCCTGCCCGACCCTGAATTCAACCCCTCCAACGAATTTATCGGCAGGGCAAGGGAAATGGTAGGGCGTCCCACCCGAGAGCAGCTCACCGAGCAGCTCAAGGAGAAGGTCATAGAGCTGGAGCAGGCGAATATCGCCCTCGAGGAGGCCAGCCGTCACAAATCCCGCTTTCTCGCCGGTGTGTCTCACGAGTTGCGCACTCCCTTGAATGCCATCATTGGCTTTTCTGAGCTGCTGCTGGACGGTGTGCCCGGGGAAATCAACGAGGAGCAGCGGGAATTCCTCAGCGATATCCTGACCGGCGGGCAGCACCTGCTCAACCTTATCAATGATATCCTTGACCTCTCCAAGGTAGAGGCGGGGAAGATGGAGTTTGAGCTGGAGGCCTTGGATCTGAGTGAGGCTATCACCGAGGCGGTGGAGACGATAAGACCGGCCTTGGACGATAAAAAGCACCACCTGGAGGTCAGCATCGAGCCGGGGCTGCCTCCGGTCTGCGCGGACAGGAACAGACTGAGACAAGTGCTGCTCAATCTATTGAGCAATGCCATCAAATTTACTCCGCCCGGTGGCGAGATTGGTATTGAGGCGGTTAGGGAAGGCGATTGCTGCCGGGTCAGCGTGGTTGATAATGGCATTGGCATCAGGAAGAAGGATCAAGCGCGGATATTCGAGGCTTTCGTCCAGGCGAAAGCTCCAAATGGCCAGGAGACGCCGGGCACAGGCCTCGGGCTGACGCTTTGTCGGCAATTTGTCCAAAGAATGGGGGGCAGGATCTGGGTGGAGAGCAAATACGGCAAGGGAAGCCGCTTCAGCTTTACCCTGCCGCTGGCCTTGGAAGGTGAACCCCAGCCAGCAAAGAAATAGCCGGGGCTGAGGGGGATTGATGCGGAAAGCAAAAAGGCACAGCTTCGGCGGTTTAGAGTGAGCACTTGGACGATGTACGCAGCCCGACCGCATGGGTTTGGCTGACCTGGCCCAGCGTCAGATGCTGACCGCAGGATAAAGCAGTCCCCAGAGCGACCGATTGACAGGAATATTTCATTTGGCTATGATGCCTCTCAAAGACCTTGAAACGAAGAGGCCGGGTTGCGATGGAGAGGAAGGCTTTCCTGAGGCTGTGCCTGACCAGCAGCGTGCTTCTCTCTCTTTTGCTACCCATGGCGGCTTGCACCAGAGCGGCGGAACCGCAACCGGCGCCGCAACCACCACCAGCGCCAGCTCCTGCTCCAACTCCCGCTCCGTCGCCGGCTCCCGCACCAACACTCACACCAACACCCACGCCACCACCTCAGCCTCCGGCTTCCCTAAAGACACCAACGCCATCCCCCCAGCAGGAGCCCGCTAAAATACCTCCACCCCCGCCTCCTCCCCCACCACTGGAGATGCCGTATGGCTGGATCTATGAGGGAGAGGTGATGACTGGAGTGGTGGATGCCTCGGTGGTTACTCTGCCTGATGGCACCTATCGGATGTATTACGGTTCGTGGCGTAGCTGGCCGATTGGCGAGCATCAGCGCGACCCCTACATTGGCTACGCCTCTTCGCGAGACGGACTAAAGTGGACGGATGAGGGCGAGACCGGGCTGAGCGGCGGCTGGCCCCGGGTTATCCAGCTGCCGGACGGGCGATGGCGCATGTACTATGGCGGCCATCCAGGCATTGCCGTTGCCATCTCGGCGGATGGCCTGGTGTGGCAAAAGGAGACTCTGAGTGGCATTGAGCCTTCCCAGGTGGGCGTGAGGGAGTACGGTGGTGTGGATGTGGTCACCTTACCCGATGGCACCTACCGTATGTACTATTCCGAGGTCGTCCCTTCAGACAGATTCCCCGTGACTGGTGTCAGCCGGATAATGAGCGCGGTGTCAGAGGATGGGCTGAACTGGCAGGTAGAGCCAGGGGTGAGGATAGACCCGCTTGAGGGCAAAGAGGGTCCTCTGGCACAGCACCCGCGCGTTATCACCCAGCCTGATGGCGGCTACAAAATGTTCTATTGGACCGCTGATAGCACCATCTGGTCGGCGACCTCTGAGGATGGTCTGACCTGGGGCAACCGCCGGCCGGAGCATGTCTTTGGTGCCGACCCAGAGGTTATGATGCTGCCCGACGGAAGGATGAGGATGTTCGTCAACTGGCTTGATGCTACCTTCAGCACCGCTCAGGAGCGGCAGCGGATGTGGAGCTACGTGTGGGACCGTCTGCCCTTCGTGCTGATGATACCGCCCAAGGTGAAGATGCGCCCGGGGCAGATGGCGGAGGTGACACTTGAGATTAAAGGTGAGCCAGGAGATCACGTCTCGCTTAGCGCCGAGGTATATTCCCAGGGCGTCTATGAGCCGGATGACCCGTCAAGCCCGTTTCGGATTGAACTTAGCGCCTCAGAAGGAACGGTGCCCTTCACGGTGAAGGTGACCTTGGTGCATCAAACCAAGGGACCTATGGCCACGGTGGTGCTCACTGGCGATAATGGCGATGAGGTCGTTCGCCTGCCGATCGCTGTCCAGACCACACCCCAGAGGTAAACGCCCCTCAAATCTGGGAGCTTTGCCCCTACTTTATCCTTGTTCTTTGCCGCTGATGATTTAAAAACCGTGCTCTCTGGAATATAAAGAGTAGATTACACAATCCCGAGGTGTGTATAGTCAAGAGGAGCCCGTTTATGCTTCCCAACTATGGTGATTTAGTCCATCTGGCCTTGAGCATGTTTTCCACAGCAGCGCTATTTCCAAGGTGGTCCGGCTCGGTTGCCCACTTGTGAAGGAAAACCCCGGTCACATGGTACTGCTTCAGCACGTTGAGACAGACGTCATATCCCTTAGCCCTAGTAACCGGATCTGGCTCCTTACCGTGCCAGAAGTCCATACCGAGGGTGGCCACGAAGCGGAAGTCAGTGTTGTATCTTCGTCCCAGGTCGTTGAGCTTCTGGGCTTGCTCCTCGACGTGTCTTCTCAGGTCATCGAAGCTGCGCATATCATGCACACCGTTGTAGTCTTTCCAGGGGAAAATCGTTATGCCAGCAGCATCATAACCGGCAAAGACACGGTTTTCGTTCAGGAAATCCCACTGCTCACCAGAGGGAATCTCGGCAAAAGCCACTTTCCCGCTGTAGACGGCTCTGATTTGGGGCAGGATGTCTCTAAACCAGTCCCTTGCCTCGAATTTGTCCATAATGATGGACATTTCGAATCCCGGGGCAAACAGCTCGACACCGTTCTCCTCAGCAAATTGCGCCCAATGCAATACGATGTCTGTCCACTCATTCACCGAAAGCCGCCATTTTCTCTCCGGCCAGTATTCCATTGACTCAACAAATGGGGTCAAGAACACCTTAAATCCCTGCTCATGGGCCATTGCAATGGCCTGCCTGAGACATGCCTCTGCTTCTTCAGTATCACCAACCAGGCTTCCATCCTCTGTGCCGTTGTAGAAAGCTCTCACCAAGAGGTAGTTTGCGCCAACACTTCTTGCCTTGGAAATCAGCCTAGTGTTGCTATCATGGTCATATATTTCCTTGTATATGCCGGGGTGATAATAGTAAGCTATAGTTCTCCAGACCAGTCCCTGAATTTCAAATTCAAGCTTGGGCTCGGGGTATGACTCTTTTTGGGGGAGCGATAGAGATGGTGGCGTTGTCTGGCAGCCCGTCAACATCAGAACAAGCAAGCTTAATACGGCCGGTGGCAGTAATCTTTTCATCTGGAAGACATCCTAGCCACTGTGTAGCAAGCTGTCAAGAATAGCATAGAAAGAGCTAACCGGCTGGATATCCAGTGAAGTCTGGGTTTAAATAATAGTGGTGGCGGTGAGGCACCCCTCATCCCATTTCAGCAGGCCCTAAACGCCATGATGAAGCGGATGATGCGCCACTAGCCAATCGAACTCAGGTTGGGAATTTCTCCAACCCTATTGTTTAACCTCTCGCTGTATAAAACAAGCAAAAGTTACTTTTGCAGGATCTCTAGTGCCTTTTCTACGGCGAATTTCAGTCTCTCTGTACACTCGTAGTCATGCACTCTGGCAAAGTATTGCTTGAGTCCTTCCTCTGTCTTGAGATTTAGGCCAGTCAGTTGTCTGCAATTCACTGCCCCGAACTTCTCTCGGAAAGCTGCTATATACTCGTCGGCCATCTGCCATATTGGCTGGGGATTCTGGTCGGCACTCGTCCTACCATATTTAGCACCTATTAGCATCACCACGCTTGAAATAGAACCACAAAGTAGTCCGTTTAGGCTCACTCCGGCACCGATGGCTGTACCTATCTTCGGGATGAGGTCTGAATTTATGCCCAGAGGTTGTGACAAAGTCAAAAGTACACTCTCACAACAGTTATAAGGTCGTCCTATAGGGAAGTTAGACGGTCGGTTGCAAAAGTACCGCACCACTTTTTCCTGCAATTCCTGTACTTGCTGAGCCTGAGGACTCATATCCACCCCTCCTTCCGGGATAATTTCAACTGGACTTCTCTAATAAGGAATTTGGTTAGCTAGGAAGAAGTTACCGACGACTGCCAACATCACCTCACCGTGCCCTTGGTGCATCCTTAAAGACCCAGCACCTGACATCGCGGTCATCTTGACATCCAATGGTGGGACGATTTCACTCTAGTTCTCTTGGAAAACTTTGTCAATACCCTCTGTGGAGACTAGAACTGGCGGCTGTGGAAGTGCTCCAGACCTTGGAAACGCAGAATCGTGACGCAAGCTGGACAGTTGTGCAATCAAGTTTTTAGTAAAAGATGATAAAATTATCCGTGGGTGCGGTGATAGAAATAAGGCTGAGTTGGCTAGGAGATATCATTAACTGGCGTATAAATTGTTGGTTAGTCCGTATGATTATCAGAGAAATCTACGCAAGAACTATTCTATCCAAATCAAAGGTTTTTGACTACGTGGTCAATCCCTATGTTGGTTGTCAGCACGGTTGTACCTACTGCTACGCGCGCTTCATGAAGAGGTTCACAGGGCACAAGGAGCCATGGGGTGAATTTGTTGACGTTAAGATTAATGCTCCAGAATTACTTCAGCGCGAGATAGAAAAGATGCCGCCCGGCCGGGTGTGGGTGAGCGGAGTGTGCGATCCTTATCAACCGCTGGAGAGAAAATACGGATTGACAAAGAGGTGCCTTGAAATATTGCTGCGACATGGTTGGCCGATAACTGTCCAGACGAAATCTTCGCTTGTGTTGCGCGATGTAAACCTACTTAAGGGAACCGACAAGACCGAGGTCGGGCTATCTGTTACTACTGGAGATGAACGGGTAAGACAGTTGTTTGAACCTGGTGCACCATCGATTAAGCAAAGAATCAAGGCGCTCGAGGAGCTACGTATTGCGGGCATCAGAACCTTTGCCATGATTGGGCCAATGCTTCCGAAAGCAGAAGAACTCGCTGCTACGCTTAGGGGAAAGGTGGATTACGTTTTGATCGATAGAATGAACTACCATTATGGCGATTGGGTGTACAGGAAACATAACTTGGAGAGCGCCAAGAGCAATGACTTTTTCTTCCTAAAGGGTAAGGAACTCGCCTCTACCTTTGAGAAAGCAGGCATCGAGTGTCAGGTGCTGTTTTGATGGTAACTGGATAGCCGTGTTAGGCGGGTGCAGCATCGTGTCATATAGACGGGGAAACAATCCGCCCTTTTGTTCAACTATTCGCGAACTGGCCAATCCAGCATCACCCCCAAGTAAAAGGGGGAGACCTCACTGAGGTCCCCCTTCTTCCACACCATCTTGTATCTCCCTACGTTAACGCCAGGTATCTACTCAGCGTGGATAACGATGCTGCCGCCCTGGGAGACGGTTTTGTTACGAGGATGTTATCAAAAACCAACTATGGCGCCGCACCAGGCCGACGTCCATAGCTAATTTAGCTTTGTTGGTAGCGCATACCGGATTCGAACCGGTGATCTCCTCCTTGAGAGGGAGGTGTCCTAAACCACTAGACGAATGCGCCACCTATTTGGCTGGGGAAGAAGGATTCGAACCTTCCCTTACGGATCCAGAGTCCGCTGTCCTACCACTAGACGATTCCCCAGTGTCTATTAAAATTATAGCCATTAATGCGGAATGTGTCAAAGGGTATCACGCCTGTTTTGGCCAGTTTAAAGCTCATTTGGCCCTAGCCGTTTGGGGGAGTTATCCGCTTTGGCCGTGTCTATGCTAGAATAGCTAGGGATAAATTTGGGGGGTGCGGAATTTGGCTGATTTGAGGGCTTTAGAGCAAGCTCTTGGGGTTTCCTTTCACGACCCATCCCTCTTGGAGCAGGCGCTGGTTCATAGCTCCTACCTTAATGAGCCACCGGGCCTGGCTCTAGTTTCCAATGAGAGGCTTGAATTTTTGGGCGATGCCATTTTGGGCTTTCTCGTTGCCGAGAAGCTGTATCATGATCACCCTGAGCTCAGCGAAGGGGAGATGACCAGGCTCCGCTCGGTTCTGGTGTGCCGGGATACCTTGGCCAGAGTCGCCAGAAACCTTGGGCTTGGCCAGTACCTCTATCTGGGGAAGGGTGAGGAGATGGGCGGCGGGAGGGACAAGGAAGCCAATCTGGCCGGAGCCCTGGAGGCGGTGCTGGCCGCGGTCTTTCTTGACCAAGGCTTGACCGCGGCCAAGGAGCTCGTGTTGCGGCTGTTTGGTGCCGAGTTTCACCAGGCGGTGAGGCAGGGCGTGGAGGTTGATTATAAATCACGTTTGCAGGAGCTCAGCCAGTCTAGATACCGGCTTGCGCCCAGCTACCGGCTGCTGGAGGAGGTGGGGCCAGACCATGATAAGAGATTTACCGTTGAGGTGGTGGTCGGTGACAGGGTGCTGGGGACAGGTTCAGGCCGGAACAAGAAGATGGCGGAGGCAGAGGCCGCCCGCGCTGCCCTAGAGCAGCTCTTGGGCGACTTTACACCCTAGCGCCTCTTTGTTAAACTTTAAATTAAGCGCCCCTGTAATCTGCTGATCAGGTATAGGTGTTGCCATGGGAAGACGGGATTACCGACACAGAGAGCCGAAGAAACCGAAGAAGGACGCCAAGAAGATATCCCCGGTCACACTCATCCCCACCCCGATTCAGGTGGAGGTGATCGGGAAGAGGAAGAAGAAACGGGAAGAAGTGGAGGGGGAAGAGGAATAGCCGCCTACCAGGAGCTTTACCGTACCGGAGAGCTGAGGGCCCGGGTGGAGAGGGCGAAGGCCATGCTCGCCGAATGTCACCTGTGTCCTCGCCACTGTGGGGCGAACCGCCTGGCTGGGGAGAAGGGCAAGTGCCGCACTGCCGGTCAGGCGATGGTCTCCAGCTATGGGCCGCATTTTGGCGAGGAGGCGCCTCTGGTGGGGAGACACGGCTCGGGGACGATATTTTTCACCTTCTGCAATCTGCGCTGTATCTTCTGTCAGAATTACACCATCAGCCAGCTTGGCGAGGGTAGCCCGGTGAGCCCTAAAGAGCTGGCTGGGATGATGCTCTCCCTCCAGGCAAAGGGATGCCATAATATCAACTTGGTGAGTCCGACGCATGTGGTGCCTTTCATCCTGGAGGCGCTGGAGCTGGCAGTGGGCGGAGGGCTGAGTCTACCCCTGGTTTACAACACCGGCGGCTATGACTCCTTGGAGACCCTAAAGTTACTGGACGGGGTAGTTGACATCTATATGCCTGACATGAAGTACGCTGATGCTAAAGTTGGGGAACGGTTCTCCGGGATAAGAGATTACCCGGAGATAAACCGGGCGGCGGTCAAGGAGATGCACCGTCAGGTGGGTGACCTTGAGTTGGATGAGGCTGGGGTGGCCCAGCGCGGTCTCCTGGTGCGTCATCTGGTCCTGCCCAACCGTCTGGCAGGGACCGAGGCGGTGGTGCGCTTCCTCGCCCGGGAGGTATCGGCCAATACCTATCTCAATATCATGGCGCAGTATCATCCCTGCTACCAAGCTTTTGACATCCCGGAGCTGGCACGCCCGATAAGCCAGCGGGAGTTCGCCGAGGCGGTTGAAATGGCGCACCGGCAGGGACTGCATCGGCTGGATGAGCGGCCTTCATTGCCGCTTCGGCTCATCCTGGGGTAAATGGCGGGAAGCTGGAGGGGGAGATGGCTGACCTAGCCTTGCTGCAAGCCACCGTTTATGGGCGCGTTCAGGGGGTCTTCTTTCGCGCCTTTGTCGCTGAGCATGCTAGGAAGTTAGGGCTAGCTGGTTACGTGCGCAACCTGCCCTGGGGAGGGTTGGAGGTGGTGGCGGAAGGGGAAAGAAAGCAGTTAGAAAAGCTGGTCAGCTATCTCAAAGTGGGGCCGCCTGATGCCAGAGTGGAGCGGGTGGAGACTAGGTGGTCAGAATACCGCGGAGATTATGCTGGCTTCAGAATAAGGTATTAGTCTGGCGCTGGCCGCAGGCCATAGTATCGGTCGTTTTTAAGCAGGCGGAGCAGAATCTCCTCCAACGTGCGGTAGGCATCCCCGCCGCGCCGCTCGCTTAGCTGTTCTCCCAGTTCCTCCAGAGATAATGGCTGGTTCCTGTTGGCTAAGAAGAGGCGGAAGATGCTCTCCAGAACCGGCTGCTGACCGGTGATGAACCCCGGAGTGTGGCAGCAGCAATCGGCGATGGTAGTAAGCAGCTCAGTCTCTGAAGCCTCTTTCTCCCCAGCGCTCAACTGCTGGCGGCATTTGGCGCAGAGACACCCCCGAAGCAGGGGAGAGACCGAGCGGCCATTGCGGTGAAACCAGTCCAAATCAATAAACCAAGGCTTTGCTTCTTCTGTGCTCAGCTCTTTTTCAGCCATAGCATCACTCCAGCTTTTTAGGTCTCAAGTTCTACTTTGGCTGACTTGATCAGGTCAAGGTATTCTGTCTTGAGCCCCAGCGCCTCGGAGGCCTCACGATCTATCTCATAGGGCTCGCCAACAAAAATCTTACCGTACTCCTCAACTTCGCCCTGGGTGGGGTCATCCTGGCTGGTGAATTTCTGCCGCCCCTCGATAATCCCCAGGTCAAAGGGGAGGGTGAAGTAGAGGTCAGCGATCACCTTATCTATCCCCAGGCTGTATAGGGCTCCCCAGCCGCCTTTGGCCTCATCACGATACTTGCTGGTGGGAAGCAGCGAGAGCAGATTCATGATGCTGAGGTTGCCCCGCCCTTTAATGATTTTCAGCGGCGCCACCGTGATGAGATAATCGCTGGAGAGGATGACATTGGGCACCCAGAAGGTGGGCACCGCCAGAGGCTTGGGCAGCGGGTTATCCACCTCCACCCAGATACAGTCCTTGACGTCTAAAGTCAGCACTCTGGGGAAGTTATAACCCAGGGCTTGATATATGGGATGGATTGGCCCGCCCCCAGGGGTTCCCTCCAGAAGCAGGATGTCAGCATCGCTCACCTGCCTGATGCCCTCGATTATGGTGGCCAGTATCTCCTGGCTGGTGGTCACCGGATAGGCGGCTGGGTATGAGGCGCAGGGTTTGATCAAGATACGGCGCGCCCGCGAGACCACCGACGGGGGTTTGAAAACGAACTCCGAAGCCTCGAAGATCAATCTTGCCTCCTTAGGAAAATGCGCAGGCTCTTCATCTGACCTATTCCCTTTATCCCGGATACCATGGCGACGATGGTTCTATAGAGCAGGTTTTGGCTAGAGCTGCTCAGCGGAACGTGGGCGTTATCCACAAACAGGTCAAGGTCATAAGCCTGGCGCTGGGCTTTTATCATCTCCTCAATCAAATCAACTATCTTGGCTACCTCATCCCGGGAGAACTGGGGCACCTCCACCTCCAGCGGCTCATCAGTGACCACGGCGATGAGCTGCTCCGGCGGGCTGAGTAACTCCGGGCCCTGTTCCTTACGGTGAACCTCAATCTTGGGATGAGCGCTTTGTTTGAAACCCTCGGTCAGGATGAGGTCACAGTCGGGGCCAAGGAATTGGGATAGTTCCTGCGGGCTTAAGTTCTGCTCCAGCTTTCTGATGACCGCCAGCCTAGAGCTTGAGCTCACCGCTGATACCTCGCTGCCAGCCTGAGCAAAGCGCCAGCTATCCTTGTTGGGGGTATCAAGCTCAAAATCCTCACTGGCGTGCTTGATCACGGCCACGCGATAGCCCCTCTCTTTAAGCCCGTTAATCAAACCTTCAAGCAGGGTGGTCTTGCCTGATTCTGATTTTCCCACGATAGAAATAATCGGCTGCATAATCCTGTCCGGCGATTAACCGCCCGCTTCCTCATTCCAGTCCAGCATGAGCACCTGGACGGTTTCTCCTGCCTTAACTTCTTTCTTGTCCTCAGGAATGATAACCAGCCCATTGGCCAAGCTCATCGAGGTTAAAATCCCCGAGCCCTGGGGGCCGGTGAGCCGGGCGTAGTATTGACCATTGCGTTTCTCCACCACCGCCCGGAGGTAGACGCGGCGTCCATCAGTATTGACCGCTGGCTCTTCGAGCACAGCCTCAACCATCGGCTTGCTCAAGTTTTTCTTGCCCATCATCTTGAGGATGGCCGGGCGGGCAAAGAGCTCAAAGGTGACCATGGAGCTGACCGGGTTACCGGGAAGCCCCAGATGAGGTATTCTTCTAATGGCGCCGTCTTGGCTAGCTCCTCTGATGGTGCCGAAGGCTAAAGGCTTCCCTGGCTTCATGCGCACCGTCCAGAAGCTGATTTCACCTTCTCTGGCCAGCACGTCTTTGACCATATCGTAGTCCCCGGCCGAGACGCCGCCGCTGGTGAGCAGCATATCGGCATCCAGACCCTGGCGGAGCTTGGCCGTGAGCGAATCTTCGGTGTCCAGGGCGATGCCCAGTATCTTGGGGACGGCGCCGTAGCGCTGGACGAGCGCCGCCACGCTGTAAGTATTGCTGTTATATATCTTGCCCGGGGGCAGGGGCTGACCGATATCCACCAGCTCATTCCCCGTGGCCAGGATGGCCACCACCGGGCGGCGGATGACCTTCACCCGGCTCCTGCCCAGGGAGGCCAGAACCCCGATTTCAGCGGGCCTGAGGACGGTGCCTTTCCGCAGCACCAGGGTGCCTTTGGCGATATCCTCCCCAGCGCGCCGAATGTTGGCGCTTGGTTTAACTTTACATAAAATACCTATCTCAGTGATGGGTGGCTGGCGCTGGGTCTCATCGGTGTCTTCAAATTTGACCACGCTGTCAGCGCCCTTGGGCACTGGCGCCCCGGTCATAATCCTGATGGCGGTGCCCGGGGTTACCTCACGCTCGGAGATGGCCCCGGCGATGACGGTGTCAATGACGCGCAGCCGGCACGGGGAGTGGGGGCTGGCCTCAGCGGTGTCACTCGCTTGAATGGCGTAGCCGTCCATGGCGGCATTGTCCAGCGGTGGTATATTGAGGCTGGAGCGAACATCCTCGGCCAGAACTTGTCCCAAGGCGCTTAAAATAGGGACCTCTTCCGTCTCCAGCACGCTCACGTAACTCAGTATCTTTTCCAGCGCCTCTTCTACGCTTATCATGGCTCAAGCTCCCGGGCTAATTCTCTGGCCCTCTCCAGGTCAGCTTTGGTATTGATGTTGAAGAAACTGAGGTGGCGGGGGTCAAACCTTTCAATCTCGCTCGCTTCCACGTATCTGGTCTTGACCAGTGGGAAGAGTTGGCTTATCTTCAGGTTACTTTGCTTGAGCATATTCTCTATCGGCTCTAGGCATCTCTTCGTGTAGATGGCGTGGAGGGGCTCAACTAGGTCACCCACCCGCGGCACCACGATGTCGAAGTCAGCGGAGAGCTGCATCATATAGCGCAGCAGAGCTTGGTTCAAGAAGGGCATGTCTGAGGCCACGACAAGGTTATAGAATGAAGTTGAAGTTGCCAGACCAGTGTAGATACCGCCCAAAGGGCCTTTACCGGGATGAATATCGGCTACGGTTCTTAACTTCGGGTGATCTACGAGCTTGGCGGTACTTTCCCCGGCGTTGGTGACTATGATGATATCGCTACCCAGCCAGCTCAGCCGGGATATTACCTGTTCCAGCAGACTTCTGCCACCAAAGGTTTGACGAACCTTATCGTACCCCAGGCGTGAACTCTTGCCACCGGCGAGAACAATGCAACTCGTTTCCAAGGTATTTTAGCGCCGCTGACCTCACCCCCTATATATAATTTTATCACACCCAGTCAATAGCCAGAGTGAGGCCAGCCCTTCCTCTCGGGGCCTAAGGTTTGGCCAGCCAGGGCATGAGCTGGCGCAGCTTCCTCCCGGCGATTTCCGAACCGTGCTCGTCCTCCATGCTCAACATGGTGAGATAATTGGGGTGGCCGATCTTGCCTTCCAGCAGCCACTGGTGGGCGAAGGTGCCATCCTCGATTTCACGGAGAATCCGTCGCATCTCTTCCTTGACCGGCTCCCCGATCACCTGGGACTGGCGCAGCATCATCCCGTATTGGGCGGTGGTGCTGCAGCGCCGTATCATGCCGGGTATGCCGTAGCTATTGATGAGGTCGGCCACCCCTTTGAGTTCATGGAATAGCTCAAGGTAAGCGGTCTCCTCTCCATAGCCGGCCTCCACCAGCACCTCCCAGGCGGCCTTGAGCAGCCCGATGACACCACCACCTATCCCACACTGCTCATTGAAGATATCGGTTACCGTCTCCTCCTTGAAGGTGGTCTCCACAACCCCGCCCCGGGTGCAGCCGATGGCCTTGGCGTAGGCCAGCGCGGTGGCTAGCGCCTTGCCTGAGGCATCCTGATAGACAGCCACCCCTCCCGGTGGGCCCTGATTTTCGGTGTAGAGCTTGCGCAGCAAAACCCCGTGTATTTTGGGCGCCACCATGGTGACGTCAATATCCGGAGGCGGCGCGATTTGGTGGTAGTAAATATTGAAGCCGTGAGCGAACTGAAGCACTTTGCCCGCTGCCAGTCCCGGGGCGATAGACTCCCGGTAAATCTGCGGTTGCAGGTCATCAGGGGCAAGCAGAACGATAATGTCTGCTCCTTTAGCAACTTCAGCTGCCTCTGCAACGGCAAAGCCGGCAGCTTCAGCGGCTTTCCAGGCGGCGCTCCCGGGCACATCGGCCACGATTACCTTACACCCGCTATCCCTCAAGTTGAGGGCCTGGGCATGCCCCTGGCTTCCATAGCCGACGATGCCGATGGTTTTGCCCTTTAATAGTGATAGGTCAGCATCCTGGTCATAATATATCTTGGTCATCTACTTTTCCTCCTATAGCGCTGGCTTCAGCACCATAATCTGCGTGCTCTCGGGAAGCTCGCCTGGCTTGAACTCCACTTGGCTGGTATCCAGTCGGCTTACCTTTTCTTTCCCTTTGAGGAATTCATCAACCCCGCTTATCGGGAAGGCGCACTTATCTGTTTTGAAGTGCATCGGGATGATTACCTTGGGCGCAAGCTGGCGGCAGACTTGGGTGGCAGTGGTGGCATCAATGGTGTAAAACCCGCCCACTGGCACCAGCAGCACGTCCACCTTGCCTATCTCGGCTACCTGCTTGGCACTTAGCTGGTGGCCCAGGTCGCCAAGGTGGCAGACCTTCACCCCGTCCACCTCAAAGCAGAAGATGGTGTTATTGCCCCTCTTTCCTCCTTGAACTTCATCATGGTAGGCGGGTATGCCCTTGAGCTTTATCCCCTTGACCTCGGCGGTGCCCCTGACCACGGCTGGGTTTCCCCGAACCGCGGCGATATTCCCGTGGTCAGAGTGGTCATGGCTCACGGTGACGATGTCGGCAGGCTCTTTTATCTCGCCATAGCTTAGGTCTTCTCGCCGGGCGTAGGGGTCAGTGATTATCCTTATGCCCGCATCTGAAGTGATGAGAAAAGCGGCGTGTCCCAGCCATTTAACCTTCATCTTGCTTCCCCCTCTCATTTATTTTCTTTGGCCAGGGAGAGGACCAGGTTCACTAGGGTGCGCACCGGCACCCCGGTGGCCCCCTTGACCACATAGCCCCGCTCCTTATCGCTCATGCTGGTGCCGGCGATGTCCAGATGTACCCACGGGGTGTCATCGACGAACTCCGCCAGAAACTTGGCTGCGGTGATGGCTCCTCCCAGCCTACCACCGACGTTTTTGATGTCGGCCACCTCGCTCTTGTTCAGCTCCCGGTATTCATCATACATTGGCATCTGCCAGATAAGCTCGCCAGCCTCAGCCCCGGCGGCGATCACCTTGCCCACTAGCTCTTGGTTGTTGGCGAAGGCGCCGGTGCAGACATCTCCTAAAGCTATCCGGCAGGCGCCGGTTAAAGTGGCAGCGTCAACCAATAGTCTCGCTCCATGCTTCTTGGCGTAGCACAGCGCGTCAGCCAGAATGAGCCTCCCCTCGGCATCGGTGGAGATAATCTCGATCGTCTTGCCGTTCATGGCGGTGAGGATATCCCCCGGTTTGAGGGCACTACCATCGGGCAGGTTTTCCGTGGCCGGGACAATGCCCATGATGTTCAGCTTGGGCTTGAGCTGGGCGATGGCGGCCATGGCGGCGATGACCGCCGCCCCGCCGGCCATATCTCCCTTCATCTCCTCCAGCTTCTCCGATGGCTTGATGGAGATGCCGCCGGAGTCAAAGGTTATCCCCTTGCCAAGGAGAGCCACGTTGATTTCAGCGGTATCGCTTCCCTTATAGCGGAGAACAATGAATTTGGGTGGTTGCCGGCTTCCCTGGGCCACTCCCAGTAGTCCCCCCATACCGAGCTCAGCCATCTGCTTCTGCTCGAGGATGGTGACTTCCAGCCCGTAGCTCTTGGCCAGCTCCGTTGCCTTCTCTGCCATGCGGCTTGGGGTCATGTAGTTGGCGGGCTCATTGACCATATCGCGGGCCAGATTGGTCGCCTCGGCTAGTGCCTTACCCTTGGTGCTGCCTGCTTCAAGCTGGGGCTTCGCCTCGCTGCTGCCGACGATGGAGAGCTGCTTTATCTCACCGAGCTTTTCCTCCTCCTTGGTGATGTGCTGGCGGAACGAGTATAGGCCGAGGAGTGCTCCCTCAGTGATGGCTTGAGCCGAGCTCTCGGGGCTTATACCGTTTATGCCTGCTCCCTGGGCGATGGTGGCTATATTGGCAGCACCCCTTTTGCGCAGCCAGCGGCAGGTCTCAGCGACAGCCCCCCGAATTTTACTGGTGCTGAGCTCAGCCTGCTTACCCAGCCCGGTGACCACCACCCGAGCCGCGGGCAGTTTGCCCAGACTGTAAACCACCGTGATCTCATTGAGCTTACCCTTGATCTCGCCCTGACGAATGAGCTGGGAGATAGCCCCGTCCAGCGCCTTATCCACCGCGGCGGTGTCCCCCTCAGAGCTTTCCATGCCCTCATAAAAGTTCACTATGATGGCATCAGCTTCAACCTTGGTTATGTCACCAGCAATGACTTTAATCTCCATAACATTCTCTCCTTTCACTTGTTCGCCTCTCTCACAATCTTGTCCAGGACAGGGGTGATGTCCCGGGAGGTATCCACGGCAAAGTGGTTGCGGCGGATTTTTTGAACTGAGTGTTTCATCTTCTGAAACACTGTCCAGTCAGCGTCTGAGTGACCTTTGGGAGCGGTGCCCTCCGCCCTAGCCTTGAGTCTCTGGTACACGACCTCGGGTGGCGCCTCAACGCGGACCAGAATCAGCTTGGCGTTCAACCGGTCAGCGATATTGTACAGGCGCTCACGGTAGCGCTCCGATAGGTTGGTGGCATCCAGAATAAGAGAGATGCCCCGCTTTAACAGTCCTTCAATGAGGTGGTGAATGGCCTGGAAAAGACGCGCGCTCTCCGCCGGACTGTAGGTTGGCGAGGGAAAGAGGGTCTTGCGCAGGGCGTCACTTTCCAGGATAACAAAGGGAAGCCTCTCTGCTAGTTTGGCGCAGAAATAGGATTTTCCGGTGCCGGGCAGGCCGCTGACGACGATAAAGGCTGGCCTCACTACTGGCTCAGGGAGCTGCCCCAAGCTCGCTGCTAGTTGCTGCGCATCGGAAACAACCTGAGTCTCAGCCACATCTTGATTATAGGATTTTTTCCTCCG
>Ga0209426_1000305_pt1 | contig 60068 bp, 53 predicted proteins | sample Deesub1362B_J571_FD_187697 | JGI IMG/M metagenome (GOLD analysis project Ga0209426, IMG submission 187697) | Deep oceanic, basalt-hosted subsurface ecosystem from Juan de Fuca Ridge flank, Pacific Ocean, CORK Borehole 1362B_J2.571 (SPAdes)... ... | reverse complement strand
GGCCCCAACGTCAACTTCACCACATCCGCCAATAAATTAACCCCCCTCAATACCTCTGCCCTCGCAGCCTCCTGAAAACGTATCTCCTTCGCTGCCATGGAAAAACCCTCCTTTCGTGGATTAATTTCGTAGGGATGTCTTGGAGGTTCTGAAGATTACTCTTCGATGATACCGAGGACCTCATCCTCCCTCATGATGAGGTGTTCCTCTCCGTCGATCTTCACCTCGGTGCCCGCATAGCGTCCGAAGAGAATACGGTCGCCCTCCTTGACCTCCAAGGGGATCACCTTGCCGTCATCGGCCACCTTCCCCTTGCCCACGGCAATGACCTTGCCCTGAATGGGCTTCTCCTTGGCCGTGTCCGGAATGATGATGCCACCCTTGGTCTTCTCCTCCTCCTCGATCCTTTTGACCAGAATCCGATCTCCTAAAGGCTTCACGTTCATGGGTTCCTCCTCTCCTTGAATCTGAAAAGTTATTCCATCGCCGCGATGCGGACGAAAAAAGGAGTCTTCCCCGCTCGAGGAAGATCTGCGGGCTTCAATATAATCATTGACCCATGGTATGGCAAGGGGGGTGGAATTGGGGAAGTCGGAGATAAGCATCAACTGAGAATCAGATGATTCCTTAACGTGGTGAGGATGTGTTTCATGTAGGAAGTTTCCATGGAGATCAACTTGAGGGAGGAGAAAGGGGATATCAGTGCGGCTTCTTTCCGTGGGGGGAGAGCGATGTTACGGGTGGAAGTCTTGTAGTCAGGGTGGTGAGCTTGACCCTCAAGGAGGTATATGGACGGAATCGTTCGGGAGAACAAGCTTTTTCCTTGACATCTCTTCCTTGAAATTTTTACAATTTCCACGCCTATCTTGAAATAGGATCCATTCGAGTCGGTTCAGGGAAGGAAGCATGGCTCTCCGTATAGGAGAATTGATGGTCCGACAAGGCTTGATCACTATGGAGCAGCTCCATCGGGCCATTGAGGAACAGAAAAAAAACGGGGGCAAGCTCGGCCGTATCCTGGTCAGGTTGGGTTTTATCACAGAGGAGGAGTTTCTCGAGTTCCTGAGCCGCCAGTTTCGTCTTCGGACCGTGAATCTTGAAGAAGTGGAGATCCAACCGGAGCTGATTCGTCTCGTTCCCGCCACCTTAGCCAAGCGGTTTCTTCTCATCCCCGTAAAGAGAGTGGGATCCACCTTGACCGTCGCCATAAGCGATCCCACCAACATGATGGTCTTGGACGATATCAAGTTTATGACGGGATATAATATCGAGCCTGTATTGGCCAAAGAGGCCGAGATCGTCGAGGCCATCAAGAAGTATTACGGGGATAGGGGGATAGGTGGGGGCAAGTTGTCCTTGGAGGCCAAGGATTACGAAGAGTCCTCCCAGGAAGAGGACCTCCCCTTCGAGGAGGAAGAGGAGGACACACTCCTCGATGAGGACTTCGACAGCCTAGTCAGCAGTGCCGTAGACAATGTGGAGATCGTGGAGGAGCCCCAGGAAGAGGTCCTGACAACTGAGGTAGATGCCCCCATTGTCCGGTTGGTCAACGGCATCCTGATTAAGGCCGTCAAGCTCGGGGTGAGCGATATCCACATTGAGCCCTATGAGAAGAGTTTTCGCGTGCGGTATCGCCTGGATGGTGTGCTCCGAAAGGCCATGGGCCTGCCCTTGAAGATCCGAAACGCCGTCATCTCACGCATCAAGATCATGTCCAATCTGGACATCGCCGAACGACGTCTCCCCCAAGACGGGCGGATCAAGATGAAGATAGGCCGAACCAAGGAGATGGACTTTCGCGTCTCGGTCATCCCCACCCTTTGGGGGGAGAAGGTAGTCCTGCGCCTACTGGACAAGGCCAACCTCCAACTGGACATGACCAAGTTGGGCTTCGAGGAGAAGCAGCTCGCCCAGTTCAAGGAGGCCATCCACCGCCCCTATGGGATGGTCCTGGTGACCGGGCCCACCGGCTCTGGAAAGACCACCACCCTGTACAGCGCCTTAGCAGAGCTGAACACCGAGGCGGAGAACATCATGACGGCAGAGGACCCGGTGGAGTTCAACCTCCCGGGAATCAATCAGGTCCAGATGCACGAGGAGATCGGATTGAACTTCGCCACTGCACTGCGGTCCTTCCTCCGTCAGGACCCCGACATCATCATGGTCGGGGAGATTCGAGACTTTGAGACGGCGGAGATTGCCATCAAAGCCGCCCTCACCGGCCACTTGGTCCTGAGCACTCTGCATACCAACGATGCCCCGAGCGCCATCAATCGCCTCCTCAACATGGGGATCGAGCCTTTTCTGGTGGCCTCTGCCACTAACCTGATCCTGGCCCAGCGGCTGGCACGGAAGATCTGCCCCAAATGCAAGGAGGAAGTACCTGTCCCCCCTCAAGCGCTCATTGATCTGGGGATCCCGGAAGAGGAGGTGGGGACCTTTAAAGTCTTCAAGGGGAGGGGGTGCGAGAACTGTTTGGGTACGGGATATAAGGGAAGAATCGCACTCTACGAAGTGATGCCCGTGGGGGATGAAATCCGCGAGCTGGTCCTTATAGGGGCCTCGGCAGGAGAGATTAAGAAGGAGGCCATGAAGTTGGGCATGATGACCCTTCGGGAAAGTGGACTGCTGCGCTTGAAGGAGGGGATCACCACCATCGAGGAGGTAATCCGCTCCACTGCGCCCGATTAGCGGCCGGATGCGCAGTCCCTTTCGAGCATGTAACGGTTGAGCGCTGCCTCTGAAGTTCCAGCAAAGGCGATTGCCATGTCGACGGTCGCAAGAGGAGGGAGGATTCATGGCTTCATTGCACCAGCTTCTTAAGGCCACCATCGAGAAAGGGGCCTCTGACTTGCACATCACCGTGGGGGTCCCCCCTCAGCTTAGGATCAACGGGTTCCTGGTCCCTTTGGATCTTCCTCCATTGAAGGCTTCGGAGACCAAACAGCTCATCTACAGCATCCTTACCGATGCTCAAAAGCACAAATTCGAGGAGAACTGGGAGCTGGATCTCTCTTTCGGCGTGGAGGGATTGAGTCGATTCCGGGCCAACATCTTCCTCCAACGTGGAGCGGTTGCAGCGGCCATTCGAACCATTCCCAACCGTATCCTGACCTTCGAGGAGCTGGGGCTGCCCCCGGTGGTGGCCAGTCTGGCCAACAAACCGCGTGGATTGATCCTGGTGACCGGTCCCACCGGCAGTGGAAAATCCACCACTTTGGCCGCTCTCATCGACAAGATCAACTCGGAACGCAATGTCCATATCGTGACCATCGAGGATCCCATCGAGTTCGTACATCACCACAAAAAGGCCATCGTCAACCAGCGGGAGCTCGATGCCGATACCAAAAGCTACAAAAACGCTTTAAAATATATCCTCCGTCAAGACCCCGATGTAGTCCTCATCGGTGAGATGAGGGACCTGGAGACCATCGAGGCCGCCCTGATCATCGCGGAGACAGGCCACTTGGCCTTCTCCACACTGCACACCAACTCCTGTGTGCAGACCATCAACCGAATCATCGATGTGTTTCCCTCCTATCAGCAGCCTCAGGTGAGGGCCCAGCTCTCCTTCGTCCTGGAAGGGGTCCTGTCTCAGCAGCTGATTCCCCGGGCAGACGGCCGGGGTCGGGTATTGGCCCTGGAGATCATGATCCCCAATCCTGCCATTCGAAACCTGATCCGCGAGGACAAGGTCCATCAGATTTACTCTCAGATGCAGGTGGGTCAGGCCAAGTTTGGCATGCAGACCATGAATCAGTCTCTGGCGAGCCTCTACATGCGTAGGTATATCTCCTATGAGGAGGCGCTTTCACGTTCCTCCGACCCGGATGAGTTGCGAGGCATGCTGGCAGCGGCTTCGTCGTCTTCCAGGCAGGCTAAGGCTCAGCATAGGCCCTTGAAATGAGCGGCCGACGGATCGCCGCGTCTCGTTGAGGACCTCCGGGGATACCCAGAGGAAAGGAGACAGGGATGCCAGTCTACGTATGGAAGGGGAAAAATCGGGCGGGTAAGACCGTCAAGGGGGAGATGGAGGCCCCGGATGCGGAGGTGGTGACTCAGACTCTCCGCCGCCAGCGCATCGAGCCCATCCGCGTCAAGGAAAAACCCAAGGATATCCTGGAGAACGTCAAGTTTCTCCAACCCAGAGTCCGCGAGAAGGATATCGTCCTATTCACCCGGCAGTTCGCCACAATGATCGACGCAGGCCTCCCCCTGGTCCAATGCCTGGATATCCTGGCCGGTCAGACGGACAACCGAACTTTCAGGAGGATGCTCCGAGAGATAAAGTCCGATGTGGAGAGCGGGTCCACCTTTGCCGATGCCCTGAGGAAACATCCCGATGCCTTCGACGACTTGTTCGTTAACCTCGTAGCTGCGGGAGAGGTGGGCGGCATCTTGGACACCATTCTCAACCGCCTTTCGGTCTACATTGAGAAGACCATGGCCCTCAAGAAGAAGGTCAAGGGTGCCATGGTCTATCCCGTGGTCGTCATGTTGATCGCCGTGGCTGTGGTGGCCGTGTTGCTCATCTTCGTGATCCCCGTCTTCCAACGGATGTTCGAGGACATGGGAGGGGCCCTTCCCACCCCTACCCAGATCGTCATAAATGTAAGCGACTTTTTCCGGCGCTACATCTTGGTCATGGTCATCGCCATAGTGCTCCTGTTGGTGGCCTTCAGGCAGTTCTATCGGACACGCCGAGGCCGTGTGCTGGTGGATGATCTCCTGCTTCGCATCCCCGTATTGGGGGATCTGATCCGAAAGGTCTCCGTGGCCCGCTTTACGCGCACCTTGGGGACTATGATCCAGAGCGGCGTCCCCCTCCTGGATGGGCTGGACATTGTAGCCAAGACTGCGGGAAACAAGACCATCGAGGCCGCTATCTTCAAGACACGGGCCAGCATCGCCGAGGGCCGGACCATCGCTGAACCCCTCGGGGAGAGCGGCGTTTTTCCCGCCATGGTGGTGCAGATGATCGCCGTGGGAGAGGCCACAGGGGCTTTGGACTCCATGCTCTCCAAGATCGCGGATTTCTATGACGAGGAGGTGGATGCTGCCGTCGACGCCCTTACTTCCCTCATTGAGCCCTTCATGTTGGTCTTCCTGGGGGGGACGGTGGGAGGGCTTGTCGTCTCCATGTACCTGCCCATCTTTAAGATCGCCGCCACGGTGGAGTAAATCCTAGCTCGGGCCGGAACATGCCCTCACAACGCGAGGTCCTCTTCAGCCGTCTTCAATGGCTGATGTTCCTTCGGGTGGCGCTGGCTACCTTCTTGCTGGGTGCCGCCCTCCTCCTTCAGCTCCGAGAGCCTCAAGGGCTATTGACCCCTCATCGATTGAGTCTTTACGGCCTGATCGCCACCACCTACCTGTTAAGCCTCTTCTACGTCTATCTCCTGAAGGTCTTCGAGGACCTGGAGGCCCTGGCATACCTCCAGATCGGGGCGGATATCCTGTTGGAGACCGTACTGGTTTACCTTACAGGCCTGGAGGAGAGCGTCTTCGCCTCGATTTACAACCTTTCCATCATCACGGGAAGTACTCTCCTTTACCAGAGGGGAGGGTTGACGGCGGCATTTATGAGCAGTTTCCTCTACGGTGGTCTCTTGAATCTTCGGTACTTCGGGGTGGTCCCTTTAGGGGGTGGAGAGACCCTGCCCCCCGTGGGAAGCGAGATTTACTATACTTTGTTGGTCAACATGAGTGCCTTCTTCCTTGTGGCCTTCCTCAGTAGCTACTTGGCCGAACAGGTGCGTCTAAGCCAACGAGAGCTGGAGGAGACCCAGTCGGATCTCTCCGAGTTGACGGCCATCCATGAACACATCCTTCAGTGCCTCCAAAGCGGGCTGATCACCACGGATCTTGAGGGGCGTATCACCTTTGCCAACCGTGCCGCGGAGGAAATTTTGAACCTGGATGGGGAACAACTCGTGGGCCGTCCTTTGGAGCAGATTTTTCCCCAATTGGGACCGGCGAAACTCCGAGCCACCGATGCAAAGAACTTGCCCTATACCGAGCGAAGGAAGAGCATGGACTATCGCCGACGGGATGGAGAGCAGATCCACTTGGGGTTTTCTCTCTCTTCCCTCTATCGCTCGGACGGAACACCCATGGGGACCATCGTACATTTTCAGGATCTCACTCAGACCATCACCCTGGAAGAGCAGTTGAGACGTGTGGATCGTCTGGCCACAGTGGGCGAGATGGCGGCCCGGCTGGCCCATGAAATCCGAAACCCCTTGGCTTCCCTGAGCGGTTCCATCCAGCTGTTGAGAGAGGAATTGGCTTTGGAAGGATCCAATCGGAGGCTTATGGACATCGTATTGCGAGAGACACAGAGGTTGAACGGGCTGTTGACGGACTTCCTGCTCTTTGCTCGCCCTGAGAAACTCCAACTGGAGGAGATGGATCTCTCCCGGATGCTCAATGAGGTGCTGGAGCTGATCATGGAGAGGAAGAGGGGGGATCGACCGGTGGAGGTGAAAGCTCGAATCCAGCCCCAGCTGAACATTCTGGCGGACCCCAAGAAGATGCGTCAGACTATCTGGAATCTTTTGAACAACGCCTTGGAGGCGATGCCCGACGGAGGTCGTCTGGGGGTTCGAGCCCGTTGGGGGGAGGGCCATGGAAGGCGGCCCATATCCGAGGACTCGCGATGGGTCCTCTTGGAGGTGGAGGACACAGGGGAGGGGATCTCCCCCGAGGATCTCAAGCACATCTTCGACCCATTCTTCACGACCAAGGAGAAAGGGACCGGACTGGGCCTTTCCGTGGTCCATCGTTGCATTGAGGACCTGGGAGGAAAGATCTTCGTGAGAAGCCGAAAGGGGCGAGGGACCTGTTTTACCTTATGGATTCCCTCCATCCCTCCCAAGGAGAAACGCCAAGGTGGGACGGCTCCCCCAGGAGGAAGCTCTTGACGAGGAGGGTCCAGTTGGATATAAAGAGAGCCTTTACAGAGTTTGGGTAGGTGGCTATGAGAGGGCTTGTTTAAGGAAAACCGTGCCCTTCCATCCTTCGAGTTCCATGCCCCTCTCCAGAGACGACCCTTCAGGGGAGGGTGTTCCTTGAGGCTAAGTGGGTAGGCCCTCTTTGGTTCCTCCGAGCAGCGCACGTTTTATCCCGGTCGCGCTTTAAGAAGAACGCGCGGATGTGGGTGCTGGTCCTCCGAGGTCTCGGATTGTCCCAGTTGGGAAGGAGAGCAGGAGAAGAAGGGCTACTCCCCGCTTTCCATCTATGAGCCGGGGGGCTGCTAAGGAATATTCCCTGCCGGATTCGCGAGGGAGAATACCTTGAAGTCAAAGAGGTGTGGAAGTTGAGTGCAGAGGAGACAAAAGACAGCGGTCCCTTCCAAGATCGTCGAAGGAAGCTCCAGAGATTGAGGGATTCGGGGATTGATCCTTATTCCCAGGAATATCGACCTGATCGGGAAATCGGAGAGATCCGAGCGGAGTTTGACACCTGGGACGCCGAATCGTTGGGGAAGCTCGACACCACCTTTTCCATCGCCGGTCGATTGATGGCCAGGAGGGACTTCGGGAAGGTTGCCTTTCTGGACGTGCTCGACCGGAGCGGGAAGATCCAATGTTTCGTCCAGAAGGCCCAGTTGAACGAAGAGGAGCGGTTGATCCTTCAGTGTCTAGACATCGGGGACCATATGGGGGTGTGGGGAGGACTCTTTAGGACCCGTACCGGGGAACTCACCATTCGGGCAGAGGGTCTGAAGATCCTCTCCAAGGCCCTGAGACCGCTCCCCGAAAAATGGCACGGCCTTCGAGATGTGGAGGCCCGGTATCGACAACGTTATCTGGATCTCCTCATGAACCCGGATGTGAGGAGGACTTTCGAGACGCGCACGCGGATCATTCGGATTCTTCGCGACTTTTTGGACCAGAAGGGGTTCCTGGAAGTGGAGACCCCCATGATGCAGCCCATCCCAGGAGGGGCGGAAGCTCGCCCCTTCGTCACCCACCACAACGCCCTGGATCGGGACCTCTATCTTAGGATCGCCCCCGAGCTTTACTTGAAGCGATTGGTCGTGGGAGGATTCGAGAAGGTATATGAAATCAATCGGAACTTCCGCAACGAGGGGATCTCCACTCAGCATAACCCGGAATTCACCATGCTGGAGTTTTACTGGGCCTACGCCACGTTCGAGGATCTTATGGAACTGACCGAGGAACTCCTCGAGACCCTCGTCCAGGAACTTCATGGACGTTCATCCCTCACCTACCAGGGCACGCAAGTGGAATTCTCTCGTCCCTGGAGCCGTATCCGGTTCTTCGATGCCTTGGAGCAGATCGGGGGCGTGCCGAGGAATCTCTTGGAGGGAGAAGAAGAAAGGCTGCGGAAATGGGCCCACCAGAAGGGGATTCCCCTCGAAGGCCGCAAAAGGAGGGGGAAGGTCTTGGCCAAGATCTTCGATACGTTGGTGGAACCTCATCTCCAGTCTCCCACCTTCGTCACCCACTATCCCGTGGAGATTTCCCCGTTATCGCGTCGAAACCTCAGGGAGCCCCAGTTGGTCGATCGATTCGAGCTGTTCATAGCGGGAAGGGAGATCGCCAATGCCTTCACCGAGCTGACCGATCCGGACGATCAGAGAGAGAGGTTCCTGGAGCAGCGGACCTTACGGGAAGAAGGCGACGAAGAGGCGCATCCCCTGGACGAGGACTTTCTTCGGGCCTTAGAGCATGGTATGCCCCCCACGGCCGGGGAAGGGATCGGAGTGGATCGTCTGGTCATGCTGTTGACGGATTCGGCATCCATTCGGGACGTTATCCTTTTCCCCCAGCTTCGTCACGAGGGACCCAGCGGATGAATCCGGATGGGGTGTGGCCCACGACATGGCTTGAGTGTTAAAGGGACAAGGGTCCCATGAGCTACGCATTCTGGATCGGCCTTCGCTATCTTCGGGCTAAGAGGAAACAGCGGGCCATCTCCGTGGTTACCCTGCTGTCCATTTTGGGGGTGGGGGTGGGAGTGATGGCCCTCATCGTCGTCATCTCCGTCATGACGGGGTTTGCCAATGACCTCAAAGAGAAGATCCTCGGAGTGACGGCCCATGTGGTAGTCCTTCAAAGGGGACAGGAGATGAGGGACTACGAGCGGGTGCGTGCCGAACTTCTGAAGGTGCCCGGGGTCCGAGGGGCGACCCCCTTCATCCTTCGAGAGGTCATCCTCCAGGGACCCACGAGGGCCACCGGAGCCATCCTCCGGGGTGTGGACCCCAAGACCGCACGCGGTGTCCTTCCTCTGGACCGAATGATCAAGCTCGGAGACCTCGCCGACTTGTCCCGTTCTGGGGGGAAAGGTCCTCCAGGGATCCTTTTAGGCAAGGAGCTCCTTGCCTACCTCGGGTGCGGGATCGGAGATACGGTCACGGTCGTCTCTCCCTTGGGGACTCTGACTCCTTGGGGGAACCTCCCCAAATGGAAGAGATTTCGGGTCGTAGGGTTCTTCGACTCCGGCTATTGGGAGTTTGACTTCAAGTTGGCCTTCATTTCCCTGAAAGAGGCCCAGAGGCTCTTCGAGATCCCCGAACGCGTGACAGGAATCGAACTGAAGGTGAAAGATGTTTACCGGGCCGCTGAGGTGCGCCAACGGATTCAGTCCTCCCCGTTGGGGCTTCGATATATCGCTCAGGACTGGATGCAGAGGAACCGCAACCTTCTTTTTGCTCTAGGGATGGAAAAGAAGGTGATGTTCGTGATCCTCTTCTGCATCGTGGGGGTGGCCGCTCTGTTGATCATCAGCATCCTGGTGATGATGGTCATGGAGAAGCAAAGGGATATCGCCATCCTCAAGGCTATGGGGGCCCGCTTCGAGCACATCCTCCAGATCTTCATGATCCAGGGGCTGCTCATCGGGGCGGTGGGGACGGCGTTTGGATGTGCGGGGGGGTTGGTGATATCATGGAGGCTCGAACAGATTGTGAGCTGGATCGAACGGACCTTGGGTGTCCAGTTTCTGCCGGGGGATGTCTATTACATCAGCGAGCTTCCCTCTCACATCGAGCCTTGGGATGTGGGGGTAATCGTCATAGTGACCATGTTAATCAGCCTCCTGGCCAGTCTGTATCCCTCGTGGAGAGCCGCCAAGCTGGACCCGGTGGAGGGCCTGAGGTATGAGTGAGGGGGTGGAGCCCGTCCTGGAGGCGCGGAGCATCACCCGGCGGTTCATCAAGGACGCTCAACGTGTGGAGGTCCTTCGGGGGGTGGATCTGCAGGTACGGCGCGGGGAGGCCGTGGTCATTACCGGTGCCTCTGGGGTAGGCAAGAGCACATTGATCCATATCTTGGGGGCATTGGATCGGCCCTCTGAAGGGGCTGTGCTCTACGAAGGGGAAGACGTCTTTCGGATGGACGATCGGTCCCTGGCGGCCTTTCGGAACCGACGGATCGGCTTTGTCTTTCAGTTTCATTACCTGCTTTCGGAGCTGACCGCTTTGGAGAATGTCATGGTTCCCGCCCTCATTCTCGGTCTTTCTAGAGCTCGAGCCAGGGAGAAGGCCGAGGCGGTGCTCGAAAGCCTCGGTCTGGGGGACCGGCTCACCCACCGACCCGGAGAGCTTTCCGGGGGCGAACAGCAGAGGGTGGCTATTGCCCGAGCCCTGGTGCTGAGGCCTCCTGTGGTCCTGGCGGACGAACCCACGGGAAACCTGGACGAGAGGACTGGCGACAGGGTGAGCGATCTCCTCCTTGAGATGAGAGAGGTCTTCGGAACGACCCTTGTGGTGGTCACACACAACATGAGACTGGCCAGCAAGATGGATCGAAGATTGGAGCTGGCTGAGGGGAGGCTCCGGGAGCGGCCCATCTCGGGCCCCGACCCCTGACAGATGCCCTAGAAAGAGACGTGCGATGGGGTCGGAGCTTGCTGAAGCCGAGGCTTTTTGCTCCACTGAGGTCTCAAGACCCACGGTCGAAATGAGACGGAGAGTGGCCATGAAGGTTCGACGCTTGACGGTGTTGGGCTGGTTGTTGGGGATCCTCTTGAATATGGCCTTTGTCGGACAGGGGGCGGCATGGGCTCAGGTTCGGATCAGGCTCCTTCCGCTTCAGGTGTTCAGTGGCCGCGAGGACGCTTCAGAGCTCAAAAACCTCGTGGAGCAGATGATGATTGCCGCCCTCCAAGGTGAGGAAGGGGTCCAGGTCTTATATGACCCCGAAGCCTCTCCACCCAAGGGGGGGTACTCCGAGAGCAATGTGCGGCACTTGGTCCGGGGAGAAGGGGCTCAATGGGTCCTGTGGGGAAGCCTGACCGAGGCCGGGAGGCTCCTCAGCCTGGATCTTCGGCTCCTTTCTTTGGCCCGGCCCGGCCCGCCCACTTCCTCCTACCTGGAGGCCTCCGACCGGGATGAACTCCTCTCCAAGTTGGAGGAGGAGATGGAGGGGGTTCTCTCCCAGCTCCTGGAGAGAGAGAAGATCGTGGACATCCGGGTGGAGGGCAACCGAAGGATCGGCAAGGACGCCATCCTCCTTCGGACCCGGAGTCGGGTAGGCGACGATTTCTCCATGCGTCGCCTGAGAAGGGATATCCGGGAGATAGAGAAACTCGGCTACTTTGAGGACGTCCAGCTCCACGTGGAGGACGCGCCTGGAGGGAAGGTCGTGACCTTTCGCGTCCGGGAGAAGCCGACCATCAGGGAGATCCTGATCACAGGCAACAGCGAAATCAGCACGGACGATATCCAAGAGGTGATCACTCTCCAACCCCAGAGCATCCTCAACTACCAGGCCCTTCAGGATACAGTGCAGAAAATCCAGCGGCTCTACCAGGAGAAGGGGTTCTACGGGGCCAAAGTGAGCTATGAGCTAAAGGACCTGGAGGGGAACCAGAAGGGGGTAATCTTTCACGTCGAGGAGGGAAAGAAGTTTTGGATCAAGGTCATCCAGTTCGAGGGCAATGAGCACTTCACCGACAAGCAGCTCAAGAAGGTCATGAAGACCAAAGAGAAGGATTGGCTCCATTGGGTGACGGGATCGGGAGTTTTGGATCAGGAGACGCTTCGCCAGGATGTGGAGCGCCTTTCGGCTTTCTACTACAATCATGGCTTCATCAAGTGCCGTGTTGGTGCCCCTAAGATCGAAAACGACGAGCAGTGGATCTATATCACCATCGGTATAGAAGAGGGGGACCAATACCACCTCCGTTCCCTCCGTCTCGAAGGGGACCTGCTGGAGGAGGAACGGCTCATGAAGGCCTCCCTGGGCATCAAGGAGGGGGAACCCTTCAATCGTGACCAGCTCAGGAGGGATATCCTGAGGCTCTCGGAGCGCTATGCCGATCAGGGCTATGCCTACGCGGATATCCAGCCCATGACCCGCATCGACGAGGGGGAGAAGGCCGTGGATGTCACCCTCGTCATCGACAAGAACCAGAAAGTCCGCATCGGACGCATCCGCATCATGGGCAACACGAAGACCAGGGACAAGGTCATCCGGAGGGAGCTGCAGTTGAGCGAGGGGGACACTTTCAGCAGCAGCGCGCTCAAACGGAGCAGTCAACGATTGAAGGCCTTGAAGTTCTTCGAAGAGGTCAATATCACCACATCCCCCGGAGAGACCGAGGACGTGGTGGACCTCAACGTGGAGGTCAAAGAGCAACAGACCGGCACCTTCTCCTTGGGGGCGGGTTACAGCTCGGTGGACCAGCTTATCGGTATCGCTGAGATCCAGCAGAGCAACCTCTTCGGGCGAGGTTATAAGGTGCGTCTCAAGGCGGAGGTGGGTGGGAAAAAGCAGTTCTATGACTTCAGCTTTGTGGACCCCTGGTTTCTGGATACGAGGGTAGGGCTGCGCTTGGACCTCTACAAGACGGAGCGGGAATATATCGACTACACTCGCTCCTCCATAGGAGGGGACATCATCTTTTACTTCCCCCTGGATCGGTTCCTGAAGAACCTCACCGGGAGCTTGGGCTATCGGATGGAGGAGGTGGAGGTCTCGGACGTGGATGCGGACTCCTCCGTCATCTTCAAGGAGCAAGAAGGGCGCACCCTTACCAGCGAGATCCTGGGAGGCTTGACTTACGATACCCGAAACCACCAGCTCTATCCTACCAAAGGGAATCTCTCTCAGCTTTCCGTCAACCTCGCAGGCCTCGGTGGGGACAACCACTTCGCAAAGTACATCGTCAGCTCGGCTCAGTATTTTCCTTTCAAGTGGGGCACCAGCTTCATGGTTCGAGGGGAATTCGGGTACGGACATGGATGGTTCGGCGACAAGCTCCCTGTCTTTGAACGGTTCTTCCTGGGAGGTCTTTATTCCATGCGTGGGTTTGAGGCGGGATCCGTAGGCCCCCGGGATCCCAAGACCAACGATGTGGTGGGAGGCGATAAGGAGGTCTTCTTCAATTTCGAATACATCTTCCCCATCCTTCGAAAGCTGGAACTGAGAGGGGTGGTGTTTTACGACACAGGAAACGCCTATTTGGGACCCGTCGATATCGCTGACTTCCGTCATGCGGTGGGCTGCGGTATCCGATGGTATTCCCCGCTGGGACCCCTTCGGGTGGAGATCGGCTACAACCTCAAACCCGAATCCGATGAGAAGGACTACGAATGGGCCTTCGGGATGGGGGGGTCCTTCTGAGCCCAAGGCGAGATCCCGTAGGGGGTGTTCCTCGACCGCATCCCCAAAGGGATGAGGGAGGGGGCTCTCTTTCTGTGGGATGGGCTAAGGGTCGCCAAGCATTAACGTCAAGGAGGATCCGATGAGAAAAGGATTGTGGATGGTGGGAGGGATCGTACTGGTCCTTGCGCTGGGAGCGGGGAAGGCCTGGTCGGCCTCGCAGGTCAAGATCGGATATATCGACCTACAGCGGATCATTGAGGTCTCCGACAAGGGAAAGGAACTTCGGGAGAGGCTTTTCAAACTGCGCCAGGAAAAAGAGAGGATCTTGGCGGCTAAACAGGAAGAACTCAACGCCATGCGCAAGGATTTCGAACAGAAGGCCTTTACCCTGAGCGATCGGGCCCGACTGGACAAGCAGCAGGAGATCCGCCAAAAGGAGTTGGAGTTCAGGAATCTCTCGGAGGCCTATCGCCAAGAGGTGCTTATGGAGGGGAGGAAGCTCCAGGCGTTGATGTTTCGTGAGTTGAGCGATGTGGTCAAACGAATCGGCAAGCGTGAGGGTTTCACCATCATTCTCGACAAGGATGTGATCCTCTACGCCGATGAGGCCATCAATATCACGGACAAGGTGATTCAGGAGTACAATGCCCAAGCCAGGAAGTCGGGATCCTAAGGCACGACAGTGAGGAAGACGATTCGGGAGCTGGCCGAGTTAGTGGGGGGGGAGGTCCTCGGAGACGGGAACTTCGAGGTTGAAGGGATCTCCTCCCTTGAAGAGGCCAGCGAACAGCAGATCACATTTGTCAGCCATCCACGATTTCTCCCGCGTCTGGCTCGGTCCCGGGCCGGAGCCGTGATAGTGGCTAAAGCAGATTGGGGGGAGGGTCGTCCGCGGATCGTGGTCCCCGATCCCTATCTGGCTTATGCTCGCATTGCTCAGCTTTTCCATCCTCCTCTTATCCCTACCTGGGGCATAGCCGAAGGGGCCTATATCCATCCCGAAGCTCGGATCGGTCGAGGGGTTCAGATCGCTCCGACGGCCTGGGTGGACCGCGCAGCGGTTATTGAGGATCGAGTCGTCCTGTATCCCGGCGTCTGTGTGGGGGAGGAATCTCGGATTGGAGAGGACTCCATCCTATATCCCGGAGTGGTCCTATATCCGGGGACCCAAGTGGGGCGAAAGGTGGTGATCCACGCCGGATCGGTCATAGGGAGTGACGGTTTCGGTTACGCACGGGATGGGAGCCGATACGTGAAGATCCCTCAAATGGGCATCGTCCGTATCGACGACGAGGTGGAGATCGGGGCCAACAATACCATCGATCGGGCGTCGTTCGGGGTTACATGGATCCAGCGCGGGGTCAAGACGGACAACCTCGTCCACATCGGGCACAATGTGGTGGTTGGGGAGGATACTGTCCTCGTGGCCCAAGTGGGCATCGCGGGTAGCACGGTGGTGGGCCGCAGGGCCGTCTTGGCGGGCCAGGTGGGGGTGGCCGGACACTTGCGCATCGGTGACGGGGCGATGATAGGGCCCAAGTCGGGGGTGGGCAAGGACGTCCCTGAGGGGGATATCGTCAGCGGCGCCCCGGCCATCCCGCACCGACATTGGCTGCGAATGGTTCAGGCCCTGCCCAGGCTCCCGGACCTGATACGCAGGCTTCGGTCCCTGGAGAAAAGGGTGGCCGAGTTGGAGAAACGAGACCATGGCGACGAAGGATGAGATACGTGTGCTTGACATTGAGGAGATCCTCCGATTGCTTCCCCATGCCTATCCCTTCCTCTTCGTGGACCGGGTCAAGGAATTGGAGCCTGAACGGCGGATCGTCTGTCTGAAGAACGTCTCCATTAACGAGCCGTTCTTCCAGGGGCATTTTCCGGGGCGCCCCGTAATGCCAGGAGTCCTCTTGGTGGAAGCCATGGCCCAAGCGGGAGGGGTATTGGTCCTTCATTCCCACAGCGAGGAGTACGCCGGAAAGGATGTCTACTTCCTGGGCATCGACCGAGTGCGCTTTCGAAAGGTGGTCCGGCCCGGGGATCAGATCGTAGTGGAGGCCGAGGTGGTCCGTCGCAGGGGGACCGTGTGGAAGTTCCAATGTCGATGTAGTGTGGAGGGGGAACTGGTGGCGGAAGCGGAGATACTGGCCATGGTGGATAGGATGCCTCATAGGCGTCCTCAAGAGAGGTGATGGAATGATCCACCCTACAGCCATCGTTCATCCTCGGGCGGAATTGGCCGAAGATGTGGAGGTTGGGCCCTACAGCATCATCGGGGAAAACGTGGAGATCTCCAGAGGGGTCAAGATCGATTCCCACGTTCGAATCGAGGGGTGGACCCGCTTGGGGGAGAACTGTCGAGTCTTTTCCTTTGCCGTTTTGGGAGAGGCCCCGCAGGACCTGAAGTACAAGGGCGAACCTAGCGAGCTCATCGTCGGACCCAACAATGTCTTCCGAGAGTTCGTGACCGTTCACCGGGGCACCGCCGAAGGAGGGGGACGGACTGTCATCGGTGCCAACAACCTCTTCATGGCTTACAGTCATGTGGCCCACGACTGCCTCATCGGAAACCACGTTATCATGGCCAACGCTGCTACCTTGGCAGGCCATATCGAGATCCAAGACCATGCCATCATCGGAGGGCTGGCTGCCGTGCATCAGTTTGTCCGGATCGGGGCCTATGCCCTGGTGAGCGGTCTGACTGGTGTCCCTCGGGACATTCCTCCTTATGCTCTGGCTGCAGGCAACAGGGCCCGGCTCTATGGATTGAATCTCATCGGTCTAAAGCGTCACGGATTCTCCTCGGAGACCATTCTCCATCTCAAGAGGGCTTATCGGATCCTCTTCCGTTCCCATCTCCCCCTTTCAAAGGCCCTGGAGCGGGTGTCCCGGGAGATCCCATCCTTCCCGGAGCTGGAGCGGCTTGTGGAGTTCCTCCGCACTTCCCGGAGGGGGGTCTGCAGGTAAGGTTCCCTCACGCCCCGAGGGTCTCCCGGGGCAGGCTCAGGCCTCCTCCGGGTAGGGGGCATGAGGCAAGAATCCCTTTGAGTCATGAAGAAGGATGCGGTTGGGGTCTTAGGTTTGATCGCCGGAAACGGGCCACTCCCCGTGGTCTTTGCGCAAGAGGCCCGGCGTCTGGGGTATACCCTAGTAGCCGTAGGGCATAGAGGGGAGACCCGCCCGGAGCTGGAGGATCACGTTCATCGAATGAGCTGGGTTCGAGTGGGGGAGTTGGGGGCCCTCATCGAGGCCCTCAAAGAGGGAGGCGTCGGGCGCGTGCTCCTGCTGGGAGGCATCGACAAGAGGCGGGCCATTCAGACTATGCGGTTGGATGCACGGGGCCTAGAGGTGGTACGCAGATTGAAGGCCCGAGGAGATGATGCCCTTTTGGGTGCGTTTGCTCGGGAATTGGAGGGTGAGGGGATCGAGGTGCTCGACTCCAGGCAGTGGCTTTCCTCCTGGCTTACCCCGGAAGGCGTCCTCACGGAGATAGAACCCAGTGAGCAGCAGCAACAGGACGTGGCCCTGGGGATATCGGTCCTGGACCATATCGGAAGCCTGGACATCGGCCAAACGGTGGTGGTCAAGGAGGGGGTGATACTGGCCGTAGAAGCCATAGAAGGAACCGACGAGGCCATCCTGCGCGGAGGAAGATTGGGGGGAAGCGGATCCGTGGTGGTCAAGGGGAGTAAGCCCATGCAGGACCTTCGCTTCGATGTGCCGGTGGTGGGTCCGGCCACCTTGGAGAGGATGGTGGAAGTGGGTGCACGGGTCTTGGCCTTGGAAGCGGGGCGCACCTTCCTCTTGGATCGGGAGCGCATGTGCCAAAAAGCCGTCCAGGCGGGGATCTGCATCCTGGGGTGGTCCCGAGGAGGCGAAACAGATGGCTAGGCTTCGGGCCTGTGTGGTGGGGGTGGGGTACGTGGGGCGATATCACGCCCAGAAATACCGAGACATGCCCGAAGTGGACTTGGTCGCAGTCGTAGACCTTAGGTACGATCGAGCCCTTTCGGTGGCCCGGGAGCTGCAAACGGAGGCATATCGGAGCCTCCAAGAGTTGGTTCACCGAGTGGATATCGCCTCGGTGGCCGTTCCGACTACCTCCCATTGCGCTGTGGCCACGGAGCTCATGGACCAGGGCGTCCATGTCTTGGTGGAAAAGCCCATGGCTTCCAGTCTGGAGGAGGCCGAAGCCATGGCGGACCGGGCCCGAAGCCGTGGTGTTGTGCTCCAGGTGGGCCATTTGGAGCGGTTCAATCCGGCCATCCGGGCTATCCTCCCCCATCTGGAGAATCCTCTTTTCCTGGAATGCCACCGCATCAGTCCGTATCAAGGCAGGGGGACGGACGTGGACGTGGTCCTGGATCTGATGATCCATGACATCGATCTGCTGCTTTACTTTCTGAAAGCCGAGCCGATCCAGGTGGATGCCGTGGGTGTCCCCGTGCTCACCCCCCAATACGACATCGTCAACGCCAGGTTCCGGTTCCCTTCAGGGTGTGTGGCCAATGTCACGGCGAGTCGGGTCTCGGCCAAGAGCCTGCGGAAGATCCGAATCTTCCAACCCAATGCCTATTTCTCCGTGGATTGCGGAAAAGGCGAGGCACGGATCTATCGCCGAGTGCGATCCGGGGGGTCGGATAAGGCCCAGATCACTGCTGAGTCCCTTTGCGTGGGGGAAGGGGATTCGCTCCTGGAGGAGATCCGTTCTTTTGTGGAGGCCGTTCGCTTTGGACGTCCTCCCGTGGTGGACGGGGCCGCTGGCATCCGCTCCCTCAAGGTGGCCCTGAAGGTCCTCGAGGATCTGGAAGAGACCTGCCCCAAAGGGCTCCTTGAGACCCTTGCCCGAGAGAAGGGCCATGGGTGATGCGGGACGGGATGCTTCCACCGTGGACATTCTCATGGCGGCGGGGGAGCCTTCGGGGGACCGCCATGGGGCGGACCTTGCGAGCCACCTTCGCCTCCTCTTGCCCGGTTGCCGGCTCTGGGGGATGGGGGGGGAGGCCATGGCCCGCGCAGGGGTGGAGATTCAGGTCTCCTATGAGGATCTCTCTGTGGTGGGGCTGGTGGAGGTCTTGGGCCATCTGGGCGCTGCAGTGCGGGCAAGGCAAGCCTTGATGGCCCGGGCGAGGAAGTCGCCCCCCCACCTGGCCGTGCTCATCGATTTCCCCGATTTCAACTTATGGCTCGCTCGAGGCCTCAAGCGACTTAAGATCCCCATCTTCTATTACATCTCCCCTCAGGTGTGGGCATGGAGACGAAAGCGAGTGAAACTCATGGCCCGCCTTTTGGACCAGGTGGGGGTCATCCTTCCCTTTGAGGAGCCGCTTTTGCGCCGTGCCGGGGTGGCGGCCCGTTACGTAGGTCATCCCTTGGTGGCGCAGCTCCGAGAGGGATCGTGGACCAGGGATCCATGGAGAGCCCTCGACCTGCCCCAGGGAACCTCCGCTCTGGCTCTTCTGCCCGGAAGCCGTCCTCAGGAAGTGAGGCGGCACCTTCCGGTCATGCTCCGGGCAACCCGACTCATCCAGGATAAGGCAGAGGGGATCCTTCCCCTTGTGGCCCTTTCTCCCATGCTCTCCGTTGATGAGGTTCAAGGGATACTTGCTTCCTCGCCATCGGAGGTTCGCATCTACCAGGGGAAGACGCGGGAGGTGCTGCTGGCCTCGCGGGCAGCTGTGGTGGCTTCGGGCACAGCCACTCTCGAGGCCGCCCTTTTGGGGACACCCATGGTGGTGATCTACCGGACCTCGTGGTTGAGCTATCTGCTTGGTCGTCTCTTGATTCGGGTCCCTCATATCTCCTTGGTCAACCTTTTGGCCGGGGAGGAGCTCGTTCCGGAGCTCGTCCAAGGTGCCCTCACACCCGAGGCGATTCGAAGGCATCTCCTAGTCTTGCTCTGTAATACAGACAAGAGGAACCGTATGATCCGTGGATTCGAGGAGATCCGAAAGAGTTTGGGCGAAGAAGTAGCTGGCCGACGTGCGGCCCAGATCGTCCGGGAGATGATCCGATCCGGAGCGGCCGGGGGAGCAGGTGCATGAGGCGCTACCGAAGGCTTTTGAGCTTCGTGCGGCCTTACTGGAAACGCTTCTTCTGGGCGGCGGTCTGTATGGCGGCCTATTCGGCCTTTTCCGGAGCCCTAGCCTGGTTGGTCCGGCCCGTAGTGGACAATGTCTTCGTGGAAAAGGACTTGGCCATGCTCCGGCTGCTCCCTTTCGTTGTGGTGTTTGTGAGCTTGGGAAAGGGGCTGGCCGATTACGGGCAGTCCTATCTGATGGCTTATGTGGGACAGAGGGTGATCGCGGACCTAAGGGATCGGATCTACCATCACCTCCACGACCTCTCCCTGTCCTTCTTCCAGCGAACCCCAACGGGCGTGCTGATCTCCCGCATCACTAACGATGTGACTCTGGTTCAAGGGACCGTGACCAATGCGGTGACGGGGCTCCTCAAGGACCTTTTCACTGCGGCGGCCTTGGTGGGGGTGGTGGTATACAATGATTGGTTCTTGGCGCTCTTCGCCCTGGTCATCTTCCCTCTGGCCGTTGTGCCGTTGATTCGATTTGGAAGAAGGATCCGCAGGTTCAGCCGTCAGTCGCAGGTGCAGATGGGGAAGATTACCACGGTCCTCCATGAGACCATCTCCGGACAGGTCATCGTCAAGACCTTCTGCCGGGAGGACTACGAGAGGAGCCGATTCTCCCGGGAGAACCGATCCCTCTTCCGGACCCTGATGAAACGCTATCGAGTGCGGGCCTTGACCTCGCCCCTTATGGAGACCTTGGCAGGAGTTGGCGCTGCCACAGCCATCTTGGTGGGCGGCCACCGCGTCCTGCAAGGGGCCATGACCACCGGGAGCTTCTTCTCCTTCATCGCGGCCTTGGGCATGCTTTACGAGCCCGTCAAGCGGCTCAGCCGCCTACATCTGGTGGTTCAGGAGGGGTTGGCAGCGGCGGAGAGAATCTTTCAGGTCCTCGATGAGGAGCCCGAGATCCGGGATAATCCAGAGGCGCTTCCATTGCCGTCCTTGCGTCATGGGATCTCCTTCGAGGGAGTGGGGTTTCGGTATGAGGAGCGATGGATCCTCAAGGGAATCGACCTGGAGATTCGCAAGGGGGAGGTGGTGGCCCTGGTAGGGGAGAGCGGGGCGGGCAAGACCACTCTGGCCCTCCTTCTGCCACGCCTCTTCGACGTAGATGAGGGCCGGATCTTGGTGGATGGGCGGGATATTCGGGAGGTAACCCTGCGGTCCCTGCGTCAACAGGTGGCCATCGTGACGCAGCAGAGTGTGCTGTTCAACGACACCGTCCGGAACAACATCGCCTATGGTCGCCCTGAGGCATCCTTCGAGGAGATTCAACGGGCAGCGCGAGCGGCTCATGCCGAGGAGTTTATCCTCCAACTGCCTCAGGGTTACGATACGGTGATCGGAGAGGGGGGGGTGAAGCTCTCCGGGGGCCAGCGCCAGAGGATCTGCATCGCCCGGGCCGTGCTAAAAGATGCTCCCATCCTGATTCTGGATGAGGCCACCTCGGCCCTGGACTCGGAATCCGAGGAGGAGGTGCAGAAGGCCCTGGAAGAGGCCATGAGGTCCCGAACGGTCCTGGTCATCGCCCACCGCCTCTCCACGGTTCGGAACGCCGACAGGATTGTGGTGCTCAAGGAAGGGCGTATCGTGGAGTCGGGGACCCATGAGTCCCTCATGGCCCGTGGGGGTGAGTACGCCCGGCTTTATCTGATCCAGGTTCAAGGGGCTGGAAAAGGCCCCTCCCCCTGGAAGGATCGATCTGCGATAGAACCGACATGAAACCAAAAGCCCTCCGGCGGTCGGTCCTGAATGCGACACCGCCCCTCATCTATGCGTTTCTCGTGGTGCTCCAGCGGACGATCCGTTGGACGGAGGTCAATGCAGGGACGGCCCGTTCCCTTTGGCAGTCCCAGGAGCGACTGATCATCGCCTTCTGGCATGGACGGATGTTGTTGGCCCCTTTCTTCTATCGGGGCCGAGGACTGAAGGTCCTGATCAGCAACCACGCTGACGGGGAGTTGATCCATCGGGTGATGCGCCGTTTTGGGTTCGGCAGCGTGCGGGGATCCACCCGCAAAAGGGGGACACGGGCCTTTCGGGAGATGGTCCGCTCCTGGCGAGAGGGTTACGATATTGTCATCACCCCGGACGGCCCGAGAGGTCCGAGATATGTGGTCCAGCCGGGGATTGTGGAACTGGCCAGATGCACCCAGGCGCCCATCCTCCCTGTCTCCTACAGCACGCGGCACCGGTGGACGTCTCCGAGTTGGGACGGCCTCTTGGTGCCACGGCCCTTTACCCAGGGAGTCTTTGTGTGGGGACATCCTCTGAGGGTTGACCCACAAGCTTCGCCCCACGAGAGAGAGCGGATGCGGAGACTCCTGGAAGATCGGCTGCGTCGCCTCACAGAGGAGGCGGACCATTACTTCCTTCCCATCGGGGTGGACTGATGAGTCTCCTCTGGTGGACGGCCTACAATACCGTCCTTGCCTTGGGGATCCTCTGGACCGCTCCCTTGTGGTGCGGAGTCCTGATCTCTCGAGCCAAACATCGGGCGGGCTTTGTTCAAAAGGCCACGGGAGATGTCCAAGTCCCCCGTGCCTCCATGCAGGGGGGGATCTGGTATCATGCAGTATCCGTAGGCGAGGTGATGGCCTCGCTTCCCCTCCTCAAGAGGATCCATAGCATGGACGAGAAGATACCACTATGGATCTCTACGGTCACGGCTACCGGCCAAAGGACCGCCAGGGAGAAGATCCCTTGGGCCTCGGGGATCTTTTACTTTCCCTATGATATGGCCTGGATCGTGGACAGAGTGATCCGTCGGCTTCGCCCCTCTCTCTTCGTCACCACGGAGACGGAACTTTGGCCGAATTGCGCTTGGCGGCTCCGGCGCTACGGGGTCCCCATGGTGATGGTCAACGGACGTATTTCGGACCGATCCTTCGGAAGATATCGAAGGTTTCGATTCCTTTTCCGGAGGGCTTTGGAGTCCTATTCTCTGTTGTGCATGCAATCGGAGGAGTCGGCCCGACGTATCCGGATGCTCGGGGCACCAACGGACCGCGTGCTGGTGACGGGAAACCTGAAATTCGATCAGCAGCCTCCCAAGGTCGTGGATGAGATGTCCTGGCGGAGGCGGATCGGTGTGGAGGATGACTCTCCCGTCGTGGTGGCCGGGAGCACCCATCCCGGAGAAGAGGATCTCCTCCTTGCGGTCTTCCGGCGCCTCCGCCAGCGACATCCTCGCCTTCAGTTGGTGCTGGCACCCAGGGCCCCCGAGCGTTTCGAGGAGGTGGCGGGCAGAGTCCGGGAACACGGATTCGTCCTCAAGCGAAGGAGCCGAGTAGAGGCGGACTGCCCGGGGCCCACTGCGGAGGTGATCCTCTTGGATACCATAGGCGAGCTGGCCTCGGTCTACAGTGTGGCCTCGGTGGTCTTTGTTGGGGGGAGCCTGGTGGCCCTAGGGGGGCACAACCCCCTGGAGGCCGCCTCCCACGCAAAGCCTGTGGTGTTTGGACCGCACATGGAGAATTTCCGAGAGATTTCTTCCCTCCTCCTGAACCAAGGCGGGGCCGTACAGGTGGAGGACCCGGAGTCCCTGGAGCGGGTCCTGGAGGGATTCCTTTCCAGTCCCGACGAGGCGGATCGGACCGGAAGGAGGGCCCTTGAGGTCCTGGAGCTCAATCGAGGTGCGGCCGACCGGACCCTTCAGGCAATTCTCCCCCTTCTCCAGGGAAGGCCATGGGGCTGAGGGATTCCATACGTCGGAGGATGGAAGGCGGTGATCCTCCTCCGGGGGATCCATGGGAGTTCCCTCTCCGCATGGCCTCCGTGGTGTATGGCTTGGGTGTCTTTATCCGCGGCAAGGCCTATGACCTAGGAGTATGGCGAATCCGGAGGCTTCCCGCCCCTGTCATCTCCGTGGGCAATCTGGGCGTGGGTGGGACCGGGAAGACCCCTCTGGTGATGGCCCTAGCCCGTCATCTTGGGGTAGCAGGGCAAAGGGTCTGTATCCTCTCCAGGGGCTACCGGAGGGAGGAGCCCCATCGCATCCGCTCCGTCTCTTTGGGGAAAGGGGTCCTATGCGGTGTACGGGAGGCGGGGGATGAGCCCTACTTGATGGCACGGCGCCTCCAGGGGGTCTCCATTTGGGTGGGTTCGGACCGCTACCGAGCTGGGCTTCGGGCGTGGGAGGCCCATCGCCCCCACCTCTTTCTGTTGGACGATGGGTTTCAGCATCGGCGCCTCCATCGGGATCTGGATATCGTGGTGGTGCGTGCTGTGCGTCCCCTGGGTAACGGCCAGCTGCTTCCAGCAGGCCCCCTTCGTGAGCCGCCAGAGGCCATGAAGCGGGCCCACATAATGGTGATAAACACGGCAGGATGTCCTTCTGGAGAAGCAGGAAACGGCTCCTTATGGTCCTCCATCGCGCCGGGGATTCCCAGGCTCCGAATGAGCTACCGTCCGATCTCCCTGTGGAGGCTAGAGGATCGAGAGTCAGTACCATTGGAGCAGCTTACAGGGACCCGTGTGATGGCCCTATGCGGGGTGGGTGATCCCCAAGGCTTTTTGAAACTCCTTGTATCCCTGGGAGCGAGAGTCGAGGAGGTCCTTTCGTTCCCGGATCATTATTGGTATACTCCTCCGGATTTGAGGCGTATCCAGGAGGGACTGAACCGGGTGGATATGGGGGTCACCACGGAGAAGGATGCCTGGAAGCTCCGGGAGGCGGGGCTGCGGGATCGGCGTGTGTGGGCCTTGCAGGTTGAAGCTGACCTGGAGCCCATGGACCTCCTTTGGAGACACCTCCGCCCCCTCCTGGTGGATTCATGAGGGGGCCCTCGGTGAAGATCCTCGTCGTCAAGATGAGCTCTCTGGGGGACGTGGTCCAGAGTCTCCCCGCCCTGTCTGCTCTTCGGGAGGCCTTTCCGGAGGCTCAGATCCACTGGGTCGTGGAAGAGACCTCAGCGGATCTCCTGCGTCTACATCCGGGAGTGGATCGGATCTGGATCGTCCCTCGAGCCCGATGGGTAGGGTATCTCCGGAGGCCCGGTCGATGGACCCTTCTGATCCGCGAGGCGGTGGGGACGGCTCGAGCCCTCCGAGGGCATCGATTTGACCTAGCGCTGGATCTCCAGGGTCTGCTCAAAAGCGCTATGTGGATGAGGGTGGCTCGGGCGGATCGAAAGGTAGGGTTCGACGGAGCAAGGGAGGGGGCGTCACGGTTTCTGACCGAGAAGTATCCGTGGGGTCATCCGGATAGACACGCTGTGGAGCGCTACCTGGGATTGGTTGAAGGGATCTCCCGGTGGCGTGGGGCTGTGGACTATGGCGTAATCCTCTCCCATGATGTGGAGGTGCGGGCCCTGGAAGAGCTCCGTTTGAGCGGGGGAGTCCCCGACCAGCCATGGGTCGTGCTGATCCCTGCGGCCCGATGGAGGACCAAGGAGTGGCACCCCCGGTCCTTCGCGTGGCTTGCCGATGAGATCGTTCGGAGGACCGGGCTTCAGGTGCTCTTTGCTGGCGGGACGGGAGACCGCTTCAAGATCGGAGAGATCCTGGATCAGATGACGGAGCGGGGCATCGATCTGACGGGAAAGACGGACATCCCCGTTTTGGCCGCCCTGCTGAAACGGGCCCGAGTGGTCGTCTCCGTGGATACAGGCCCCATGCATCTTGCGGTCGCCGTGGGGACACCCGTGGTGGCCCTCTTCGGCCCCACGGCTCCTTGGAGGACCGGACCTTTCGGAAGGGGGCACCGAGTCCTTCGTCCCTCGTTGCCCTGCAGCCCCTGCTTCCAGAGGCGATGCTCCCGGAGGGCATGCATGCGAGAGATCGATCCGGAGGCCGTCTTGAGGGCCGTGTGCGAGGCCTTGGCGTAAAAGACCCTCATGCACGAGGCGGATCCTGAGGCGGGTCGACCCTCGAGGGGAGGAGAAGCCAGCCCGCCCAAGAGAGAAAGCTCGCTCCCGCATCCATAAAGGATTCATAACCGTCATGTCCGCCCCGCCCCGTCTTGGCGGGCGGGGCGTGGCACCCTCGATGGATGAAAATGGTTGCCCAGATGCGAGGATCAATGCCTTTATTCGGGGAGGGGCGACTTCAGTCGCCCCCATTTGGGAGGCTAAAACCTCCCCTACCCAACCACCAAGACCAGATACACGAGACAGACGAAATAGACGAAATAGACGAGATAGACCAAATAGACCAGACAGACGAAACTACCTGGAGAAGAGAATTACATAACCCCGGAGGAGAGGGACGGGAGAGCGGTCATTTGTTGGTAATGGAGGATGGATGAAGTGCCTAGTGACCGGTGCGGCGGGCTTCATCGGCTCGCATCTTGCGGAGCGCCTCGTCCAAGAGGGGTTCGAGGTGGTGGGTGTGGACGCATTCACAGACGCCTATGATCCGGCGGTCAAGGAACAGAATGTCCGCCAGTTGCTCCAAAGTCCACAATTTCGCTTGATCCGCGGCGACTTGCTCGCGCTGGATCTCGACCAACTCTTGGAGGGTGTGGAGGTCGTGTACCACCAAGCGGCCCAAGCCGGAGTGAGGAGCAGCTGGGGCGGTGAGTTCCACCACTATGTGGCCCGCAATGTGGCGGCAACCCAAAGGTTGTTGGAGGCGTGTAAGGACCGTTCCCTTCGGAAGTTTGTCTATGCCTCCTCCTCATCGGTCTATGGAGAGTCGGAGGTCTATCCCACCCCGGAGGAAGCCTTGCCGCGGCCCGTATCCCCATACGGGGTCACCAAACTGGCCGCCGAGCACCTCTGCGTGCTATATTGGAAAAACTACGAGATTCCCACGGTGAGCCTTCGGTACTTCACCGTATACGGCCCGAGGCAGCGGCCTGACATGGCCTTCCACCGTTTCATCGTCGCCATTCACCGAGGAGAACCCATTTCCCTTTACGGGGACGGCGAGCAGTCCCGGGATTTCACCTACATCTCCGACGTGGTGGAGGCCAATCTCCTGGCGGCAGAGAAAGGACGTCCCGGAGAAGTCTATAATATCGGAGGGGGGGCTCGGGCGACTCTCAAGGAAGTCCTCGGCCTGCTGGAGGAGATTACGGGAGAGCGGCCGCAAGTCCAGCGCAGGGAGGTCCAGCGAGGAGACGTCCGACACACCCGGGCGGAGCTTTCCAAATCCAGGGCAGAACTGGGCTATGCCCCCAAGGTGCCGCTTATCGAAGGGTTGAAGAGACAAGTGGAGTGGATCCTGGGTCGCTTTACCCCGTAAGGACCCAGGCCGGAAATCGGTGGGAGGGTCCTGGAGAAGGCCCATGGAGTGGGCCCAGATCATTTCCTCCTTGGGAAACTCGGGATCCGGAAATTCCAAGTCGGGGGAGAAAGATGGCGCTTCCCAAAGATTTGCTTGAGATCCTGGCCTGTCCCAAATGTGTGAGGGAGCCGGGCTGCACGGGGGAGTTGGAATATCGGGAAGAGGCCAACCAGTTGGTGTGTCATCACTGCCGGCTGGTCTATAGGATCGAGGACGACATCCCCGTCATGCTCATCGACGAGGCCACCCCCCTGGAGGATTGAACCCACGGATGGCCATGGTCAGGCGCCATGGGGCCAGGGAGGGGGATCCGCGGACCCTGGTAATGGGCCTCAACTGGCTGGGGGACACTGTCATGAGCCTCCCGGCCATTCTGGCCCTGCGGGCTCATCTGGAGGGGGAGAGCCTTCATGTGGCCGTCCCGGCAGCCTTCTTGCCCCTTATCCGCATGGCCGTCGACACTGAGGGGCTGATCGGCTGGCCCTCTGGAAGTTCCACCCTGAAGAGGGTTCGGCTTGTGAGAAAGGGACGGTATGGGCGGGCCGTTCTCTTCCCCAATTCCTTCCGGGCCGCTCTCATCGCCTGGTGCGCGGGAATCCCCGAGCGGTGGGGATATACAGGGCAGATGAGGGGTTGGCTGCTCAGCCGGGCTGTGCCGGGCTCGCAACGTCCTCGGGGTGTCCATCAAACCCACCACTATCTGGCACTGATTCGACGAATGGGTTGGAAAGGCCATGACCCGCCTCGCCTCGTCCTTCGGGTCCCAGAGGATGCTCGAAACTGGGCCAGGCAGAGGGCCTTAGCGGTGGGGGACCGTCCCATTGTGGGGATCTGCCCCGGAGCCACCTTTGGAGTGGCCAAGCGGTGGCCTCCGGAGCGGTTCGCCGAAGCGGCCAGGAACCTCCGAAAGCGATGGGGGGCGGCTGTCTTTCTGATGGGTAGTCGAGAGGAACGAAGGATCTCGAAAGATCTGTCCGGGATGATCGGTGAAGGCGTCCTGGATTTCACAGGGAAGACCGATATAGAGCGGCTGGCTGCTCTCCTTCAGATATGTACGGTGGTCCTCGCCAATGATTCCGGACCCATGCACTTGGCTTCGGTCTTGGGGACTCCGGTAGTGGCGCTGTTTGCCTCCACGGATCCCACGGCGACCGCCCCCCTGGGGCCACATCGGATTGTTCGATCCCGGGTGGAGTGCGCCCCCTGTCTAAAACGCCGGTGTCCCGAGGGGACCTACAGATGCCAGGAGGCCATCCGGGTGGAGGAGGTCCTGAGCGCGGCCGAGGCCCTCCTGCAGGGGGGATCCAGATACCGGAGAGAACCATGAGCCGTCCGTCCGTCTCCGCAACGGTCTTGACCTTAAACAACGAGCGGACCCTGGAGGAGTGCCTGCGGAGTCTTCAATGGGTGGATCAGATCGTGGTGGTCGACGCCATGAGTTCGGACCACTCCGTGGAGATCGCCCAACGCTACACCAAACATATCTATCGAAGACCTTGGCCGGGTTTTGTGGCGCAAAGGAATTTTTCCAAGGAGAAAGCCACCGGGGAATGGATCCTGTGGGTGGATGCCGACGAGGTGGTCTCGGACGCCCTGCGCATGGAGATGGAAGAGGCTCTCTGCTCCCGTGGGGATTCTGTGGAGGGTTTCCTGGTTCCGCGTTGTACGTATTACCTGGGTCGATGGATACGCCACGGAGCCTGGTATCCCGATCTGTCCGTGCGCTTGTTCCGGAGCCAGGGAAATTGGTGGGGAGGGGAGGAACCTCATGCCGCGGTTCAGATCCGGGGGCCTGTGGAGCGCTTGAGGAACGATCTCTGGCACTTCAACTACACCTCCTTTGGAGATCAGATACGCACCATCGACCGGTATGCGGAGATGTCCGCCCGTGAGCTCTTGCGCAAAGGGGAACGGTTTCGTCTCCGTAAGATGCTCCTGCATCCCCTTGGGAGGTTTCTCAAGGAGTATCTCTGGCTTCAAGGGTTCCGGGACGGAATGCCGGGTCTCATCATCGTGGTGGCGACCATGTTCTATGTATTCGCCAAGTACGCCAAATTGTGGGAACTGGAGCGCCTGGGGTCGGAGGAGGGCAAGTGAGGGTCGCCCTGGTGATCGATCGCTTGGACCCCGCCCGGGGAGGGGGCGAGGGATATGCGGTCTCCTTGGCTAAGGCCCTCTGCAAGAGAGGACATGATGTCCATGTCTACGCCCACACGAGCTCAGGTCCTTTGGAGGGGATCCACTTTCACGCTCTCCCCATGATGTCCTATCCCCGTTGGGCCAAAGTCCTGTCCATGGCCCTTTCCGCTCGCCAAGCGGTCAAAGGGGGATCTTTCGATGTAATCCAGGGCTTTGGTGGGACCCCTTGGGTTGACGTATATCGCCCCGGAGGAGGGCTCGAAATAGCATGGTTACGGCAAGATGTTTTGACCAAGGAGCGGCGGGTCAGCCGCTTATTTTATCTCCTGAAACAGACTTTAAGCTTAAAATTTATCATGAACATCGCCATAGAGAAGGCCATTTACAAAAATCCAAAAGGACCAATAATAATTGCCAATTCCAATATGGTGAAAGAGCATATCTTGGACGTGCACAACAAAATGAATCCAGATCGCATTGAAGTCATCTATAATGGTGTAGATTTGAGAAGATTTCATCCACAGAACCGGGAGACATTGGGACGTGACGCAAGACAAAGGTGGGGCCTCGGAGATTCAGATATGGTGATATTATTTATGGCTCACAATTTCAGACTAAAGGGTCTTCTGCCTTTAATCAGGGCACTGTCTAGGCTCAGAGGACATTCGACTAGGTGGATTTTACTGGTTGCAGGCAGAGGAAATCCGAAAATTTATCAAAGGGAGGCAGATCGGTTGGGTATTTACGATCGAGTTAAATTTGTTAATCAGGTTCAAAGACCGGAAACAGCACTAGCATCTTGTGATTTGTTGGTTCATCCGACATTTTACGATCCCTTTTCAAATGTATGTCTCGAGGCGATGGCTTCAGGCGTGCCAGTCATAACCTCGAGATACAACGGAGCCAGTGAGGTTCTTAGAGAAGGGGTATCGGGTTATTTGGTTTCAGATCCTAGGGAAGAAGGAGAGCTCTCGATTAAGATAGAGGCGTTAATGGATCCAAGGAAGAGGAAGCAGATGGGAATAGAGGCAAGGAAAGACGCGGAGAAATATTCCCTAAAATTCCATGTTGCCAAAGTTGAAGATGTGTATGAAAAGGTAATCAAAGGGAAGAAAGCGATGTGACGACATCAATTGCGTAGAAAATAGTCTTTCGTCTGTTTCGTCTATCTCGTCCATTTGGTCTTGGTTGGGTGGGGGAGGCTATTTCGTCTATCTCGTTGATTTGGTCTATTTGGAAGGGGGGCGGTGAAGTTGCCCCTCTCCGATAGAGGCAGAGATCCTCGCATCTGGGCAGGCATTTTCATCCATCGAGGGTGTCACGCCCAGGCGTGACATGGGAAGTTAGTTTCGGGTTCTTGGTTCAGACGAAATAGACGAGATCAACGAGATAGACGAGATAGACCAAACGGACGAAATAGCAGTCGTTTTTATAACTCTAGGGTGTCACGCTGTCAGCAGGATGTGGCAGTTAATTTTAATATGGATGGTAAAACAATAAAATATTTACTTATCACAATAGGAGAGCCGGATGCTCCCAGTTCTTATTACAGGATATTTCAATATCTTCCTGTGTTAAAAAAGCAGGGAATGGAATTTTATTGGATAAAGAAAGGTGAGGTCGACAGATCTACAATTAAATTGGCATCAAAGGTCGACGGTATTTTCAACCAAAAATCGCTATTATCCCTTTCTAAATCACAACAATTGCTGAAGCGGGGGAAGCATTTAATATTCGATTTTGACGATGCCATATTCACCCGACCTGGCAAGCCTCATTCATTTTTTACCCGTTGTCGAACATTTCTGAGGTTCTATGTTTGGCTGAAAAAAACTGATGAAGTGATAACCGCCAATCAATATTTGGCAAAATATGCAAATAGATTCAGATCCAAGGTTCAGATATTACCGATGTCTTTAGATTTGGAGAAATGGAAGCCGATCAACAAGCCGCCTTCCAATCAAATTTCCATCGGTTGGGCTGGTTCTCCAGGAAATTTGCCAAACATCGAAAGAATTGCCCATGTTTTGGGAGCGATTCTCAAAAAGAGGTCAGATGTAAGACTCTGCATTTTCTCCGGAAAGAAACCAAATCTCAAAATACCATTTGAGTATTATCCATACCATAAAGAACGCCAAGTACAATTCTGTCAGAGCTTGGATATAGGATTGTTGCCGCTTAAAGACGATGAATATTCAAAAGGAAAGTCTCCTATTAAAGCAATACAATATTTGGCTTGCGGGATCCCTGTGGTCGGAAATGTAATAGGGGCTACTGGAGAAATCCTACAACCGGATAATAGTATAGCGGTCCGTACCGAACAAGAATGGTTCGATGCCCTCATGTTGTTAATTGACAATAGGGAAATTGCGAAAAAATTAGGAACAAATGGAAGAAGATTCGTGGAAAGGAGACATGACTTAAAGAAAAATTCGGAAATATTATGGAATATATTAATAAAATGCCGTATAGGATCTAATAATGGGGAACCTAATTAACGATATCTTAGCAAAACGACACCTTAAGGATGCAACGAAAAAGTTGAGACGACTTGAGAGAGATTTCCCTTATCAAGGCCATAGATTTATCATCCCTTTTGTCTTTCGAGGGAAAGGACATTTTAAGAGCATATATCCGAAACAGAATCTTTATGAAATCGAAAGATTATATCAGCTGGTATGTTCGCTTAAAGCTAAAAACATCCTTGAGATAGGAACCGGAAGAGGAGGGACGTTGTATTTATGGATACAGGCCGCCGACGAAAAAGCGAAAATAATGAGTATAGATTTGCCTGGTGGGGATTTTGGAGGGGGATATCCAAGATGCCGTATCCCATTTTATCAATCCTTTGGCAGAGCCGAGCAAAGGATCTACTTGTTACTTGGAGATTCCCATTCCTCCCAGGCTAAAGACAGGGTCTTGCAATTCTTTGGAAAGCAGCAAATTGATTTTTTGTTTATCGATGGTGATCATACATATCAAGGAGTTAGGAACGATTATGAATTATACGGATCTCTGGTAAGGTCAGGAGGAATAATTGCTCTTCATGACATCCTGCCAAGACAGGATGATCCAAAGAACGAAGTTTTCCGATTATGGAATTTGTTGAAGAGGAGGTTCGAAACAATAGAATTTTTGGCTCCTGAAGGCGCGGGTAGGCGAATCGGGATAGGATGTATATGCGTCCCTTAGGGAACAGAGATTTTCTCGACAATTCTCCAAGGGACATACCGAAATTCGAGTTTTCAGCCAAAGACGGAGGCTGCCCCTGTGCGGGATTATGAGGAAGTGGCGAGGCTGCTGTGATTGATACATCGCCCGGAACAGGATGTGAAAATGAGGCCGTGCGTGGTCCTGAGGTGGCCGATGTTCAGGTCAAAGGGTTGGGGCAGGGGGCGGGGGGATATGTCTCCCTCGGGTGGTCCAAAGGATGGCGGTGGATCTGCCATGAAACCCATGTGAAATCTCTGAGAGATCTCCTCTCCGGGATCGAGGACCTGAGCTCGCGCGAGGGTTTCGTCCCCATCGGATCATCGCGGGTGAGGACTGTGGGCCTCTTTTCGTTGCCCTATGGCCAAAAAGTGGTGGTCAAGAGGTACCATCCTCGAGGTCTGATCAGGGTCCTTCTTATGAACCTGCGCGGGACCCAATGGGAGGCGGAGTGGAAAGGGGCCCACATCCTGCGGGATCTGGGGATTCTCACTCCTTTTCCTTTGGCCTTGGGAGAGAGGAGATCCTTGGGTCTGAGCTGGGAGGGAGCCGTGGTGATGGAGGCGATATCCAATGCGGACACGCTGGTGGAACGGCTCGTTTCCCTCCCATCCGGCCCCCAGAGGCTGAAGTTGCTCGAAACTGTGGGAGGATTTGTGGCCAAGCTCCATGAGTCCGGTGTCCTCCACAAAGACCTCCACGCGGACAACATACTGGTGGGGGGGGAGAATCTCTACCTCGTGGATCTCCATCGTCTTCGTGCGGGGAGAAAAAGGCCCTCTTTCCCAGAGCGCATGAGAAATTTGGCACAGCTTCTGGTTTCCCTTCGGGGGCGATTGTCCCTGGAGGAAGAGGGAAGTGTTGTTCGAGGGTATCTGGAGTCCAGAGGGGAAGCGGATCGGCTTCCGGAGATAGGGCCATGTCTGGACAGGATCAAGGAGGCCATGATTCGGGCCTACGAGATCCGCCGCACCAGACGTTGCCTTCAGGAGGGGACCCGCTTTGCGCGGAGACGATGGGAAGGGCTTCGACTGAGGATGAGGCGGGAAGCTCCCCTGGAGGTCCTCCTTCCGCTGCTTGAAGAGAGTCGCTCTGTCAGAGATGGGGACGACCCAAGGGCACTCAAACTCTCGGAGCAGACCAAGGTTACGGTCCACTCGTGTCCTTGGAAACCACCACCCCATTTTGTCTGTATCAAGGGCTTCTCCCTCCGGGGGTTATGGCGGATCCTGCGCAGCAGCCTGCGCCCTTCCCGGGCGGTCCGATTCTGGGTGGGAGCCTGGGGACTGACCGTTCGAGGATTCCGTGCCCCTAAGGTCTACTTCCTCTGGGAACGGCGCCGTTGGGGCCTCCTTCGGGAGAGCGGTGTGGTGATGGAGAAGGTCGAAGGGGCCGAAGGGATCGACCGCTATGTGGTGAACCGATTCGGATCGCGAGCGGATCCCGAGGCCCAAAGGAGAAAAAGAAGGCTCATTCGTCAGATGGCATTCACCTTGGCAGCCTTTCACGGAAAAGGGGTGGTCCATCGAGACCTTAAGGCGGGTAACCTCCTGGTCAAGGAAAAAGGGAAAAGGGTGGATCTGGTCTTCCTGGATCTGGAGGATGTTCGCTTCCATCGCCGGGTGAGGGATCGGTGGGTGGTTCGGAATCTGGCTCAGCTGGACGCCTCCATGCCCGCCTGTGTGAGCTCTTGGGATCGGGGGCGTTTTCTCCTCCTGTATGGAGCGGCCTCGGGGAGGGATCGAGAGGAACTGAAGCGTCTGGCTGCGGAGGCCAAGATCTTGAGTCGGATGCGCCGGGGAAGAGGCTCATGAAGGTGCTGCATCTCTACAGCGACTGGCGCTGGACCGGGCCTGCGGAGCCCACTGTTAACCTCTGCCGAGCCTTGAAAGAGGAAGGGGTGGAAATCCTGTTTGCGTGCAGGCGCCCTGTGGAAGGACATCCCCAGTCGATCTTGAGGAGGGCCCTCGACAGGGGGATGGAGGCGTGCACAGCGTTTCATCTCAACCGTTACCTTCATTTGGGGGAGACCTTGAGGGATCTGCGATCCCTGCCGAGATTTGTGGATTCGGAGGGGATCGATCTGATTCACTGTCATCTGACCCATGACCACTTCCTGGGCGGGTGGGCTTCCAGGCGCTCCAGGCGCAAACCTCCCGTGATTAGGACCAACCACAAGGCGCGCCCGCTGGCCCGAAACCTGGGGAACCGATGGCTACTGCGCCGATGGACGGACGGGTTGGTGGAATTTTCCAGACTGGCCGAAACAGAAGACCGCAAGGTATTCTCCTTGGACTCCCACCGAGTCCTGAGGGTGAACCCAGCCCTTGATCTGGAGCGATTTGACCCTGGAAGGGTCGAGAGGGATGTTCGTGGGGAGTTGGGCCTCGAGGAAGGGGACTTTCTTGTGGGCATCGTCGCCCGCATGCAGAGGCACCGACGGTTCGATTTACTTCTGGAAGCCATGGTCCGTCTGAAGGCCAGATCGGATCTCCCCACGGTCAAACTGATGGTCTTGGGAAAGGGGACCCATCGGATGGAGGTGGCAGTGGCCCCCGCCCATCGGATGGGGCTGGGGGACCGGGTCCTGTTTCCTGGTTACCGGAGCGAAGATTACGTGGATTACCTGGCGGCCATGGACGTGAAGGTCTTCCTCGTCCCTGGGTCCGACGGGACCTGTAGGGCGGTCCGCGAGGCCATGGCCATGGGGAAACCCGTGGTAGCCACCCGCAGGGGAATGCTGCCGGAGCTGGTGCGGGAAGGGGAAACGGGCTTTCTTGTGGAGGAATCTCCCGAGGCATTGGAGGAGGCCATAGCCAGACTGGCAAAAGACTCGAAACGCAGATCCACCATGGGACGCAACGCCCGACGATGGGCACTTGAGGCCTTCTCGCAGAAAGAGCAAGCCAGAAAGATGGCTTCCTTTTACGAGAGAGTTCTGGAGGAAATATGAAAATAAGGGCCCCGACACGCCCGTAGGCGTCGGGGCTTCGTGTGCTAGTCCCATCTGCTATGGTAAGGAGATCTTGAGGTGGAGGTCGTTGATACCACCCAGCAGTTGCCTTATAGTAGAGGGAATCGGGAGCCTTATTGCCAGGACGGGCACGAAGCTGATAACACCCCTCTGCGGTGCCCCCGATGCTCTCAGGCCTTTCTCCCTTTCCCTTGGGGTCCATTTAGGTGGGTCTTTCCATGTCTCTCCATGAGTTTGCCTCCTCCCTAATGGGCGGCAGGCGGGCTTTGAGGTTCTTCCATGTCGTACGATGACTTCATCGTCTTCGGTGCCCCGGCCATCGGAGAGGAAGAGATCCAAGAGGTCGTGGACTGTCTCCGATCCGGATGGCTCTCCACCGGCCCAAGGGTGGCTCTGTTCGAGGAGCTCTTTCGGGCCTATGTGGGCTCCTCCCATGCCATAGCCTTGAACTCCTGCACGGCGGGGCTGCACCTTCTGCTCCTGGCGGCTGGCGTAGGGCCTGGCGACGAAGTGATCACCACCCCTTTGACCTTTGCGTCCACGGCCAATGTGATCCTTCACGTGGGAGCGCGGCCCGTCTTTGCAGATGTGGACCCCCGCACCCAGAATCTGGATCCCGAAGCAGTGCGGGAGACCCTCTTGAAGCGGAGGGGGAGGGTGAAGGCCGTCATCTTAGTGCATCTGGCCGGAAGACCCTGTCTCATGGATCCCTTCTGGGAACTGGCCCGGCAGCATGATCTTATTCTCCTGGAGGATGCAGCTCATGCTGTGGAGGGACAGTACAGGGGACGTCACGTGGGGACCCTGGGAGACGGCGCCTCGTTCAGTTTCTACGTGACCAAGAATTTGGTCACGGGCGAGGGAGGAATGGTCACCACCCATAGGGCCGATTGGGCCGAGCGCATCCGACTGCTGCGTCTCCACGGGATGAGCAAAGGGGCTTGGAAGAGGTACTCCGAGAAAGGCTATGCCCATTATCAGATTCTGGCTCCTGGATACAAATACAACATGATGGATATCCAGGCCGCTTTGGGGATCCATCAACTTCGCCGCCTTGAGGAGTACCACCAACGGAGGGAGAGCATCTGGAGGGCCTACGATGAGGCATTCCGCGACTTGCCCGTTCGACTTCCCGAGCCTCCGGATCCGGACACACGGCATGCCCGTCACCTCTACACCCCTCTGCTTGAGCTGGAGTCCCTGACCGTGGATCGGGACGCGGTATTGCAGGCCCTTCATCAGGAGGGGATCGGCACAGGGGTCCACTTCATCGCGCTTCATCTGCAGCCCTTTTATCAGGAGGCGTTGGGTTATAAGGAGGGAGACTTTCCACACGCCGAGGAGATCTCACGGAGGACCCTCTCTCTTCCTCTGTCCGCTCGACTGACGGATCAAGAGGTAGAGCGGATAATCCGTTCCTTTCGGCATGTGATCCTAAGATATTCCAAGGGGTGACTTCTCTCCATGGGGAGTTGGAGCTGGTTCCCCGGCTCGAGAGGATGAGGTGGAAGGTTTGGTGCCTCGGCTTGAAAGGGGTATCTGCTCTCCAGAAGGTGGTGGATGAATCCCGGGGAGACGCTCTCGATCATCTTGATTAACTGGAACACCAGGGACCTGCTCTTGAAGTGTGTGAGGGGGCTGTTGGAGGATCCGTTCACATGCAAGGCCGAGGTCTGGGTTGTGGACAACGGCTCCTCGGACGGAAGCACCGAGGCCCTCGAAGGGGCCTACCCTGGTGTGAGACTCCTGAGGAATCCTTCAAACCGGGGGTTTGCCGCTGCCGTCAACCAAGCCCTGACACGATGCCGGGGGGAATACGCCCTTTTGTTGAACCCTGATTGCTTTCCCGAGCCAGGCTCAGTGGAGCTTCTCTGGCGCACGTTGAGCCGATGGCCGCATGCCGCCATGGCGGGGGGGGCTCTCACACACCCGGATGGGCGTCCTCAGAATTCCTTTGGAGCTGCGCCCACATTGGCCACTGAGCTCCTCCCCAAAGGTCTCTTGCAGGCCCTCTTCCCCAGGAGATTCCCGAGCAAGCGGCATCCCCCTTCGAACGTCATTGAGGTAGAGGCGGTGGTCGGGGCCTTCGTCCTGGTCCGCCGACAGGCCTGGGAAGACGTGGGGGGAATGGACGAGGGATATTTCTTCTTTCTCGAAGAGACCGATTGGTGCCTGCGCATGGCGAGGCGAGGCTGGAGGATCCTTCACGTACCCCAGGCCCGTGCCGTTCATCTGCAGGGGCAAAGCGCCAAAAGGGCCCTCGCCGCGGCGCGGGTGGAATTCTATCGATCGCGCTACCGGTTCTTTCGGGTCCATCGGGGGAGCTGGTCGGAACGGATCCTGAAGGCTGGATTGGTCCTTCGTTGCGTGGCCAATTGGGCCTTCTCGGGAGTGGCCATGCGTCTGTCCAAGTCGTCTGGGGCGAGGTGGGGGCTTCGCCACGAGGTGGACAAGACCCTGTTGATGTGGCATCTTCGAGGGCGTCCGGAGGGCTGGGGCCTGGCCGGGAGAGTCCATCAGATCCAAGGCGGAACGAGCGGAGATCTCCCCGGTCTTTAATGACTCTATGGAGAGATAAGGAATGAAGGACGGGAAGATCCGGGTAAGTCAGGCCGCGCGGGAATTTGTAAAAGGCCTGATCCAATGGGTGGAGCGCTTTCCTCAGATTCGGATCCTCGTAATAGGCGATCTCATCGTGGACGAATATATCTGGGGCAAAGTGGAGCGCATCTCCCCTGAGGCCCCGGTTCCCGTGGTTCAAGTTACGGACCGCAGCATGAGGCTCGGGGGCGGGGCCAACGTGGCTCACAACCTGCGGTCCTTGGGCGCTGAAGTCTTGGTGGGGGGGGTGTTGGGGGATGATCTGCACGGCCGTTGGATGATGCAGGAGTTCCAACGCCTCGGGATCCCTACCGATGGAGTTTTCCTGGATTCAGACCGCCCCTCCACCTTGAAGACCCGGGTCATCGCCCATAGCCAGCAGGTAGTGCGCATCGATCATGAGGAGTCGGAGCCCTTGGAGGAGGGATTGATAGATCGCCTATGTGCTTTTTTGGATGCCCATGGGGACGAGGTGCAAGGGATCATCATCTCCGACTACGCCAAAGGGGTCGTCACACAGCGCCTCATGGAGGCGGTCCGGAGATGGTCGGACGACGGAGGGCGGATCGTAGCCGTAGATCCCAAGATCAACCGGTTCTCCCTGTATCGAGACGTCACGGTGGTGACGCCGAACCACAAGGAGGCTGCTCAAGGGGCCGGAATGGAGATCCGCTCTTCAGAGGATCTCCTGGAGGCCGGAGCGCGGCTCATCGAGCTTCTTCAATGCAAGATCCTGTTGGTCACTCGAGGCGAGGAGGGGATGACCCTCTTCGAGCGAGGAGGGGGGCACCTCCACATTCCCACCATTGCCAGGGAAGTCTACGATGTGACCGGAGCTGGCGATACGGTCATCAGTGCCTTTACGCTCGGTCTATGCGCTGGTGCTTCTCCACAAGAGGCGGCGCTTCTGGCCAATCTGGCCGCCGGTATAGTGGTGGGGGAAGTCGGCACCGCTACGGTCAGCCGCCAGCGTCTCCTGCGGATCCTGAGCGGAATCGATTGAGACATTTCCGAGTCCCAGTGGAATCAGGAGTCCGATGCACGTGGAACGGGCACGACTGGTGGTTAGCGCCCTATTGTCATCCGAGGCCCTGGAGTCATCCCTCCTGGAGTCTCTCAAGCAGACCTTCGGCAGGATCGATTTCCTCAGCGAACGCCTCCCATTCCATTACACGCGCTACTACGAGTCCGAGATGGGGCCGAGCCTGTATCGTCGCATGATCTCCTTCGCGGAGCTGGTCCCTCTCGACTCTCTCATCCAGATCAAGCTGGAGACCCAGAGACTGGAAGACCGATACCGAGACGACCGGGGAAATAGAAGAGTCAACCTGGATCCGGGCCTCTTGAGCCTTCACAACTTCGTGTTGGCGACCCATAAGAACTATGCGCATCGTATCTATCTCGGAGACGGGGTCTTTGCGGACCTCACGCTCCTGTTCAGGGGAGGGAGTTTCCAGGCGCTGCAATGGACCTATCCGGACTATGCCTCCTCGGAGATGATCCATCTGCTCAACCTGCTCAGACGGGTCTACCTCTGGCAGCGGCGAAGGGAAGGTGGAGGGAGTTCATGATTTTCAGCATGACGGGCTATGGAAGGGCGGAGGTCCTGGGCAGAGGCCATCTCATTGTGGTAGAGGTGCGTTCCTTAAACGGACGATTTCTGGACGTGCATTTAAGGTTGCCTCAAGGATCTTGGTCCATGGAGCCCGCCTTGAGACGAAAGATCCAGGGCCGTTTCCGAAGAGGTAGGATCGAGGTGTCGATCCGGGTAGAACCCCTGACGCCGGAGGCAGAACCCCAGGTGCAGGTCCATTTGGGCAGAGCTAGGGCATATCTTAGGGCCTTGGAGAAGTTGAAGACATGGTTGGGCCTAGAAGGCCGGGTGGATCTGAACATGATGATGGTCTTTCGGGACCTCCTGACGGTGGAGGAGCCGGGCTTGGAGGACGAGGAGGAGGCCGTCTTGGAGGCCCTGGAGAAGGCCCTGGAGACCCTTCAGGAGATGCGGCGGGTGGAGGGAGAGGCGCTTCTCCGGGAGCTGTGGGAGCGCCTTCGCTGGATGAAGGCCGAGCAACAACGCCTCCTGAGGGAGGCACCTGGGTGGATGGAGGAGCATCTTGCCCGATGGAGGCAGCGGCTGTCCAGGATGATCACCGCCGAGGGGATGCTGGATCCGGGGAGATTGGAACAGGAGGCGGCCCTCTGGATGGATCGGCTGGATGTGAATGAAGAATTGGTCCGGCTCGGGAGCCATTTGAGCCAGTTCGAGGCCCAGTTGGAACTTGATCCCGGCAGCGGAAAGAAACTTGAGTTCCTCCTTCAGGAGATGCATCGTGAGGTCAACACCTTCAGCTCCAAGGTGATGAACGCCCGAGCCTCCCACGCGGCGGTGGAGTTGAAGGCCCAGATTGAACGGATGCGCGAGTTGGTGCAGAATGTGGAGTAACCCTCCCAGAGAAGGCACGGTCAAGAAGCAAGGGGGAGAAGGAAGCCAGTGCCCTTTCCCGTAGTGGCGGGATGCGGTTCGCAACGGCGAAGGCCGTCTCAGGGGCGCATGGGCAGGAAAGATCCCCACAGGAGACGGGGACGGTCGCCGAGGACCCGGAGGAAAGGGTGTGCCCCCCTGGGATCTTCGGGACTTCATAATGAGCAAAGGAGGAGAGGTTGGAGCCGCGATTGTTGAACATCGGATACGGGCATGTGGTGGTGGCCTCTCGGGTGGTGGCCATCCTGACGCCGGGCTCTGCGCCATTGAAGCGGCTGCGGGACGAAGCCAAGAAGTCCTCCCGGCTCATCGATGCCACCCAGGGAAAGAAGACCCGATCCATCATCATCACGGACAGCAACCATGTGATCCTTTCGGCCTTTTTGGCCGAGACCATCGCCCATCGTTATCTCGCCGGAGAGGACCATCGTGGCCGCGGGAAACACGAAAACCGATGAGACGGTCCTCTCCGAGCCTTCCGGAGAGGTCTTTGTGGTGTCGGCCCCTTCGGGAGTGGGAAAGACAACCCTGTGCAGGAAGGTGTGTGAAAGGCTCGAGGGGCTTGTTTACTCTGTCTCTTATACCACCCGTCCTCCCCGAAGGGGGGAGGTCCACGGGAGGGATTACTTTTTCGTGGACGAGATGACCTTCGATGAGATGGTCAGGAAGGGGTGCTTCGTTGAATGGGCGCGGGTCTACGAGTACTGTTACGGCACATCCAGGCAATGGGTAATGGATCAGATCCATCGGGGGCTGGATGTCATCCTGGACGTGGACGTGCAGGGGGCCCATCAGATACGCCGTGCAGAGCTGCCAGCACACCACATCTTCCTCCTTCCTCCTTCTTGGGAGGTCTTGGAAGAGCGTTTGACGAAGAGGGGGACTGAAGACCCAGAGGAGATTCGCACCCGGCTTGGTTGGGCGCGAAAGGAGCTGGAGTCGTGGGAGGCCTATGACTTCCTGATCGTCAACGACGAGTTGGAGGAGGCCGTCCGGGACCTGGAGGCGGTAATACGAGCCCAGAGATGCCGCCTGCAAAGGAGGAGACCGTGGGTCCGAAGGAAGATGGTGGAGGAATTTCGGCGAGGGTGATCTTGGCGTTGGACACGGACTCCCTTTCTCAGACACGCCGATGGGTGAAGGACTTCCTGGGCCGAATCCGCATCTTTAAGGTGGGCGGTCAGCTCTTCACCTCCCAAGGGAGAAGGGCAGTGGAGGAGATTAAGGCCTTGGGAGGGGAGGTCTTTCTCGATCTGAAATTCCACGACATCCCGAACACAGTGGGGCGGGCCGCGGCCGCCGCAGCGGCGCTGGGCGTTCGTTTCTTCGATGTCCACGCCCTAGGGGGTGAGGAGATGATCGCGAGGGCAGTGGATGTCTCCCGGGAGGAAGCGGAGCGGCTCGGCCTCAGGGCCCCGGCGGTCCTTGTGGTCACCCTCTTGACCAGCTTGGATGAGAGAGACCTTCGGAGCCTGGGGATTCGAGGGCCCATTTCGGACCGTGTCCTTCGGTTGTCGGAGTTGGCCCTTCGTGCCGGAGCTCAAGGTGTTGTAGCCTCGCCACACGAAGTGGCCGCTCTGAGGAAGGCGTTGGGAGCAGAGTTTCTCATCGTGACACCGGGAATCCGACTTTCGTCCCAGTCGAGGGACGATCAGAAGCGTTCCATGACTCCCCAAGAAGCCCTCAGGGCAGGTGCGGATTATCTCGTAATGGGAAGGAGCCTCCTTCGGGCCGAAGCCCCTGAGAGGATCTTGGATAGCCTTGCGGAGTCGATGGCCCAAGACGTCTTCGAGACTGGGTCGGCAGTCGGGTCTAAGGACGAACGAGCCTGAGAAGACGAACAGTGCGGAGGAAGCTTAGAGATTCAAGGCCCAGGGGAGATCCGGGAGAGTGGGTCTGTGGGGTCCATGCGGTCTGGGAGGTTCTGGCTGCGGGTCGAAGAGGACTCCGGGAGCTCTGGGTGGCCGAGGGAGTTCGAAGCCCCTCAGTCCTTCGCATCGAAAAGCATGCCTCTGGGGTGCCCCTTCATCGGGTCCCTCGAGCGGTCCTGGACGAAAAAGTCCCCGGGGGGGGCCATCAAGGAGTGGTCGCAAGAGTGGACCCCTTTCCTTGGAGTCCCCTTGAGGATATCCTTAGGGGAAAGGGAACGGTCTTGGCCTTGGAGGGCATCCAGGATCCCCATAATCTCGGAGCGATCCTTCGTTCTGCCGCGGCCTTTGCCGTGGAAGGCGTCCTTGTGGAGAAGGCCAGGAGTGTCCGTCTGACGCCGATAGTGGCCAAGGCCTCCTGCGGTGCCTTGGAGCATGTTCGGCTCTGTCGAGTCCCTAACCTTCCGCGGGCCCTGCGTCTGGCCCAGGAGCGGGGGTATTGGACCATCGGCACCGATGTGGCCCGGGGAAGGCCGGTATGGGAGGAGGATCTGGACGGCCCGGTGGTGATCGTGGTGGGAGGGGAGGGAGGCGGAATCCGGCCCGTCTTGGCCAAGAGATGCGATCGGTGGATTTCCATCCCCTGTGGAGGGGCCTTGAAGATCCTCAACGCCTCTGTGGCGGTGGGGGTGGTCCTCTATGAAGCGGCCCGGCAGAAGAAAAAAGAGTTGACAACGGAGTAAAAGCCTTATAGAATTTCTTATTCTGAATCCTCCTGAATAAGGGGTGCAAGAGGGGCGTCCCCTTGGGCTGGCGTAGCTCAACGGTAGAGCAGCTGATTTGTAATCAGCAGGTTGCGGGTTCGAATCCCATCGCCAGCTCCACAGATGGCCCCTGCAGAAAAAGGGGTTTTTCGAGGGGGAGAGGTTCCCGAGCGGCCAAAGGGGGCAGACTGTAAATCTGCTGGCTCAGCCTTCGGAGGTTCGAATCCTCCCCTCTCCACCATTCAATCGCGAAACTCTCGTCGGCTTGTCCTTAGGTTGTATAATAGGGTGTGTCGGCGGGTGGGGGATGAGGGATCCGTTTTGTGTGCGGGAATAGCTCAAATGGCTAGAGCATCAGCCTTCCAAGCTGAGGGTTGCGGGTTCGAGTCCCGTTTCCCGCTCCAACTCCTCACATATAACCATGGATCCCTCCCCGGCCGGTTTTGATTACATTGGGTTCAAGGTTGGCCCACGTAGCTCAGGGGTAGAGCACTTCCTTGGTAAGGAAGTGGTCACCGGTTCAATCCCGGTCGTGGGCTCCATTTTTACCGAACCGAGGATTCCGATCCGAGAGACGACGGCGACCTTACAGTGCCAAGGAGGGTGACCGATGTCGAAGAAGAAGTTTGAGAGGAAGAAGCCGCATGTGAATGTAGGTACGATTGGTCATGTGGATCATGGTAAGACGACGTTGACGGCGGCGATCACGAAGGTATTGGGTTTGAAGGGTTTAGCGGAGTATACGGCGTATGATCAGATTGACAAGGCTCCTGAGGAGAAGGAGCGTGGTTTAACGATAGCGATAGCGCACATTGAGTATGAGACTGACAGGCGTCATTATGCGCACATTGATTGTCCTGGTCATGCGGACTACATCAAGAACATGATTACTGGTGCTGCGCAGATGGACGGGGCTATTTTAGTGGTATCTGCGGCTGATGGTCCGATGCCGCAGACGCGGGAGCACATTTTATTAGCGAAGCAGGTTCGTGTGCCTTCGATGGTGGTATTTTTGAACAAGGCGGACATGGTGGATGATCCTGAGTTATTGGAGTTAGTGGAGTTAGAGATTCGGGAGTTATTGAGTGAGTATGATTTTCCTGGTGATGATATACCGATTATTGTGGGCAGTGCGTTGAAGGCGTTGGAGAGTGATTCTCGGGATCCGTCGGCGCCGGAGTATGAGTGCATATGGAAGTTATTGGAGGCGGTGGACGAGTATATACCTGAGCCGGTTCGGGACATTGACAAGCCGTTTTTGATGCCGATAGAGGATGTATTTTCGATATCTGGTCGTGGGACGGTTGTGACGGGTCGTGTGGAGCGTGGTGTGATCAAGGTAGGTGATGAGGTGGAGATTGTGGGGATTCGTCCGACGTTTAAGACGGTGTGTACTGGGGTGGAGATGTTTCGGAAGGTATTGGATCAGGGTCAGGCGGGTGACAACATAGGGATTTTATTGAGGGGGACGAAGCGGGACGAGGTGGAGCGTGGTCAGGTGGTAGCGAAGCCTGGTTCTATTACTCCGCATCGGAGGTTTCGTGCTGAGACGTATATATTGACGAAGGAGGAGGGTGGTCGTCACACGCCGTTTTTCAATGGTTATCGGCCGCAGTTTTATTTTCGGACGACGGATGTGACAGGGGTAGTGACGTTGCCTGAGGGTGTGGAGATGGTGATGCCTGGGGACAATGTATCGATGGAGGTGGAGTTGATCACGCCCATTGCGATGGAGAAGGAGTTGAGGTTTGCGATTCGGGAGGGGGGCAAGACGGTCGGTGCAGGCGTCATCAGCGAAATCCTGGAGTAGGGATAAAAGCCGACGGATTGAGAGCATAGGCCATGCGAGAGATTGTCACCCTGGCATGCACCGAGTGCAAGCGCAGGAACTATACGACTACGAAGAACAAGCGGACGACGCCCGACCGGCTGGAGTTCAAGAAATACTGTCGCTTCTGTCAACGACATACACCGCATCGGGAGATTAAATAGCCGGTTTCAGCGAAGAAGGGACGTCTACGCCCACGCTTGAACTGTGTAGGCCAGTAGCTCTAACGGCTAGAGCACCGGACTCCAAATCCGGGGGTTGGGGGTTCGAATCCCTCCTGGCCTGCCATGTTTTTTCTTGGATGATCTGGAGGTCCTCTTAACGGAGGGGCCCGATCACTTGTGGAAGCCCGATGGGGAAGGCGCTGGAAAAAGCGAGACAGTTCCTGAGGGAAGTGCGAGCCGAACTGAAGCGTGTCACCTGGCCCTCCCGGAAGGAGACTCTGGGGTCCACTTCCGTCGTCATCATCCTGGTGATCATCGTGGCGGTTTTTCTCGGCCTCGTCGACCTAGGACTGCATGCCCTCATCCGTCAGATTTTGAGCTGATCCCCCGATGCGAAAGAAATGCTCGAGGGGACCCATGGATCCCTCAAGGCGGAGACACACGAACGCCGTGTGGTTCTGCTAAGCGACGGTCATGTGCGGGGAAGAGGGTCGGAAGTGGAGCATCGGGGGTGTGGCTCGAGGGAAAAATCCGCCGAAGGCCAAGGTCCTTTAGAAGGTGGCAGGGTTAGCCATGGCACATCAATGGTATGTGGTCCATACGTATTCGGGGTATGAAAACAAGGTCAAAGCGGCCTTGGAGGAACGGATCAAGTCTTTCGGGAAAGAGGAATACTTCTCCGAGATCTTGATCCCCTCCGAGAAAGTGGTGGAGATGGTCAAGGGAGAACGCAGGACCTCCTCTCGGAAGTTTTTTCCGGGATATATCTTCGTCAAGATGGAACTCAACGATGAGACCTGGCACATTGTCCGCAATACCCCGAAGGTGACCGGATTCATCGGAGGGCGTATGAAGCCCACCCCCATCTCCGAAGAGGAGGTCCAGGAGATCATTCAGCAGGTCAATGAAGGAGTCCTCAAGCCTAAGCCCAAGTTTGTCTTCGAGAAGGGCGACAGTGTTCGTGTGGTGGATGGGCCGTTTACCAACTTCCATGGGGTGGTGGATGAAGTCCGTCCCGAGAAGGGTAAACTCCGTGTCCTTGTGAGTATCTTCGGAAGGGCAACCCCGGTGGAGTTGGACTTCGTTCAGGTCGTCAAGAACTGAGAGGCGAATTAGAGGAGAATCATGGCCAAGAAAGTCATCGGGATGATCAAACTTCAGGTTCCGGCAGGACAGGCCACCCCTTCCCCTCCCGTGGGTCCTGCCCTCGGGCAGCACGGGGTCAACATCATGGAGTTCTGCAAGGCCTTTAACGCCAAGACCCAAGGACAGGAGGGGATGATCATACCGGTGGTCATCACCGTGTATGCGGACCGGTCCTTCTCCTTCATCACCAAGACCCCTCCCACCTCCATCCTTTTGAAAAAGGCCGCCCAGATCGCCAAGGGCTCGGGCGAGCCCAACCGGGAGAAGGTGGGAAAGGTCACCCGGTCCCAGGTTCGGGAGATCGCCCAGACGAAGTTGCCGGATCTCAATACGGACGATCTGGAGAAGGCCATACGGATCGTGGAGGGGACCGCCAAGAGCATGGGGATCGAGATCGTGGAGGATGCCTGAGCCCTCAACTCGGAGGTTGGAGAGAACAATGCCGAAGCGGGGTAAGAATTATCTGAAGGCCAAGGAGAAGATCGATCCGAGCCGTCGTTACACATTAGAGGAGGCCCTGGACCTGATCCTGGAGACCCACTACGCCAAATTCGATGAAAGCGTAGACATCGCCCTTCGTCTCGGCGTGGATCCTCGGCACGCAGATCAGATGGTCCGGGGCGCGGTGGTGCTTCCGCACGGGACGGGGAAAGACGTGCGGGTGCTGGTCTTCGCTAAGGGTGAAAAGGAGAAGGAGGCCCGCGAGGCGGGGGCCGATTACGTGGGCGGCGAGGAGATCGCAGAACGGATCCAGAAGGAGGGATGGCTCGACTTCGACAAGGCCATCGCCACACCGGATATGATGGCTGTGGTAGGCAAATTGGGCAGGATTCTGGGTCCACGAGGCCTCATGCCCAATCCCAAGGTAGGGACGGTGACGTTCGACGTGGCCAAGGCCGTCAAGGAACTCAAGGCCGGAAAGGTGGATTTCAAGGTGGACAAGGCCGGGGTTCTGCATGTCCCTGTGGGGCGGGTCTCGTTCGGAAAAGAAAAGCTGATGGAGAACATACGGGCCCTGTTGGAGACCGTCATTCGATTGAAGCCCCCTAGCAGCAAGGGTGTCTACATCCGAGGGGTGGCCCTCTCCAGCACTATGGGGCCTGGAGTAAAAGTGGACCCTGCATATGTCCGAAATATGATGCGGTAGTTTTCGGTGCCTTCCTAAGGACGCCTCAACGGGCCTGAACCCTTAACGAGAGGAAATTGGAGAGGGCGGCTGGGGCCTGTGGGAAAGGAGTGGTGGCGCGTGAAGAGAAGGGAGAAGGAACGGATCGTCGAGGAGTTGAAGGAGAAATTCGCCCGGAGCGATGTGGCGGTCCTAACCCGGTTCACAGGGTTGAAGGTCAGCGAGATCAACCAACTTCGCAATGACTTCAAGAAGATCTCCGTAGACTACCATGTGGTCAAGAACACCCTCGTTCGTCGAGCCATGGAAGGGACCGACATCGCCCTCCTTCGAGAGCACATTCAAGGCCCTCTGGCCATCGCCTTGGCCCAGCGAGACGTGGTCCCGGTGGCGAAGGTGCTCACCAGTTTCGCCAAGGAGCATCCTCAACTGAAGATCCACGTGGGGGTGGCCCAGGGCCGAGTCATGAAGGCCGAGGAGATCGAGCAGGCGGCCACCCTGCCGGGTCGAGACGAATTGGTGGCTAAGCTGTTGTTTCTACTCAACGCGCCGGTGGTTCAATTGATGAGCCTCCTGAGGGAGATCCCAGGAAAATTAGTGAGAACCCTGGCAGCGATTCAGCAACAAAAGGAAAAATCGGGTGAGGAGGATTGAGGCCATGGGACAGATCAGCAAAGAGGACTTCATCGAGTTCATCAAAAACGCCTCCGCCATGGAGCTGGCCGAGATCGTCAAAGAGCTTGAGGAGATCTTCGGTGTAAGCGCAGCAGCAGCCTCCGTGGCAGTAGCCGCTCCTGGGGCCGTCGCCGCAGCGGCGCCTGCGCCCGAGGAGGAGAAGACGGAATTCGACGTGATCCTCACAGGCTTCGGCGACAAGAAGATCCAGGTGATCAAGGTGGTGCGGGCCCTCACCGGCCTAGGGCTGAAGGAGGCCAAAGAGCTGGTGGAGGGGGTACCCAAGCCCGTCAAGGAAGGAGTCTCCAAGGAAGAGGCCGAGGAGGCCAAGAGCAAGCTTGAGGAAGCGGGTGCTACAGTGGAGATCAAGTAGTCCTCTAAAGGTCGGCCCTTTCGGAGGATGCGGAGAGGCTGCCCCCCGGAGGGGATTCCTCCGCCTCGCTTTTTGGAGATGTTGGTCCGTAGGGGCCTGCGTAGAACTCCACCCCCCCGATTGAGGGAGGGAACAGAAAAGGGGTGTGTGGTTCATGAGGCAACCAGAAGCCCAGCCCGGGAACTGGCGGAAGAGCTTTTCGAAGATCCAGAAGATCCTCGATCTTCCGAATCTCATCGACATTCAGAGGAAGTCCTACGAGCGCTTCCTCCAGAGCCGTGTACGGCCCGAGGCTCGGGAGGACGTAGGTCTTCAGGGGGTCTTCAAGAGCGTCTTTCCCATCCAGGACTTTAACGAGACGGCCTCCCTGGAGTTTGTCAGTTACTCCTTGGGGGAGCCCAAGTACGACGTGGAGGAGTGCCTTCAGCGGGGAATGACCTACTCGGTCCCGGTCAAGATCACCGTCCGGCTCATCGTCTGGGATGTGGACAAGGAGAAGAAGCGGCAGAGCATCCGTGATGTGAAGGAACAAGAGGTCTATTTCGGGGAGATCCCCTTGATGACCGAGAAGGGGACCTTCATAATCAACGGGACCGAGAGAGTGATCGTCAGTCAGCTTCATCGTTCCCCCGGCATCTTTTTCGAACACGACAAGGGGAGGACCCACTCCAGCGGCGTGTTACTCTACTCCGCGCGCATCATCCCCATGCGGGGATCATGGTTGGATTTGGAGTTCGACGCCAAGGACATCCTCTATGTGCGCATTGACAAACGCCGAAAGTTCCCCGTCTCCGTCCTGCTGAAAGCCTTGGGATATACCACGGAGGAGATCCTCAACACCTTCTACCCCACCGAGACGCTCATCTTCGAGGGGGAGAGGGTCTATCGAAGACTTCCCCTGGAACTTCTGCTGGGGACCAAGGCTTCGGAGGCCATCCCCGCCCCGGACTCGGAAGAACCACTCGTCAAGCGAGGCGGTCTCATCCGCAAGAAGCACATCAAGGCCTTGCAGCGACATCAAGTGGATCAGGTTCCCCTTCATCCGGACGACTTGGAGGGGAAGGTGGTGGCTCGGCCGGTTGTGGACCCCGAGACCGGGGAGGTCTTGGTGGAGTGCAACGAACCTCTGACTTCGGAGACACTCGCCCGCATCCGTCAACGGAGAGTGAAGGAGGTGGAGGTCCTTTTCATCGACGACCGGCGCTATCTGCGTGCCATGCACGATACCCTCCAGTTGGACCGGACCCAGAACCAACGGGACGCCATTCTGGAGATTTACAAGCGCCTTCGACCGGGTAACCCCCCCACTGAGGAGACGGCCAGGGAGTTCTTTCACAATCTCTTTTTTAACCCCCGATACTATGATCTGTCCCCGGTAGGGCGATGGAAGCTCAACCGCAAACTGGGGATCTCCATGGAAGAGGCCCCCTTGGATCAGACCGTGCTTCGGAGGGAGGACATCTTGGAGGCGGTCCGATACCTCCTGAAGTTGCGGGCTGGCGATGGGCAGATCGACGATATCGATCATTTGGGAAATCGGCGCGTGAAGGCCGTGGGAGAGCTCATCGAGAACCAATACAGGATTGGTTTGGTCCGCATGGAACGAGCCATCAAGGAGCGGATGAGCCTTCAGGAGATCGAGACCCTGATGCCTCACGATCTCATCAATGCCAAGCCCGTCTCCGCGGTGGTGAAGGAGTTCTTTGGCAGCAGCCAGCTGAGCCAATTTATGGACCAGACGAATCCATTGTCCGAGATCACCCACAAACGGAGGCTCAGCGCTCTGGGACCCGGTGGACTGACGCGGGAGAGGGCGGGGTTCGAGGTGCGCGACGTCCACCCTACCCACTACGGTCGGATCTGCCCCATTGAGACCCCGGAAGGACCCAACATCGGTCTCATTGTCTCTCTTAGTACCCATGCCAGGGTCAACGAGATGGGTTTCATCGAGACTCCCTACCGAAAGGTGGTGAATAAGAGGGCTACAAAAGAGGTGGAGTACCTGACCGCTCTGGACGAGGAGGACCATATCATTGCGCAGGCTAACGCCCCCCTGGATGAGAAGGGATGTTTCGTCAACGAGATGGTCTCGGTTCGACACCACGGAGGCGAATTCGCCCTGAAGCGGGCCGAAGAGGTGGACCTCATGGACGTCTCTCCCAACCAGTTGGTCAGCGTGGCCGCCTCTCTCATCCCATTTCTGGAGAACGACGACGCCAACAGGGCCCTTATGGGATCCAACATGCAGCGCCAGGCGGTCCCGCTACTGGTAACCGAGGCCCCCCTGGTGGGCACCGGGATGGAGCATATAGTGGCCCGCGACTCCGGTGTGACGGTGGTGGCCCGCAGGTCCGGGATAGTGGAGAGCGTGGACGCAATGCGGATCGTCATCCGAGCCGATGACGGGGGCGATGGAGGCAGTACCTCCATCGACATCTACAATCTGATCAAATATCAACGCTCCAACCAGAACACCAGCATCAACCAGAAGCCCATAGTCCGAAAAGGGCAACGCGTGGAGGCTGGTCAGATCATCGCCGACGGTCCCGCCACCCACCATGGGGAGCTGGCCTTGGGCCGCAACGTCCTCGTCGCTTTCATGCCTTGGGGCGGTTACAACTTCGAGGATTCCATTCTCGTCAGCGAGAAGATCGTCAAAGAGGACATCTTCACCTCGGTCCATATCGAGGAGTTCGAGGTGATGGCCCGCGATACCAAGCTGGGCAAGGAGGAAATCACCCGAGACATCCCCAATGTGGGCGAGGAGGCCCTCCGGAACCTGGACGAAAGCGGAATCGTGGCCATCGGGGTGGAAGTGAAGCCCGGCGATATCCTGGTGGGCAAGGTGACCCCCAAGGGGGAGACCCAACTGTCGCCCGAGGAGAAACTGCTGCGGGCCATCTTCGGAGAGAAGGCCGGGGAGATTCGCGACACATCCTTGAGGGTGCCTCCCGGTGTGGAGGGGACGGTCATCAACGTGAAGGTCTTCTCTCGAAAGGGTGTGGAAAAGGACGAACGGACCAAGGAGATCGAAGACGAGGAGATCGCCCGGCTGGTCAAGGATCAGGACGACGAGATCCGCATTATCCAACGAAGCACCATGGACCGCATGCGCTTCCTGCTGGAGGGGAAGACCTTGGCCGTGGATATCCGCGACCACTTCACCGATGAACTGCTGGGGAGCAAGGGTCAGGTCATCGACCGGCAGTTCCTCGATCGTCTGCCTATGCATCGATGGGTGGAGCTCCGTGTGGAAGAGGACCCGAACCTTCACAAGGAGATCCGAGATCTCTATCAGCATTTTCAGGAGCAGGTGGACCTCATCCGGGTGGTCTTCGACGAGAAGATCCTGCGTCTCAAACGGGGAGATGAGCTTCCTCCCGGAGTCATCAAGATGGTCAAGGTCTATGTGGCCATCAAGCGGAAGCTCTCCGTGGGGGACAAGATGGCGGGTCGGCACGGCAACAAGGGAGTCATTTCCCGCATCCTCCCCGAGGAGGATATGCCCTACTTCCCTGACGGGACCCCGGTGGACATCGTCCTGAACCCCTTGGGGGTCCCCTCCCGAATGAACGTAGGGCAGGTCCTGGAGACCCACCTAGGATGGGCGGCCAAGGGCCTCGGAGAGAAGATCGGCAAGCTGCTGGAGGCCCACTATGGGCCAGACGCCCTGAGGAAGTACCTCTCCAAGATCTATTCCTCCCCCAGTTTCGATGAGGTCCTGGAGAGCCTCTCGGACGAGCAAGTGGTGGAGGTCGCACGAAGGCTCTCCAAGGGCGTACCCATGGCCAACCCGGTCTTCGACGGGGCCACCGAGCCGGAAATCCACGAGGCCCTCAAAGAGGCGGGGTTGCCCGTGACCGGACAGGCCCTCCTTTTCGACGGGCGCACCGGAGAGGCCTTCCATCAACCCATCACCGTGGGGATGATGTACATGATGAAGCTCCACCATCTGGTGGACGACAAGATCCATGCCCGATCCATCGGCCCCTATTCCCTGGTCACCCAGCAACCGTTGGGGGGGAAGGCCCAGTTCGGTGGGCAGCGCCTCGGGGAGATGGAGGTCTGGGCCATGGAGGCCTACGGAGCTGCCTATACGCTTCAGGAGTTCCTCACCGTCAAGTCGGACGACATTGCTGGCCGCAACCGCATGTACGAGTCCATCGTCAAGGGGGAGCACCGGCTGGAGCCGGGGCTGCCCGAGTCGTTCAACGTCCTGATGCGGGAGCTTCAGAGCCTGGGGTTGGATGTGGAGCTGTTGGAAGAAGCGGAGGAATCTTAAGGCTTCGAATCCGGGGCGAGGCCGGAGGGGGTGCTTCCGTCTCTCCCATCCTCGTCCATATCCCAACCGCAGCATAGGAGGGAGCCTTGGAAGATCTTTACAGTCTCTTTGAGAAGCCGAAGGACCCATTGAATTTCAACGCCATCCGCATCGCATTGGCGTCGCCCGAGAAGATCCGTTCCTGGTCTCACGGCGAGGTGAAGAAGCCGGAGACCATCAATTATCGGACCTTCAAACCGGAACGGGACGGGCTGTTTTGCGCCAAGATCTTTGGCCCCACAAAGGATTACGAATGCAACTGCGGCAAGTATCGACGTATGAAGCACCGGGGTGTGATCTGCGAAAAATGTGGGGTGGAGGTGATCCACTCACGTGTGCGCAGGGAACGGCTGGGGCATATCGAACTGGCCTCTCCTGTGGCGCACATCTGGTTCCTGAAGAGCCTCCCCAGTCGGATCGGGACCCTGCTTGGATTGACCCTCAAGGATCTGGAGCGGGTGCTCTACTTCGAGAACTACATTGTCACGGATCCCGGGGATACGGACCTGAAGCCGCGCGAGTTGCTCTCTGAAGAGCGCTATCGGAAGAAGATCCAGGAGTTCGGCGAGGGGAGCTTCAAGGCCGGGATGGGGGCCGAGACGATTCGGGACCTTTTGAGGGACCTGGACTTGGAGAAAGAGGCGACCCGTCTGCGCCAGGAGATGAAGGAGACCGCCTCGGAAGCCAAGCGCAAGAAGATCGCCAAGCAGCTCAAGGTGGTGGAGGCCTTCCTGCACTCGGGCAACCGGCCCGAATGGATGATCATGGAGGTCATCCCCGTGCTGCCACCGGACCTGCGCCCCTTGGTGCCGCTGGAGGGCGGTCGTTTCGCCACCTCCGACCTCAATGACCTTTACCGCCGTGTGATCAACCGCAACAATCGCCTCAAGCGGCTCTACGAGCTCAACGCTCCGGACATCATTATCCGGAACGAAAAGCGGATGCTGCAGGAGGCCGTGGACGTCCTGTTCGATAACGGTCGCCGCGGCAAGGTGATCACGGGCCCCAACAAGCGCCCGCTCAAATCCCTCAGCGACATGCTCAAGGGGAAACAGGGGAGGTTCCGTCAGAACCTTCTGGGGAAACGGGTGGATTACTCGGGCCGGTCGGTGATTGTGGTCGGGCCGGATCTGCGGCTCCATCAGTGCGGCCTCCCCAAGAAGATGGCCCTCGAGCTCTTCAAGCCCTTCATTTATCACAAGCTGGAGGAAAAGGGCTACGTCACCACCATCAAGAGCGCCAAGAAACTGGTGGAGAAAGAGACGCCGGAGGTCTGGGACTGCCTGGAGGAGGTGGTCACCGAGTATCCCATCCTCCTCAACCGGGCGCCCACCTTGCATCGCCTGGGGATCCAAGCCTTTGAGCCCATTCTGATCGAGGGCAAGGCCATTCAGCTCCATCCCCTGGTCTGTGCAGCCTTCAACGCGGACTTCGATGGCGACCAGATGGCCGTGCACGTTCCTTTGTCGGTGGAGGCCCAGGTGGAGGCCCGGGTGCTGATGCTATCCAGCAACAACATCCTAAGCCCCGCCCACGGCAAGCCAATCATCGTGCCCACCCAGGAGATCGTGCTTGGTCTCTACTACCTCACCCGCCGTCGTGAATTCGTCAAAGGAGAAGGCAAGGTCTTCAGCGGTCCCGAGGAGGTCCGGGTGGCCTACGACGCCGGAGAGGTGGACCTCCATGCCCAGATCAAGGTACGGCTCGACGACGGCTTGGTCGACACCACCGTGGGGCGCATTCTCTTGCGGGAGATCGTCCCTCCCGAGGTCCCCTTTGAGATCTACAACCGTCCCATGAAGAAGAAGGAACTGGCCAATCTGATCGATCACTGTTATCGGCTGGCCGGTCACAAGAGGACGGTGGTGCTTGCCGACAGGCTCAAGGACCTGGGTTATCACTACGCTACCCAGGCCGGGATCTCCATCTCCATGAAGGACATGATCATCCCGGAGACCAAGGAGCAGATCATCCGGGATGCCCAGGCTCAGGTCCAGGACCTGGAGGACCAGTACGCCCAAGGATGGATCACCGACGGCGAGCGCTACAACAAGGTGGTGGACATCTGGGCCAATGCCACTGAGCAGGTGGCCGAGGATATGATGAACCGGCTGGGGACCGAGACGCTGACCGGCCCGGAGGGAAAGCCCGTGGAGGTGGAGAGCTTCAATCCCATCTACATGATGGTGGACTCCGGCTCAAGGGGCAGCCCGTTGCAGATCCGTCAGCTGGCTGGCATGCGAGGCTTGATGGCCAAACCCTCCGGCGAGATCATCGAGACGCCCATTACGGCCAATTTCCGTGAGGGGCTCACTGTTCTGCAGTACTTCATTTCCACTCACGGAGCCCGCAAGGGATTGGCCGATACGGCCCTGAAGACGGCCAACTCCGGCTATCTGACCCGGCGTCTCGTGGACGTCTCCCAGGATGTGGTCATCCAGGAATACGATTGCGGGACCACCGACGGAATCGAGATGACCTCCTTGGTGGAGGGCGGCGAGATCATCGAAGAGGTGGGCGACCGGGTCCTGGGGAGAGTGGCCTTTGAGGATCTGGAGAATCCCCTGGCAGAGGGGGAGGAGGACCGATACATCGTTCGGGCCAATGAGATCATCGACGAGGAGGCCGTCCGCAAGATCAAAGAGTCCGGCATCGACCGGGTCAAGATCCGGTCTGTGTTGACCTGCCGCTCCAAGTACGGGCTGTGCGCCATGTGCTACGGCCGCGACTTGGCCCATGGGAGGTTGGTCAACATCGGGGAGGCTGTGGGGATTATTGCGGCTCAGTCCATTGGAGAGCCCGGCACCCAGTTGACCATGCGGACGTTCCACATCGGTGGGATCGCCGCTGGCAAGGCCGAACAGAGCAAGCTCTTCAATCGTCATTCGGGCCGGGTAGTCTACTCCAACCTGAAGACCGTGCGAAAGGGCTCCGACTTCGTGGTCATGAACCGTCACGGGGAGATCACCATTGTGGATGCCCAGGGACGGGAACGCGAGCGTTACCCCGTCATCTATGGGGCCTATCTCAAGGTGGCCGACGGTCAGGAGGTGGAACGGAACACATTGCTGGCCGAGTGGGATCCCTTTACCACTCCCATCCTCACGGAGGTCTCGGGGAAGGTCAAATTCGGGGACATTATCGACGGGTTGACAATGGCCGAGATGAAGGACCCCGTAACGGGCCACTCCACCAAGGTCATCGTGGAGACCAAGGACCCTGACGTCAGACCCCGCGTCTCCATCAAAGACGAGAAGGGGAGGACGCTTCGGGTGCCGGGGAGCGAGCATCTTGCCCGCTATCCCATGCCTGTGGGTGCACTGCTGGCCGTGGAGGAGGGGGACTTCGTGGAGGCCGGAGACATCATCGCCAAGATCCCCCGCGAGACCACCAAGACAAAGGATATCACAGGGGGTCTCCCACGGGTGGCGGAGCTGTTCGAGGCCCGGAAGCCCAAGGAATACGCTGTAATCAGCGAGATCGACGGCGTGGTCTCATTCGGCAAAGACACCAAGGGGAAGCGCAAGGTCATCGTCACCCCCGAGGTAGGGGAACCGCGGGAATATCTCATCCCCAAAGGAAAGCACATCGCGGTCCACGAGGGGGATGTGGTTCAGGCAGGCGAACCCCTAATGGACGGCTCTTCCAATCCCCATGACATCCTGAGAGTCAAAGGGGAGAAAGAGTTGGCCAAGTTCCTGGTGGACGAGGTCCAGGAGGTCTATCGTCTGCAGGGGGTGAAGATCAACGACAAACACATCGAAGTGATCGTCCGGCAGATGTTAAGGAGAGTGCGTGTCAAGGAAGTGGGCGATACGGACTTCCTGGTGGGCGAGGCCGTGGAGAAGCATATCTTCGAGGAGGTCAACGCCAAGGTCATGGCCGAAGGGGGACGTCCCGCCATCGGAGAGCCTTTGCTTTTGGGTATAACTAAGGCAGCTCTCAGCACTGAGAGCTTCATCTCGGCCGCTTCCTTCCAAGAGACCACAAAAGTGCTGACGGATGCGGCCGTGCACGGAAGGGTGGATCGGCTAAGGGGCCTCAAGGAGAATGTGATTATGGGCAGGCTGATCCCCGCAGGGAGCGGCAGAAGGGAATACAAAAACTTGAGGTTGGAATACGAATCTCCACCGGATGAAGAGGAGGAGCTCGAAGAGCTACAACTTGACAATTTGGTGGAAGGGGTGTAAAAAGATTATTTTTGAGTCTTGAACGATCTTCCTGCAGAAGGAGCCGTGAATGCCCACGATCAATCAGTTGGTGCGCAAGAGTCGCAAGAAGGTTCGAAAGAAGAACAAGGTCCCTGCGCTGCAGGGATGCCCCCAGAAGAGGGGGGTCTGTGTTCGGGTCTATACCACGACCCCAAAGAAGCCAAATTCGGCCCTTCGCAAGGTGGCCCGGGTCCGCCTGACCAACGGCTATGAGGTGACCTCTTATATTCCCGGAGAGGGTCACAACCTGCAGGAGCACTCCGTGGTGCTGATCCGCGGCGGTCGCGTCAAGGACCTCCCGGGGGTGCGGTACCACGTCATCCGAGGGACACTCGATGCCCTGGGGGTCCAGGACCGGAGACAGTCTCGCTCCAAGTACGGGACGAAAAAGCCCAAGTGAGGTTTGAGGGAGACGTCCTTGAGACTCAAAAGGGGGCCGCAAGGAGTGGCCCTTGCGAGCGGTGCCTGAAGGAGAGGAACGGAAATGCCCAGAAAGAGGGTGGTCACCCGGAGGCAGGTCTCTCCGGATCCCATTTACGGCAACGTGCTGATTAGCAAATTCATCAATGTGATAATGAAGGACGGCAAGAAGAGCGTGGCCGAACGCATCATGTACGGGGCCCTGGACCTCATCCAGAAACGGACCAAACAGGACCCGGTCTCCCTCTTCGAAAAGGCCGTGGAGAACGTCAAACCCCTCGTGGAGGTCAAATCGAGACGGGTCGGCGGGGCCACCTACCAGGTCCCCGTGGAAGTCCGGCCCGAACGACAGATCTCCCTGGCTATCAGATGGTTGGTCCAGTTCAGCCGAAAGCGGCCTGAAAAGACCATGCAGGAGCGATTGGCCGCAGAGCTGATTGAGGCGGCTCACAGCCGAGGCAGCGCCATCAAGAAACGGGAGGATACGCATCGGATGGCCGAGGCCAACAAGGCCTTCGCACACTATCGTTGGTGATCGGCCGAAAGATTTACTGTTTTTATTTTCAATCCCGCCTTTTGGCGGGATTGAACTCTCAACAATGGGTTAAGGAATTGGCCGTGGGAAGAAAGGTCCCTCTACAGAGACAACGCAACATTGGTATCATCGCCCATATCGATGCGGGCAAGACGACCACCACCGAAAGGATCCTTTACTATACCGGGGTCTCGCATCGGATGGGAGAGGTGCACGACGGTACCGCGGCCATGGACTGGATGGCGCAGGAGCAGGAGCGGGGCATCACCATCACATCCGCGGCCACGACCTGTTTCTGGAAGGACCACCGGATCAACATCATCGACACCCCCGGTCACGTGGACTTCACCGTGGAGGTGGAGCGATGCCTGCGGGTGTTGGACGGAGCCGTGGTGATCTTCTGCGCTGTGGGAGGAGTGGAACCCCAATCCGAGACCGTCTGGCGTCAGGCTGACAGATACGGCGTGCCCCGCATCGTCTTCGTCAACAAGATGGATCGTTCCGGGGCCAACTTCCACTGGGTTGTGGATAGCATTCGGAGGAGGTTCGGGGTCCGAGCCGTCCCCGTCCAGCTCCCCTTGGGCTCAGAGGATTCCTTTCGAGGGGTCATAGATCTCATCGAGGAGAGGTCTTTGGAGTGGGACGGAAGCCTGCTGGGCGCCCGATACCATTCCAGGGAGATTCCACCAGAATACGCGGAAGCCGTGGAGCAGGCCAGAGAGGAACTCTTGGAGGCCCTGGCCGACACGGACGATACCTTTATGGAGCGCTATCTCTCGGGTGTAGAGCTGTCCCCACTGGAGATTCGGGAGGTGCTCCGCAGGGCGACCCTGAAGCTGGAGGTGGTCCCAGTGCTCTGCGGGGCGGCGTTCAAGAACAAGGGGGTACAGCCCCTTCTGGACGCCGTGGTGGATTACCTTCCATCTCCCCTGGATGTCCCCCCGGTGGAGGCCCAACATCCGGAAGGAGGTCGGGCCATTCGAGAAGCCGATGACGAGGCCCCCTTCTCCGCCCTTGTCTTCAAGGTGATGAACGATCCCTATGTGGGTCATCTCAGCTTCCTGCGCGTCTACTCGGGACGTCTCAAGCGGGGCTCCTCGGTGTTGAACGTCTCTTCCGGGAAGATGGAGCGGATCGGACGGCTGCTGAGGATGCACGCCAACAAACGGGAGGAGATAGAGGAGATCCGAGCCGGAGATATCGCCGCCGCAGTAGGTCTCAAACAGGTCCACACAGGACAGACCGTCTGTGATCCCGCGCATCCCGTGCTTCTGGAGGCAATGGAGTTTCCTGAACCGGTCGTCTCCATGGCCCTGGAGCCTCGAACCCGGGAGGACCAGGACCGGATGGCGGATGCCTTGCGTCGTCTGACCCAGGAGGATCCCTCCTTTCGGGTCACCCAGGACGAGGAGAGTGGGCAGACCCTCATCTCCGGGATGGGCGAGCTCCACCTGGAGATCGTCACCGATCGTCTAAAGCGGGAGTTCCAGGTCGATGTTCGAGTGGGGGCCCCTCAGGTGGCGTATCGGGAGACCGTCACCTCCAGTGCCCGGGCGGAGGGGAAGTTCGTGCGTCAATCCGGAGGCCGGGGTCAATACGGTCATGTGGTCCTTCAGGTGGAGCCCCTGCCTCCGGGAGGTGGATTCCAGTTCGAGGATAGGACAGTTGGCGGGGCGATCCCTAGAGAGTACATCCCCGCGGTGGAGGCCGGGATCCGTGAGGCCATGGCACGGGGGATTCGTGCCGGGTTCCCAGTGGTGGATGTTCGGGTGGTCCTTCTCGACGGGTCCTTCCACGAGGTGGACTCATCGGACTTGGCCTTCAAGATCGCTGCGTCCATAGGATTCCAGGAGGCGGCCAAGGCGGCCTTGCCAGTGGTGTTGGAACCCTTGATGGCTGTAGAAGTTGTGGCACCTGAAGACTACCTTGGAGAGGTCCTCTCGGACCTCAGTGCCCGGGAGGGGGAGATCCAAGGGATGGAGATGCGCGGCAGTTCCAGGGTGATCCAGGCCAGGGTTCCCTTGAGGCGCATGTTCGGATATGCCACATCCCTGCGGTCCCTGACTCAGGGGAGGGCTACATTCAGTATGCAGTTTGGAGAATACCATCCCCTCCCCCTTGGAATGGCGGAGGAGGTGCTCTCCTCCAGTGCGGCCCGTATCTGATCGCCGCCGCAGAGACCGAACCGGAACCGAGGATTTCTCGGCGCAAGGAGGGTGACCGATGTCGAAGAAGAAGTTTGAGAGGAAGAAGCCGCATGTGAATGTAGGTACGATTGGTCATGTGGATCATGGTAAGACGACGTTGACGGCGGCGATCACGAAGGTATTGGG
>Ga0209426_1000304_pt1 | contig 60231 bp, 106 predicted proteins | sample Deesub1362B_J571_FD_187697 | JGI IMG/M metagenome (GOLD analysis project Ga0209426, IMG submission 187697) | Deep oceanic, basalt-hosted subsurface ecosystem from Juan de Fuca Ridge flank, Pacific Ocean, CORK Borehole 1362B_J2.571 (SPAdes)... ... | reverse complement strand
TATGAGATCCGTTTATAAGTATACTGTTGTCAATGTCCTTTTGATTGGGATGGTTGTAGCTGTTGGTATAAGAGAAAAGAGAGTCTTGCAGAGGTTGGCTGAGATGTGAGTTGGCAAGTACCTTAAGGAGATATTATATTAACGTCTGAGAGCTTTTATTCAACACATCCATATCTTTTTTATCGAATCCAAGTAAAATTTCACGTCAGAGAATTTTATATGAGATATGAATATAATGATTAAACTATCAATAGCTTCTCAAGCAGATAAACCTTATGAATTTTACTTTCGAATCAAATCTATTAGCATTTCTTAAAATATCCTGTAGAATTTTTTTACATTCAGGAGAGCAAGTTTTAACAACTAAATAAGTATCTATGTTAAATTCAAGGCCTTTTTCAGTTTCAGTTATTTCACCATCACAAACAACACATCGCACACATAAAAGTGGATTAAACAATTCAAAAATTTTTACCTTTCTGAGACAGCTTCCACCTTGGAAGCTGAAAACTTATTTCACCTTAATTTGTTACAGTTTTGGCTTCCACACTGGTATCGATATATCTTTTAGCAGGTCATACTTCTCACAAAATATCCTGTATTTGCCTTTCTTTTTATCCCATACAATTACAGTAATAAGATTCCTTGTGTCCCATCTTATCTTTGCCATTTTGCATGCTTCCTTTAAGTTGTTATAGGAGCCTGATGTTGGGTTGAATAATGTACCTATATCTTCAAATTCCTCTTTAAATCCTCTTATTCTGTAAATCTTTTTGGTTGAAAAGTCAATCTCATCTTTCTCTTTCCTGACTTCAACAACATCATCCATTGATACTAAGGGGACACCGTAAACTGATAGAATGTTTCCAAATGAAAATCCATTTCTTACACACCAGTCTCTTATCGCTTCCTGTATTACTTGCTCTTTGCTTAAACCAACTTCACTCAGCATGATTGAGAGGATATCCTCTTCTTCTTTATTGTGAGCATTTTCATACTGGTTAACCCCGTAGATATACTCAGAAATCAGCTCTTTCAAGATTTGGTTCTTACTTTTACCTTCTTTTTTTGCTTTCTCTTCGAATAATCTGATTGTCTCAAAATCAAGCTTAACTCCGATAGTCTTCTTCATATTAATTCTATATTTGGTTAACTCTTCAATTTATTGGTTAACTTCATCAATCTTCATCAAGTTCATCAAGCAACTCATCAATTGGCTCTCTCAGAACTTCAGGCAATCCAACCTTCTTATCGTAATACTTCAACTTCTTTAAACCCCATAAGGTAACTTTCACAACTCCCCTTTCTGGTTTCTCTACTGATGAACTTCTTTTCAATTCTTTGATGTAGCGAGTCATCATGTTATAAGATTTAGGATGTGGGACAAACTCAGCCCATACCTTAGATAACCTATCGTATGTCCATTCTATTCTTGATGCTATTAGAGCTAATAATACAATTTTTAGAGATATATTTTCTGGAATTTTATAAGTAGGCTCACATAAATAATTACGTCCTCTTTTTCTATTAAATCTAATTTTTTCGGACATAAAAAATAATACTCTAGAGTATTTTTAAATCTTTCGCTTCTCCGGTTCACCTACGGTAAACCTCCGTATTTCTCGCCTTATTTCGGCTTACTTCGGCGTAGAACAAAAGGTTTTTAAATAAAGTTTTGCATCTCTTATTGTCCTCTTGTTCCTCCAAAATTTTTTGGGTTCAAAGCTCGGTTAAAAATCAAGCAATCACAGGAATGCTAACCAGAATCTCATCGTAAGCGACTACAGGCTTCTTTCAGTTATTTCAACTTTCTCCTTCTTTATTTAGCTCTTTGAATTGTTGTTTTAGTTCTTCTACCTATTCTACTGATTTTCTCTTCTTTTATAACTATTTTATGGTAATCGTTCTTATCTAACCGTTCCTTGCTATTTTATGCTGTTGCTTTAGCTCTTCGAGCCTTTTACTCCTCTACATATCTTTCGAATGAAATTTGAATTGCTCTCTTCAAGTTAATTGCTTTTATCTGTTCTTCCTTTTTGATTTTAAGTATTTCCTCTTCTTCCTCTTTCTCTTGACTATAATCGTGGTAGCTTCTTTAAAATCCTCAAAATAAGGGCAACTTCGAGCACAACCTATCTGAACGACTGTAAGCCACTTCTGACAGTAAACACGTCCTTTAATAACTGGATTATTAAACTCAGAATCATAAATAGATGAATTAAAACATTGAAAGCAGGTTAGCCTCTTATTTCTCCTTTTCTTTTGTTTTTGTTTTGCTTTAATAGCTATTTGCTGCATGCAACCTCCTAAACTGCTTATACGATAGCTTTATGGCATAACCACGACCAAGTAGTTGTTTAGCAACAATATATGGAAGTGTTAATATCTGACTCTCCTTTTCTATTCGATACTTATTTCCAAAATCATCGCCAATTTCAAGATAGCCAACTTTGGGATCATAAGGTGGCATTTTGATTATCTTGATAGCTATATATTCGTAATTAGTCTGACCCTCTCCCTTAAGATAAGGAATTTTACCGTCCGCATCGTCCGCATCGTCCGAACCTTCGGACGCTCTGGACGCTCTGGACGGTGATTTTTCTATTCTTAGGGGGGAAGCACAATCTTTCCAACAGATCTTAAGAAATCGAGTTCTTGTTTTATCACTTCTTCTACCCTTCTCAATAACTAAACCAACTCTACTAAGTGATTCCTCTAATCTAGAAAGTTCAGCACTGAAATGCTGAGGTGTTTTTTGGAAATTTTTTTAATCCTAAGGCATTAGCCAGATCTCTAAGTTCAGCAAACAATTCAGAGGGTTCTCCTTCCCATTTGTCCTCATTTTTCATGTATTTAAGCAAAAGCTCGCCAATAATAGTTTTTTCAACTGCTTCAATTTTCTGATCTCTGATCCTACTCATATAGCTATTGTAAAATTCGAAAGGTGAGTATCCCAAAGCCCTTGCAATTGCTTCACCCCATACGCAAAAGTCTGCCATTCTGGGAAGTCTTTTTAATTCAGCTCTGACTTCCGGTAATATACTCATAGCTTTTGGAATTGTGTCAAGCATAGCTCTGAAAATATATGGAGCGTCTTTCTCAAATTCTCTCCATAATTGTGCTTCTTCTTTTCTTTTATCCTCCGAGATTATTTCTCCTTCGAAAAAAAGACATCTGTCTATTGCATCCGGTTTTAATGCTGGAATTGCTATTCCATTTATTATTATACACCTCCTGTAAGAAAATGGAACTGTATCTTTGTCTGTGTATAGTTCTCTGGTTTCAAATCCTTCTCCTGTCACAGCTCTACAAAGAAAGTCAGAAAGCCAATCAGGGATATTTGAGACATTATCGAGAGCAATAACCCATCGTGATGAAAATATTATCGCAGCATCTCTTTCGTTTTTTGGAAATCTCTGGAAATCAATGCTTAGTTTATCTATTAGCCTTCGGACAACCTTACACGTGAAGGTTTTGGCTCTCCCCTCTCGTCCATAAACAACTAATATAGGATGTGGAATTCCGGGAATTAGAAAGCTTATAATTGCAACTATGAAAAGAAGCTTATCGCCTTCTTTTATATAACAATATTTCCAAATGAGATTGATATTTCCGTTTTCTGCTGGTTTTATTGCCGGTAAAGTTACATTAAAACGTTCGAAGATTATATTATTATGAGGTTTTATCTCCCATCCTTCAGGGGTTATTTTGATAATATCCCAATTTTCATCTCCTAAATCGTAATAGATTTCCTTCTCATTCCCTGCAATTCTGACAGATAAGGGGTACTTCCCCCCTTCGTGTATAGCTATCCCTTCAATGGTGTTGATAGCCATATTGAGGGTTTCACTTGATGGAGATTTTCCCACCACATCATAGAATTTGTAACTAAGCCATTTTCTGAAAATCTTAGAGCATATGGGTATTACCTCATATGAATCCCCATATTGTATAGCTGCATATCCATCGTTGTATTTATCATGGAAGAGCTCGCACTGATTTAAAACAAGAGAAATAAGTTTATCGGCATCTTTTTTTTTATTATTTGCTCTTACTTCGAAGTATTTGCACTCTTCTGCTATGCTGTGATCCCAATTTTCAAAATCTTCTTTTAGCCATTCTCTTTCCTGCTTTTTTGGGTATTCTTGGATGCATCCTTGCGGATTAGTTGCCCAGTTTTTGCAGTTCCGGCATTCTTTAATTGACATCTTCTCCCTCCATTTTCAGGAGCTCAGCTTTTTTTCGCTGAAATTTCAGTTCTAGATCGATTACACAATTGTCACAGTATGTGTTAATCTCAATTTGCTTTTTTCTGATTTCTGATATTTTATTATCTAATTCAGATTCTAATTCTTTTATAATGGCCAAATAATCAATCACAGAAAGATTTTTAACTTTTGAGACGCTTCTCATTTTTGTCATCCCCATCTTTCACAAATTTTTTGCTAAGCTCCCATAGCTTTTTAATTAATTCACCGCCTGTTTTCTCATTCAATAATGTTAAAGCTGCTGCCTTTGCAACTGGTGAACCATAGTAAATAAGCCTGATTAACATATCTTTTTTAATCATGCTCCTTCTCCTCGAAGTAATTTTGCAAAGCCTCGCTTACAATCCTCGATATTGGTTTTCTGGTCTCCATCGCTTCTTTTCTAAGCTTTTCGTAGTTTTTTACCGAGAGGTAAATTTGCTGAGTTGGCATAAAACAAATTTAATGAACCTGTATATAGCCGTATAAGTTACTTACTTATGGTTAAAGTTAAATAACATCACCCACCGAAAAAGTACTATGAGAAAAATTAAGAATCCGATAAAGGAGGGAATTATAAGCAAGATATACACTCATACATTCCCAGAAGCGAAAACAGGTTATCAAATTGCAAAAGGACTGGAATACAATCACATAAACAAAATCTATACGATTATAAAAGAGTATTCAGAATTGTTTGACGTGATTGAGGTTGACGACGGTAACCGGACTAAAAAATTGCTGAAGGGTAAGGTTGAGCCTTTACTTAAAACAATAAAAGAAGAATTAGCAGAAAAGAAGATTGCATTAACAAGAGACGAGGAGAAAGTTATAAAAAAGTATTTAGAGACTCACTTTCGGCAAATTGTTAAAAATCTCCTTGAAAATAAAAACAACACTATAGATATATTCTTTGACTCATTTATTGCTTTAAGTGCTTTAAAAAATTTTGAAGATTTATGTAAGAGGAGATACGGAGAAGGATATAGATTTGATAATATTCTCCACCTTCTTAGTCAAGTCTCAAATAAACTTTCTTCTGGAGGGAAGTGTATAATAGATGCATATAAAACCTTAAGAGAGTATCCTGAATTAATCAAGAAGATTTGCAGTGAGAAACCACCAACATTGATGGGAGAAGTTTGTGCAGCTCTGTTATTCATGATTGAAGTATATGACTATGAAGTAGTTGGTACAATGGAGGCATTATCAAAAGAGAAATCAAAAACCGGCAACCATATTAACATTAGATTGTATAAATAAATTCTTTGCAATTAATCGCACATCAAACAGAGATACTTACCTGAATCTCATTGTAATTAACAATAGGCATCTTTTTGACTCTAGCATCCCCACTTTTCTCAAATTCAATAAGGCCTAGTTCTGACCTTAGTTTCTATTTCCCCATCCTTCTAATTTCTCAAAAACCCATGTAAATAATTTTCTTCCTGTCTTATCTTCTTTTCTTTCATAAAGTGAGAACATATAATTTCTTCTTTGTATTTCTTTTTTCTTTTTTAGGGATGCAATACCCTTTGCAGCTTGATCTCCCGCAACGCCTGCTGCGAAAACAAAAAATAGGTCATAAGAATCATCCATATATTTAATAATCTTACTTTCTAACACCCTTTGACCGTCTTCTTTTTTGTGAAATATAGTTATCTTCGTCCATTCTGCAAGTATTTTTTCAAAAGTATCCGATAAAAATTTCTGGTCGTAATTATGCTTAATCTTAATATCACTCAAGTATTGTATGACTCCTATAAGTACACCTGTACTACCCATACTTATGATTCTCACACCTTCAGTCCCGTATTTTTTATAAACATCATTTCTAATTCTATTAATTTGGTCCCCTTTTCCCTCTTCACTTAGTTCCATAACTTTAATTCCCAGTTTTATTATTGACAATAATCGATGTTTTCCAATGCAATCTTTCATTCTACTATATGCATCAGTTTTACTAACTTTTTGTAGATCTGACGCTAATTCAGGGTCAGGTGTAAAACCATATTCTCTCTTATCCCACAATTCTTTTATTCGATTTCTTGCCCATTTTAATCCTTCTTTTGCTATTTTCCCAGCAGCATACAGTTTTAAAAGTTCAGGAAGACTTTTTTGTAAAAGATCAGGAGGGGGAGACCAAGGAGTCATCCCTTAACCCAACACTTTCTCAATATATTTAGTAAAGTATTCTGCCAATGAAAGCTCTGAAGTATTGATGACTACTGTAGAGCCGGGTAGAATAGATGCATTTTCAATAAAAACAACTTCGTTTGTTATCGGGCAAATATACTCTTTTTTTGTTTTCTTATCTAAAATTATACCATCCTCACTAACTTCATAACCAAGAATGTCTAAAAGAGCATGTTTTTCTTCAACGTTTAATCTTACAAAGTTTATTTCATTAATTGTCGATCCTTCATCGGCCATATTACACCACCTGATGATTCGTATGTAATTTTAATATTTTTTGGTTTTTTACGTTAATCATCATTATAATCTTAACTATATCCTCTACTTATTTTGTGACCTTTTTTGATACTTTTCTATTACTTAAAATTTACTAATTAGTTAATGTTTTATAAATGTGTTGTAAACTGTATCATTTAAAATTATTATTAACTTAAATTTTATTAGTTTTTTAAACCTTCTCTTTCCCGAAGTATTGCTGAAACACATCAAAGAACTTTCTGGAGATTTCAGGATTGCTTTCCATAGCTTCAACAAATTGTAACATTTCCTTAAACTGATTGCGTCTCTCAGGATCTATTAGTATCTCTCCCATAATTTCAGGCATTGTTTTTGATTCTTCAAACTGAACTTTCAACCTCTCTTTCTCATCAAGGACAAGTCCACAACGCTGGCAAAACTTGGCAGTCGGTGAGTTCATTTCCTCACATCTCGGGCATTTCTGAGGTTTGAGTTTAGTCTCTTTTTTCTCTTCCTCAGTTTCTATACCATAGACTTTGTTTATTGCGTTATCAATATCTCTACCTGATAAGTGAACATAAATAGCTGGCATATCTGAACCCTGAACCCATCCAAAGAAAATATTCATCTGAGCCTCAGTTAAGAAATTAGCCAGTATGGTAGCTCTCGAATGTCTCAGTATATGAGGATAAACTTTTTTCTTTATCTTTGCTTTAGTGGCTGCCTGTCTTATAACCTTTCGAAATGCCTGATAAACCATAGGTTTTCCATGATTTTTTGTTCCAAGTCCAATAAAAACAAAAGCTTCAGGATCATCCTTGAAAGGGTGATGATCAACCCATCTTCTGAGATATGGGGCTGCCATTACAATCGGTATAACCCTCTCACCCGTTTTACCATGAACTTTTATCTTTGCTCCATTGGTATTCCATGTTATGTGTTTGATCTGTAAGTTTGCAAGCTCACCAATTCTTAACCCTGCCTCATAACCTACAGCAATAATTGCTTTATCTCTCGGATGGTCTCTCGCTTCAATCATTTTCAGTATTTCATCCTCACTTAGAACATCAGGCTTTCTATCTTCTTTCTTCTCTCCTCTCAATGGTTTCAAACCTTCCCATGTCTCTCCTTTATACCATCTGAAGAATTTACGTAATCCTTTCTTGAATTCATTGATTGAGTGTGTCTTATATTTTCTCTTAACCCTAACTATCTTTCCGTTTACTTTCTCTTTAACCTCATAACCGTCTGTTTCAATAGAATAAAGCACATCTTTAACGTCTTCAACTGTCCACTTACTGAAGGGTTTATTCTTCCATCTTTCACAAACTGTTCTAAGCGTTTTTGAATATCGAACAAGCTTGGGTGTTTTTATACCTTCAATAACAAGCTCACGCTGGAATTTCTCAATTAAACGCTTATTCTCTTCCGGAATACTCGATTTTCTTAGTAAAGCGTTTTCCTGTTTTAAAATAATCTCCTGATTATGGATATCCATGATTGTTGTTACAATCTCTCGTAATAAAAATGTTACGGATTTGAACTTGAAAGACAAATCCGGGAGGCGGGACTTTTTCTTCGAATCCGTCTCATGACATTCAGGCTGGTGTAGAGTATGTTGAGTTCAAGATGGACTGAGTTAGAGAGAAGGTTACATTTAAAGTAATTGAATTTTTCACAGGTCTTTAATACTTTGAATTTTTAACCAATGTAATGGAGTCATACAATATAATGGTTGGATTTATTTCACACAGGGTTGAAATTCTTGAAGAGTTTGAGGCTGAGGCTAAAAAATACAGGGCTATAATTCTGGAAGAGCCTGAAAACAGGCAGCTTTACGATTTCTTTGATGGAGAAATTACCCTGGATGATTTCATCATGAATATTGATACAACACTCCCTGTTTTTAGCCGCAAATACGTAGAATTGCTGAGAAAACTCTATGAGAGCGGAGTAACAATTCTGCAGGTTGAACCATACCTTGAGAATCTCGGGAAAATATATCGGGCTATTGAGAGTGGAGAATTCGATGAGATAATCAGGGATAAGGAGGTAAGTAGAGTGAGAGAGACTGAAAGAAAAGCAACACAGGCTATGATTGAATATCAGGAAGCTTTTCTTAAAAAAGACTTCGATTCTATTGTTGAATCGACCATAAATTTCACAAAGGCTGATGCAGAAAGATTTAGATTCAGAGATTACCTTCGTGCACAATACATTAAAAAAATAATTCATGAAAAAGACTTATCAACAGATATTCTTATTGAAGCCGGTCAGATTCACTTTCTACTTCCAGAATACCTGAAGGAAATCATGCCTGATGCGAGAGTATCCTCTATGAATTTAATTGAGAGGGTTGCTGAAAGAATCAATCTGAAGTTAGTAGAGAATCCGGGAAATAAGTTGACAAGAAAATACATCAGAGGTGAAAAGGTGGACAGGGATGAAGAAAGATTGCTCGCAGCACGCGGACTGCTCTATATCTCTCTGACAAGAAAGGACGAGATGTTACCCACAGATGAAATACCTTTTCCCCATCTCGAAGATGAGAAAAAAGTTATAGAATACGTGAACAGCCTCAGTTACGAAGAATGTAAAGAAAAGTTCGAGAATTACTGGATGACCTCTGAACGGAAATAATATTAAACGGTTCCTGTAACCGCATGCAATGGCAAATTTTGGTTTTATCAAAAGGCAGACGAAAGATTTTATCAACATTGACCCGCTTCAAACCGGTGGAAAGCTGACAGAGGAGGCAAGAAAAGCTCTTATTGAGTGGGGTGATGGTTACAGCGTTTGCGACTTTTGCGGGGGAAGACTTGAAGAGATTAAAAGACCACCAATATACAATTTAGTGAACGAAGCTTTGCCCGACTTCCTGAACTGCGATTTTACAAGACTTACAAATGGTGCAAGAGAGGCGAAATTTGCAGTAATGCATGCTTTAAGGAGGGACGACGCTTGGGTTGTGATTGACTCAAATGCCCACTATTCAACTTATGTTGCAGCAGAGAGGGCCGGACTGAATATCGCTGAAGTTCCAAATACAGGCTATCCAGATTTTGAAATGAGGGCGGAGAAATACGCTGAAACCATAGAAGACACGAAAAAGAAGGGAAATATTGTGCTTGCGGTTCTGACGTATCCTGATGGAAACTATGGGAATTTACCCGATGCAGAAAAAGTTTCGCAGATTTGTCATGAATACAGCATCCCATTACTTCTCAACTGCGCTTATGCGATAGGTAGAATGCCCATAAATGCAAAACAGCTCGGCGCAGATTTTGTTGTGGGCAGCGGTCACAAGTCAATGGCTTCAGCCGGTCCCATAGGTGTTCTCGGTTTCAATAAAGAATATTCTAAGAATCTCACAAGAAAATCAGAAAAATATAAGGTTAAAGAAGTTGAGTTCCTTGGATGTACAGCAAGGGGTGTGACAGTAATGACCCTGATAGCTTCTTTTCCTCATCTAATTGAGAGAATAAAGCGATGGGATGAGGAAGTTGATAAGGCAAGGTGGTTTTCAAAAAAGATGGAAGAAATGGACATTATTCAGCTTGGTGATAAGCCGCATAACCATGATTTGATGTTCTTTGAGTCAAAAGGACTTTATGAAATATCAAAGAAAGCAAAAGGCGGCAGATACTTTCTGTACAAAGAATTAAAGAAGAGAAGAATACACGGAATTAAAGCCGGGCTGACAAAAAACTTTAAATTATCCACATATATGGTCGAGAAAGGGCAGCTTGAAATTGTTTTGGGAGCTTTCAGAGAGATTTTCGAGAAATATAGCTGAATTCTGTTTGATAGAAAAATTCACGAGAGAATAACGAGCAAAACTCCAAGAAACGATAGAGAAATTCCTGAAGCAATTCTAAAAGTCAGTACCTCTTTTAAAGTGAATCGAGCGAAGCCGGCGGCGATTACAGGATACGTTGCCGAAATTGGAGTTACTTTTGCTGAACCAGCTACTCTGATTGCCTCAACAAAGGCATAGTTTCCGATAATTAAAGCAACCACACCACCAATGCCGAGCCACTTAAGTGCACTGTAATCATACCTGAAACCCTTTACAGAAACCATAGCTGAGGTAAGCAACACAGCAACAACGAATCTGATACCTGCAACTGCTTCTACAGGTAGATACAACACAAGATAATCGATGGTCGTTATACTCAATGACCATGATATCGCTGCAAGAATTGCAAGTATTATTCCTGAAATAGAAGCAGTCCCATTTTTCTCAGAAATCAGGTAAATTGCCAGTACAATCACAGAACTGCCCGCAAAAATCTGAAATCCTATAGAGTGTCCATAGATGATGATTGCAAGAAAAGCAACGAATAAAGGATATGTAGAAGATACTGGCAACGCTCTCGAAACCCCGCATCTGTTCAAAGCCTCAAGATAAAAAATATCCCCAACAAAGAATGCAAAGAACGCTGAAAATATCAGCCAGAAGAGTAGTTCTGCTGTAATAGTCTCAATTACTGTGTGGAGGATGCCCTGAATTACCATCAACAATATAAATCCAGTTGCAGCTACTAAAGTTCTTATCAGGTTTCCAGTCCAGATGTTCGTAGTATCAAGACCCTTTCGATAAAGTATCCCTCCTGCTGCCCAGCAGAAAGCAGAAAGTGAAGCAAGCAATTCGCCATACACACCATATGTGAGATTCAGCTGTATTTAACATTACGCTCGATTTAAATCGAATATAGATGCAAAAAAAGGTTGGGGGGAAAGCCGACAGCTCCCGTGGTTCCCGTGCCCTCTCGGAACACAGTACAGCACGGAACGAAATGGGGCTTAACTTCCGGGTTCGGAATGAGTCCGGGTGTATCCCCCACTTCTGTGGCCGTCGGCATAATTCATGACAAAAATCGATATTTAAGGGTTGTGGTGTCCTTTTAAATTTTCTCTCTACTTCTAACAAAACCTGCAGCAAGCTTACCACTGTAAAGAGAGGTTGGAAATGCGCCAAGAAACGGAATCGAGAATGAGTATATCCCACAGACATAGAAATTCTCAAGTGGAGTTTTTACAAGACATCTTGGCATAGAATCGTCCCAGTTCCATCCTGCAATTGAACCGCGGTATCTGCCACCCCACACCTCGTATGTTACTGGTGTAGACGCATCTCTCACCTCAACCGCTGACCCTATTCCCGGTACAAGAGGTTCCACAATTTCAAGCAACTCGGTTGAGATTTTTTCCTTAAATTTGTAATACTTCTCCTCTGTATCAAATTTGCATTCATCATAATCCAAGGGAGAGCGTATCATGACTGCAGCCTTATCTTCCGGACAGAATTTTCCATAATCAGAAAGAAACGTAACCTCAACTTCATTCTCGAAAAATCTATTTCCCCTCTGGTCATTACTTTCATCGAGATAAGGATAGTAGAGAACATGATGGGCTCTAATCCTCTCCTTATTGATTTTTGACTCATCAATACCAGCATAAAAGGTCAATAACGAGTCACCTTCTTCCCTTTTATCAATAAACGGTTTAAAAGTTTTGGATAGTTCGTCATCCATTAAATAATAAGTTTTTTTCACATCAGCATTCAGAATTATCCTCTTTGCTTTAAATATGCCTTTAGATGTTGAGAGAACGTAATTCCCATCTTCAAAAGAGATTTTCTCGATAGCATGACGCAACTTCACTTTATTCTCAACCTTTGAGAACAGACTTCTTACCATCTCACTCAATCCATCTGCGGGGTACCAGAGTCCTACCTCTGCTAAAACATCCCACATGCATGCTGACGCAATCAACGAAAATTCGGACTCCTTTAAACCCATTCCTGATAAAATGGATAGCAGAGTATCATCTTCAATAAACTGAGAAAAAAATTCAGCAGCAGAAATGTCATATCCGGCTCCGTCCATCTGAACTTCAAACCAGTTTCCTTTCAGAGCATTGAAATACTTTCCCTCATGATAAAAAATTCCTCGCACCTTGCAGATTACTTCTTTCAACTCACTTACAGCTTTCTCAACGTTTTCATGTTGGAATAAAGATTTCAAGTCTTTTTCAAGTAGATTCAATGGCTTTGAGATTATCAGGTTTATATTGCCTGCAAGAAGCTGGTAGTTAGTTCTGGTAAACCTTAAATTACTGAGTCCCTTATCCATAAAATACGATTTAATTAAATCAGGGTGGCTGAAGCCCAGAGGACCCGTGAGAAATTCATAATCCTTTCTCCTGAATGAAAAAGAAGTTCCGCCGGGTCTGTGCAGCTTTTCAAGAACTATAATGTTGTAATCTCTTAACTCAAGTGCGGCAGTTAATCCTCCGATACCGGCTCCGATTATACCAGCATCAAAAATACTCTCCATCAAATAAAGAAAGATTATATTCCTTTTTAGTTTTTTGATTAAAAAGGGGAGGGTCTGTTGAGAAGAAACTGCGAATGCTCTATCCAGATTTGATTTTCAAGACTTTTGGCGATATTATGGCTTGTCTCCAGCTTTTTGATTATTTTCGATTGTCTCTCTTTCTCTTCCTTACTGATATCCAATGATATCAGCTCCTTTTTCAGTGATTTCAAACCGGATATAATCTCATCTCTATCCCTTCCTGATATGTATATCTCAGCAAGCCTTTTCCAGAGTAACATGATACTTCCTCCGCCTCTGATAACACACTATAATGATTAAACATTATAAATATTTTTTGGTCAGCTATTCTTTTTATCAAAAAACAAAATCAAACAATCCAAAAATTGTGGAAGAAAGGTTGATATTGTTTCCGAGATAACAATTAGACTGAGCTTAAGAAACAAATATTCTCAGAGGTTCTGACAGTTTGAAGACTTTATTGTGGATGATAAAACATCAGGTGCAGTTATCAGAAAGTTTGAATAGATTGACAGACATTAACTGAACAATTCCATTCCATCCTGGATTAAACAAAAGCTCAGATGTTCTCCCCATGAAATATGCCAGTGTAAGGTGCTGTTATATCCACAAGCTTGATAAAAACAAGCTGGAGTATTCTGGCATCTCTTTTTAACCATACTCCCTCGGGGTTATGTACAACAAGTCCTACCTCGCTTCTACCGCTGTAACCAGCATCCCATACAGCTGTAATCAATCCAACTCCGGCTCTTGCAAGTGTTGAGCGTGGCCTTCCGAACGCCATGAGGTCTCGATCAAGAGTTACAATCTCATTCAAAAAAGCTTTGTATGTTCCCTTCTCGAGGAAGAGCCAGTCATCAACAAAACCAATTTCTTCAAAATCAGGTAATTCTCGCTCTTTATTGTCAAAATCTATTTTACCTGACCCCTTTAACCTTGCAACTCCTTTAAGGGTGCAATCAAAACCGTTTGGCTGTAACTGGGTCTTCAAATCTATATAATCACTTATCAGATTTTCGTAAATTATTCTCTTCTCAATCTCATCTCTGTTCAGGACACTTCCAGAATTCAAGTTCTTCCCCTCCAATTCTTTTTCTTCTTGATGAAATCAACGTAATATGTATCAACAATATCATAATAGTTCAGTTTCTCAGCGATTTTCACGGAAAGAATATGAGCACATGGTTTTTTTGATTTCAGGTTAATCTGGAAATCCTTACAGTTGCAGTAGTTGCCTTCAACAACATACTCTTCGTCACCCACAACAATAAAAAAATCCCTGTATTTTTTAATTCTATTCTCCTTCAGGTAGAAAAAAGCTTTTTCTCCTCTTTTTCCGTAATTCATAAGAAGTGTTTTATATAAATCGTAGCAGAGTTTACAGCTTTTTAAAGCATTTAAAACCTCATCAGGCAAATTAAAATTTTTATTCATCTTCAAAATCTTGGGAAGGAGCATCTATTTCACTGAGTAGCATTACAGTATTGATGGCATCGAGACCATCTAACCAGTTAAGGACATAACCATCCTCAGGAAGCTCCAAATCATCCGGCAATTTAGCTCCATTTAAAACTTTCAATCCCATCCTTGAGATCATTAAAAAAGCCCCTTCAAAGTCTCCTTCCTTCTCCTTTTCAATTGCTTCCTGAAGGAGATTCTCAAACGACTTTGTTGTTTTTTTACCTTCAAGTTTCATCTTTGTTGATTCAACTGCTACCTTGAGTCCTTCTCTTGCGAAGTCATAAAAATCAGTTTTGAGTGAGTCCCCGAAGTCGATACTTATATTCAGCAACTCTTTCATCCCCTCAAGTTCTTTAATTGCCTGTGCCTTTTTTATCTCTCTCTCCTTAACGGCTCTGATGATATTCATGCAGGCAACAACAAAATCTTCCATCATCTGGTCGAAAACAGCAAGTGAATCAGCATCATCCAGATCTATTTCTGCCTCCATAATCCTGTTTATCCAGTTATTAAACCTGTTTTCACTGTAGTAATCCATAATATCACCGCTTATAACCTGCAATCCCAAACTTACTCTTAACTGGCTTTATGCAGCATAACTATTATTAAGGTTTTTGCATCCTGAGATTGAAATTGAATATATTTTTAAAAAAAATGATTCCAGATTCGGTCTTTGAGATGGTGGATGTTTTTTATTGCTTTTCCTTTATTGCCTATCATTTCACTTGAGTCAACAAGAGCTACACCCACAGCTAAAGGAGTCTCTTTCCCCTCAACTGAGATATAAACGAAATCGCCTTTTTTGACCCCCTCATCTGCATAGACGATTCCCGGTTTCATTATATCTGCACCATTCATCACAAAAGGCATTGCACCTTCGTCAACTACAACCTTCCATCTGGGAGGTTTGAACTTTAAAATACCATAAACAGTCAAATAGTATCTATCCTGATACTCGATTATGACCGGCTCATTTTCAACAAGAATAACCACTCTTCCATCTATTTTTACTCTATCCATATCGCCTGTAATCTCTATTCCTGAGTTCTCTTTTAACTGTTGTGTCACAAATTTTGCCTGCTTCTTTCGCAATCTTTCTCTCATCAATTATCACCCTGACGTTGTAATTCAGGTCTCCGATATTTTTAAATACTATTCAGATAACGCATCTTAAAGCCTTTTTGGGAATGGAGGAAATGATACAGCTGGTAAAAATAAGGAGGAAGAAAACATGGCAAACAGACCACTGGACATATTGAACAAAGCTCTGCAAACTTCAGTGATTGTTAGGATAAAAGGGGGCAGGGAATTTAGAGGTGTTTTAAACGGTTATGACGTTCACATGAACCTTGTGCTTCAGAATGCTGAGGAGATTCAGGGAGGCGAGGTGACTAAGAAGCTCGGGAGTGTTGTTATCAGGGGAGATACGGTGGTGTTTATATCTCCATCACAGGTGTAGGTGAATACAGATGACAAAAGGTACATCTTCATTTGGGAAAAGGGGTAGGAAAACAATACATATTAAATGTAGACGTTGTGGTAATGTTTCTTTTCATCGAAGAAAGGGTTACTGTGCTTCTTGCGGCTTTGGACGCAGTAGCAAACTGAGAAGCTATAACTGGGTCAATAAGAAGAAAAGTCGAAATTAAATGTGTGGGGTTGTTGGAGTATACAGTAACGATGAAAAATTGTGTTCACGTATCTCATATTATGCTCTCTTCTCACTTCAGCATCGTGGACAGGAGTCTGCCGGTATAGCCACAATCTCGAAGGATCACGTGCATCTGCACAAAGGGATGGGGCTCGTGAGCCACGTCTTCAATGAGGAAATTCTGAAAAGAATGTCTGCGGGCTATTCTATAGGTCACGTCAGGTATTCCACTACAGGCGAATCTCAGCTCGAGAATTCTCAGCCACTGCTTGTCAAGTCAAAGGCTGGAAATATCGCGGTGGCTCACAACGGCAACCTTGTAAATTACTGGGATTTGAGAAAACAGCTTGAAAATGAAGGAAGAGTTTTTCTCACAGATTCTGATACAGAAGTCATTGCACAATTGATTTCAGTAAATCTGCTCGAATACGACCTAATTGACTCATTGAGGTTGTTGAATAACCAATTGCTCGGCAGTTTTTCGTTCACAATGCTCGTTAATGATACCCTGATTGCCTATCGGGACCCTCTTGGGTTTAAGCCACTCTGTGTGGGTATTGCAGATTTCGGATATGTTATTGCAAGTGAATCCTGCGCAATTGATAGTACTGGAGCTACATTCTTGAAGGACATTGAGCCCGGAACTGCGGTTATAGTTAAGGATGGGGAAATTGACTTCGTTAAAATCGCTGAAAGCAAAAGAAGAGCATTTTGTGTCTTTGAATACATCTATTTTGCCCGTCCCGACTCTGTTATTGATGGAAGAAGTGTCTATGAGGTCAGATATAACATTGGGAGGATTCTTGCAAGAGAAAGTCCTGTTGAAGCAGATGCTGTCTCAGCCGTTCCAGACAGCGGGACAACCTCCTCTCTGGGATATTCACATGAATCAGGCATCCAGTACCTCGAGGCGTTGATAAAGAACAGATATGTTGGCAGAACATTCATCATGCCAGAACAGAAGGAAAGAGAGTTCTCTGTCAGGCTCAAAGTAAACTCGATTAAGAGCAATATCCGGGGGAAGCGGGTTGTTCTCGTTGATGACAGTATCGTAAGAGGCACAACTTCCCGCAAGATAGTTAATATGCTCAGGAAAGGAGGGGCAAAGAAGGTACACTTCAGAGTTGGCAGCCCTCCTATTATCGCTCCCTGCTACTTTGGAATTGACATGTCAACAAGGGAAGAACTGATTGCATCATGCAGAGATATTGAGGTGGTGAGACAGAAAATAAATGCTGACAGCCTTGCATATCTGAGTCTTGAGGGGTTGTTGAAGGCAGTTGGTTTTAATGAGAATGAGCTGTGTCTTGCATGTTTAACATCAAAATATCCTGTTTATGTACCGGGAGAGGAATGTGAAATTACACTCTGTTAGTAAATGTGAAGTACTGTAAGGTGGTTCAGAATGAACAGGAAAAACGCTTTGGATTTGTTAAAAAAGCATGTAGAGAATGAAAATCTCATCAAACACTGTATCGCCACTGCTGCGATTATGAAAAAAGTAGCAGAAGAACTCAGGGAAGATGCAACAGAATGGGAATTGATTGGCATACTTCACGACATTGATTACGAGGTTGTCTCGGGCAATATGGAGAAGCATGGTCTCGTAGGGGCGGAAATTTTGAAGGAAAATGGGGCTGATGAATACATTGTTGAGGTTGTGAGGAGGCATAATCACCTTCTTTTCGGAAATTACGAGAAACCTGTTGAGGTAACTCTGCAGGCTGCTGACAGCGTTTCTGGACTTATTATTGCCTGTGCCCTTGTTAAGAAAGGTAAGTTGACAGAAGTTACACCAAAATCTGTTAAAAAGAAGTTTAAAGAGAAAAGTTTTGCAGCAGGTTGTGACAGGGAAAGAATACGAGAGATCGAAAAAATTGGAATTGAACTTCCCAGATTTTATGAAATTGCCATCAAAGGGTTAATTGAAGTAAAGGAAGAACTCGGGCTGGAATGATTCAATAGGTTTATTCTTGTAAGTGAAAAATAATTTCGAGGATTTTCTGTGTTTTAGGATTTTTATATAAATAGGATAGAGATATTAAGCCTATATATTATATAAATACCTATATCTAAAAAATCAAAAAACTTTAATAATAAGTCCCTTTAAATCGCCAAAAAAAGGGGGTAGGCATAGTGAAGCGATTATGCATCTTAATCACAGCTAACACTGTGATGTTTTTGGGATGTGCGGAAGAAGTGAGTGAAGCGCCAGCTGAAGAAACCCATGTAGAGGAGACGCCTGTTGAGACGACTGAGGAAGTTCATGCAGAGGAGACAGTCGAAGAAGCTCATGTGGAAGAGACTCACTGGGGCTACGAGGGTGAGACGGGTCCAGAGCACTGGGCTGAGATTGGCTATCCAGACTGTGCTGGAAGTGAGCAGTCGCCTGTTGACATTTCGGATGCACCTGTCCACGATGCCGACATCACATTCAACTACAATCCAACAGCACTGAACATAATCAACAATGGACATACTATCAAGGTTGAATACGATGAAGGTAGTACGATAACAGTTGAAGGAAAAGCATACAATCTGCTCCAGTTCCACTTCCACGCACCGAGTGAGCATACGATCGACGGAGAATACTATGACATGGAATTGCATCTTGTACACCAGAGTGATGATGGAGAGTATGCAGTTATAGGCGTCATGATAACTGCTGGAAAAGAGAATGAAGCATATAAGCCAGTGTGGGACAATATGCCGGCAGAAGAGGGAGAACTTCAGACTATAAGTGGTGTTACAGTAAATGCAATTGACCTTCTGCCTGAAGACAGGTCATATTACAGGTATGATGGTTCATTCACAACACCACCATGTACAGAAGGAGTAAAGTGGTTCGTGCTGAGCAACCCTGTTGAGTTATCAGAAGAACAGATTGATGCTTTTGAAGCAATCTACTTGGGCAATAACAGACCTGTTCAGCCAATGAATGAACGTGAATTTATTTAACAAAGAATGCTCGAATTCAGGTAAATTTTTCTTTTTTCTTTTTTCTTTGTCGTTTGCTGTTAAAAAGTTTGGAATCTATTAGTGCCCCGGCCGGGAATTGAACCCCGACCTGCAGTCAGGTCGATCAACAAACCGCAGTATCTGCGATACTACACTAAGGAGTTTTAGGATGATTGCAGTGCCCCGGCCGGGAATTGAACCCCGACCTGCAGTCAGGTCGATCAACAAACCGCAGTATCTGCGATACTACACTAAGGAGTTTTAGGATGATTGCAGTGCCCCGGCCGGGAATTGAACCCGGGTCAGAGAGTCCGCAGCCAATGTTCTTCGTTGATTTTCTCCTATCAGAATCGCTCTCTTTCCCGTTATTAATCTTATCAAGTTCTTCTCTAATTTTATCTTCCAGTAACCTTGAAAAATTAAACCCCATTTCCTTAGCCTTCCTCTTAAGCTCCTCATCTATCTTAACAGTTGTTGGCCTCTTCATTTATAAAACCTATATTAAGTATTTACAGTTATTAACTGGCTTAAGTTTGAGATTTACATTTATAAAGTCTGAATTCCCCACTGAGTTCATGGATACGTTCGAAGATGTAATGCTTGATCTGGCCTGGAGAAGATTCTCAGAAGAATGGGACATTAAGAAAACAATTGAGACCAAAGCAAGTATTCTTTTAACAGCCAATGGAATAATATTAGGGCTTATTGTAAGCGGATTCCAATATTTACAACCCTGGTTTGTGAATTTAAGCATTTTACTTATTACCTGCTCTGCAGTACTCTGTGTTCTATCTTTGAAAGTGAGAAAATACGTATTCTTAGGTATAAATGAATCATGGGAGGCTTTTGAAGAGACCAGAGAGGATATTGAACAGACTAAACTTGATATTTTCGCAACACTGGGTGATTCTGAGTTGAAAAATCGAGAAACTAACAGAAGTGCTGCAAAAACCTTATCTTTGGCAATCTGGGTTTTCTTAATAGCACTGATACTCATAGCATTTGCAATCATTTTTTAGGTTTCTTTCCTGCATCTATACGTACCTGAGCTTTAGACTTTGATTTACCCTTCTTACCGCTTCTCTTTGCCATCTATGACACCTCAGCTGAACAAATAACTCTCAGCATAATCAACGAACAACTTAGCGTTATATTCATCCATTCCGTAAATTTCAGCTATTTTCTTGATAATCTCGGCTCTGTTATAGCCCTGCTCAATCAACCAGCCCACACTTCTAGTTATCATAGAAGCAAGCTCTCTCTCTTCAATTGTTGATTCAATTTCAACCTGTTTAGGAACTCTATCTATTTCAATAATTCTCGAATCATCTATCCTATACTCCTTAATCTTCTTATCAACCACAACACTAACTTCCAGCCAGATTCTTTTATTTTCCAATTCAAGGGAGGTAAGCATATTCTCACCCGACTTTCATTTTTAAAGTCTAAATTGAAGGACTAAATATGCAGGTTTCATCAATTGAAGTTGAGAATTTTGAGATTGTTGAGGTAAAGTGCCGTGTTACTGTGAAGATTGGAGACGTGAAGGTCCCAACTGAGTTTGTATTAAAGCCAGAGGATTTCAAGAATTCTGAAGAACTATGTGGTTTCAACATAACGTTCTTCCCCCGGGGAAGTATAGCAGATCCACAACTCATTGAGAGACTCAGGTCCTCTTTGGCTTCTGAACAGTAAGATCGTCTTTAGCTAAATGCACTTCAACCTCAGTAAAATCGCTTAATTTCTCAGCTATTTCATTTATTTTTGATGGGTACAATGAAGAGATAACCAGTATTGCTCTTTTATCATGAAATACTACCGCACTATTCAGGACTATCTCTCTAGCTGTAAACCAAATATAATCCGCCTTCTCTTCAAAAAATTCTCCAAGCACCTTCTTGAGTTCACTTTCGAGATCCACACTGTCATCTTTTAATTCCACAAAAAGCACATAGGTGTGTTCTATAGTAGTTATGGATTGAATTCCAAGACTCACCTGATCACCTCCTCTCCCGCATCTGTCTCCTTGATTGGCTTGTGCTTCTTTTGCTCAATTTCTTTGGCTATTTCTTCTGCAGGTGTGGGTTTGAGTTTGCCCTGAACTTCGTAGTCTTTATAGAGATTGACTATAGCTTTTCTAACAAGTGCAGAAACCGACTTGAAGTCTCTAGTAAGTAATAACTCATTGATTTTATCTATAGTAAAACCATCCATAGTGACATAAATTTTCGGCTTATCTTTCTGCAGCAATTCTATCTCAGCCATATGCTTCACCCTACAATATACCTAATAATGTTACTTTGAAGTAACCAACCAAAATACTTATATATTATGGTTACCTACAAGGTTACCATGAGTATAACCTGTGAGGTGACCAGATAGATGCAAAAAACAAAATTACAGAAGAAAACAGACACAGGAGTACATTTTTCGACAATTCCTAAATTTATAGTTGAGCACTTTGGATTGCGATTTGGAAGCGAACTCTGGTGGGACATCGAAGGCGACAGAATAGTAGTTTACCTGCAAAAACCAGAGCGTTCGGTCAACCAAGTTGTCGAAAACCCCCACGGGGAGGGGAAAAAAGAAGCTGTTTCTGAGGTGCGACAATGAGACACGTGATTTGTATGACATCGACCTCTACAAGTCTCTGTTTGGCAATAAGAAGCCGAGACAGGAGGCTGAAGAATGAAAGTCGGTGCTATGATCGATTTTGATTTCGAATTCGATAAACACTCTGAATTGCTCGATCTGATTGATGCGATCTTAAATCTCAAGCACAGCTTCGAACTTACTGATTTTATTTTCACTTTCCATGAGGAGGCTGGGGAGCAATGCTAATCAAAAACGCTGTTATGAGAGTTAAAGCAATTGACAAGTCTCAGAAGCTCGATAAAGACGATTTTGAAGTAGAAATTTACAAAATAACTTTCAAGTTCGTTGAACCGGAGTTCGAAGGCAAACTTATCCTAAAAACAGACCTGAAAGAAGTTGCAGAGCACTTCCACTTGAACCAAGAATTTCATCTGAATGTTTCTCCTGCCAATGCAAGCTTACAGGAATTTGCAGTCAGTAAGGAGGCTGAGGAGTGATGCCAAATAAACAGGTTTCAGACATCAGATTTCGCATGCCATACGGTCATGTAATTTTGCCAAAATCATTCATTGATGCTGATGGAGATTGCGAGGTCTGGGATTCGGAGTGAATAGCGATGATTTGCCCTTATTGCGGTTGTGAGTTTGAAAGCGATGTTCCAGAGTGCCCTGATTGTCTGAGAGCGTTTTATCATGAATCAGGAGAGGTTGAATAATGAGAATCGGTTTTACAATCAACTTAGGCAATTACGAATCACTGAGGATTGATTCCAGCGATTTACCAACTATCAAGATGTGCCTTACAGAAATCAAAGAACTGCTGTCTGTCTTTGAACATATTCCAGAGGTCAGGAAATTCATCGACAAGCTGGGGGTCGAGGGGAGATGAAGAACAAGACATATTCTTTCAAAGTTCATCGACAAGCTGGGGGTCGAGGGGAGATGAAGAACAAGACATATTCTTTCAAAGAAGCAATCAGACACGACCACTTCACCCATCCAAAGCCCCCTGAGTTAAAAGTCGAGCTGGCGAGGGGGCAGAAGGGAAGCTACGGATGGACTATTTCTTATAACGGCAAAGATGCCGATGAAATTATCAGTAAAATCAGAGAAGTCGATGCAAAGCTGAGAGAGGCTTTTTTGCAGGAGGAATCGAAATGATACCGCCAAACTTCCAGCCAGCTAAGTGCTGCGCTTCCTGCACTTTCCTGAGAGGCTCTCTCTGCATAAAGCACAGCTATCCCACCACATATGCGATGATTACGAGAGGTAGGTGAGCAGCTATGCCAGTTCTTAGACTCGTCAAATGCGTTCTTTGCCCTAAACTCGAAGTTCGAAAGCTACTCGGAACTGATGAGCATTTCTGCATCTGCCTTGATTGCTGGAAGCGATTGATGAATTCTGTGAGGTGTTAATCATGAAGCACGAATGCCTTCTATGCAGCAAGACAGAAGAAACTACTGGTGTCTTAGATCCTGACGGCTGGATTGTTCGCTATGATGGTGTTAAACTCTGCGATAAATGCAAGTATGAGGGTTCACCGCTTATTGATTTTCTTGCTGAATTGAAAGAAGCACAACTTGCAATCAATGGTGCCATGAGAGTCTTAGTCAACAATAACATCTTAACTGGCAGAAAAAACCAGATTGCAGGACAGCTTGGAGCAATTGCAGGAAAAATTGACGCATTGATAATGGAATGCAGAAAACCATACAAATCAGAAGAAGAAAGACAGAAAGAAATCGAAGAAGTCAAGAAACGGATTAAATCTATTGTGGAGGTCTGATTTATGCAAAACTCACGCAAAATAATTGTCGCAGCTGAATGCTTGAGACTCCTCGAGGATGCAAGAACAAAGCTCGCAGCTCTCGAAATGAGTCACGAATCTAACATCATTGAGGCAGTGAAGCAATCACTTACCAGAGAGATTGGCAGGCTGTCGGGATACTATCAACCCTATCGTCCAGAAGAACAGATAATCATCGGGTGATTTTTGTGAAAGACGGAATCATCCAACTTGACAGCGATTTTGCTAAGGCAATCGGATTCACAAGCGACAAGTTTGACGGCTGGCTCTGGAAGAAAGATGACAGCATTTACATTTCATTCATAGTCAGCAAACAACCAGGTAAGGGCAATCTGTCAAAGCTGTGTGATAATATACTCAATGCTGGCTACAACATCAAAGTTCCGACACCACTCGGTTTAATGGAAGTAATTCTCAGAAATAAGGGGTTTACTAAAACTTTCGAATGGTGTGATGACTTTAATTCTAATGTTGAAGTCTGGGTCAAGCAACCAGAAGCCCACCGCCGCCACAGGTTTTTGAACTTCCCGCCGTCAGCCGGTTCTTCGGTCGGTCATCCTATCACTCTCCAACCGGTGTTTCTGACTCACCTCCTATTTACCAAAACCGGCGAAAGCGGTGAGGCTCTGCAGGAGGGTTAGCTATGTTAGTTGAAATGGACAATTCTGTAGGGATATTGAAAACAATAGAATTTCCTAAACTCAAGTTTGAAGAGCTTAATTTACTCGTAAAAATTGCAGACGAGATTCGAATTCGAGATAAAGAGACCTATGTCGAAGTCGATGTTGTTTTTGTAGAGGAAACTGAGTATAAACCAGCAGATATAGAATTATTTGAGCAAGTTAAAAAAGAGGTCATTTCTGAAGAGGAGTCAGAGGAGCAGCAAACAGAAGAAGAACCAACAGAGCCGGAACAAGCTGATGAACAAGTAATCGGTGATGCAGGAGATGCATACAGTGAGAGCGTTCAGAGGGAATTTGAGCAAGACAAAGAAGTATCTATAGAATACGGTAAAATCGCTGTAAATGATGATGTAGAATGGAAAGAGCTGACTGATAAGGTGTCTTATCGTATAATTAACGATGAATTCATTTTAGGGCATAAGAACTCTAATGGTAAGTACACGATTCTCACGTGCAGGCCGGTAAGTAAGCTAAACGAGATTCACAGATTGCTTGAAGATAAAAACAGCAGCAAAGATGTGAAGTTCTTCTGTGATAGCATTGGGCTGAAAGTCAACGACTGTCATATCACATATCTTATGCGGCTAATTGCTGATCTCTTTGATGATTGTGAGCTCAAAGAAGGACACCCGCTTACTCTTATCAGAAGGTGACGATTATGTGTGAAGACACTGGCTTAATGGCAATTGAGCTGCAAGAAGCTGGCTATCTTGTAGTCGAGGAAGATGATGACTTGGATTCTCTTTCAAATTCTCTCGATATACTCTATGATTGGTGGATAAAGAAGTTCAGGGAGTTTTGCGAGAAATATGAGATTAAGCTGGAGGATGACTGAAATGTGCAACTGTGCTGGTTCTTCATGTCCTTACTGTCACGAAGGTGTTGTTCAGTACGTGCAGGGTGTAGCAATCTGCGACTACTGCGGAGCTGTTATCAGAGAGGTAAATCATGAAGCTTGCTGAGATTTTTGACGCAATTAACGAGGCTGACGCTCAGGATTACGAAGAAGTTCTACAGAAGATAGAGGAAAAGCTGAAAGAAGCTGGTCTGGAGGTTCCTGATGATACAGAATGAAATCTGTAAGAAGCATGGCTTACCGCTGATATTCTGCGCTCCTTATTACTTCAAGAGGTGTAAATACGCTTGTAAAATATCAACGAAACCTCATCTTCTTTTATTTTGCTCGCAGGGACTTGATGAGGAATGGGAAGCGATGAAGAGGATGAAACAATGATTGACCAGAAACCGTTCTTTAAGGTGTTAAGGCTGTCAGATGAAGACGCTGCAGAATGTATGATTTCTGTTTCAGAGATTTTCAGAGATAATGTTTCGTATAAAGATGCTGTAAAAATATTTGAAGACAAATATTCTGGTAAGGAACTAATTTTTACAGTATATACATGGGCTTTCTACTCCGGAACAATGTTCGGGCTTTTTTCTCCACAGGCAGCTGAAAATGCACTTCGTCACGTCGCCGAATGTGGAAAACTTGCAGAGGCAAACAGAGAATTTGCAATCAAAGACCTCATCAGGTTTACAGGGAGGTTCAATCTCAAGAGAGGGAGAAGAGGTGTGACATTGTATGATGATCAAAGTTGAAGGTTGGTTTGCTTCAAAGAATAGATTACCTCGACTGTGGTTTCCCATAGAAGTCATAGCTGAAACTGAGAAAGCCATGAAAGTCAAGATGCTGGATACTCACAACAAACGAGAACTCTGGATACCTAAAAGCGTTTTGGAGTTAAGGACGGATAAACAATGAGCTACGAAGACGAATTGAATAAAATAGCTCCTGAGATGCTGTTAAGTCATAAGAAACATCTCGCTGTTTACTATAATTCTTACTCAAATGGTAAAGTCATCAAACCCCTACAACAATTCTTTGACAGGATTAAGAAAGAATACGGGCTGGACGATGGTACTCTGCTTGAAATTGCAAAACAGTGCTGGAAAATAGTATCTTCCCGGGAGGTTGGCAAATGAGTAAAGCATGGTCAAATGGGAAGAAAGAGGACGTTAACAAAGCGATAAAGAAGATATTCAGAGAGAATGGCAATAAACCACTGACCTGCAGAGAGTTGTCAAAAATACTTGATGGAATCTTCAAGAAATATAACGTATCACCACGCAGGCTATCCAGTTACTTAAAATCTCAGCGTGACTGGCTTGATTTTTATAGAAATAACAGTGGTAGAGGTTTTTACAGGCTCAAGGAGGGTGAAGATGCCTGATCCCGTTTCTATCCCGATGGATGATAAGTTTGCCCAGGATGCTGCATGGCATGCCTGGCATATTGTTGCTGACAGTTTTAAACAAGGTTACAGGCCCCGTTTTGGTGGTGGGCTGTTCGAGCACATGGCTGGTAAGTTTGGAGAGATAGCCTTCGAAATATTCTGTAGGGATGCGATGATTCCGATAATACATACACCTCTGAGAAGAAATTACACATCCCTGAACGGCAACGATGACTTTATAATCGAAATCATGGGAAAGAGGGTTACTGTTGAAGTCAAGACTGCAAGAATCAACAATCCCTTACAGCCAGATGAGGGATTTAAGCTGTTCTACAACAAGCAGCAGTACGAAGACAAAGACAATCACAAGTACATTGTTGTTTTCGCCGGCATCAACAAGAAGGGGACACAGCTTGCTTTGATTGGATGGCTTCCAGCAACTAAGATAAAGAAATACCCAATCCGGACTGACATCAAGAGTCCTGCTTATGCTATTCCTGTCAAGGATCTGAAGCCGATGAGGATGCTTGTAGGAGGTTCTGAATGATAGAGAGCTTCAGCCCATGCGTCAATTGTAAGGGTGTATTTTTTCCCGAATATTTTTGCGTGAGGGAATGCTGGTTGATGGATTTGATTAAGGAGAGGATTGAGAGGAGTTGATTAAGAATGAACGTTATTCTGAAATCTGAAATCCTCAAAACCGTGCTGAAGGGTTTGCACATATTGGTAGAAGAAGCAAGATTCAGATTCGATGAAGAAGGAATGCACGTCAGGGCTGTTGACCCTGCTAATGTTGCCATGGTGATTGCTAACGTTCCGAAGGACTCTTTTGAGGCTTACAAGATCAACAAAGACGAGGAATTGATAGGGGTTGACGTCAATAGAGTTTACGATTTTATCAAATCTGCTAAGAAAGATGAGCTTATAGATTTGTGGACAGAAGATGAGAGTCTGGTAGTCAAAAACGGAAATACTAAGTATTCATCAAGCTTAATAGATCCTTCAGCAATAAAGAAAGAGCCTAAAATACCAAGTCTCGAATTGCCGGCTGAAATTGTCTTTGATGCAGGAGAGTTCAAGAAAGCTGTTCAGGTATGTGAGAAAATTGATGACAGACTGACATTCAACAGCTCTAAAGAAGAATTCAGCATTGAGGCTGAAGGGGATGTAGATAAAATCACTTTCAGTTTAGACGGAAGTGAATTGAAGGATTTCAACAGAGCAAAAGCGAAGAGCATGTTCTCGATTGAATATATGAAAGAAGTAGCCAAGGTCGCTCAAAATGGTAACGAGTTGACAGTAAAATTAGGAACTAACTATCCTGTATGGCTCATCTTTGATATTGACGAGAAAGCTACAGTTGAGTATATTGTTGCTCCGAGAATTGAGGTCGAGGAATGAAGTGCAAAGCAAAGTTAGAAGCTGAGTCTCAAGGGTATGAATTTGAATGCGACACACCTTGCATATTCTGGCTTGAAGAAGTCAGAGATTCTTCAGACGTTAGGGGTAAAGTAGAGCTTCCAGAGGGTTTCTACATTTGCAGTCTGTTAATCATCGAGAAAAAAGATGTTAATGAGGATAAGGTGCTTATTGAGACTAATAGAGGTTTGAAATGGATTCCGAAAACGCAGATGAAGCTGGAGGTTGATTAATGGTTGCCATTTCTTTCAGCATGTTCAAAGATAAGCTACTTTCAGGAGAAAAAGACCAGACAATTAGGCCATATTCTGAGAAACGTTACAATCAGATAAAGAACGCCAAAAGATTGCAAATCTACTGGAAGCAAAGAACTAAGCAGTGTGAGAAGCTGTTTGATGCTGAACTGGTTGAAATTTTCAAATTAGCGTCTTTTAAAAAACTATACAACGATTATCTTGAACCATTCCAGCATTTAAGACAAAATCTTGATGAATTAGCTCAACGAGATGGTTTCGAGTGTTTTCATGAGATGTTATACTGGTTTCGTAAAAAATACGGTAGCAAGTACAGGGATATGGAGTTTATGGTTATCAGATTCAAAAAACTGGAGGGAGCATGAACCAGACAGAACTAATCAGAATCAAACTCGAAATTCTCAAAGAAATCAGGTCTATCAGAAATCAGGCAAAGACTCACGTTGATAAGTTCTGCAGCGTAGGAGAGGCTTATGATACTTTCCTTCAGCTTAGAATTGACAGACTCGAGGAAGAGATAGAGGACATGGTCAGAATACACAGGAGGTTATAACCTTGAACCTATACCTTATTTTTTATTCTGTTAACAGAATACCAAAATCTGTTAACAAGTATCCTGTTAACAAGCTGTTAACTGTTAACAAAATCTGCGAAAGTATCCCCAACTTAATGCTGATTAAATCATTCATAGAACTAATAAAAATTTTCAGAAATTACCGTGTCAATGTAATAAAATTTGGATATAGTTACCTCTGAGTTGTATATATCTTAGTTTGGAGATAAAAACTCAGAGAGGAGATAAAAATATGAGTAGTGTGGAGAAGGAGAAAAATTCGGTAAGATTCAGTAAGGAGTTAACAGGTACTTCTTCGGAACATGTTAACAAGTTAACAAATTCTAATATTTTGTTAACAAAATTTAAATCTAATCTCCAAAGAATCAAAAACTACCAGCAACCAATTTTAAATGAAATAGCATTACGACATGGAAAGCAACATTTCTATGAGGTTCTGGATATATTGTTAGAAGATTACAATTTTCTTGAGGATATTCGTGAAAGACTCAATCTTACAAGACATTCAGATGTTTACAAGATTATTGAGAAGAGATTACCCGACAAAAGAGCTATGATAGTTTCTGAAATCGAGAACTTCAGGGACAGAATCACACCTTATGTTGGTGAGGATAAAGCTGCTGAAGTTGTTAGGTTGCTTGTTCTTGATCTTGTTAGTAGGAATGGAGATAAGGAGCGTGGTTCTAATCCAGACTAAACTTCGAGAGTTTGATCAACGCTGCAGGACATGTTCAAAAGCAAAAATAATCGTTAGAGGGATAGCTTGTTGTTACAGCAGAGATGCTCCACATGGTCCTGGGACGTGGGTAGATATTGACTTTCCTATACCCTGCTCATCGTATAAGCCATCCTGGAAGAAGAAAAGAAGAGGCGGTTCTCCTTGAATTTTGAAGAATTTGACAAGAGAGTCAAGGTAAGTTATGAGGAGAAAATAAAGTACACAAGGGGATTAATCAAGAAAGCATACGAAGAGTTCGGGGATAAACTATCGGTTTCATGCAGCTTTGGAAAAGACAGTGTTTTAGTTCTCTACTTTGCACGAGAAGTTTACCCAGATATTCCAGTTCTCTGGGCAAATACAGGCGTTGAATTTCCTGAAACTGTAAAATTCGCTCGTAAGCTTACAGAGGAGTGGGATCTCAATTTAATAGAAGTCAAGCCGATTAAGACATTCTGGCAGTGTGTTAGAGAATATGGCTTTCCTTGGCCCCGCAAGGTCAAGATGAAAAATGGATACAAAACTCCTGGAACTCCACGATGTTGTTACTACATGAAAGAGAAGCCCTTGAAGGAGAAAATCAAGGAGCTTGGGATAGAAGCAACAATGGCAGGCTTAACTTGGGATGAGAGCTATCAGAGGAAATGGCTCATAATAAGGTATGGGGATTGGCATTTCGTGAGGAAGAAGGGTTACTGGTTCGTTTATCCAATTGCGTATTGGAGTACCTACGAAGTCTGGAGGTTTATTGAAGAGAACTCAATCCCGCTGAACCCGCTCTATGAGAAGGTCGAGAGATCTGGTTGCATGACTTGTACTTCTCACTTTGGTTGGGAAAAGCAGATTGCAAGACTAAATCCCGAACTTTACAAGTTAATCATGCGAAAGATGAGGGAGCTCAGGGATCCAAGGGCGAGGTTTCTTCTTTCTGATTTTATTAAAAATTCCTAATTTTATCTCTATTTTTGAGTTATTGCAATAATTTGCAATAGAAAGCCAGTAACAATAAAAATGATGGCTAAAATCTCTGATAAATACTTGTACCGCTGTATATAAAATACAAATACTAATATTAACGCAGCAAAAATAAAAGAAAGAAAAGCAGACTCAACAAAATCAAAATCGGGTAGAAAGAGCATTAGAGTACTACCAGTTGCAATTGCCAAAATTCCAGTAACGATTGTGAATACAAGCTCCCCCGTACTTTGGTTTAGATTGAATAATATTTTTGAGAATGTCCTCGCACCGATAAGTATTCCGATTATATTAAAATATAATCCTATTATTGCAATTATTTGTCCGGTCTCCAGTAGACTATCAGACATATCTATTTCCACTATTAGAAATATTTTAATTGTTTTGAAACTGACTCCCATTTTTAAAGTTCATCCGATGAATGCGTAACCATGCGTAACCTAAACGATGAAAGTGATGACAATCTTCGATTGATAGATCCTCGCTGCAAAATTTGCAAATCAGAGCATCTTGAGGAGATTAATAAAATGCTGATTGAAGGTAGGTCCTACAGCGAGATCATTACAAAATTCCCGGAACTCAAACTCAACAAGAACAACATCTACCGCCACAAGAAGCACTTCAATTTTATCAAAGCTGGCGTGGAGAAATACGAGAAGGTAAAACAGCAACTCGATGAAGGAGCAGATAAAGTTGTAGATGAGATTAAAACCCTTGATGCAACTATAGCGAGGATGGAGAAATACGTCATGACAATAGACCCAGAGAAGAAAGCGAGAAGCCTTGAAGTCTGTGCCAATACTATGCTTCGAGCAATTAAACTAAAACATGAGATCGCTGGGAATATAGAAGACCCAACCTCTAAATTGATGAGATGGATTAACGAGACATTAGAAGAATGATTGATCTTGACTTTGAGAATATAAATAAGAAAAAACGCAAAGAAGTTTTAAAAGACCCTGTATTATTTACTCAGATCTTCCTCAACCATGAACCTCACAAAGCTCAGGAGTTAATCCTCCATGACAGTCACCAATTCATAACTATAGTGGCAGGCAGAAGATTCGGAAAAACAAAAGCCATGGCATTCTCAGCAAACCACTACGCAATAACACATCCTGATAGCATTCAGTTTATCCTTGCCCCCTCATACAACCAGGCAAACATAATGTTCTGGGAAATAACAACATTGCTATCAAAATCGATAATGGTCCACCTTGTCGAAAGAATATACAAAACTCCCTTCTCCAAAATCATATTCAAAAATGGCAGTGAGATCCACGCAAGATCAACAACAAAGCCCGAATACCTCAGAGGCCATAAAGCACATAGGGTAATATTGGATGAAGCCGCTTACATTTCTGATGAGGTTATCAGTCAGGTTGTCGAGCCGATGCTTGCAGATGTTAACGGATCCTGGATCAAGATAGGAACACCATTCGGGAAAAACCACTTCTATGATTCTTATCTGAAGGGCCAATCTGAGGAATTCGAGGACTATAGCAGCTACCACTTCCCTTCAACTGTGAATCCACACATTTCACGAGAATTCATCGAGAAAAAGAAGAAAGAATACGGAGAGAATTCAATAATCTTCCGAACTGAATACCTTGCAGAGTTCGTTGAGGATCAAAATGCTGTATTCAGGTGGCAGGATATTCAGAAGAATGTTGCAAATATCGACTTTCAGGATAAGGGAGAGTCAGGCAGGTTATATGTCATCGGTTGCGATCTGGCAAAGTATCAGGACTACACTGTTATCATAGTCCTCGATGTTACAGAAATACCATTCAAACTGGTCCACTTCCAGCGCTTCAACCGTAGGCCATATGCTGAAACTATCATGAAGTTGAAGGAACTGTACAAGCGATTCAACTATGCCAAAGTATTGATCGACTCGAGTGGTGTTGGGGATCCCGTACTTGAGGATCTGCAGGATATCGGAGCTGAAGGCTACGTCTTCACATCAAAGTCTAAGGTCCAGTTGATCCAGAGGTTGCAGGCAGCTATAGAAAATGGAGAGGTAAAGTATCCTTATATTGAGGAACTTGTTAAGGAGCTGCAGTTCTTTGAGTATCAGCTGACAAGGACCGGCATTAAGATGGAAGCTCGCTCTGGTCTCTATGATGATTGCGTAATTGCTTTGGCATTGGGTGTATATGCTGCAGACTCGGCCCTACCGGATGAAGCAGATTGGGACTTCTTCTAATCTTTTTTAAGCACTCTTTCAGCTAGTGGCTCGGCCATGATGTATAAAAGACATCCAACAAAAGCTGCTAAGACCCCTGCAATAATGTTAGACGAATAATATTCCCCAGCAAAAAACAAAGCTACACCTAATAGCATAAAAGCAAAACCTATGGATATAAATGTAAAGCCTGCAGTCATTATTTCCGAAATCTTGAACTGCTTATTTAGATACTCTTTCAATTCCGGGTCCATGGTTTAATTTAAAAACTAGTTAAATAATCTTTCCTGACTTTGCTTTTTATTATCCCCTAAAGACAATCAGAACATGGGTGTATTCGATATTTTCAAGCGAGAAACTGTAGAGCTGAAAGAGACAAATGAGTTCTTCAACCTCTCAGCAGATACTTTGCTATCTCTGCTCGCAAACAAAGCTTCTGCAGATCAAGTCTACACTCCTGACTTTCAGCCAGAGGGTGGCTGGGATAAGTGGTGCTCATGGGCTGCCAAGCAGGGTAAAATCGCTCGTATAGTTCGCTCACTGGCAAAGAACGCAATGTCATTCGACTTTGCTGGCGAAGATGAGAAAGCTCTTGAACTCGTCAGGCAGATGGCACGCAAAACCCATCTTAAAACAGTTCTCATCCTTGCCTTCAAGGACTGGCTTGTTTATGGCAGATGCTTCTTAGAGGCAGTATGGGAGACTAAAACTAAGGACCTCATCAAGGTAAAGCGAGTATCCCCGCAAACAATGACAGTGTTCCGGGATAATGAAGATGATGTCAGGAACCTCAAAGAGTTTCTTAAATCTACAGAATACGCAGATTATGCAAGCGAGCTCAAAGCAGGAACAGGAGATAATATAATCGGCTTTGCTCAGTTCTGGGATAAACGCCATGAGAACAAAGCTATTTTCTTCAAGCCTGACGAACTGATTTTCATTCCTAGATACCCTGACCACGATTCTCCCGATGGCATTTCGTTGCTTCGGGAGAACTACACTGTAATCATGAACAAGCTTGGGCTCGAGAAATCTCAGGCGATAATGGGCAAACGTCACGTGGATCCAAAGCTCAAATTCATAATCCCGGATAAATGGTGGGGTCGTCGCAAGCAGATCATCGACAAAATCAAGCAGGGACTGAAAGCTGGCCTCGATATATTCCTGCCAGAGGGTATGGACGTTGATATTCTCGAAACCAAGGGCAATCCGATGGCAGTTATAAGGGCCCAGCAACACATCGAAGATCAATTCATAGCATCCATGGGATTTGCAGATTCATTCACAGAATCAACATCCTCAAACCGCAGTGTAGGGGAAATACAGCTACAGTTCTTTGAAAGAGATATCAGACCTGAAAGAGCTCTGTTCGCTGAAGTTCTCGAGGACCAATTAATCAAACCATATGTTGAAGCTAAGTTGGGTAAGGGGGTTGAGCCACCACAATTCCAGTTTGAAGACCTGACACCGGAGGACCAGCTCGAGAAGATTCGTATTATGATTCCTCTCGTGCAATACATGACTGAAGGGCAGCTCAAGAAGTTCTTTGAAGATCTCGGTTACCCAGTTCCTGAAGATGAAGAGCAGAACTTCTCAGAGAAACTAAAAGCAATCGATTTAGCAACTCAGAAGGGGGTTCCGAAACCTGTTCTCAAGGCATCGGTTGACGTAAGAGAAGAGTTCAGACAGGAAATACTCAAACTAAGAGAGGAGCTTAGAGATGCTCTCGGAATTTGAAATCTTTGATTTTGCAACCCCTGATGAAGAAGCTCTAAGAGTCCTTGAAACTCTCATTCTGCAGAGAACCCTTGAAGCTAGAAAGCGGGCTGTAGAGATTCTTGCGAAGTACATCGCTATGAGCTACTACACCGGTGCTGAGAAGGCAATCGACCAGTTAAAGCTCCCAGTCCAACCCACATCAATTGGAGTTCAAGGGCTTGATGCTGTCATTAATGAACTCTCCCCAATTCTGGAGGAAACATTTGGCTACCTTGCTAAGGATCTCACAGATGTAATTGAAGATGGCATAAAGAATAATCTGACATACACGCAGATCAAGCAGCAGCTTCAAGAAAAGCTCAAAACCTTCGGCGATCGCATACCGTTCAGAAGAGCAGGGCAATACAGGGAAATAGTTCAAGTATCTCCATATTCAGGAAAGCTCAAACTTGTTAAAAAGAAAATCAAACGGAACGTCACAATCAAGACTGAAGCTTATGCCAATATGCTTGCTAGGACAGCAACAAAGAAGGCATACGCTTTAGGGCATATTGAAGGGTACAAGCAAGCTGGTATAAGGAAGTGGAGATATACAGCTGTTGCTGATGAAAGAACCCGGCCTGAACATTTAGCATTACATGGCAAGATTTTCGAGGTGGGGAGCGAAGAAGAACAGCTTGCCTTGAAGGTGATGGGGGAGCCTAACTGCAGATGCCGGCCCATCCCCTTCTTTGATGATCCGAAGTATGATACTCCTGCTGAAGTTTACGAGCGAGAAAAGAAAGAGTGGGCGAAGCAAGCGTTGGATGAAATGTACTTGGATCAGGGAGCTCGCTATGTTGCATCAATCTCCTTCGGGGACAAGAGAACAAAAGAACGAATGATCTCTGATCTGGCTGATAAGTTCAGGAGAAATGAGAAATCAAGAATGCTCATTGGAATTGCTAAGATTAAGATGCAGGAGCAGATTATCAAGACCTTCGACACTTTGCATCAGAATTTCACACACAATGGAGTTAAACATGCAGTAAGACATGCATCACGAGAAAAATTTAAGATATTTGAGATATTAGAAGTTAAGAGAACTGGGAAGCTCATTGGAAGACTTGAAGAAACTGAAGTTTACTGGGGCACCTCGAAGCACGGAACTCAATTGGCATTGTATATCAGTGACGGGAGAATTAGAACAGCATATAAGTGTCCGGAACATTGCCTAAAAGACCTGTTGAAGAGGGTTAAGAGATGAGACTATACATCCTCGAAGAAGATTTGCATGAGGCTGGATTGCCTCTTGAAGAGGCTGAATACAACGCTAAGGTAGAGGATGGTATTGCGATAGTTTTTGGGAAGATGAGTGATGGTACATTCAAAATTAAAGTTGTAAAAAGTGATGGTAGATTTTCCATCGAAGTTCCGGATGACATTGTCAAAAGAGTTCATCTCAACGATGATGAACACTACCTCCCTGCATACTACCACACAAAAGACGGGATTATAGCGTTCCACGTTTCCTGACTTTTCTTTATATTTTCCTTGAAAACTAACTCTTTCATGCAAGAAGTAACAGTCGATTTAACAGTATCCGCTAAGGATGCAATAATACCCGATGTCTTTGATTTTAGCGAAACAGAAGATAAACCACTGAGAAGAAGAATAATAGCGGTAAGCGAGGGCAGACATAATGGCATCAATTTCAGCGGAGATGAAATCAGGCTAATGGTAGAAGATGCAATAAGGCTGAAAGAAGAAGAGAACAGAGCTTACTTTGCGGTTCCACTTGTACTGGATCATTCTTACAGGTTCATCGACAAAGTTGGCTCAACATTCAATCTATTCTACGATGAAGAGAGGAAGGCAGCAATAGCTGATGTAGAATTCTGGCAATTTACATCAATGCTCAAGGAAATTGCTGAAAGAGTAAAACGGGATCCGGAGAACACCTACTTCAGTGTCAGGGTTAGAGGACAGCTTAGAGATGATAATTCGATAACAGATCTAAAGCTAATTCATATTGCTCCTGTTTTGGAACCCGCAGACAGTAACGCTCGCATTATTGGAGAATTAAAAGATGAGGGGGTGAATATGTCTAAAACTGATGAACTTGTTGATTTGGGTGCTGTCCCAAACAACCCGTCTGGATATAAGAAAGCTGAGATGAACACACCCTGGAGCAAACCCAATCTGGAAGACTTCACAGACAAATCGTGGGATGAACTCAGCGATCAAGAAAAGAGAAAGATTGCTTCTCACTTTGCATGGTCACCAAAGATGCCACCTAACACATTCTCAGATCTCAAGCTACCACATCACAGGCCTTCAGATGGAGCAGTTGTGTGGAATGGTGTAAGAGCTGCGATGGCTGCTTTAATGGGAGCAATAGGTGGTGTGCAGATTCCTTCTGCAGATAAAAGAAAAGTGTACAGTCACCTAGCAGCACACTACAAAGAATTTGATAAAACTCCACCAAACTTTGAGGCTCTTGAAGAAGCTCTTGAACTTCTTTCTGACTTTGCTTTAAATATTGACGAGAAAACAGATTCAAGCATGGAGGTAGAACTTCAGGAAAAAATAACCAAACTGGAAGAGCAGGTTAAAGACCTGACAGCAAAACTCAGTGAAGCTAATTCCAAACTCAATGAAGCTGATGCAAAGCTCAATGAAGCTGATGAGAAAGTGACGCTCATGGCTGAAATTCTTGCTTTGGACAATGAAGTTGACAAAGAGTTTCTGAGATCATTAAGCAAAGAGCAGCTCGAGAAGTACAAAGCTGATTTGGAGAGAAGAGGTACTAAAACGACAGAGAAGAGCCTCAGTGGTAGCACAGACGAAGATCCGTTTGAGCTCGCCAAGAAGTATTTTGGTCCTGTAGAGGAGGAGGTGAACTGATATGGCTGAGCCAACAAGCCCTGTTGTTTACGATTTAACGAAGCAGCCCCTACCTGCTAAAGTTGACACAAATCAAACCAAGGATTCGGAGGGCTACTACTACAGACAAGGGGACTTTGTTGAGATTGCTGGCGATGAGACAGTAAAGATATCATCGACTGGGAGTGGAATTGGTGTATTACAGACATCAATCCACGAGAATCAGGCCCCAGACGGGCTTGATAGCAGGCACAGAGTTGCAGTATTGACGAGGTTCAAAGCTTGTATTAAGGCAACTGCGAATGGAACAATCTCTGCGGGAGATATGGTTAAAATCACAGGCAACAAAGCTGTGAAACTCGACCCATTAAGCCAGGATGTTGATGAAGGCGGAACTGCAACATACACAATTGCATGGGATGCAAGGGACTTCTTTGGACTTTGCTGGAAGGGTGGAGCTGACGGAGAAGAGGTTCTAATACTGGTGTGAGGTGGTGAAAGTGTCTAATGTAAATCCAAGCCCCTACTCTACAATTGAGCTCGGATATATGGATCATCCAGCTTTACAACCTGAAGTGATTGTGGCAAGAGTCAAGCAGGTCTATGAGAAAACACTGATTGGCAGACAGCTACTTGGAACTCCACAGCCAATTCAGGGAGATAGTGTTTCTTGGATAGAAGAACAGGACATAGTCGGCAACGTCGACTGGATAACTGAGGAAGGCGGTTTTCCGGAAATTGACTTCAAGTGGGCAAAGAAGGCCAAGCCAGTCAGGCCATACGGTGCTTACTTTGATGTTACACTGATGGAGCGCAGGTGGGCAAGAATACAAACTGTAGGCAGGAAGATTAACAGAGCTGTTTACAGGATGAGAAGGTTCGAAGATGATCTGATCTTCTATGAAATCTTGAATGCTTCCGGTATAAACACATTCGATGGTACAAACTGGACCGATACTACAACAGGAGATCCAATTAGTGATTTAGAGCATGCTAAGAAATTAATCTATGATGCAACTGATGGTTTGGAAGCAACAGATGTGATCATGAGCTCAGCTATGTATGAGAGACTATTGAAATTCGATGTTGTCAGAAATAACAACTATCTGCAGTCACAGGTCGTAGAAACAGGAAGACTTCCAGCACTTGCAGGATTGAGGATAACAAAAGACAACGCAGTTGATCCGAACGATGATGGTCAGGTGGTTGTTCTCAGAAGAGGAGATGTGGGATATCCTGCTGAATCAATCCCACTGACAACTGTTCCAGTTAAGGGAGATAACTTGGGCAATCCATTGCTTGACTACAGATATTTCGTATTCGCAATGGCTGAGCCAGTCATTGATTCACCGGAGTTAATCTGCGTAATCAATGGACTCAAAGCCTAATTAATTTTTTGAGGTGATATCTATGCCTAAAAAAACCGTAAAAGCTGAAGTAAGAGCAACAGTTATTGAAACTAGGGATTTCGTTGCAAAGAGAGGAGATGTTGTGGAGATTCCAGTCAATGAAAAAGACCAGAGCCCTGCTGTTAGGCATGCTCTGAAGTCTGGTAACCTCGTGCTCATTGATCTTGCTCCTGTTAAATCAGAAGAAGTTAAGGAGTAATCACGAATCACGATATTTTCCTAAGGAGATGGAAAATATAGGCTGAGAGGGCACATGGCTGCAACTATTAGCGATGTCAGGTTACAGATTGGAGACACTGAGACACCTTATTTATTTGAGGACCCAATGATTCAAGATGCCCTCGATGAAGCTTCAGATCTTCTACAAAGAGATGGGATAAGTGTTGATTCAACTTCAGGCAAAAGAGCACACAAGCTTTTAGCTTCAATTTATCTGGTAAATTCTTTTCTTGGTAGGATTAAGAACAGAGCGGTCAAGTCAATCAGAGAGGGAGATGTAAGCATTGACTACGTTGACCTGCAGAATCAGGTGGAGAAGTGGAAGACTGAGCTTGAAGAAATAAGAACAAGATTACAAGACCCACTTGAAGCAGTTTATGACAATTACTGATTTTGATTATCCCTATACGATTCAGCTCGTTAAAATTGCAGAGGGTTATACTAACCAGTCAACCGGTGAATATATCCCCGGATCCGAAACAGTTACAGAGATCAAGGGGCATATACAAGACATCACTGCCAAGTTACTGCAACAGCTCCCTGAAGGCGAATACTCAATAGGTGATCGACGTCTGTACACGGATGCGGATATCAAGCCCGGAGATATAGTCAGGATCACGGAGCCTGACAACTCGGTAACGGAATGGATCGTCAAAGAGCAGGAGAGAAATTACAACTTCCTCTCAAAACATCAGATAACAAGAAGGGTGTTTCTGCTAAAGCGTAAGGGCTGACTTTTCTTTATATTTTCCTTGAAGGCTAACTACTTCATGCAGTTAAATGAAGTTTTGAAACACGATACAGTATGGAGTATTTACAAATTCAGAGATCCCGACGGTAAAATAGCTGAGAAACTGAAGGCAGGAGCAAGCATTGAAGAAGTACTAAGAGAGAATCCGCATGCACTTAGAGAAATAGACATAGAGAAGGGAAATATTCTATTAAACGAAGGGATAACAGAAATTTGGAATCTTGTAATTGGCAGTTATAGGGCAGTTTCAGGCGAATCTATCGGCACAGGCGACGGAACTGCTACAACGTTCTCAGCCACGCTTGCAAATACACCCGTTAAACCCGGTTCAGTTTCGGTAACGGATGGTACAGAAACATTCACAGACAACGGAGATGGAACGCTTACAGGCTCAGCAGGCGGTTCAGGTACGATAAACTATGTGACAGGAGAGATAAGCGTCACATTCGCAGCAGCCCCAACATCAGGAGCGAGCATCACAGCAGATTATAGCTGGCTCAACGTTTTCGACAGCACAAACGCCCAGATAGGTGTTGGAGATGGCACAACAGCAGAAGATGCTACACAGACGGACTTGGTAGGAACAAACACTGCTTATGTGGGAATGGACAGCGGATATCCTTCTGTGAGCGGGCAGACCGTGAGCTTCAGATCAACGTTTGACGGAAACACGGGAAATTTCGCATGGGAAGAGTTTACAGTTAAGCATTCAGCTTCAGCAATAAATCTGAACAGAAAAGTAGTCAGCAAGGGAACCAAGGCAAGCGGGGAGACTTGGACTGTAACTCTTGAGATAACTCTGAGCTAATTTTTTGATTGTTATGATAATCCCTGAATGGAAGCGGATTCTTACAGGAGAAGAAGCATTCGAGGATTCAGAGGTAGAATCGGTAGCGAAGGAAATATTGGGAAGGATAAGAAAGACGAGTGATGTAGGAGAAATGGTAGAGTTGTATAATGATTTGGAGGAATTGATGGGAAAGGGTGAGTGGCTAACAAGAAAATACAAGAGAATCTCAAATATGCTCAAGGATGGTATGATCCACAAAGACGATGAAACATCATTACAAAACAAACAAACGAAGATAAAAGCAGTAAGAGATGAATTTGTGAGTAAATTAAAGACTAAATACGGACTATGACAAAATACTACATTGATTACACAAATGGAGATGATTCAAACACCGGAACATCTCCCGATTCTCCGTGGAAAACGATAAACAAGTTTACAAATGAAGCGAGGAGTCCGGGTGATGTAGGAGTTCTTAAATGGAATACAACATGGGTACAAGATACATCGAATATTTATTTTTTGAGTGATGGGAGTTTTGGAAATCCTATAACTTTGAGAGGATGGGATCCTGACGAGGATAACGATGACACATCAAATAGCTGGCAGAGTGCATATGATACTGGGAATAAACCAATAATTGATTTTAATGAGAGCGCATATTATTTCGCTTTAAGTGGAGATTTTTATTGGCATTTCAAAGATTTTGATGTAAAGAATAGTGGTAATACAGCTGGTGCTCAGATAGGCACAGGTGTTCAATCTGCTGACTGTTTGTTTGAGAATATTAATTCATATCATACTGGGACAACTAAAGCCAGAAATGCATTAAGTATTGGCTATCAATGTAATGTTCAGGCTATTAATTGTGAATTTGGAACTAATGGAGGCATGGCAAGAGATTCTGTTAATATCAATAGGGGTTATACGAAGTTCATAAATTGTAAATTTGATAATGCTCCTACAAGTTATTCTGGTATGCTTATATCTCATGCTGTTGTTGAATTATATGGATGTAGTTTTAATAATAATGTTACAAGAGACCTCAACCTATTATATTTTGTTGATTTAAAAGCTAAAGATTGTAGTCTTGATATTAGTACGATTAATTTCAGTAATCCAATGTCGAAATATACTAAACTTGGTTTTGAAGATTACAATGGTACGACTGGTAATCATAAAGTTCTAATGCCACACGGAGAAATCGAGAAAGACACAACCATCAAAACAGGTAATGCAGATAGCTCAATGAGAGTTACACCCAACTCCTATGTTAATGATGTTACGTATATTGAGGTTTTTGAATGGAAAATCACAGACGTTACAGCAGCACAACATACTGTTACAGTAGCAGTTAGGGGTTCTGGATGGGCTTCTTTTCCAACTGCCGATGAGCTTTACATTGAGGTTGAATACTATGACCAAACTACAGGAACACACACAACAACAGCAAAATCAACTCAGGTTTTAACAGCAAACGATACATGGACAGACTTTTCAGTTACATTCACACCAGCACAGGCAGGGGACATCTACGTGAGAGGTTATCTCAAGAAATACGAAGATGGAGATGAGGTAGTCTGGTTTAACGGTGAAGTTTCGATAACATGACAACGATAGTCTGGTCATACGGTCAATCATTTACGAAGGGGAGCTACTGGAGCTATGGTCAGCTAAGGATACTACAGGAATTCTCAGTTGGAATTACATACGTAACAGTAACAGACTCAGGAGTAGCTTCAGACTCAGTTCTCAGAGATAAATCATTCCCGATTACAGAATCAGGAGCAGGGGTAGAAATAGCTAAAGTCAACAAGACATTAAAGATAAGCGAGCTTGGTAGCAGTTTAGAGCAGATTTTGACTGATAAGAACTTAGTTTTAGCAGAAATCGGTATAGGAATTGATTCACTCTTAAGAGATAAGACTTTCTCGCTATCTGATGCAGCCTCAGGTGTAGATGCAATAACAGCAGGCAAGCTGTTCATAATCACAGACTCAGCTACTGGCTCGGAGACAATAGACGTTCTGAAGTACAAGCTGGTTGAGATTTTAGATTCTGCTATTGGTTTGGATTCAATAAAGACAGACAAGCAACTTAAAATAGAAGAGACTGGAGCATTAAGTGATTTAGTTAGAGTAAATAAAATACTGTATGTCACAGACAGCTTAACAGCAGAAGATATTACACTTGTTGACAAAATACTGACAATCTCAGATGCTGCAACTTCAATTGAGGTAGTTACATCTCAATTGCTTGTTGAGAAGATTCTGAGATTAGTATTAGAGAATAAGCATCCTCTGAATCTTGTTATTGTAAATAAGCACTTTCTCAAGCTGATTTTAGAGAATAAGGGAGGTGGTGATTAGATGGACTATTATGACAGGGGAGAGACATACATCGTTGAGATGAGAGTTTACGATGAAGATGATAATCTTGTGGATCCGGATTCTGCTACTTACAAAATAGTGGATTCTGCAGGGAATACTGTTGACGATGGGAATATGACTAAACAAGCAACTGGAGTTTACAGAGCTGAGTATGATATACCTTCAGAAGCCAATCAAGGGGAGTGGTACTCAGAGTGCACTGCAGTACTTGGCTCAAAAACAACAATCGAGAAGAAGAGATTCGTTGTCGTTTAATTTTGCTGTAATCGAAATCATAATTAATCTTAAAATAAGTTATTATTCAATGCAGATACATATATGCGAAAACAATGGTTTTTGCATGGCGGACTGTTCTCTCAGAGCTACATGCAAGAAGCAACGCATCAACTTTCTCATACATGCTGTTGTTATCGACTATGCTGAGCAGAGAGTCTATCCTGACGAATACCTCAATGAAATTGCAATCTTAAAACAAAATTTAGTTGATTCGGAGAGAAAAAAGCTCAGGGAAATTGCCACTACTCTTTCTCACAGTTTAAGGTTGTATAATAAGAATAATCTGGAAATAATTGAAGTGTAGGGTTGCCACCATGACAAAAAGCGTAGAGAATTATTTAAGACAGAAACATGGAAAATGGTATCTTGTCAAAAGATATCGTGAAGGTGAAAAGAGAAGAGAAAAATGGACAAGGCTTGATGAGGCCTCTCTCAAAAACTTACTTGCTGCGGTTAATGTTAAGATGCAATTGAGTCAAGAAGTGGTAGAAGTCCCCTGTATGAACCCATTCTGCTCAAACAAAGTTCTTATGACACCCCAGCAAAAGCAGGATTTACTTATTTCCTTCAAGAAGAAGTACGATAAACTCGTTTTGATATGCTGTTCTAAAGAGTGTCAGAAGAAAGTATCAGATCTACTGCAGCAAAACTGACTTTCGTTTTTATTTTAACTTTCAAAATATTTGTTCATGGAGGATATAATAGTTTATGCAGCTGGTTTGGGAATATCTTTGCTCACTGCAGCAGGATTTGCTGCAAAGTGGAGGAAAGCAAAGAGATTGCTCAAGGAAAGTGCTGAGCTTCTGACAGCGATAAGCAATGCTGTAGAAGATGACGAGATTACGAAGGAGGAAGTTCGGGAGATAATCAAGGAAGGCAAGGACATAATTGATGCTTTGAAAAATGAGACTGCTTAATTTTCTAAAGCGGTTACTTTGCGATTGCGATAAAGAGAAAGAAAACGTGGGCAGGAAAGACAACGATAACGACAACGAAATCGGCAAGAGAATCAAAGTTTACATTGAGCCAACACTCGACAGAGATAAAATCCTGAGAGCACTTAAGCTTGTGCCATCGTACTGGAGATTTTCAATAGAGGAATGGAATGAATCAAAATTTGAAGAATTGAGATTTGAGGGCTGGGAGAACTTTCCATTTCCGAAACAAAGTAATGAAATGACAATCATTGATGGAGCTGTTAGAAAAGTTAAGAAAGCTGGTGGTTGCTGGGACAGTCGTGTGGGTGTTGCTGTTTTCGGCTGGGAAAACACTTTGATATTAGGGTTAAGGATATGGCATGAGCTGCTGCACACAGAAAAGCTGTTAGCAGACGATATGATGAGAAATCCTGATTTTATTTACTGGCTACCAAAATTATGGAAGGCTCAGTACAGAGAATACGCAAGAGACCATGACAGCTTATGGGAACTTGTCTATTACTGGTACTTGATGAGGAAGCTAATCTAATGTTAGTTGTGTAAGAAGATGTAAATGACAGTCAAAGACATTAATAATATTCCCAAACTGTTGAATGATCTTGATGCTATTCTGGAAAGAGTAGCTAAGAAGGTTGGAAGCCATTTACAGGCCAAGCTTACTGAAATGATTAGAAAACAATGGTCGGGATGGAAGCCACTGAAACCAGCAACAATTCGAAGAAAGATGAAAACTAAAAGCTACATGAATCCTGATAAGATATGGGTACATACTGGCTCTTTATTCCAGCTAATAACTTATACTGTCGAGGGTAGAATCCCCAAGGTTGTTAAAGTAGGAATTTTCAACCACGAGAGAGGCCTTGTTGCACACTTCCTTGAATTTGGTACGGAGCATATACCTGAACGCCCTCTCTTCAGACTGATTTTTGACCTTGAGAAAGAGAAAGTTGAACAGCTTATTATTGAAGAAATAAACAAAGAGCTTGAGCGATATCTGATTTAGCTATTTAAAAGCTTTGAAAGATTACCATTATGCAGGATACAGAGACCAGTGAAATGCTCGGCAGGATTGATGAAAGAACAAAGATGATCCTTGACAAGCTTGACATTCACTGCAAACGTTTGGACAATCACGAGGAACGCATCGAGAGACTAGAACGATGGAAAGCTTATGTGCTGGGTGCTGCGGCTGTAATTGCATTTATAGTTTCAGCACTCTGGAGGTGATGAATGCTCCCTTCTGATCTTAAAAATCAAATCTTCCAAAGTCTTCCCAAGTCTGTTGTAATTGATTCAACTCAATATCAAGCATGGATTGATTATGCAGACCGCATTAACGTTTCTGATAAGTTAGAAGATAGTCCAATTGTTGTAACACTTCGCTATTTTGCTGATAGAAGAGATGAGCGTCATTCTCCAGTAAACCAGCTCTTCAAGAAGGAGATAGTAGACCCGGACATCCAGTACACCAAGGGAGAGAGAGCACAGATAACACTTTCAATCAATGTGCATGCTCAAAATGATATCAATACTCCAGCTGCAGATATCATTGATGCCTATGTGGACCAGTTGCTCGTGTGGTACCTCAGAGATCTCCCAGCAATTGATAGCATCGAGGTCGTTGGCAGATCTGAAATCAACGATTTAACATATCTCGCAGAGAAATCAGTGAGAAGGCAGTTTGACATCCTCCTGAGATACGTTGTAGAGTACCAGAAGACCGTGACAACCATAGAGGAAGTTGATTACACAACAGAGGTGCAGTGATGGAGGGTTGGAGATTTGAATACCACAGCCAGATAAGAATTCATGAAAATAAAGATGTAGATATCACCATTATACGAGATGATAAGAATCCTGAAGCTGTGATCATCATCAAAACACGTTATCAGCTGCAAGGTGGTTATTCAATCGAGCAGATGACTCTGACTGAAGATGAATTCTTCCAGTTAGTAGATATAATAAAACCACTGTTGGAAAGAGTTGAGGAGCTCGCACCTGATATTAAGCCGGTGTAGCATAGTGGCTTAATGCGGGAGGTTTGTAACCTTCAGATCCCCGGTTCAAATCCGGGCACCGGCTTCCGATGCATCGGAGCGTGCTGAGGGTTGGGTAGGTGATAGGGGAAGCACGCCGTTTTCTGACTTTTCTTTTTATATTCCCGTGACGGTTTATCTTATAAGAAAGCCAAAATAATTTTGTTAGAGCCTATTGAAGGAAAAGAATAACTTGACTTTTGTTTAAATACTTTCCTCAGCGAGCTTTAATCATGTGTCCAGATATAGGAGATGCAATAACAATAAATGTTGTAACTGAGGAAGTAACCAGAGCGGCAATAGAATGGGGCACTCCAGCAGTTGTTGGAGAATCTGATTACACTTCAAAGAACTCTCCCAAACTGTATGCGAGTCTTGATGCTGTCAAAACAGATCACGGTGAAACCTCTAACGTTTACAAAGCAGCTCAGGCAATTTTCGCACAGGGGATAAGAAGGCTCTATGCAGTTGCTATTGATGCGGCAGTTCCTGGAAGTCCAACAGCTACGGAGGTTCAGACAGCTTTGAATACATTAGCCTCGTATGCTGAAAATAAGGAGATTCATGGTGTCTGTTGTGCAGGAATTACAGATACAACTCTTCTTGCAGAGCTTAAGTCATTTGCTGACTCAAATAACGTAATCTTTACTGCTACCAACGCTAATGGAGACTCAGTGAGTACAATTACTACAGCTGTAGGAAACTTATCTTCTTCAAATGGGTTCTTCTTAGCTCACAACGATTCTGATACAACGGAAGACGTAGCTGCAGCAGCTCTTGGAGTTCTCATGGCACTTAAGCCATGGGAGACAGCATTTTGGCGGGCTATAAATACCGACGTGGACGAGTATTTTGCCCCTGGAGATGTGCCAACTCTGGAAAGTGGTAAAGCAAATGTCATTTTGAATTTAGCAGGAGCAAACAGAATATCAAACGGTCTGACAACCGGGGGAGATCCTAAGTTCATTGATATTACGAGGACGAAGTACTACACTGTTACTGCCATACAGGATTCAATTGCAAATCTAAGACTCAGGATGGCAAAAATTCCCTGGAGTGATGCAGGGCTTGAATATGTTAGAGGGGCTATTGCATCAGCTCTCGAGTCAATGGTTAGGGATGGAGCCTTAAGCAGCTATGACATTGTAATGCCTTCACTTGACTCAATTCCTGAAGCAGACAGGCAGAACCGCAAACTTACTGGAGTACAGGTTACAGCGACGCTTGCAGGAGATATTCATGAGTTCAGCTTGAATTTGACAATACAGGTGTGAGGTGGTTGTGATGGCAGTTAAAAAATGGAAGGCTGAAGAGATTTCCGTGCATGTTGGAGGGGTTGAGATCACTGAGTTCTTAGGATTCGAAGCAGATCCTGGAAAAGAGATATCACATATTGAAGCGTTTGATGGAGTAGCAGGCTACAACATTAAAGCAGAGAAGCCCACATGGTCTCTCAAGTGCAGGATAACATCTGATGCGTTAAATCAGCTCGAAGAGACGTACAACGACGAAGAGATCATAACTGTAACAGTTGCCACGCCAAACTTGACAATTAACTGCTATGATGCAATAATTAAGAGCATCAAACCTGCAGAAATAAGCGATGAAGCTCCGGAGGTTACGATTGAGGGCTTGGCGTTGAGAGTGGAGAGGAAGTGGAGTTAATTTAATTTATATGTGATTCTATTTTATTTAGCCCTTAAATCGAACCCAGTGTGATGATGAAAATAAATATGTCATATCGATATGTCATATTAAAATCAATTTTGTAATACAATATTCCAAAATTCCGAATTATGTAATACAAAATTGTAAAGAAATTTTTATATCCCTCATAGAACAAGATAAAATATGCAATGTGTAGAATTTAAAATTAATATAATAATAATGTCAAAAACTTTAAATATAGTCTGGTTTTATAATGGGGTGGAGGTGTAACGCCGGCCAGGTGGGAGGTGACGATGGCAGGGCGAAAGACTGTCTTATTTGAAGAGAAATATGGTGTAGATATTAGAAATTTTCATAGCACAAAAGAAATTGACAAAGTAGTTGAGAATAAGATTGGTAGGAAATTAAAAGTAGTGAAAGTTGGAAGCAGAGTTGTAAGTAGTGGGAGAGGTAATATATTTAAAATAAGAAAATATGGTATAAATAAGAGATTCAAAAAAGCAATACGATATAAACAAAAGATTCGATAATAAACAGAGATTGGTATTTGAATGAAAACGAATAACAACTTTGATGATTATTTAAAGTTGTTTAGGGAGGAATTCCTCCCTGCCTATTCTGATTTGGTGGGATATTTATCAGATAAACCACAAGAAATTTTGCTTGAAATTGAGAATACATTTACCCATATAATGCAGTATTTTAATGATGAGATCGATGAGGCTGCTAGGGAAGATAATCTCGCTAAAGCACGCAATCACCTTATTAGGTCCTGCCTTGACTGTTATAAGATGATTTGGACACTGATGAAAGAAGACCTAGATAAAATTGGTAAGGATAAGTACAAAAGAAAGTTTGGTGTTAATATGACTGAGGGGGAGTTCTTAGCTAAATATACAAAATTCAAAAGTGCAGCACAAGAAGCACGAAGAATAGAAATGGAGAATGTTGGAATAAACCCACTTGCTTCGCTTGAACGTTATAAAGAAGCTATTGAAATAGGTAAAGAATTGTTGGGTAATATAGATCACAATAAGCTTGAAGAATTTGAATCTTTTATGTGGAGGGCTAAAACATTTGTTACAGCTAGAGAGTTTATAGTTGGTTTATTCTCTGGGCTCTTAGCAGGGTTAATTTTGCATTTTATCTTCTAGACGTATCTGACTTCTCTTTTTATACTCTTCTTGACTTTGCTTTAAATATTAAGACGTCTCGATACCCAAATATGGCAGAAATGGAAATATTGAGAGTAGAGAAAGAGACTGGTCAAAGATTCAAGGAATTCGTGTTAAAGAGACATGGAAAACTTATGAAAGCTTTGAGCGATGAAGTGAAGAGGGCTCTGGAGAGGTATATGGATGCTGAAGGATGTGGGGGCAAATGAGATGAAAGATAGAGAAATAAGTGTGATGGAAGCTGTAAGATTACTGAATCAGACAATGGCTCCGTTCAGAGCTCTTCAAGAATACGTGAATCAGGTTACACTACCGGTCCGGGTTATGAATTATCTGCTCCGGAGACAACTCCCAAAGCTGCCAGAGATAAAAATCTCAGAGCTTCCAAACATGAGTGCCACAAGAAGAATTGCAATTCTTGAAGCTAAGGTAGACGCAATGCGTGGATTACTCGAAGAACTGCTAGAAGAGAAGAGAATAACTGAAGAAGAGGAAAGAACATTGAGAAAGAAATTGGAAGAGCTTGAAAAAGAGTTGAATTATTATAGGTGATAGCATGGCAAAAAATGTACCACAAGAATGGTTTGTTTCTGAGAAACCTGTCGAAGTTGAAATAATGGGCAAGAAACTTAAAATCAGAGAGCTTACAGGAGACGAATATATAGGGATAGTCCATGATTCAAGAACTGCTGAAGGAAAGCTCGATGCTAAAAAATACGCAAACTCGTTAATTTCAAAAGCTGTAATAGAGCCCAAAATTATCGCTGAAAATCCACAAAAGCTCAGTGGTGTTAAGGCTCTTCTGGTCCAAAAAATAGAAGAAATCTGCGGACTTAGCGAGGAAGAAGTAAAAAAATCCGTAAGTCAGTAGAACAGGAGTTCTTCCTGTATTTCTTATCAGAGACGCTTAAAATTGACATTGACATTATTCGTAAATGGCCAATGAGGAAAATCAGGGCTTACATTGAGTACTTTGAGCTAAAGAATGAGATGATACCCAAAGTTCATGATCCAGATATTTCAATTCCAAGTGGATCAGAGAAGTGGACAACAACTTTCCAAAGAGTTGGGAATAAAATTAAGATGGTAAGACGTGGAGATTACGTTGAGATGCTATAGGTAGCTACTGTGGAAGATCTCCAAGCAAGATTTCATTTTTAGATACTTTTTCAAGATCCTTCCAAGTTGCTTTGTAAGTGTCTCGAGAATAACCTCCAAAATACTTAAAATTGAACGATAAATATTGGTCTTTGGCATCATAGTATGCAATAACATGGTTTTGGGGATCTTGATAGATTTCACACTTGAAATTATTTGCTTTTGGAAAGTCTTGATGCAACTGGACAAATACATCCACACACACATCTGGTGGTGAGAACCCTTGAAGATATAAATCATTAACAACGAGACGAATATCAACGTTACTTTCCGAAATTTGATCTATTTTAACCTCTCCATACTGCGAAAGATAATTATAAGTGGCAGATTTATTTTCAGAACACCCTGCTACAAACCCTGCAACTATGAAAATTAGAATTAGCAAACCTGCAAACTTTCTCATGACTTTGCTTTTTATATCTTCAAAATAAAAATATTGCTATGACAAATATCCGTAGCCTCTTTATAACTCTCAACCTTAATGACAAACTCTCTGCCTCATTAAAAAGAGCAGAGAGAATGGCAGATCAAACAAAGAGCAGAATGGACCTAGTAAGCAAATCAACACAGAACACAGAGCAGGCAATGGCTGCATTTGCTACAATGATGGACAGAGCTGATAAGATACAGAAAGACGTTACAAGAGTCGCATCAATCCAGAATGCTCAGTTAAGGAGACTTGCAGACACTTATGTTAAGCTGAAGTGGAAAGTAGAGGAATACTCTCATGCAGTTAGAAGATCAATGCAGAGAGCTGGAGCTTTCCTTAAGTCACACGCTGAAGATCTAAGAAATGTTGGTTTGGCTGCTTCTGCTGCAATTGGGGGAGTGATGTGGAGGTTAGAAAAATACGAGTCTGCTATGGCAAAAATTAGAGCATTGACAAGAGATAATCGAGAGGAATACGAGTATTTCCTGAATGTAATGAATAGATTCGGCAGAACCGGATTATTCTCCAAATCAGACATTGCAAACATGCTTGCCTATGCTAAAGCTAACAGGATAACAAGAGAGGAACTTGAACAATTACTTCCGTATGTTCAATCTGGAGCTGCAATATATGGGGAAGACCTGACAACTGCACTCATGGCAATGGTAAGGGCTATGAAATACGGAGAGGCTGAGCTTGCTGAGAGGATGGGTTTACAATTAAGGGAGAATGCTGTAATGGAGGAATCAATGAAACTCTATGGTAAACGATTATCTCAGCTTACAGCAGAGCAGAAGCAGCGAGTTATCATGCTTGCAATTCAGAACCAGTATGTTGACATAGTTGGTAAGGAAAACGAGATCATGGGCGAGAATATTGTCAAGCTCAGACAGGCCAGAAATGCACTGGATGATGCTGCGGTTACAATAGGTTCTTACTTGTTACCTCCAATAGCCAAAGTTGCAACAGCTTTCAGTAAGCTAGTTAAGTGGCTTGACGATAGACCAATTCTAGGAGCTGCTGTTGCTTATGGGTTGCTGGGTACAGCTATGGTTGGTATTGGAGGTTATGCTGCTGTTAAGCTAGCCTCAGCATTGAAATGGGTGAGGGATTTAACAGTCTGGAATACGATAGCTCAATCACGTTTTGCAACTGTTTTAACAGCTCGAGTTATTCCAGCAATAGGTAGAGCAGCAATAGCCTTCAGGGGACTTGCTATCACAATGTTAACAAATCCAATAACATTGGCTATAATGGGAATAGTTGGAAGTGTTCTATTGTTGCAACATGCATGGGTCCATAATTGGTTTAATATCAGAGACAAAACACTAGCAGTAATTAATGCAATAAGAGGAGGTATTGACTGGCTCGTTGGCAGGATAAAATGGGCAATAGAGATGTTGCAAAAGCTTTTTGCTTTTACTCCGGTTGGGTTGGGCATCACAACAGCTAAAACTATTACCTCAAGTATCCCAAGAATTATACCATCGTCATCAAGCATAAACATGGGGGGAGTCAAAGCAAATGTCGTTGTGAATCTCGACAATGTCAGGCTTGACAGTCTTGACAGAGTTAAGCGCCTCGGCATCGAGATAGCAAGGCATCAGGAGGAAATCCAGAGGCGGGTATTGTACAGACAGACTCTTGCAAGGGGATGACGTTACAGTTGGGATCTGACCCTCATTTATATTTTCTTGAGAAAACGCAACTCTTATGAGTGTTGCAAGGCAGCATCTCATCATGCTCAATGAGAAGATAAGGAAGGCTATACTCGAATATTATTACAAATACTGGGAAAAAGAGCCACAAACATGGGTTTCGTGTGAGCATCTTGCCGAAGAGCTATGAATATCTCCTGAACAGCAATCTCATCAAATAGAATAGAACATAAAACAATCCATGTGCCAAAAATTGAGATCAATGTTAAGAAGGGAGATGAAAAGACCATAAGAAAAGCAGTAAGGAAAGTCTTCACTGAAGATTTAGCAACTTACGGATATTGATTGTTATAATTATTCAAAATCCTACAATTTTTGTAAATTTTTAAATACTTAGAAGCTTAACTGGTATTATGGCTTATGATAAAGAATATGATGAGTTACTAGAGAAGGCAATGAAGATGCCCGGAATAGCAGACCTTATGGAACTTTACAGCGATATTGATAAAAGAGTTAAAGAAGGTAGAGTATGGTTAAAAGAGGAACATTATTTTGCTACGAATTCTGATAGTTCTTCATTTTGAGGTGCAAATTTGCCATCTTGGGGTGAATTATTAAGAGAAATAGCAAATGAAGAGAGAAAGTTGAGTAAATTAGCTAAACAAGGCAAGAAAGCCACTCCAAGTCCATGCGATGCTGTAAGAAGAAAGTACTTAACTCAGCTTTACAGACACACTGGAAGGAATACAATTATTTATGCCTCAAATTGGACTCAACCCCACCCACTTCCACCAGAACTTATAACAATCACAGAAGAAGATATCCAAGGGTTCATGGAAGCTATATATGGTCTTAGTGGAGATGAACTTGATTTAATTATCCATAGCCCTGGAGGATTGCCAGGAGCGACAGAGGCTCTCGTGTCTTATCTTAGAAGTAAGTTTAAAGATATTAGAGTCATTATTCCACAAGCAGCAATGTCTGCGGCTACAATGCTGGCTTGTGCAGCAAATAAAATAATAATGGGAAAGCATTCCTCTCTCGGCCCTATTGATCCACAATTAATTTTGCAAACACCCCTCGGCAGAAGATCCGTTCCGGCTGGCGCTATTCTTGATCAGTTCAATAGAGCAAAATATGAATGTGAAAACAATCCAAAGAGTTTAGGATCATGGGTCCCTATCCTACAACAATATGGTCCTTCTTTGCTTACAGAGTCTTTTAATGCAACAGAACTTTCAAAAGAGCTTGTTTATAAATGGTTGAAAGAATATATGTTTAGTGGGAGAGAAGACGCTGAAGAACTTGCCAAAGCTGTTTCAGATACTTTATGTAATTACGACTATTTTAAAAGCCATAGTAGACATATAAACATAGGTGAGGCACAGAGAATTGGTCTAGAGGTAGATAAACTCGAAAGTGACCAAACACTCCAAGATCTTGTACTCTCGGTTTTTCATGCTACTACTATTACTTTCGATAAGACTGCATGTGTTAAATTAATTGAAAATCATGAAGGTAGAGCATTCATTAAATTAGCAGAAATCACAGTAGAACAAAAAAAAGAGGAAAGCCCTAGGAAATAAAATTGAGCTACCTCGACAGTAAGTACTCTAAATGAGAACTCAAGTCATCATACAAATACCTAGATATCTTTTTAGCAAGATCATCGGCGTCAAATTTTTGGTTTCTGAACTCTTCAATTAGACTATGCATTACTCTTATCGCCTCGCTCAGGTTTTTCCCATACTGCAGAGCTATACTGTAAGCTTCTTCATCAACCCTTACACTTTTACTTGTCATGTCGCAAAGTGCGACAGCTATGTTAATAAAAGTGTCGCACTCTGCTACACTATCACCTGACTTTTCTTTTTATCATCTCGAACTGACTACCGAGTATGTATGCAACAATAGCTGGCAAGGAGTTCAGGGCAACAGTCACAGGTAGAGTTCTCCTTAAAAATACAGTTCAGGAGAACAGGGTTGAGTCAGGCTTCCTCGTAGCGGACCACATTAAGCCAGAACCTGTAGAACTTCATCTTGAAATTTATGCAAACGAAGAAGAACTTGCTTTTATCAAAGAATTAAGGAATAGCAAGCAAATTTTCGATGTTGATTTAGCAGATGAACGTGGAATTTATGAGAATGTTGTCGTAGAATCGCTTGAAGTGGAAAGAGAGTACGAGAATAACTACACAGTAACAATCACTCTTAAGCAAATTCAAACTGTTGAACTCAGAACAGAACTGATTATACTAGAGGATATCCCATTAACTGAAGATGTTCCGGGTGGAACTGTTGCAGGAACCCAAGAAAAAGAAATTTCAGATTCTTTAGAGAAACAGGAGAATAAGAGCTGGCTCGATTCTATTTTAAGCTGGTTTGGAGGTGGATAATGTCGACTATTAAACTCCTTCCTTGGGATATTGATTTAGGATATCCTCAATGGCAGCGAGTGATCATTTCCGGCAAAGCATATACTCTCTTCTACAGCTGGAACTTGAATGACTTTCCTGTGCTGAAGATTGTAAGGGCTGAGGATGAGAGCATAATTTTCAACGAGAAGCTTGTCAAGGATAACCCGAGGGAAGTCAAGGATCCGACTACTTATGAAGTGCTCTTCACGATCCTTCCTCGCAAGATCGAGAAAGATGATTTGGAAATCTGGCTCTTCGAGGAGAATCAAACATGAGATTGTTTGATCGTTATTACGAGCTCCACATAGCGAACAAGGTGATGACTGTTGACGACCTCGACATATTCTTTAGAGTTACAGGTAGCGCTAACGAGGCTGCAACAGCTGAGATTACTGTTTACAATCTGAGTGAATCGACTATCAAGGCAATCGAGTCGGGTTCACCCCTCATTCTTATTGCAGGATATAGAGGTGATTATGGGATAATCTTCCAGGGAACAGTGAAGCGTGCAGAGTTAACGATTGAGGGGGCCGACCTAGCAGCAGAGATAGTTGCAGTTGACAATCTTACAGAATTGCAGAAGCAAATCAGGATAACAACTCCAGAAGGTACGGACCTCAGTGACATAGCAAAACAGGTTTTCCAACAAGCCGGTATACCTGTAGGCAAAATCGAGCAAACTGGCGTTATTACAACCAAGCCTATGACTTTCAAGAATTCTGGAATGCAAACCTTAGATACACTTGCCAATGATGCCGATTTCCAGTACTATGTTAAAGACGGTAAGGGCTACTTCGTTGCAAAAGATTCGAAGTATGCTGAGACAATAGTTATCAGCAGCGATACCGTGCTTTTAGAGGTTTGCAGAGTAGACGAACAGGACCAGCAACAAGAAAAATACAAATTGAAATCATTGCTAATCTGGAAGACTGCAATCGACACTCGCATTAAACTTGAATCAATCAAAATTAAGGGCCAGTTTAAAGTTTCTGAGTATGAGCACTGCTGTTTAGGGGAGGAGTATTTCTCTGAGATGGAGGTCGTTCCTATATGATCAAGCTGATAAACGAAAGAATTGACCTCAAGCTCGAAGGTGTTTACACGGCTTGCACTGCACTAGTTACTCAACTACTCCAGGACAAAACATATGCAAATGTGAAGCTTGAGGATCCTGACGAAACAGAGCTATTCAAAATTCCCTTAGCCCCTTATCTTAAGTACATACACTACCATGATCCTGAAATTGTGAGCACGCCAAGTGGAGATGTTGCAGGTCCACCAGTTAGCATCGGGATCCAAGAAGGTGACCGTGTTCTCATTGTCTTCTCGAAGTATCCACTTGAGCGGAATAGCAAGCGAAGGTTTAACATCAATGATGCCCTAGTAGTTGCTAAGCTTTGACTTTTCTTTTTATTATCCTCTAAAAACTAACAACTATGAGCTACGGAGAAACTCTGAAGCTTGATTCTTCAGGCGATCTTGTATTCAATCAATTAAACAGACTTGAAATGGTTGATGGAGCTGAGAAGGTAGCCCAAGATATTCGCATTATCCTCAAAACTATCAAGGGCTCAGACCCCTTCTATCCCGAAATGGGGGTTGATTATTTCAAAATCTTCGAGTCAAGCTTCAATAAGAAGTTAATTGAGGCTGAGATAAGGAAAGCATTGAGCAGGTATTCTTATCTGAAATCAATTGATGAGATTGAGGTATCTGATCTCGATTCTGATAGGAAAGTAACTATAACTCTCAGATTAACGGTCATTTCTGGGGAATCTGTTAGTATGGAGGTAACGCTATGAGCTATGGAGTAACTGATTCGGGTTTTGTGATAAAACCGTATTCTGTGATTATTGAAGAGCTAAAGCAGGATGCCAAGCAGAAATTCGGTGACGATATAGATCTGTCGGAAACTTCGCCATTGTACTATATTATGCAGCTTGCAGCTTACAGGGAAGCTGAAGTCTGGCAACTTGCTGAAGATTGTTATTACGCTGGCTATATTGATTTTGCAACTGGCAGCAGTCTTGACTATGTAGCTGCACTTATCGGATTCACAAGAAAGCAGGCGACAAAAGCAACTGGAACAGTCACTTTCAGCAGATCAACAGCAGCAACATCAGATATCCTTATCCCAGCAGGAACTCGAGTTGCAACACCAGATGAATCAGTAGTTTTCAAAACAAGTGAGGCTGTTACATTGCTGACAGGGAACACAAGTGTTGACGCATCAATTGAAGCCGAAGAAGCTGGCTCAGCGGGCAATGTAGCAGCAAACACGATCACTAAGATAGTGGATCCTGTAAGTGGAATTGAATCGGTAACGAACTCAAATCCGACAAGTGGAGGATCAGACACAGAATCAGATGAAACATTCAGGTGGCGTGTAAAAACAACGATCTCTGGTTTAGGTAAAGCAACACTCGATGCAATAAAGACGGCTGTTCTGGCTGTGGACGGGGTCACTACTGCAAAAATAGAGGAGAATGACACTATAAACGATAACACACCGGGTGGAGGACTGCCACCTAAATCCTTCAGAGTCACTATTATGGGTGGAACTAACAACGATGTTGCACAGGCTATCTTTGATTCAAAGCCGGCAGGCATCAGGCCTTATGGAGATACTTCGGGAACAGCATATGATCAGGATGGCAACGAATATACTGTTTACTTTGCAAGACCAACGACAGTAAACATCTATGCTGACGTTGACATAACCTCAGACGGAACTGCAATCTCAGAACAGGATGTCAAAGATGCTGTGAAAGCTTACATCAACAACTTAGAGATCGGAGAAGACGTAATCTACAACAAGGTTGTAGCTGCTGTTATGGACATCCAGGGTGTTGTTGATGCTACCGTCAAGATCGACACAGCCTCTCCACCTACTGGTACTTCAAATATCGCAATTGCTGACACTGAGATCGCACAGACAGATGATGCAAAGATAACAGTTACAATTAATTGAGGTGGAGCATGGCAGTTGATGAGCTGATTTCAAAGCTTTCAACAGCTTTCAACAAGTCATCTGACTCTAATATCTACAAGTTACTCTCAATTTTGGATAAGGGATTTGGAGACTTGGAGGGATTATGCAGATCAGTTGGCATTGATACTGATGAAACTGTATATGATCTGAGCGGCAACAACAATCATGGAATGATTTACGGTGGTCAGTGGATCTGGACTGAGAGGGGCTGGGCTTTGCAGTTTGATGGAGTGGATGATTATGTCACTCTTGTTGATGACCCGCTTGATATGGGAACTTCTGACTTTTCAATTGTATTTCGGATTAAAACATCCTATACACCGTCAACGACAATGGATATGATTTTGTACAAGGGAGCACATGGAAATGTTGGTTACAAAGTTGCTTATACTAATAACAACACTATTCGTTTGACTATACAGGATTCATCTGGTTATGCATCACTGCCAACAACAACGACTTTCAATGATGGTGAATGGCATCACGTTGCGTTCTCAATTGATAGGGATGGAACAAGTTATGTTTATGTGGATGGTGTTCTCGATAACAGCGGTGATTTAACTGCTATAAACGGAAGTATCGACAATTCAATAACAGCTATAGTTGGAAGTTTGGGAGGAACAGACAGGTTTCTCAATGGGATTCTCGATGAACTTCGAATCTACAACAGAGCTCTAAGCGAGTCAGAAATCCAGCAACTCTACAACGGTGAGAATGTCTCTGGTGGATTAGTTCTATACTTGCCATTCAACAGAATGGGCATCAAAAGCGCTCATTTTGTTGATTATGCGGCAGGAAAGAATCTCGAGTACCTCGGCGAGCTACTTAACACACGCAGACTGTCAGGAGAGACAGATGAGCACTATAGAGCACGTTTGAAAGCACAGTTCAGACAATACACAAGCTCAGCAACAGTAAAAGAACTCAAGGAAATAATATCTACAGTGCTTAGCACGCAAACAGATAGAGCTACAATCAAGGAGACATGGGATACTGAGCCAGCATCATTTGATGTTTGGGTTTTTCTTCAGGATCTTGAAGCTGCAGGGATCACAGTTGATGAGTTCAAGGATATTCTTGATTCTGTTAAGCCTGCAGGAGTAAGGCTAACAGCTAAGAAGTGGGGAACATTTGAGTGCAAGTCAGCAGGCGAGCCTTCAGATGCGACTAAGGGATATAACGATCTGGCAAATAGCAATCCAGATGGAGGGACTTACGCTGGGCTGCTCTAAGCTGACTTCAGTTTTTAAAGTCTAGTTATGAGGGGTTGTTATGGCAATTGACAAACTTATAGAGAATAAGATGAAGGAGCTGGAAACTGCAAGAAAGAGTAAATTCCAAGCTGAAGAGCAAATAAAGAAGCTTAATTCTGAGATTGAAGGGCTGAATAAGATAAAAAAGATCCTTGATGAGCATCCAGATCTTAATGAGTTTATTCAGATTAGTGCTCCAGAGGTGGTATAATGCCAATCTCTCAGCAAAGCAGATGGGATAATACTGGAACTGAGCCACCTGCCGGATCTGCTAAATACACAGCAGGAGAACAGCCGATTGCAGAGTATGACAACTGGGCCAACTATTCTTTTGCAAATGACATTACAAATCTAAATAAGGAATTGGCAGGAAGAACTCTAAACAAGGGAAACGCTTCTTCTGTTCAGGTAACTGAGACAGCTCTAACACAGAAGCAGGAAGTCACTCCTGACAACGACTTCATTGGATGGGTTAACAGAATCCACGTTCAGGCAAATAATCCTTCAGGATCAGGATGTACTCTTTACTTCATGCTCAGAGCTGTTAAATCTGATGATACAGAAGATGATTTACTTGACTCAGAAGAGAGTGTTGCAGAAGGAGAGAGCTTTGACGACTGGCTCATCGACGTGATGGATGCAGTAACAACAAACGAGAAAGTTAAGGCAATCAGGCTCTATGCTTACTGTTCTCAAGCTCCAAATGCTGGGAATGAGCCAACTGTTCAATTAGAGAAAGTTGTGGGGGTGCAAAACTAATGCCTTGGATGAAGAAACAGTATATTTTAAGAGGTCCTGAATATCATATATATGATGATTTTGATGATTTAGATCTTGAGAGGCGCTCGCCAGGAATACTGTTATTGGATGATAAACTGCTTATTGCAAAACAATTACGACCAGCATGGACGGTAACTGCGGGTTTATCAATCAACAGCGGTAAATTAAGAGCTACAGGTTCGGCAGATGGGTATTTTTCAAACACATTTAATGGCAGCAATGGCGGGGTATGGGAGCTTAAGTTTCAGCGTGTTGCTGTTGGAGGAACCGATAATTATACACTATTTGCCTATTTCATGTACGAAGATTCGAGCAATTATTATGTACTATATATTCAGAATAAATCAACGAGTCCTGCAGTTTTACTTGTTAAGAATCAGGCGGGCGGTGGAGATACTACGTTAATCAGCTTCACATGGGATTCAGATACTAACGAGCATACGCTTAAACTAACGAGAGATTCAAGCGGTAATTGGGAGCTGTTTTATGATGGGGTGAGCAAGGGAACAGCTACAGATTCTTGGTTACCTTCGAATCCTACTCAGTTTAAGATTACTTCGGGAATAAATCTCGGGACAATGGATTTAGATGACATAAAAGTTTATGAGGGCTAATATTTTTATTAGAGTATTAGACAAAACATTTTTAACCAATAACTACAAAATGGCTACATGGGACGAAAACCTGAAAAAGAAGTTGTTAAGTGGTTAACTGCAGAAGAACTGAATGAAGAAATCCGAAAAAAGAAG
>Ga0209426_1000303_pt1 | contig 60281 bp, 60 predicted proteins | sample Deesub1362B_J571_FD_187697 | JGI IMG/M metagenome (GOLD analysis project Ga0209426, IMG submission 187697) | Deep oceanic, basalt-hosted subsurface ecosystem from Juan de Fuca Ridge flank, Pacific Ocean, CORK Borehole 1362B_J2.571 (SPAdes)... ... | reverse complement strand
TTGGAGTCTGAGCGGGTGCATATGGAGCAGGTGGAGATTACGGATTATGGGAGGTTGCCTCAGATAGTGGAGTCCTTTATGGAACGCATCGAAGAAATCGGCCCTAACCCATATAAGGGATTCTGATAAAAACGAGGAGCACGGGCTTGTTTCGGGCCCGATTTTGACCAAGGAGGGGGTAAATGGAGGCGAAAACCCCGTTTCTGGAAGTGAGTGAAGCTATTGTCGCATCGGGTGCGGAGACCCTCTACTGGTGTATGCAGTGCGGTCTGTGTACGGGGTCCTGTCCTTGGAGACTGGTCCCGGGGAACATCTCCCAGGCCTTCAATATACGGAAGGTCCAACGCCTGGGCCAGCTCGGACTGGAGGGCTTCGAGTCCGAGGAGGTGATCTATGCCTGCACCACATGCGGCCAATGCGTGGTTCGGTGCCCGCGCGAGGTGAAGATCATCGACAATGTCAGGGGCATGCGGAGCATGCTGGCGGAGGTGGGGACAGTGCCCGGGAGCTATCGACCTGTGATCGGAAGTCTCCACTCCCAAGGAAACCCCTGGACTGGAGAACGACAGCAGCGTACCCAGTGGATGAAGGACTTGGAGGTGCCCGCCTTCGATGAAGAGAGAGAGTATCTGCTCTTTGTCTGCTGCACTTCTTGTTATGATGTGCGGAGTCAGAGGATCGCCCGTTCGGTGGTGGAACTCCTACGGAGAGGCGGCGTCAGTTTCGGAGTCATCGGAGAAGAGGAGAGCTGCTGCGGGGAGGCCGTGCGAAAGATCGGCGACGAGGAGTGCTTCTCCAAGCTGGCCCGGGCCAACATCGCCTTGTTCAAGGAAAAGGGCGTCAAGAAGATCATCACCACTTCGCCTCATTGCCTCTATACCTTTCGCCAAGAGTATCCCGAACTGGGAGGGGAGTTCGAGGTCGTGCATTATACGCAGGTCCTGGCGAGACTGCTCCAGGAGGGCAAGCTTGTTCCCTCCAGGTCCTTGGGTCGGAAGATCGCCTACCACGATCCTTGTTACCTAGGGCGCCACAACGAGATCTTCGAGGAGCCGAGAGAGCTCATACGTTCGGTGGCAAAAGAGGACTTCGTGGAATTGGAAAGGTGTGGGGTCAACAGCCTATGTTGCGGGGGCGGAGGTGGGAGGATCTGGATGGAGACGGAAGCGGGCGAACGCTTCGGGGACCTCCGCGTGGAGGAGGCCTTGAGCCGCGGAGCCCAGGCTTTGGCCACGGCCTGCCCTTACTGCATCGTGATGCTGGAGGCCTCCACAAAGAGCCTGAACAAGGAAGAAGCCCTGCCGGTGATGGACATCTCGGAGGTGCTCCTTAGCGGCCTGGAATGACGAAAATTGGGAGGGAATGGGCCCGCCTGCACGCTTCGGGCGGGCGTGCTCTTCTCTTCAGCGCTAGGGAAAAACACCACCCGCCCCGATGCTCTCCACAGCGTCATCGTCCAAAGAGGCGCAGATGGGATCGTCCCATCCCAGCTGAATCCGACACTTGTGTTCGATGTCTGCACGTTGGACCCGATGGACCTCTTGGGATGTGGTCACACATCCCCCTAGGAAAAAAAGACCGAAGACAAGGAGTAAAGCCAGGGTTGCTACTATCTTCATAGTGGACCTCCCTTCACCAAGGATCCTCTCGGAACTTCGGTGTTTGAATCTCGCGGATTTGCCCCCAAGAGGCCTGGCAACATCCCAGGCCCTTGGTTACGGATCTACATTTTAGACGCACACCCCTTCCCTTAGGATTCATCATTCCGTCGAATCCAGCTTAATCAGACCCGGTGGGGGATCCATCGGATCAGTTTTCGATGTCCTCGAGCCGAAACATCCCCGGGCGGTAGGTCAGCTTGCCCAACCATCGATTCAGGAAGTGGTCCCTGGAGAGGAACGGGATTATAGGTTTTCTCCGCACGCCCATCTTCCGAAGGGCATCCAGGAAGCGGTTCGAGTCGTTGCAGCCCTTGGCGCCCAAAAGGAAGGTCCGACGGGCCTCTGCTCGGTTTCCGACCCAGAGGTAGGCCTGTCCCAGGTTGTAGAGTATGTCCTCCTGGAAGGGCCTCTTTTTGACCGCTTGGCGGCACAGATCGAGCCCTCGTTCCACGATTCCAACCTTCACCAAGGTGGCGCCCAGATAGGAGGCGACAAAGGGATTCTCCGGGTATATCTCGTGGGCCTTCTGGAAGAGGTGGAGGGCTCGATCGTAGTGTTTCTCCTTCCAGCAGCTCAACCCCTTGAGGTAAAGCTCTCGACCCTGTTGGGCCCGATCCGGCATCGCCGACTCCTTTTCCTGGCGATGGACCCTATTATGGGGAATTTTCCGACATTGTAAAGGTTAAATCTCAGTCTCGAGGAGAGGGGATCGGCATGCCATTATGGTTGGTTGATCTTCTCCAAATAGATATGCTAGGGTCGGTCGTGGAGGAGGAAGACGTGAGGGTTGCGCTGCTCCAGATGGAGTTGCTTCAGGGACGGGATGAAATCGACCTTTCAAGGATCTGTATCCTCCTGGAGAAGGCCGTGTCCTCGGGGTGCCATTGGGCGCTTCTTCCGGATCTTTCCGAGTTCTTCGCCTTGAGGGGGGCGATGCATGCCCAAGCCACACGGACCGAAAGGGGGTTGGAATCACTCTGTAAGTGGGCTAGGGAGTTCCATGTGGGGATCTTGGGTTCTCTACCCCAAAGCATGCCAGAGGGGATCTTCTCCACTGCCTTTTGCATTGACCCCCAGGGGAAGGTTCAAGGGGTCTACCGGGGGGAACCTCCCTCCGTCCCTGGGGGAGATCGGCCGTTGGTCGGGTCGGCCTCACCGCTCCCTCTGTTCGAGTGGGAGGATACGATGTTCGGGGTTCTTCTCTCCAGGGAGGTCCTACTCCCCGAACGGGTGCGTGGAATGACCCTCAGTGGGGTGGATATGGTGTGCGTGAGCGCTCTCTGGTCTCGGCGGACAGGAGACTTTTGGCAAGGGGTGCTTCGGACACGCGCTGCGGAAAACCGCATCCACGTCCTAGCTGTCAATGCCTGGAGCCCTGATGAGGATGGGCCGGGAGGGAAATCCGTGGCAGTGGGGCCAGAGGGGAATGTCCTTGTTTCATTGGAGGAAGGGGAGTCGGTGAGGGTAGTGGATATTGAGGCCCCACGTTTCCGAGGGCGAGAGATCGGCTCCGCCCTCCCGGAGATCCGCTGGTGGCCGACATGGAGGCGGAAACACATGAGCCTTGGTGAATCCCTCCCTCTTCTAGAACGCCTCCGCAGGCGGGGGAGAGTGGTGGTCTTCACCAACGGTTGCTTCGACATCCTCCATGCCGGACATGTGGAGTACCTTGAGGCGGCCCGTTCATTGGGCGACCTCCTCGTGGTGGGCATTAATACGGACGAGTCCGTGTGCCGGATCAAAGGCCCCGGCCGTCCCATCCTTTGTCTCGAAGACCGAATCCGGGCTCTCTCAGGGCTCCAATGCGTGGATCTGATCCTTCCTTTTGGGGAGGACACCCCCCTCGGTCTCATCGAGGCCGTGCGCCCCCAAGTCCTGGTCAAGGGGGCTGACTGGCCCGAAGGGGCCATCGTTGGTGCGGATCTCGTTCGCTCTTGGGGAGGACGCGTGGTCCGGATCCCGCTGCGAGAGGGGCTTTCCACCTCCGGAATCATTCAGAGGATCTCAGGCCGGATCTCTCCAAAGACCAATTAAGAGGAGGTGAAGTCCCATGATACGAGTCGATCACCTGGCTGTTCTCGTGAGGGATTTGGAGCAGGCCTTGAAGGTCTATGAGGCCTTGACCGGAAAACCTGCCGACCTTCGGGGAGAGGATCCCGATCTTGGAGCCCGCACGGCCTTGGTCAAGATGGGGGATACGGTCTTGGAGCTGATGGAGTTACATCAATGGGGGAGGCGTGGGTCCCATAGAGACGGCCTTCACCATGTGGCCTTTCGGGTTGGAAACTTGCAGGAGGTGCTTGAAAGACTCGCCCGGGCCGGGATCCGTCCGTTGGATCGCGAGCCTAGGGAGGAGGGGGGGACCCTGGCGGTCTTCCTGAAACCCGAGGATACGGCGGGGATTCTCACCGAATTGGTACAGCGTTGACGAGATTTCCGACCGATCTCTAGAAGGACAATATTTCCCCGAAAGATTTGGATCCGGCTGAGCCTCTTGCCACCAGATTCCAGTGGGGAGATCCCGCCTGCAATGCGGAGAGCTTACCGGAAGAGCCCTTCGTGTATTCGGTCCAGGTCCTCGGGGGTGTTGATGTTTCGGAAGGACTGAAGGTTTGGATCCATCTCCCTCAACGCCGCCTCCTCCACTTCCAAGACCCGGACCTCAGGGTAGAAGTCGATGAGTTTTCTCCCCCCGCGGTCCAATACTCGAGCGATGGGAGCCAGGCAACGGCGTGAATAGAACGCATGGAGGGGTTCGAGTTTTCCTCCTATCCGGGCTACCACCACGTCCCATCGAGGGGCCTTTTGGGCCATGAGGCGGATGACATCGGGGTTGAGCAGGGGCATGTCGCAGGCCACAACGAAAAGATGCGCGGTAGGGGAGAAGTGAAGGGCGGTGAAGAGTCCCCCCAGGGCGCCGCATCCCGGCAGGAGATCCCCCACCAGGCGGATCCCCAAGGGGGCGTATCGGGATGGGGTGTTGGTGACGATGAAGACATGCTCGAAGAGCCCGCCGAGGACCTCAAGGGATCTGTCGATGATACGGCGGCCATCGACCTCCAGGAAGGCCTTGTCCTTCCCCATGCGTCGGCTCTCCCCTCCTGCCAAGACCACGCCGGTCATGGGGATCGACCCGGCCGGAGGAAGCGTTCTTCGATCAGATCCGCCAGTGTCTTGGCGTCGTTGATGTCCACGCACGGCACACCTCGATCCAGGGGAACGTCGCTTGCGATGGCGATGAGGTGATCTCGTTCGTCGCAGAGAAGCTCTTGTCTGTGGTCCTTCCGATAGACCTCGATCTTTGGATGGGGGCCGCGCTTGTACCCCTCCGAGAGAAGGATGTCCACCTGGGTGGGAAGCCAATGACGGATCTCCTCGAGGGTATGGTCCCAGTCCACATCCTGAATCAAGGCGAGCTTCCGGGGCGAAGAGATGATCACCACGTCGGCCCCTGCGCGCTTCAATCTCCAGGAGTCCTTACCCTCATGGTCTACATCGAAGTCGTGCACATCGTGCTTGACCACCCCCACCCTATAGCCTTTTTCCTTGAGCTCGGCGACGAGTTTTTCCAAAAGTGTGGTCTTCCCGCTGTCCGATGTACCCACCACCGAGACGATGGGAATCATGGTCTTCCTTCCGGCATGATGAGGGCCACTTCCCGATCCATGGCCCGTTCCACCCATGGGAGTGGATCTACGCGGACTCCGCCTACGCTGAGCCCCCAATGGACATGAGGGCCGGTCGCGGCCCCTGTCATCCCCACTCGACCAATGGGCTCCCCTTTGGCCACTGTGTCTCCCCTTTTAAGGAAGCGTTGGCTTAAGTGGATTAACACGGAATGCACTCCTTGTCCGTGATCGATGATGATCGTCCCTCCATGGACCTCCAGATCCCTGGAGAGGAGAATGCGTCCGGAGTTGGGTGCCACCACAGTGTTGCCCTTCGTGGAAGCCAGGTCTACCCCTTTGTGGTGCCAGGAAAGGATCCCTCCGTTGTAGATCCTTCGAAGGCCGAAAGCCGCGGTCACCGGCCCCGAGACCGGAGGAACGAAGGGGCCGGACCAAAACCGCCTTGGGCTGAAACTTTGAAAATGCTTCTGCAGGAGTCGTGCTTCTTCCAAGAGGGCTTTCCCTCGCAGGCTTCGGAGCCGGTCAGGAGGAAGTTCGATGCGCTGCTCGGGAAATGTGCGTGCCACCACGCGTACAGAGACTTCTTCCCGAATCTTTCGGCCTTCTTCCGTGACGGCCTCTAGAAAAAGGGGCCGGGGGCCAGTCTCTCCTTTGAGATCTATGCCCACATACGTGCCATATCTCATTCCCCTTTCGTTCCAGCTATTCAGGGGAAAGAGGGGGATCCGCCGTCCTTGAAAGAGCACCACAGGCTTTTCAAGAGGACCGGAGGCGCGGCACACTACCGCCATGGAGTCCCCAATGGGGACTTCCATAGGCCGCACCCGGAGAACCAGGGTCAAGGCCTGTGCACTCGGTGCTGGGGTTAAGGCCACCCCCACAACGAGGATTGCCCCCAGGAGTTGAACAAGGCAGGGTCGTTTCACGATCGGGTCACCTCTCCTCGAGCCGCCATATAGATCCCAGTCAGGATAGCCGAGCCGCTGAGGATCTTCAAGGGAGGCGGGATCTCTCCGAGAAGGGGGATGGCCAGGAGGGTAGCCCCGATGGGCTCCCCCAGCACGGTGAGGGCCACGAAGGTGGCCGAAAGATACCGGATGGCCCAATTGATGGAGGTGTGTCCCAGCCCAGTAGGTACCAGGGCCAAGAGGAGGAACATGAGGTAGGTCCTGAGGTTGTAGCCCAGAAGAGGAAGGCCCATGGCCAAGACCAGGAGCCCGAGAAAAAGGGCGGCTGTGGCGTAAGTGAAGACCACATAGGCCAAAAAGTCCGTCTTCTCTCTGAGCATCCTTCCCACCGTCAAGTACCCGGCGAAGAAGAAGGCGGCGGCCAGCGCCAGAAAGGGTCCTCCGCCGATCAGATCCCTTGCCGAGCCAGCATCGGGCCGGCTCATTCCGACCATGCCCAAAAGGACCAGCAGCCCCCCCAAGAGGAGGCCTTTGGCAGGCGTTTCTCCGAGAAGGAGCCAGCAGAGGAGCCCCACGAAGAGGGGATGGGTGGATGAAAGAGTGAGGGCATAAGCGACCGGAATCCGCTGCACGGCCTCGACCCATGTGTAGAAGTGTAGGCCTAGAAAAATGCCCGAGAGGCCGATGAAGAGTTGAGCCTTAGGGGTTGGAGGCAGATTTCTCCATATTCCGCCGGATCTTCCTAGGAGGCTCAATACCAAGACGGCTAGGGCCAGTCGATAGAAGGCGATTACCAGGGAGGGAGCCTGGCAGAATCGGACGAAGATGGCCGCCCAACTGATGGCCCCGATACCCGCCGCTAGGGTGAGAAAGACCCTGAGTCGACGTCCCGGTTCATTCATAGTGATGGACCGTGTGGAATCGATTAAGGAATCTCTGGCGGATTTTGGAGTCGTGGAGCACATCCTTCTCATAAGCCTTGAGGGTCTCCAAAAAATCTTCCAGAAAGGGTTCCGTACGGATCTGGAAGCCCCACATGCCTTGGTTCAGGAGCACGCAGGGCCCTTTCTGGTCGGGGGGGGCCACAAGCTCTTCTAACACCCCTCTTCGAAAGAGAAATATCAAGGCGGAGGGAAGCTTCAGTCGCTTGTGTGCCTTTCCTCCTTCCGGGCTCAGGGGGATTCGGATCCGGCGATAGCGTCCTCGGGGATCCCGGCAGTCAGCATTGAAGCGAGGAAAGTAATGGGTCAGAAATTGATAGAACCACCGACTCCCGCGCTGTCCTACAGGCCTGCGACTTCCACCGTAGTAGAGGGCAAGAAGTTCCGTGGAGGCCAAGATAAACAGGAGGGTCGCCGTGGGAGCCTGGGCCTGGAGACACCCTTTCGCCGCTCGCTCCAGCTCTTCCAGTAAAAGCTGCAGATGATCCCTGGCAGGATCCGTGAGCATCCTTCCCCCTTGGGACAGCAGCCCGCGCTTCCTGTTTCAGGGCGAGTTGTAGCGCAAGGCCAAGGCCGTGTCAACGAGAGAGATTGAATTAGCCCCAGCAGGCTCTACCGCATTGTCTCAAGGGCCACCCCCTGGAAGCGGGATGGGGGGAGCGGCCCCTGGTTGACAGACAACGGCCTCTGTGGTATGGAATACCAACGCCCTTGGGCCTTTGGAGTCCTCCCATTTTGGGCGATTGGGCGGGAAGAGGATAAGCCCGCAGGCGGCAATCGGGCCAGGCGCCAGCACTTCGCTCTGTCAGGTAGCTATTCGAGCTGAGGTGGGATCCCAGGTGGCCGGTCGAAGGAAGAGAGGCTCTGGGCCCTGGGGGGCCATGCTTGTCTTTGTCGGGATCGTATTTTGGGCAGGCGGGTGTGCATCCGTAAACGTCCCCACACTCCCGGTCAAGAAGGAGGGCTTCCAAGCGGAAAAGGAGAACCTGAAGCCTCCCACGAAAGATGAGGCAACCACAAACTTGCTCCAAATTCCGCTGTCGCCTACGGAATCCCCTTCGTCTCCACCTCCTCGATCCGTTCCTCCACCTTCCTCCTCGAAGAAAACCCCAGTCCTCCTCGCCTCCATCGATCCCCGCCTTGTGGATTCACTAGAGTGTCTTCCACAGCCTCAGCCCCCGGTGAGGATGGACCAAGAATCCGTTCCCGAACCCCCTTTGGGAGATTTTGACCATCCGCGAGTCGCCCCCTTCGTAGAGTACTATCGCGGCCCGGCCAGGGACTACTTTCGGAGATGGTTGGCTCGATCCACCCGGTACCTGCCCATGATTCGGGAAATCTTCCGAGAAGAGGGGATTCCTGCGGATTTGGCCTACCTGGCACTGGTGGAGAGCGGATTCAATCCTTATGCCCGTTCCCGAAGCGGCGCCGTGGGGATGTGGCAGTTCATGAAGGGGACGGCAAGGAAGTACGGCCTGCGGGTCGACTGGTGGGTGGATGAGCGAAAGGACCCGGTAAAGGCCACCAGGGCCGCCGCACGTTACCTGAAAGATCTCTTTGAGTTATTCCGGTCCTGGGAGCTGGCCATCGCGGCTTACAATGCGGGCGAGGGGAAAGTCATCCGCGCCCTCCAACGCAGGAAGGCCCGCAGCTTCTGGGAGCTGTGCCGGTACCGGGACCTCAAAAAGGAGACCCGGGACTTTGTCCCCAAGTTCCTGGCGGCCTTGACCATCTCGCGCGATCCGGGAGCCTACGGTTTCGTGGACGTCCCCTACGAGGAGCCTTGGAGGTTCGATCGTGTGCCCGTGAAGGGGGTCTTGGGCCTCGATACCGTGGCCCGATTGGCGGGGACGGATGAAGAGACCGTTCGTCGCCTTAACCCCCAAATCCTTCGTTGGTGTACTCCGCCGGATAAGGAGGGAGTGGAACTCACCTTGCCTGAGGGGACCCGAGACCGGTTTCTCGCCGGTCTGGCCCGACTTCCCAAGGAAGAACGTGTCCGGGTGGTGGTCTACAAGATCCGTCAAGGAGACACTTTGGGAAAGATCTCGAGGCGGTTCGGATCTCCCCTGTCTCTCATCAAGAGATTCAACCGGCTCCGCTCCATTCACCGGATTCGGGCTGGAAGGCGGCTTATGATTCCTGTCCCCGCCAAAGGGAAAACGCAAACCCCGGTCCGCATCGCCTCCCGGAGACCCTCTTCCCCCCATGATTCACTGAGGCTAGGGTCTGGCAGGGAGAAGGAGAAGGAAAAGGAAAAGACCTTTATCCATTACGTGAAGCCCGGAGAGACCCTTTGGGAGATCTCCAAGAAATATGGGGTGGCCGTCTCCGATATCAGCCGCTGGAACGGCCTTGAGTCGAGCCGGATCTATCCAGGTGACGAACTGATCCTTCGATCAGGAGAGATCTGATCCTTCAGGTTGGGGTCGCGGGACCATTTTCCAGATACCCTCGCTTTCCTCCCTACGGAGTTTTTGTTAGAATCCTCGAAGTCCGTTACCGCGGAGTCCATGTTTTCCCACCTAATGGTCAAGGGAGGGTTTCCCATTCCCGAGTCGGATCGTCTTCGTCGCGAGGTCTCCATTGAGGATGCCTGGGACCTCCTGCGTGGTATGTTGGGGCCGGTGAAGGGAGTCCGCCTTGCTGTGTCCAGGGCCCTGGATCGGGTCGCCCTTGAGGAGGTCTTGGCCCGGAGTGATCTACCTCCGAGAGATACGGCCGGGCTGGACGGATATGCAGTGCGGGCTTCGGATCCGCCGGAGGGTAGGGTTTTCCGGGTAGTGGGACGGATCTCAGCAGGACAGATCTGGGATCGAGCTGTGGGGAAGGGGGAGACGGTTCGGGTCATGACCGGATGCCCCCTCCCTGCGGATTGCGACGCGGTCCTGCCATTGGAGACGGTTCAATCTCTAGAGGAAGGCCTCATACGCCATGAAGGACCCTTAAGGTCCGGGATGAACATCATCCGTGCTGGCGAGGAGATGAGGTGCGGTCGGCCCCTGATCCGCTCGGGCATACGTCTGGGGCCTGAGGACCTAGCCGTCCTCGCGTCCGGGGGGCGCAGAACCGTTGTGGTGAGCCGTCGTCCCCGGGTCGGCGTGCTGGTGACGGGAAACGAGCTCGTCCTTCCGGGCAAAAAGCTGCCGAGGGGTGGACGATATTCCAGCAATGGAGTCTATCTTAAGGCCCTGGCAAAAAGGGAGGGCGCGCGGGTGTTCTTGCGCGATCCTGTGCCGGACCGCATGGAGGTTCTGAGAGAAGCCGTGGAGACCTTGAGCGATGCGGATTTGATCCTGGTCAGCGGAGGGTCGGGGAAAGGCGACGGCGACCTGGTGGATGTGGTCCTCAGGGACCTGGGCGCCCAATGTGTCTTTCGGGGTATGCGGATTCGACCGGGACATACCACTTCTCTCTATCTCTGGCGTGGGAAGCCGGTGGTGGCCTTGCCAGGTAGACCGGGAGGCATGCGAGTGGGATTCGAGATATTGGCCCGTCCCGCCATTCATTGGCTTCAAGGAGAGCGGAAATGGCGCCCTCCCAGGCTCCGCGGGGTCCTTGAGTCCTCCCTGGAGCGCCGCCGCCATGTGCATCAGCTCCGGGAGGCCTTTATTCGTACGGGAGGGGGGAGGTTTCAAGTCCTTCCTCTCTCCAGGGATCTTCGGGGACGGCCTCTCTCTCAAGGACAAACCCAGGGTTGGGTTGAGATCCCTCCAGGGGAGGGGATGGTCCAGAAGGGAGAGATCGTCACTGTTTGGCTCAAGGGGACGGGGGACTTTGGGGGATCCGGAGGGATCGAAGAATGGGACTCGAGCCCATGAAGTCCTGGAGGGCCCTTCTGGATCGCTTTGGAAAAGAAAGGATCTTTTTCATCAGCGGCCCCTCTTTTCTGTCTTGCTCCTCAGCTCTGTGGGGGTTTACTCTCCGGAGAGCTATCGCTCTGACGGTGACATCCGAGGCTTTCGGGGATCTTTCTCTTCTCCATGACCACGGCGGCCATTGCCTCGGTCTTTGGGGAGAAGAAGATCCGGGAGGAGAGGGGAGGTGGAGATCTCCAAGAACCTGACCCTTCCCCTCGAGACGCCGGACGGACGGAGCCATACCGAGAAGACCCTGACAAGGGTCTTGGATCGAAACTAGGCGATATTCGAGGAACGGAAGCGATCCGCCACGGTGAGATGTTTAACTTCCTGCGCTTTTTATGAGCTCCACAAGGACGACTTCTTCCGACTGGCTGCAAAAGATGAAAAAATCGGCTATCATTTATGGAAAAACCTTGCTCGGATGCTCAGCGAGCGGTTGCGCCGTATCAATGAGGATGAGATCAAGTTGGCCACCGCCCTGACCATCGCCCTGAGCTGGTAAAGGTGCGATTCCTCTATGCACGAATTCAGCGTGGCTCAGTCTATTGTGGAGACGGTGCTCGAAGTCGCCCGGAAGCACAACGCCTCGCGCGTCCTTCAGGTGAATCTCATCGTAGGGGAGGTGGCTCTGGTCAATACGGAACAGCTCTCTTGGTACATCGACATGCTCACTAAGGAGACCATGGCAGAGGGGATGAAGCTCCATGTGACATCCTCTCCGGTCCGGATCCGATGCCTAGACTGCGGTTATGAGGGAGGAGTCCGATATCAGGAATCCGACTCCCACTGGCATACCTCCCTCCCTGTCTTCGAATGTCCCCATTGCCAGAGTGCTCAGACCTTGATCCTCTCGGGCAGGGAACTTCACATCAAGGACATGCATGTGCGTTTCCCCTGGGAGGAGGAGGAGAAAAAAGAAGATGCATGATGTCTCTAAGATTCATTTAGGTCATGATGTCTTTGAGACCAACCGACGTCTTGGAGAGGAGAATCGACGTCTCCTAGAGCGGCACGGCGTCAAGGCCATCAACGTGATGGGAGCCATCGGTTCGGGAAAGACCTCCCTCATCGAGCGAGCCATAGAGGAGTTGAAGGGACGTTATCGGATTGCGGTCATCGCGGGGGACGTCATCGCCGATTTCGACTCCGAACGATTCCGGCGCCTTGATGTGCCCGTGATCCCCATGAACACCGGCAGCGAATGCCATCTGGACGCCCATCTCATGCAGCACGGGCTGGAAAAATTGGATCTTCATCGCTTGGATCTCCTCTTCGTGGAGAACGTGGGCAATCTCATCTGTCCCAGCGACTTCTACCTTGGGGAACACAGACGCGTCATCGTGGTGAGCGTCTCCGAGGGGGATGACATCGTGGCCAAACACCCGGTCATCTTTAAAACCGGGGATGTGGCCATCATCAACAAGGTAGACATCGCATCCTTTGTGGGGGCTGATCCGGACAAAATGGTGGCCGATGCTCTTAAGAACATCCCGCGGGCCTTCAAGACCAGTGTGCGGACTGGCGAGGGGATGGATCTCTGGATCGGGTTCGTTGGTGAAACATTGGAGGCCCCTCCGGATTGTGGAGAGAGACGCCTTGATTCAGGCCAAAGCGGCCTCGAGCCGGACTAGGACGTCTCCATAAGCCGGTGGCGAGAGGGGAAGAATGAAGGCGTTGCTCGAACAATTGATTCGTCTTCAGGAGCTGAAATTCGCCAAACAGGAGCATGAGGCTGCCGGATCTCGGATGGGGATCCGGCGTATCGAGGCCTCCATCCAAGAGATCCTCCATGCCCTTCCGCCGTCCTGGGCACGCCTCGTCCAGCGACTCCAGGGCGAAGGTCAGCCTGCCGTGGTCCCGGCGACCCACGGGATCTGTGCCTTCTGTCGGATCCAACTCCCGACCTCTATGGTCCAGGAGATCCGCAAGTCCCTCCAGATCCATCAGTGCCCCTGCTGCGCACGGATCCTCTACATCCCGGAGGGGGGCGAGATGCAGGCGCTGAAGCGCGTTTCTCAGTCGGGCAAGGGCGGGATAGCCCGGTTCTCCTCGCGCAGTCTGATGATTCCACGGTTGAAGGCCCGCGATCGGGATCAGGCCTTGGAGGAGATGGTGCAGGTCCTGGCCAGAGGAGGATGGATCCAAGATCCCGAAAGGATTCTCCAGGCGGCCATTTATCGGGAGGATCTGGTCAGTACGGCTGTCGACTACGGCCTGGCCTTCCCTCATGTACGAGGGGTGGACGGAAGCGGCTTGATCTTCTCCTTAGGTCTCAATAAGAAGGGCCTTCACTTCGGGGCCCCCGCAGGGAGGTTGACCCGGATCCTCTTTTTCGCCATCATTCCTCAGGCCGCAAGCGGGTTCTACCTAAAGGCCCTGGCGGCATTGGTCCGGACATTCCGTGAGGAACCGGCTCGAAGACGTATCCTTGTGTGTCGGACTCCGGATGAGGTGTGGGAGACTCTGGTAGATCTCACCCGGGAGACCTTTCCTTAGCCCAAGCAAGGTCCGGCCACATCACCCTCCGGGGGTCCCTTTCATCCGGGCCTGCTATCAGGACCTAGTTCGGGTTCCCCAAGTCGGCCTTTCCAAGGGCATCTTTGATTAGGGAGGAGGATTTCCCTTGTGTTCGAATCGGAGTATTCCTTTTTCGGAGCGGTTTCCAATACGGACCCGTTTCGACTGGCAGGGTTTTGGGGACAAAGTGCTGGGGGATGTGGATTTTCTGAGGCGCTACGTCGAAGTCCAGCTCCAGTGTAGGAGAGGAGAGCAGCGGTGAAGAGAGGGATGTGGGTGAGCGACATCACGGCGAACCGCCCAGTAGAGGGGGTCTTCCTCGCCAAGGAAAAGCGGCTTCTTAAAGGTAAGACCGGAAAGCCCTATCTTTTGCTCCAGATCATGGATCGAACCGGAGAAGCTGAGGCCAGGATTTGGGACCGTGTCGAGGAGTTGGGGGGGCGGTTTCAGTCCGGGGACCTCATCCGAATATCCGGAGAGGCCGTCTCTTATCAGGGGAAGGTCCAGGTGAAGATCAAGGAGATATGGGAACGGCTCGATCTGGAGGAAGGGGACCGTCCCCTTTTTATCCCCGGATACTTGGAGTCACTGAAGCGCTCGGAGCAACGTCTGGAGGAGCTTCTTTCCCTGGCGGAGGGGATAGATCGGGATGATCTGAAGGGATTGGTCACGGGGTTCCTGACCGACCCCGGCCTAAGGGAGGGGTGGTTGACGGCCCCGGCCGCCAAACGCCTCCATCATGCCCGCCTCGGGGGCCTTTTGGAGCACACCCTTTCGGTCTGTAAGTTGGTGGAGGAGATCTGCGGACACTATCCTCAGCTTCAGAGAGATCTGCTATTGGCCGGGGCGGTCCTTCATGACGTGGGGAAGTTAAGAGAGCTGGATTCCCCTTGGAGGCCCGAGTATACCAAAGTCGGCAGACTCCTGGGACACGTTGTGATGGGAGTGGAGATGCTCCATGACCGTCTCGCCAGCGGATATCCTCTCCCGGAGGAGGATGCGTTGGCCCTCAAACATCTGATCCTCAGTCACCACGGCCAGCTCGAATACGGGTCTCCCAAACGCCCCAAGACCCTGGAGGCCCTGGTGCTCCATATCCTGGACGACTTGGATGCCAAGTTCGATGCCTTCTATACCCATCTCTCCGAAGCTGCGGGCGATGGCGAGGAGTGGACTTCCTACCATCCCCTCTTGGAGCGTTACCTCTACAGGGGCCCCTCGTTCTTGGAGGGGGAGGAAGCAGTGGAAGGATGAGGATACGGTACCTTCACAGCTGGGATCCCCTAGGGGAGGATCCCCTAGACCTTCAGAGGCGCTTGGCCCGCGAGGCGATCCTCATGGGTGAGGTCCCGAACCCCCGCCTCGTGGGGGGGTGCGATGCGGCCTACGACCCCCATGGGGAATGGATCTATGCGACGGCCGTGGTCTGGGACCTTCGGGAGAGATGCCTGGTGGACTCTTCCCTGGCTCGCGGCAAGGCGAGCTTTCCCTACCGAAGCGGTTTGTTGGGGTTTCGAGAGGCTCCTTGGCTCCTCGAGGCCCTTTCCCGTCTCAAGGTGGAGCCGGAGGTACTCCTGGTGGATGGGCAGGGTGTGGCGCACCCACGAGGGTGCGGCCTTGCAACCCATCTGGGTCTTCACCTAGAGATCCCCACCGTGGGATGCGCCAAGAAACGACTGGTAGGGGAGCATCCCCCGCTCGGGCCCAACAAAGGGGATTTCCAATGGCTCTGGTATGGGGGCGAGCGGGTGGGAGTCGTGGTGAGGAGCCGCGACCGGGTTCGTCCTCTTTATGTCTCGCCCGGGCATAGGATCGGCCTTGAGGGAGCCCTCCGTGCGGTCTTGGCCTGCTTGGGTTCATATCGATTGCCGGAGCCTCTCCGTCATGCTCACCTGCTGGCCGAGCGGGCCAAACGCAGGGAGGCCTCCCGCCCCGCGGCTAACGGCCCTGTGGATCCACCTTCGCTTTGAGGAAATCCCAGTCGCTCTGATCCCGGACGAAGACACCCAGGTTGCCGAGTCGGACGTTTTGCATCCCTTGGGCCCTGGCCTCCTCATAAGCCCGTGTCATTTCCAGGACCGTGGGAGGACGGGCATTGGTCATCTTGTGCTCCGGGAAGAAGGCCAGAATCGTAAACGGAAGGGATGGATCCGTCGCAGCTAGGAGGGATGCGATTCGGCCAACCTCCTCGGCCTCCACCACTCCAGGGATGACCAGGGAGAGGACCTCCAGGACGAACCCTCGAGATAGGATCTCCTCAGGGAGCCGAAGGATGCGGTCGTTGTCGCAGCCCGTCAGCCAGCGGTGTCTCGCAGGGTCGAAGGCCTTGATGTCTAGCCAGAAGGCATCCACGCCGCTTTGACGATATCGATCCAAATGCTCCGGCGTCAGTCCGTAACCGTTGGTCTCGATGAGGACCCAGAGCTCTGTCCGTTCCTTGACGCCCTCTGTACATCGACAGTAAAAATCGGGACGGCAGGTGAGATCGCCGCCGGTGAAGGCCACGATATTGCGGGCGGGTCCGTAACCCTGAGGGCTCAGGAGGATTTGTGAGGGATCCAACACCCCTGGGCAGCCCTCGGACCGGACACCGTAGATGATGCACGAACCGCAACACCGGCAGCTCTCCTGAGCGTGCCAGGCGGTGGCCCGATGCCGCGGCTCATGAAGGGTGACCATGCGGTCGTAGGTCACCGCCTTGTCTACGATCTCCTCCGAAGACATCCAGACTCCCCGCGCCGACTGGCTGAATTCCCAGGAATGACATTTGCGGCAGGCCATATTGCAGCCGGATTGGTAGATGGAGAGATAGTTCTCGGGCCGAGAGAGGTGAAGGGTATGGATGAGGCGTTGGGGTTTTCCCCCTTGGTCCTTCAGGGTAGCCCTGCAGGCGGGCCGCAGGCCTTGAGGGGTTCTCACACTGCAAGCCCCTGGCTTGAGTCCTTGTTGTCGGAGGGGACAGTCCATGGGGTCAAGTGCTCCGAGAAGGGAGATAACGCCGCAACGGACAGTTCAGGTTGGAAGGGCACGTCCTGCAATCTCGGGGATGGGTCCGACAGCCTGCAGATCGGGCGTAGCCGGCCGCAGTTCGGGCACCGGATCGGGCATATGCTTCAGCCGAACAAGGATCGGGCCTGGATCCCCTTCCCGGGATATCGGCGAGGCCCGCCCAGGACACATGCTTAAGGCCCGCCTGGGCCGCCCATCCAAGACATCGCTTCAGCAGTTTCCTCCCGGCCCCGGGGTGATCTTCGAGAAGGAAGTTGGGCCGAAAGGCCAGAAAGCAGACCGGAAGTTCAGGAGAGATCTCTGCCAAATACATGCATAAGGGGAGGATGTCCTCTTCGTTGATGCCAGGGATTACCACGATTCGGAATTCCCAGATCTTCTGAGGGGCCTCCGAGGCCACCAGCCGGGCGTTGCGGAGCACCGGGACCGCAGGGGCACCGTTCAGTGCGCGATGCGTCTCATCCCAATAGGCCTTGAGGTCGAAGGTGATGGAGGTGGCGAAGGCTAGCACCCTCTCCAGGGACTGCTCGGTGAGAAAACCGTTAGTGTCGAAGTTTACACGGCAGTTGAGCCTGCGCTTTCGGGCCTCAGCCACCACCCTCTCGATATAGGGAAGATGAATGGTGGGCTCCCCTCCGGAGAAGAAGAGCCGATCGGCCCCCATGGCTTTCCCTGCGGGCGACTCCAAGGCTTGGATCCCAGCTTCGGCAAGGAGGGCGGGCTCTAGGTATCCCTCCACCGGCATCCCGTTGTCCGGCCACTGGGAGATGCTCCAGTTCTGACAATGGATGCACTTGAAGTTGCAGCCCGCAGTAAAGACCGTATAGCTCTCAGGAGGGGCGGGGTGGAGGGTGCGCGAGGCCACCACGGGAGATCCGGCCCCGCAGACTCCCACTTGGCCGGAAAGGCGGTCCACCCCGCATCTGTGCTCGCAGAGACGGCAGCTTCGTAGATCAGACTCCCAAAGGTCCAGGATGTCCTCTCTGTTCATGGCTCGAGGCGAAAAAGAGAAGGAGTCATTACTCTTGGAGAATTGTACCGAAAAATTCAAGGAAAGAAAATATAATAAAATGCCTTTTAAAAATAGTAGAATATATCATCAAATTTCAACTGATAGTTGATATATTTTGACTGGATTCCATTCCGGTTTTCTCGGGCCGGTCCTTTGGAAGGGAAGGGGGCGGGGGACCTCTCAGGGAATCCCCCGGTGAAGGGTCATGGGAGGTCGTCCTTGGAGGCCGAGAGAATGGAGAGTGCCTCCTCCCGAAGGCCTCTTTGCCGAAACGGCTCCGGACCTTGCCGAAAGATGCGTTCCAGGAGCATTTTTCTCGCCTGGTAAAGGGTGAGTTCTCCCTGGCTTCTCGCATAGAGGCCTGTCTGATGGATGAAACAGAGTACTTTGGGATGAACCCAGGGGGAAGGATCTTCCCCCCGCGCCACGGCCTGTCGGACCCGGGTGGAGGAGATCCCTTCGGCGGATTTTGGGGAGAAGAGGAACCGAACAGGCCAGGAGGCCGGGAATTCCGAGGGGACAGGACCTGCCTCGGACCTCGAGAAGACGAGGAATTGGGCCTGCCCAAAGAGGTCCTTCAACTCCTCGTCGGGCTTCTGGTAAAAGCGGGGGTCCAAAATGCGGATCCAGTTGTCCCACCCGACCAGAAAGGTGATGCGCGTCCGGGGAGGCAGTATGGTCCTCAAGGCCCTCACCTTGTCCAGGTAACGCCCGTGGCTGCATATCCCCAGGCAGAAGCGCTCTTCTTTCGCAAAGGCCAGACACATCATCAGGACACGATCTTCAAGGAGGGCGTCCTGGGGGGCCTTGTCCGCGTGGTGGACGTCCAACATCAGCAAGGCGGCACGGAAGGGGGAACGACGCAGGGCCTCCTTGAGGAGAGCCTCATGGGCCCGCGTGGGGGGATTAAAGGCGGAGGCAAAACAGAGGAGTAGATCATCATCCCTTGGATTCAAGGTCCCCTTGAAGACCTCGATCCATGGGGTTGAGACCCTAATGCAGCGTTGAATCGCTTCGTGGATCCTGTAGAGAAGATCAGGATCCCATGCCGGGTCTTTCGACCACATCACGATGAGGGAGGGATCCCCTCCAGGAGACGTTCCAAGGCCTCTCGTATGACCTGATTGAGGCGGTCCTGGATCTTGACGGGATCGAACCGCAGATAGGTCTCCTCGGGGCTGACCTCCAGAGTACGGGTCAGGACCTCTTTCTTTTTTCGGAGTCCGAAGTGGGCGGTCAATTTCACCCGATACCGGACCACGGTCTTCCACAAGGTGGATCTGGCCTCAACACGGAGATCATCGATCCGGCCGGCCAAGGCTATATCCACCCCCGAGGGGAGCTCGGTCAAACCCTTAGGCTCGCCTTTCCAGCCGGAGAACTCGACCACGGAAAATCCCTTGGCCTCCAGGTACTGTCGCGTGATGTCCCGCAGGGCCGATGAAGGAGTCAGTGGGGCGGCCAAGAAGGGCTCCTCCTTCCCGTCGGGCCGAATCCGCTTGCCGAGCCCCTCGGAGTCCGTCCTGGCGTCTTCGAAGGGGAGGAGCCCGAAGGTGGTCTTGGAGGAGGTGGGAACCACCGGGCGGGAGAGATCCAACCGAAGTTGAAGGGAATGGGGCCTAGGGGCTCCACAGCCCAAGAGAAGAAGAAAGAGGGCTGAGGCGACGATCCGCATAATCATCACGTCCTTCTCCATCGGGAGGATAGAGTCTCTGCGTTTGGGAATGACAGACCCTTGGAAAGACCGTTTTCATCATAGGGGAGATCCACCCCGAAGGTCAAGGGAGGCGAATTTTCGGGCAGCGCCACAAGGTCCCTTTCTTTTGGTTCCCTCTGGAGATGTGGTATAAGAGGTGAGGTTCTATCCCTGAAGCCAGACCAAGGGACAGGAGGTTCGGATCATGGATGTGCATTTCGATCTTAGCGGAAAGGTAGCCGTGGTTACTGGAGGAGGGAAGGGGATCGGGAAGGCCATTGCTTTGGCTCTTGCCGATGCGGGAGCCAAGCTGGTGGTGGCGGCACGGACGGGGGCGGAGATCGAGGCTGTGGCCGAGGAGATCCGCTCTCGCGGAGGCGAGGCCATGGCCAGGGTCACGGATGTGACCCAAAGCGATCAGATCCAGGCCCTAGTGGAAGCCGCTATGGAGGCCTTTGGCCGTATCGACATCCTGGTCAACAATGCGGCCCGTAGCTTTCTTCGGAGCCTCTTCGACCTGAGAGAAGACGGTTTCGACAAGATCTTCAACACTAACGTGAAGGGCACCTTTCTCTTGAGCCGAGAGGTGGCCAAGAGGATGAAGGATCAGGGCGGCGGGAGGATCATCAATATCACCACTGTGGGGGCTGTAAGGGGAGGGGCCCTTATGGGCGTCTACCACGCCAGTAAGGCGGCGGTGAAGATGTTGACCATGTGCATGGCCACCGAGTGGGCGCCGTACAATATCCTAGTCAATGCCGTGGGCCCTGGCTTAACTCGGACCCATTTCAGCCAGCCCATCTGGTCCAATCCCGAGGTGGAGCGTCAGATCGTAACCCGGATCCCCATGGGGAGACTCGCCGAGCCCGAGGATATTGTAGGGGCCGTCCTCTTCCTTTGCTCGGATGCGGCCCGGTTCATCACCGGACAGACCATCTATGTGGACGGAGGGACTCTGGCCAACACCTAACCCTCCTCCGGAGCTCCGGAAGGAAGAAGCGGCAGGAAGAGTCACGCCCCATCTGTGCGGCTCGGAAATCGGCCCTGGCTCCCAAGGGGCGGTCTTGCATCATTCCTTGAGGGCCTTCTGGAGGGCGGCGCTGTGAACCTCGCCCGCGAAGTGGACCGGACTCTTTCCATGAATCGGGTCCCAACCTGAGGGATCCGCCCGACAGAAAAACTGGACCTCCAAGCCCATACGTTCTGCGGCTTCCTCTGGGGTCAATCCCACCATCCGGAGCGCCGCCTCCCATGTGGCCCCGCATGAGGCCCCTCTCAAGACCTCGATGCGGGAGATTTTTCCATCTTCGAGCCAGACCCGGAATTCAGGGGTCCCGAACTGCTCACCATAGGCCCCCAGGCAGACCTGCCTGGCCAGCCCGCATCAGGTGGGAGGGGTGAAGATCCCCTCCACCCGAATCTTTTTGCCTGATGCCACAACCGGGATGCCTCGTCTGCGGCAGAGTTCGGCGACCGCCCACGTAAGGTCCGGATGACGCGTGAAGTCGAGCACGAGGTCCGCTTCCAGATCCGAGGGGAGATAAGCCTCAGGTTCGTCGAGGACCTCGGGCAGAGGCTCATCGATGGAGACCACCTTCACGATCCTCATTCCTCGGCCGTGCTCCCGGATCCCCCGGATCTTGGGGTCTCCGCTCCCTTGCTGCTGAACCACGACGATTCTCTGCTCCGTCATCCTTCCTCCGAAAAGAAATCTTTTATTACAGCATAGTGATCCATCTCCCCTACCGTCAACCAGACCTTAAAGGAGAAGGGCTTTTCCTCTCGCCAGGGAGAGAGGAGAGGTACTGGACTATCCGTCAACAGCACAAAAAAGAGGAGGCATCTCGTTGCTTGTATGCCGAGTCAATTCTGGTCAGATGTGGAGCTCCAAGATGTCGGAGTCGGTGAGTGGATAATCCCGCTGGACCCTCTGGCCGCCGTGCTTTCCAGGACCCCAGATCCGGGCGAACTTCAGCTTTCTGGAGAAGTCCTTGTGGATCTGTTCAGCGAAGTCCTGAACCGTGCTCCCTTGGGGGAGGATGACCGGTTCGCTCAGATCGGGCTCCTTTCCAGGGGCCTTGGTATAGACCCGAATGATGCCCAAAAGCTCGAAAGAGGCCCTCCCAAGGGCATCGAGTCCGTCTCCGTCCAGGCTGGAGACACCGAAAATGGCGAATCGATCTCCGTAGAGCTCCCGCAGAATCTCCAGATGATCCGGAGCGCGGGGGTCGTCTGCTTTTGTGCCCACAAGGAGCGTCCTTTTGGCCAAGGCATGGTCCGATTCTTCCTCTTCCCGCAATCCTACCGGCTGAATATTGGCCTCTTGAAGCTGCTGGAGGACTATCTCCAGGTGTTCCAAGAGATCGTCATCGCTCAAATCCAGGACGATCCAGAGGATGTTGGCGTTTCTCATGACAGCGTAGACCCAGGGCTCCGTCAAATGGGGATCGACGGGAGGAAGGTCCACGATCTGGATCTGAACGTTCTCGAATTTCATCATCCCGGCCACGGGGAGCCGGGTAGTGAAGGGATAGTCCGCCACTTCGGGCCGGGCATTGGTCAGAGCGGCAAGGAGGCTGGACTTTCCCGAGTTGGGGGGGCCCACGAGAGCCACCTGCCCTGCCCCGGCCTTCTCCACGAAGTAGATGTCGCTCTTTCGACCCCCGGAGGAGCGCTTGGTAGCCTCGACCTTCAATTTGGAGATTTTGCGCCGCAGTTCCCCTTGGAGTTTCTCCGTGCCCTTGTGTTTGGGCATGATTCGGAGCATCTCCTCCAGGGCCTGGATCTTTTCCTGAGGTGTCTTGGCCAGCCTGTAACGCTTTTCCGCGTCGAAGTATTGGGGTGGAAGATTGGCGGGCATGGGTCCTAGCTTTGAGGCCTCTTCAGTCTGGTGACTACGGAGAAAAAGTTCTTATAAAATTCAGCAAGTTGCAGCTCTATTATAGAAAGCCCCTTCATCCCCGTCAAGCCGGCTTGCCCATGGAGCTTCATCCGGATCACCTTGACAGGGTCTTCCATTCTGCTATAGTGAGTAAAACCTGCGCATGGATGACCCGATGCCCGCGACGGTCATTATTCCAGCCCGGTTTGCATCCTCGCGCTTTCCCGGAAAACCCCTCGCTCTCCTTCTCGGTAAGCCCATGATCCAGCATGTGTATGAAAGGGCCAGGGCGGCCGAGACTGTGGATGAGGTGATCGTGGCCACCGATGATCCTCGGATCGAAGAGGCTGTGCGTCGGTTCGGGGGCAAGGCCGTGTTCACGGATCCCAACCATCCCACCGGGACCCATCGGGTGATCGAGGCCGCCCAAGGGGTCAAGGGGGATCCGGTCGTGAACCTTCAAGGGGATGAACCCCTGATCTCTCCTCATCAAATCGATCAGGTGGTCCGCGCATTGGATTCGCAACCTGAGGCTCACATCGCCACTCTGGGTGTGCCCAGCACTGATCCCCAGGAAATCTGGAGTCCCCATTGCGTCAAGGTGGTGACGGATCATCGAGGTTTTGCTCACTACTTCAGCAGGGCCCCTATTCCCTTTTATAGAGAAAAGACGAACGCGGGTGGGGGATGCCTTATTCCACATTCCAGTTGGGGACAGGCGTGGATCCACGTGGGCCTTTATGGATACCGGAGGGAAGTCCTCCCCCGGTTGGCCCAGCTTCCGCCCTGTCCTTGGGAAGAAGCGGAACAGCTCGAACAGCTCCGTTTCCTTTATTGGGGGTATCGGATTTTGGTCGAGGAGACGGACCACCGGACCGTCGGGGTGGATCTGCCCGAAGACCTACAGAAGGTGGAACGCCTGTTGGGATGACCCGGGAGACGGCATGAAAACGAAGTTCATCTTCATCACGGGGGGAGTGCTCTCATCTCTGGGAAAAGGTCTTGCCGCGGCCTCCATCGGCGCCTTGCTGGAATCCCGAGGTCTGCGAATCACACTCCAGAAACTGGACCCCTACATCAATGTGGACCCCGGCACCATGAACCCTTTCCAACACGGAGAGGTCTTCGTCACGGACGACGGGGCCGAGACGGACTTGGATTTGGGACACTATGAACGATACACCGAAGCCCCCATGTCCAAGAAGAACAACTACACCACAGGTCAAATCTATTACAATGTGATACGCAAGGAGAGGAGGGGGGATTACCTTGGGGGAACCGTCCAGGTGATCCCTCATATCACCGACGAGATCAAGCGTTGCATCCTGGAGGTGGCCGAGGGGGTCGATTTGGTCATAGTGGAAATCGGCGGGACTGTGGGAGACATCGAGGGGCTGCCGTTCCTCGAGGCCATCCGTCAGTTTCGGGCCGACGTGGGGAAAGAGAACGTCTGCTACATCCATCTCACCCTGGTTCCCTACATCTCCACGGCCGGGGAACTAAAGACCAAACCTACCCAACATAGCGTCAAGGAACTTCGGGCCATCGGTATCCAGCCCGATATACTTCTATGCCGAACGGACCGCTATCTGAGTCCCGAGCTGAAGGCCAAGATATCCTTGTTCTGCAACATCCCTCCCGATGCAGTGATCACGGCCAAGGATGTGGAGACCATCTATGAGGTCCCTTTGGTCTTCCACAAGGAGGGTCTGGACGAGAAGATCGTTGAGGTCCTAAACATCTGGACCCGGGCTCCGGTCCTCACCGAATGGGAGCGCATCGTCGAGAAGATCAAGAACCCCAGCAGGATCTCCAATGTGGCCATTGTAGGAAAGTATGTCCACCTGAAGGAGTCGTATAAGAGTCTGAGTGAGGCCCTCATCCACGGAGGGATCGCTAACGATTGCCGGGTCAACCTCCTCTACATAGACTCCGAGGAGCTGGAGCGCGATGAAAACTGGCATGCGAAACTGGGGGAGGCTGATGCCATCCTGGTTCCCGGCGGATTCGGCCACCGGGGCATTGAGGGCAAGATCAGGGCCATTCAGTATGCACGAGAGCGGGACATCCCCTTTTTTGGAATCTGTCTCGGCATGCAATTGGCCGTCATCGAGTTCGCCCGAAATGTCTGCGGGCTTCAGGGAGCCAACTCGAGTGAATTCGATCCCCAGAGTCCCCATCCTGTCATCGATCTGATGCCCGAACAGAAGGAGGTTCATGAAAAGGGGGGGACCATGCGCCTGGGATCGTATCCGTGCAATCTCATGAAGGGAACTTTGGCCCATCGAGCCTACGGCAGGACCTCCATAGCAGAGCGGCATCGTCACCGATACGAGCTCAACAATGTCTATAGGGAGGTCCTCACCTCCAGGGGGATGCGGCTATCCGGCCTATCCCCGGATAATAGACTGGTGGAGATCGTCGAGCTGCCCGACAAGAGGTGGTTCCTGGGCTGTCAGTTCCACCCCGAATTCAAATCCCGTCCCCGTGATCCTCATCCCCTTTTCGCCTCATTCATCGAGGCTGCCTTGTCCTACAGGGCCTTTCGTGGGCTCGAGGTCGAGATCCCTACGGCGGCCGCATCCTCATCGTCGCGAACAAGACCCGATGCGGTCAACGCCTGAGTTTCGCCCCCTCGGAAGGCGTATCATGAAAGAGATCGTCGTCGGTCCCATCTCGCTAGGTGGAAGGAGACCCTTCGTGCTCATCGCGGGGCCATGCGTCATTGAGTCTCGGTCTCAGTGCCTCGAGGTGGCCGGGGCCTTGAAGGAAATTACTCGGGATTTGGGCATCCCGTTGATCTTCAAATCCTCCTATGACAAAGCGAATCGCTCCTCGCATCGATCCTTTCGGGGCCCCGGGCTGAAATCCGGATTGGAGATCTTGGCGGAGGTCAAGGAGAAGTGGAACCTTCCTGTCCTCTCTGATGTCCACTGCAGGTCTGAAGTGGAGGCTGCATCCCGTGTCCTCGACGTGATCCAGATCCCTGCATTTCTGTGTAGACAAACAGATCTGGTGATGGCCGCAGCTAAGGTGGCCAAGGCCGTCAATGTGAAGAAAGGACAGTTTATGGCCCCCTGGGACATGAAGGCTGTGGTGGAAAAGGTTCGTTCGGCCGGTAACTCGGCCGTCCTCGTGACAGAACGTGGGGCCTCGTTCGGGTACAATAACCTCGTGGTGGACTTTCGATCTCTTCAAATACTCTCTGGACTCGGCGTAGGCGTGGTCTTCGACGCCACCCACAGCCTTCAGCTTCCCAGCGGTTTGGGGGACCGTTCGGGTGGGCAGAGGGAATTTATTCCCGCCTTAGCCCGGGCAGCCGTGGCCGTGGGGATCGATGCCCTTTTCATGGAAGTCCATCCCGATCCCGATCGGGCCCTTTGCGACGGACCCAACAGCTTTCCTTTGGGAGATCTGCAGGCACTTTTGAGGGAGCTCGTTCAAATCGACGCGGTGGTGAAGCGCAACAATGAAACCTAAACGACAGCAAACCGATATCCTCAAGATTGCAAAGAGCGTCCTCGATGTCGAGGCCAGGGCGATCCTCCTCCAGAAGGATCGGCTCGACTCGGGCTTCCAAGAGGCCGTGGAACTGATCTGCCAGGCCCGGGGCAAGGTGATCGTCACGGGTGTGGGCAAGTCCGGATATATCGGCCGTAAGATCGCATCGACCCTCTCCAGCACAGGGACTCCCTCCTTTTTCATCCATCCTGCGGAGGGGATTCACGGCGATCTGGGCATGGCCTCACCATCCGATGTCTTCCTCTTTATCTCCAACAGCGGAGAGACCGAGGAAGTCCTCCGCCTGCTTCCTTCCGTACGGAGAATGGGATGCCCGATCATCGCCATGACGAGCCGCCGTGATTCATCCCTGGCCCGAAACAGCGACATCGTCATCCAGGTAGACGTAGAGGAGGAGGCGTGTCCTCTGGGGTTGGCCCCCACAGCCAGCACCACGGCCGCGCTGGCCATGGGGGACGCCCTGGCGGTTGCCCTCTTGGAGATGAAGGGGTTCACCCGTATGGATTTCGCCAAACTTCACCCCGGAGGGACGCTGGGGAGGAAGTTGCTTCTGACCGTGGGAGATCTCATGCATACAGGGGAGGCCATCCCTCTAGTGAATCATGATACCCGGATGCGCGAGGCCATCTTCGAGATGACCTCCAAGGCCCTGGGAGTGACCGGCGTGGTGGACGGTGAGGGCCGGCTGGTGGGAGTAATCACGGACGGAGACCTCCGCCGCGGACTGGAGCGGGGGAACCATATCCTCGACGAAAAGGCCTGTGATCTGATGACCCGCAACCCCAAATGGATCCACAAATCCGCGTTGGCCGTGGAGGCCCTCAACAGGATGCAACAATATGCCATCACCTCCCTCTTCGTCTTCGACTCCCCGCATAGGCGCGTGTTGGAGGGGATTATTCATCTCCATGATCTGCTCCGCGCCGGGGTCCTCTGAGGTTTGCCTCTCATGGGCTTAACTGTCCGGGGCAGGGTGGGAAGAGTCGGATCGTGAGGAATGGAAGCCTTCTCAAGGGTCTTCTCATACTCGCCGTCCTCTTTGGCGTGGGTTGGGGGATCCTTTGGGGGCTGCGCCCCTCCAAGGTGCAAAAAGCGGAGGAGGAGTCTATGCTGGAGGATCTCCCCTCGGAGCGGGCCACCCTTCGACTTAGCGGAGTTCGGCTGGAGGAGTTTGAGGGGGGCAGAAGGCGGCTGGAGGTGGCGGCCGGAGAGGCCAAGTTCTTTCGGAAGAAGGGAAAACTCCTCCTGGAGAAGGTGCGGATCCAGTGGCCCCTATCGAACGCCGAAGCAGAAGAGGAGTTTGTCCTGGAGGGGGAAAAGGCCGCCTATGATTTCTCCGCCCGCATCGCGGTGGTCAGTGGTTCGGTGGTGATGAAGGACGGAGAAGGGCACACCTTCGAGACCGAGATGGCCCGATACGATGATCGAAAGAGGCGGGTGGAGGCCCCTGGTGCGGTCCGCATGGAGGGTCCGGACGGACTTACCGAGGGGGTTGGGCTCGAGGTGGATCTGGAAGAGGAGCGGTTTCTGCTTCGGGAGAAGGTGTACACTGTCATCCTTCCCGAGGCCATGAAACGGGCCAAGGAGGTCCTCCCCCGATGAATCTTACCCTCAGATCCCAGACTCGGTCCAATGGAGCGGGCCGTGGGGTCTTCCTTTTGTTGTGCTTCCTCGTGGTGGGTGTCCTGCACGGCACCTCGCTGGGAGCGGATCCGGGGAGGAAGTCACGGGCAGTCCCTGTGCTGAAGGCTCCTTTGACCGTTAAGGCCGACCGGTTGGAGTTCCGGAGGCGGGAACACCGCACTGTCTATTCAGGCCATGTCTTGGCCTCGGAGAAGGAGTACCGGCTCTATTGCCGAAGGCTTGAGGTTCATTGGGATCCCCGAAGCAAGCGGATCACCCACCTCGTGGCCAAGGGGGATGTGAGGCTGGAGACCGAAGAGGGCGTCGTTACTTCCCAAGAGGCCCGTCTGAATCTCTCTTCCCGTACCATCCTTCTTACCGGCTCTCCCCGGCTTGTCTCAGGGGATGAGTTCGTAGAGGGAGACCGGATCCTCTATTCCATCGATCAGAGAAGAAGTACAGTAATGGGTAAAGGCAAGAGACGGGTCAGATCGCGCCTCCATCCAGGAGGGAGTGAAAAGTGAATTCGAGGCAAAATCACGAGGCTTCCCTTCGGTTGACGGCCCGCGGGTTATGGAAACGGTTCGGCTCCAAGGTGGTTGTGGAAGACGTGGATCTGGAGGTCCAGGAAGGGGAGATCGTGGGGCTGCTGGGCCCCAACGGAGCGGGCAAGACCACCATTTTCCATATGATCACCGGAGGACTTCGGCCCAACCGCGGGCGCATCTATCTGGGAGGGGAGGATGTTACCGAGCTTCCCATGTACATTCGCGCCAGGAAAGGCCTTAACTATCTGCCCCAAGAGCCCTCCGTCTTCCGCAAACTGACCGTAGAGGAGAACCTGCTGGCCATCCTGGAGCTTCGGGAGTCCGACCCCGAGGTGCGGAAGGAGCGATGCACCAGGCTCCTCCGGGAGTTGGGCATCGAGCATCTGGCCAAGAACAAGGCTTATTCCCTCTCTGGCGGGGAACGGAGAAGACTGGAGATCTGCCGTTCGTTGGTCACTTCCCCACGCTTCATCTTGATGGACGAGCCCTTTGCTGGCATCGATCCCATCGCCGTAACGGAACTCCAGAGGCTTATCCGATCCCTGAAAGAGCGCGGGATCGGCGTCCTCATCACGGATCACAACGTCAGGGAGACGCTGGGAGTCTGCGACCACGCCTTCATCATTAACGAGGGGAAGATCCTGGAGAAAGGGACTCCTAATCAAATCGCTGAAAGCGAGAGGGCCCGAAGGTTCTATCTTGGGGAGGAATTTCGCCTTTAGATGAACACCGTGTGAGATGTTTCATCCGCAGGAGGGTGCCTCTCTTTCCGTCCATTTCCTGTCTTCGAAACTGTCCCGGCCTTTTAGAGACCCCAGAAAACCGATCATCTGCTAAAAATATTCTTGAATAATCGGGAAATCGGTGGTAAGAAGGAAAGGAGAAAGTCGTTTGCTTCCCACTTCAAGAGAGACCTTCCATGAGCCGATTGCTTCGCAGAAAGGCGCGCAGGAGGCGTCTGAGGGTTCCTGTCCGTTACGGCGTCAAGCGGCTTGATGGACGGGGCTTCACCATCGATCTTTCACGTCTGGGCATCGGCATCAAAACAAATCATGTATTTCCTCCTGGGACGGAGATCTTCCTCCGATTGGAGTTTAACGGCCATATCCTGACGGCGCGTGGGATCGTACGGTGGGCTCGGCGCGTCCCACCTCTATTGATCAACTATACCCGCTGTGGGATGGGGGTCGAATTCAAGATGTTAAGCGATCTTTTCCAGGAATACCTAAACCGCTGGGAGGAAGGGGATGTCGACCCTTTTACCTGAGAGGTGCCCGTGGAATCCCTTCCGTGTTTCCACCCCTGCGTGGAGCCCTGGCCTAAAGGGCTTGTGTCTTTATGGAACTCAAAAGATTCCGGCCTCACAGCCTGCAGCCAGAGTCTTTCCCAGCTCCTCGCAGCGTCGGAGGATCTCTTCACTGATCTCACCCCGAGCCACCACAGGCGGCTGGACTTTGCGAAACTGATACCCAACGCAGATGCGTTCGATGTGGTTCAGTGCCCCCTGTCCGTCGTTTCCCGCACTGATGAAGACGCAGTAGGGCTTGCGGAAGATCCTTTTGTGGCCTCGAAGCTTCTCGTAGGTACGGTCGAAGAGATCTTTGACGGCCCCCGCCATGTAGCCGAAGTACTCGGGGGAGCCGATGATCAGGCCGTTGCAGCTCAGAAGATCTTTTTCCGTGGTCTCAAAGGCCTTCTTGAGGACCACGTGCACTCCTTCGATCTCCGATGCCCCTCGAGCCACGGCCTCGGCCATTCGCCGAGTGTTTCCGCTTTGGCTGTGGTAAACCACCAGGATGGTGACGGGCTGCTTCCCTTTTTTCTCTTCCATATGCTCCAGCCCCATGCAATGAGGCCCGGCTCATCCTTCCTCACGGGCATTGGCCAGCTTCAGGAGATCTCGGGCGAGCTTTTCCAGAAGCGGACGGTTTTCCAGTTTTTTCAGCCACCCTGAGGGGATGGCCTCCACTCCCAAGTAGGCCCCTGCCAGGGCCCCTGCCATGGCGCCCAAGGTGTCTCGATCGCCGCCGTTGAGCACCGCGCAGTAGATGCAATCCTCGAAAGAAGCGTGATGGCGGAGGAACGCATAGATGGCGAAGGGGAGTGAGAGGTGAACGGCCACTCCTTGACCGAGTAGATCTGCGGCGTCCAAGGGAGGGATCCTCTCCTCCAGGAGTCGCCTTACCAAACGCAACTTATGACGCATCTCCTGAGTTCGTGCGAAGAAGATCAGTCGTTCGAGGAAAGAGGAGGGGGAGAACTCCTTTTTGGGGTCCAGATTCACGGCCTGGGCCACGGCCATGGCCTGGATCGCGGCACCGTCGATCCCCAGGGGATGAGCATGGGTGACCTCCGCAGAGGCCCGGGCTTCTGCATAGATCCTGGAGGGATCTGCATGAAAGAGGAGGAGACCGAGGGGGGCGATCCGCATGGCGGCTCCGTTTCCGAAGGAACCGGCCCCCCCGTAGAGCTCCTTGGCTGCCTGGGGATAGGAGATCCTCAGAGACTTCACCATGGCGAAGACCGTGGGAGGACCCGAAGCATAGCCCCTCCAGGGCTCTCGGTGGAAATGACGGCTGAAGGTCTCTCCAAGATCTTCGGTATGTACTCTACCTTTTCGAAGGAGAGATTCGGCTAGAGCCACTGTCATGGCCGTATCGTCCGTGTACGTCAGCATCACCGAATGGGAGACCGACTGAAGAAGAGGCCGTTTGTCCAGCAATCGAAAGGCCAGCTCACCCACCGCGTCTCCCAGAGCGCACCCCAGCATGGCGCCGAGAAACTTCTCCTCGAAAAGGGCCTTTTCCACCTAATTTCCTCCCGTTCTTTTGCCTCGTCTTTTCTTTACGGGCGAACCCAAACCCAGGGATGCTTCCCCCAGGACGTTTTGGAGCATAGGGAACCAACGGTTGGATGTCAAGAAAAGGAGGGAGGGCTAAGTAGAACCCCGCAGAGGTTTTAAACTTCGCACAAGCCTTCTGTAGGTTGGCCTTCTAGGAGACCTCAACAGCAGACGCGCTTCGGAGTGGACGGAGAGGCCGGCTTCGGAGTCGAACCGAACAGGCTGCGGATCAGACAGCCCCACCGGGTTTGCAGCCCGGGGGGAGCACCGGCTCCCTTCACCGGCCTTCAATGGCTTCCCACTGACTGCTGAGGAAAACCCGCTTCTGGTCGGGAGGTTTGCTCTCTGAGAAGCAGGGCCGCGCCCAGGGCCCCTGTCAGATGAGGCAAATCCGGAACCAGTACCGGATCTGGGTACTCCTCTTGAATCAGGTCTCGAATACAAGGATTCAGGGCGACTCCACCTGTGAAGACGAGGGGACCTTGCGGGGCCACCCTCCGAAGCATGCTCAAGGCCCTTCGGGCCACGGCAGCATGGAGTCCCAGGGCGATCTGCCGGGGCTCTTCCCCTCGGGCCATGAGGGAGGTGGCCTCGGACTCGGCGAAGACCGTGCACATGCTGGATATCTTTACTACCTTTTCCCCGTGGAGAGCAAAGTGCCCGAATTCCTCTATCTGGATCCCGAATGCTCGGGCCATCACCTCCAGGAACTTTCCAGTCCCTGCAGCGCATCGGTCGTTCATCTCGAACTTGGCCACGCGTCCTCCGGGGCCCAACCCGATGGCCTTGGTGTCCTGGCCGCCGATATCTAGCACCGCTTTGGCCTTCGGAAAATGGAAGAATGCCCCTGCGGCATGGGCCAAAATCTCGGAGACAGTGGGGGCACCATATGCCTCCTCAAATAGTCTTCTTCCGTATCCCGTGGCTATGATCCCGTCGTAGCTCCTGGAAAGGAGAAGCTCTCGGCAACGACTCATGGGATCGAAGGTCGTGTCCGATTGGGCGGTCTCGAGGAGACGCCCTTCTTCATCCAGGATGGCCAGCTTGATGGATCGCGATCCGATATCGATCCCCGCAAACTTCACTGCAACATTCCCACAAAGGCTTCGATTCGGTTCTTGAGGACCTCCACGTCCTCCATACTGTAGTCGGTCTCCACCCTGAGCACAGGGATCCCTTCTTTCTCTAGGGCCTTCTCCACCTTGAAGGCCTCGATGGTATAGGGATGGCAGAACTGTAAGGCGTAATGGATGACACCGTCCACCTGAAGGTCCTTGGCCATGGTCACGATGTTCTCCAGCCGTTCATCATTGGGTGTGAAACAGGCGCAGTCGATCCTCATGTAACGCTCCACCAAGGCCTGGATCATCTCCTCTATCGAGCCTCCATTCTCGTCCACCATCTCGCGGGTGTTTCTCGTCCCGATGCAGGACTCCTCTCCCACCACCACCGCGTTGCTCGATTCGATCACATAGGGGATCTTCCAGTTGGGCAGGGCCATAGGACATCCAGACAGCATCAATCTGGGAGTTCCTTCGGGGACGATGCCCTCGCCCTTTTGGACCCGCTCCTCCAATTCCTCGCAGAGCTCCCCAATCTTCTCCGTGAAGCGAACGGGGTCGTCGTAAAAGGAGATCTGGTTCACCAGGAGCACATCGCGCCCCGAGATGGGTGTGGGGATGGCCTTTCGCAGGTCGTTGAGCCGCTGGAGGACCCGACGGCGGTCATTGACCGTGCGGATGGCCTCGGAGAGTCGTTCCCCAGTGATCTCTCTCCCGGTGAGATCTTCCACCCGATCCTTGAAACGGAGGATCTCTTCCAGCCAAAGGGTGCGGTCCCGCTCTTCCTTCATCTGAGGGATCTCCATCACATAAACCGGGGCATACTCGGTCAGGATCTCATAGGCCTTCTTTTTGCCGTCGCAGGTGGTCTCGCCCACGATCAGATCGCAGGACTCGAAGAAGGGACACAAACGGGCAAGCTTGAACCCCATGAAGCTCTTGATCAGGGCGCAGGTGTTTCGAGGAAGGACGCGCTCGGCCTCCTCCTGTCCCATCTCAGCACCCGCGCAGAGTCCCACACAGACGGCATCGGCCGCAAGCACGATCTCCTCGGGGACGAAGATGCAAAATGTCCCGATCACCTTTCGGCCTGCTCTCTTGGCCTCGTGGAGCTCTTGGATCCTCAGTCCGTGGACCTCAGAGAGGACAAAATCCAGATACTCCGCTCCGCGAAGGCGCCCCGACTGGCTCATGTAGATGTCACCATAGAACTGTCCAAGAGTCTTGAGGAGTGCGTCATGGGCCGGGATATCCAGACCCAGTTCCTGCCACAGGTGCTCGTATTTGGATGCCATGATCTCCTCCCAGCGCCTCATTTCTGGGATTTATATATCATAGGTTATATGAATTTATCAAATAGAAAAATTAAATCATAGAAGTCATTCCCTTTGGATTTGCCCGACGGGAGGAGCGGCTTTATGGGGAAGTTCCCCCGTTTAAGAGGAAAAGCCTTTCATCGGGGTCAGGAGGGGAGCTGCGATTCTCCAGTGTTAGGGCCTCAGTAAGCCACCCGGGGCCAGCGGTCAGCCCAGGGCCTCACTTCCTCAAGGCGGGCTGCGGCCTTGAAGACCATGTCCTCACGATAGCGTCTTCCCACAATCTGAAGCCCCACTGGCAGTCCTTCCCCGGTAAAACCAGCAGGAACACTGGCAGCGGGCTGGCCGGTCAGGTTGAAGGGAAAGGTGAAGAAGGGAAGAAGGGCACTCCCTACTGGTTCTCCCGCAACCTCGCTGGGGCCGAAGATCCCCAGTTCATAAGGAGGCACTGCCACGGTCGGAGTGAGCAGGAGGTCATAGGTCCGGAAAAAGGGGACCAAGGCGTCCCAGACCTCATCGGGTCCGAAGTGGGCCTTGGCCACATCCTTCCCGCTGAGCTGTTCGGCCATGGGGAGAAAGACCTTGAGCATGGGATCGATCCTTTCCTCATATCCTTCGGGTAGCAGGGTCTCCAGCCACGCAACCATGCGCGGGACGATGAGCGACAGGAAGATCTTGTCAGGACATTCCCATTGGGGGGCATCCTCTTCCACTTCGCATCCCAAATCTTGGAAGGCGCGAACGGCCTCCTCACACACGGCCTGGACTTGGGGGTCCACCTTCCCGTATCCCAGATCAGGACTCCAGGCCACTCGCCAGCCTCGGATATCCCCATCGCACGCTGCCAGGTAAGAGATACCCGGGTCGGGGAGGCTGGAACGATCCCGCTCATCCGGTCCGGCAAGAAGATCCAGGAGGGCTGCGGCGTCCTTCACCGTCCGTGTGATGGGACCTTCGTGGTTTAATGTGCTCCAAGCATCATGCCTCGGCCATGAGGGGATTCGGCCGAAGTGAGGTTTCATGCCGAAGACCCCGCAGAGGGATGAAGGGACCCGGATGGACCCTCCACCGTCATTGCCGACGGCCAGAGGACCCAATCCTGCGGCCACCTGAGCCGCTGCCCCGCCGGAAGATCCTCCCGGAGAACGCTCCAAGTTCCAGGGGTTACGGGCAGGGGGGAACAATTGGTTGTCCGTGGCAAATTTGCCCCCGAACTCCGGCACATTGGTTTTCCCAAGGATGGGACAGCCCGCAGATCGGAGGCGTTCCACCAGCACAGCGTCCAGCTCAGGAATGAAATCCTTGAAAAAGGTGGACCCGAAAGTGGTCCTCACCCCTCTGGTCTCGATCAGGTCCTTGATGGAGACAGGAACGCCCAAGAGGGGGTGAGATGGGGTTTCCCCTTTGGCGAGCCGATGATCCACTGTGCGCGCCTCGGCCAAAGCCGATTCCTCGCAAAGGGTGACATAAGCGGCGATCTTGGGATTGATCCGATGAATGCGCTCAAAGAAGTGGACCGTCACCTCTTCCGAGGTGACCTCCCTTCGAGCGATGAGCTCGCCCAACTCCAGGGCCGATCGATTCCAGAGATCCTCCATCCTCCACCTCCCTTTGTGTCCGTCCTCTTTTCCGCGAAAAGACGGGGCCGAATTTTTTACGATCCCTATTCCAATGGGGATGTAATGGGATTTCGTCCCTTCGGCCGCGCCCCTGGCGGATTCGCCAAGGTGGGCGTCCCGAAAAATGTCGTGATGTTTGCTCCAGGGACATCCTCCTGTGTAACAAATTCGGAGCTAAGTGAATAAGCGTTTTCTTCAATTGTCGACCGAAGGGACGTTAATGGATCAGGGCCTCTCTTTCAACAGAGGGGCGATGAGGATCTCCACCCTTCGGTTCCGGGATCGGCCCTCTTCGGTGTCGTTGGGCGCCACGGGATCGTAGAAGGATCGCCCCACGGCCTCCATCCCGTGGGGATCCACCCCGTGCCTCTGAAGGAAGCGCACCACGGTGGCTGCACGAGCGGCCGACAGCTCCCAGTTAGACGGGAACTTGTAGCGATAGTCCGGATGGATGGGGACCGGATCCGTGTGACCGATGACCCTGATCGACCGGTCCCGGATGTCACGAAGGGAGCCCGCCACCTTCTTTAGGATCCGTCTTCCTTCAGGAGTGAGGGTGGCCTTCCCAAAGTCGAAGAGGATTCGATCCACCAAGGAGATGGAGAGCCGGTCTTTGAACTGATGTAGGACGATTTCCTTCTCTTTGATCTGCTTTTGCAGATCTGCAAGGAGGGTGTCGTAGGTGGCCTTCATCTCCTTGATCTTGCGCTCCATGGCCTCTTTTTCGGCCAGGATCCGCTCCAAGTCCCGTTTGGTCAATTTCTGTTGTGCCTGGAGCGTGCCCAGCAGGTGTTCGTACGAAGCGACCCTGGCCTCCAGCTCCCGAATTCGTCCCTCCAATTGGGATGCTCTATCCCTTTCTTGCGACAAGGCCTTCTCCATTTGGGCCAGTTCTCGAAGTTTCTCCTGAAGTCGGGATCGAAGGGACAGGGCCTCCTCCGAGATCTTCCTGCACTCTTCCTTACACCGTTGGAGGGTCTCCTGGAGTTGTTGGATTCGCTCCGGCATGGGGGCGTACTGGGCCACTTGGGATTCCAGCTCTTTCAGACGAGCTTCGAGCTGAGATGCACGCGTCTGGGCCTGGCTTAAGGTGTTCTCCAGATCTTGGAGGGCTTTCTCCTTTTCCGCCAGAAGAGATTGAAGGGAAGCCAGCTCTTGGAGGATTCCTTTCCTTTCCCTATTGCAACTGGTGAGCGCTTCTTGAAGCTTGAGGATCTGTTCCGGAAGGGGAGAATAGGCCTCTAGCTTAGCCTCCAGGTCCGCCATGCGGTTCTCCAGATTCGAGGCGCGCTCTTGGGTCCGATGGAGCCGTGTCCTCAGCTCGGCCAAAAGGCGTTCCTTTTGGGCAAGGTTGGATCGAAGGGAGGAGGCCTCCTGCAGGACTTCCCGGTTCTTTTCCGCACATGCCTCTAGGGATTCTCGAAGTTCTTTCAACTCTTGAAGTTGGTTTTCACAGACTTGGAGGCGCTCCTTGAGGGACTCGTTGTCTTGTTGGGAGGAGAGGAGCTCTTCTCGGCAGGCCTCGAGCTCCTGGGTTCCTTCCTGGAGCCGGTTCTCGCAAAGCTGCAGGCCTGTCTTGAGGGACTCGTTGTCCTGTTGGGAGGAGAGGAGCTCTTCTTGGCAGGCCCCAAGCTCCTGGTTCCCCTCCCGGAGTTGGTTTTCACAGACTTGGAGGCGTTCCTTGAGGGACTCGTTGTCCTGTTGGGAGGAGAGGAGCTCTTCTCGGCAGGCCTCGAGCTTCTGCTTGCTTTGATTTTGTGCCTCAGACAGGGCTCGCAACTCGGCCTCCATTTGGGTTATGCGTTCTTCCCGGGCCTCGCGTTCCTGACCCCATTGGGTCTCCTCACGCTGAAGCCTTGCTTGGATCTCGCCCTTCTCCTTGCGGCACTGCTCCAGGGCGCCTTGAATATGGGTCTGTTTTCTCCAGAGAAAGAAGGCGGCCACCACTAGGCCGACCAGGACCAGGACCAAAATTACCAAAGGTGTCCTCTTCATGTCGCCTCCTCTCCTTTGGAATGGAGATGCGGTCCGACCTCTACCCCCCTGCTCGGGCTTTCTTCTTCTCCATAGCGTGCTTTTGCCCCGATGTCAAAGCCTCTGTGCAGGTTCCAGAAGATCCCTTACAGGGACGAACCAAGTCACCCGAACCTCCTTTCGCTAAGGAAATTTAGGGGTTCCGATTTTCATGGTTTTATGGTAGGCTACGGCCGCTTTGTTCGGGAAATGTTAGGAATCCTCAGATGGGAAAGGGGGATCTCATGACCAAGGCCGATGTGATCGAGCAGGTACACAGAAAGGTGGGACTGACCAAGAGGGAATCCGCCGAGATTGTGGAGCTCACTTTCGAAATCATCAAGGAGACCCTTGAGAGGGCCGAGACGGTCAAGATCTCAGGTTTCGGGAACTTTGTGGTGCGCTACAAGAAGGCACGAAGGGGAAGAAACCCCCAGACCGGGGAGGAGCTCATCATCAGCCCGAGGAAGATTCTTACATTCAGGCCCTCCACGGTCCTTCGAAAGGCGATCAACGAAGGGCTCTGAGAGGACCCAAGTCCCCAAAAAGATCGCTGAAAAATATTCTTGACAAGATTCATTAAGTTGGGTTAAGAAGAAAAGAGAGCTTCCCCCACCACCCAGGGGGGCGCATTAAAGCCTTTCCCTTCATTCCACCCCTGTTGCCACGCGTTTTCCCCTGGGTGGTTCCCTTCCTTCTTGAATAGATCATGGTATCTTGATGTATTTTCCTTCTCAGAGGGGGTATTTTTGGCTCGATACCTATTGTACGGTTCCTGGTAGCATCATCGGAAGGCTCCTTCAATTCTCTCCTTTGCCCTTCTTTTCTCGAAGCTTTCGCTCTACCACGCAGTGGAGGCTTTCCCCTGCCCGGACCGGGCCGAAGCATTGGTTGTCCGAGAGACATGCGGCGGGCCTCCGATCTCCTTCCCTCCAACGTCGAATGAGATGCGGCTCCCGGATCAGGGGACGACTCATAGAGATGAAATCGGCCTCCCCTCGTGTCACCAGCCCTTCGGCCACTTCGAAGGAACGGAGCCCGCCCACCAGGATGACGGGGATCTTCAGGGCCTCTTTGAATGCTCTTCCTGCCTCCCTGAAATAGGCCTCTTTCTCCTTGGAGGAGATCCCGACCCGGGAGGGAATGTTGGGACCCGAAAGGAGACAGCCACCGCTGATCTCCACGGCGCAGAGTCCCTCTTCCTGAAGGATTCTGGCCGCCTCCACTGACTCCTGCAGGGAGAGTCCCCTGTCCAAAAAGTCCTTGCAATTCATCTTGATAAGGACGGGAAAATCTTCTCCCACCACGGAGCGGATGCATCTAATGACCTCTTGTACGATGCGAACGCGATTTCGGACCGGCCCTCCGTAGGCGTCCGTCCTGCGGTTGAAGAAGGGGGAGAGGAACTGGCTGAGGAGATATCCATGGGCGGCATGGATTTGAACCGCGTCAAACCCGGCTTCCTTGGCACGCCTTGCCCCCTCGCCGAAGGCCTCTATCACCTCTTCGATGTCCTGGAGCGTCATCTCCTGGACAGAGACGTTCTCGACGCCGCTCGCCATGGAAGGAGCCAACGGCATGCGTCCCGTAAGTTTGGGGTTGGCGAAAAGGCCCGCATGGGCGAGCTGAAGGGCGATCTTTCCGCCGTGTCGATGGACCGCCTCGGCCATTTCTCTAAGCCCCGGGATCAACTCGTCCTGGTACACGCCGAGCTGCTTCGGGCCCGCTTGGCCTTCGGGCCGCACATATGCATGGCTGGATATGATCAGTCCCACATCCCCCTCTGCCAGGTCCCTCATCAGACGGACCAAGGCTGGGGTGACGGATCCGTCCTGGCCGGCCATCGCCTCCCAGGTGGCCGAGCGAACGAATCGGTTGGATAGTCTCATCCCTCGAATCTCCGTCTGCTCAAAAAGGATGCTCATATTATCCTCCCTCATCGAGATGTTCTCGTCTTTATGGAGCGAATTGGAGAGATTTCATGAGATCGTGCAGGCGATCTGTATATTCTCCCGCGAAAGATATCATCAACTCTTCATAGGGCTCTTTTCTTCGCGAGTCGGACAGATATGCGCTGGCCCATTGGAGAAGCTGGATTAGACCCTCACCCATGCGAATTGCCTGATTCCATTCCCTTGCAGGTTTGGCGTCTTCAAGGATCCAGGAGCTCCCTCTTTGAGTCAACCTCAGGGCAGAGCCGTTCAATTCGAACTCCTGACAATAACGACGGTCCTCCAGACACGACTGGAATCGCTGGACGACCTTGCATTCCTCTTCCCAGCCGAATTCAGCCATAATCATGAGAAAGCGGGGCTGGTCAGGGTAATCTTTCAGCAACCGCTCCCATTGCTGCCCCAAAATCTCCACCCATCGTGGATCCTTCCCTTCAATGGTAAAACGCACCACACCGTGACTCGCACTGACCCGTCCTCGGAAGAGTCCCCTGGAGATCCTGTAAAATTCTTCCAAGGCCTCCGTCAAGCGTTTCTGGACCTCCTCCACCCTTTCAACGTGACTTCTCGTGGAAGGGCTCATGTACTCCGAGAAGGCAGTGATTTGACACTCCAAGGCCGCTTGTTTGAGCTCATCCAGTGGGATCTCCTTTGGTTTGGTGTATACTGAGGGCCCGGGTATCTCAGATGGAGCGGGGCGCCCTGAGGAGATGGTCTCTTCAATCTGTTCCACTCCCACCCCCGCCTTTTCTAGGTCTTTCATAAGGGTCTCAGGGGTCACATAATCGAGGGAAGGCGGCCCTGTAAATTCTAGGAACCGACCATTAACCCAGAGAGTGATCCGATTCTTTCTTAATTTTAGGACTGCCCAAACTACTTCATCTTTTCCATGAGTTCTAAGTAGAACCTCAAGTTTTTCTTTGACATTTAGACCGTTTGCTGCCGCAGGGATCGAAAAGAGGGGTATCAAGCAGAGGAACAGTGTATAGCGTATCCAACAAAATCCCATGCTCTATTCCTTCTCGTCCTTGATAAGGGCGCTTATTTTCAAGGAGACGCTTGGACCTTGACGACTATAGTGAATTTCCGTAAAAAAGGACCATCCTGTCTTGCTCAAGGAGAACGAGGTCGACCCCATTTCCTTCCTGTTATCATATGGGACGGAAAAAAGGAAGAAGGAGGTCTCGGCAAACGGGGCTGACATGATGCTGCAGGACCGCCGGGAGGAGGGTGAGCGCCTATGGTGTTGACCAGACGTCTGGCCCAAGAGATGGCCCGGAGGGCGGTTCGCGAGGCGGGCAGCATTGCTGTGGCGAAGACCTCCCGCCTCCTCTTGCGGGCTCCTGAAAAACTGGAAGCCCTTCTAGATCGGAAAAAGGACGAATACTTGGAAGAAGCATTGGCACGTGCCGATGCCTTTTTCCAGGAAAAGATCGGAGAAGTCGAGCAACGTGTGGACCTCAAGGTGGAGGAGATCCAGCGCCGCCTCCACGATGAGTTCCTGGAAGAAATTCGTCGGAAGCTCAGGTGGATGACCTTCTTGGCTGGAGGGCTGGCCCTTTTGGGGACTGCAATGATGGCCGCTGCTCTGCTGACGGTCTGGTTCAGTAATGGGTGATTGGGAGGCCTGTATGGAAGGAGAAGCGCGGAGGTCTGTGAAATTGGTAGTTCTGGGCAGCGGGGACGCCATGGGCAGCGGAGGTCGTCATTTTCCCGCCTTCGTCTTAACCGACGGGAGGCGGCATCTGCTGCTCGACTGCGGACCGTCCGCGCTTCCTTCCATGAAGGCGGCGGGGCTGGACCCCTTAGGTGTGGAGACCATCCTGATCAGTCATCTCCACGGGGATCACTTCGGGGGGATCCCCTCCTTTTTTCTGGATTACCAGTTCCTATCCAATCGGGATTCTCCCCTGTGCTTGATCGGACCTCCAGGCCTGAAGAGACGTTGCGAGACCCTCATCCGAGTCTTCTACCCCGAGATCCTCCAGTTCCATTCATGGAGGTTTCCTCGTGAATTCAATGAGATGCAACCTGGACAGACTTTGACGAAGGAGGATCTTCGCATTGAGGCCTTGGAGATGGACCATGGAACCCAGGGACCTTCCCTGGGTTACAGAGTCCACTGGCTGGGACGCCTGGTGAGTTATACCGGCGACACACGATGGAACGACCAACTGGTAGATCTGGCCGAGGGATCCGACCTGTTCCTCTGTGAGTGCTTTTTTTATGACTCGGACTTGGCCGCCCATGTCCGCTATCGAGATCTGCTGGAGCACCGTGACCGACTCAAGACCAAACGGGTCCTTCTCTGGCACCTAGGTCCGGAGATGCTGATGAACCTCGAGCGGGTGGACATGGAGATTGCACGGGACGGAATGGTCTTAGAGATTATCTGAAAACTATCAGGCCGACGCCCGCCGGTCGGCCCGTTCCGGAGGAAAAGGGGAGTAGGAGAGGGAATCGGGAAGATCCGAGACGGGCGCCGGCCCTGGCCAATGGTCTCTCAGTGGAGAGGGGCCATGCGGTCCAGCACGCGAAGGGAGTATGTGGAGTGGAGGGTACGGAAGGTCTCTCCTTCCACGCTTACCACTTGGGATGACCGAAAGATAGGCCCATTATCCTTGAAGAGGGCATAGCGCTCTTGCCCCCAATCGATAGCGACCAGCCAAACCCCCATTGAGACCATAACGAGGCCCCGCATGCCGCTGCACCTCCCTCTGAAGCTCCTCGGCCACAGCCTCCAGCCCAATGGGAATCAATGCCTGTATCAATGCCACCCTCACATCCAAATCCTCAACCTGTCTCCTCCAAACCCCCTTCCCACTCTTCCATTCACCGCCTATCCATGCTACGTTCTTCCACATCGGTGGCTCCTCCTTTGATACTCATTCCAATAGGTTACCCTATTCTGGGAGGAGCCACCCCTAAATTTCAACGAACTTTAGCACACACTCCCATGTATTTTCAGGGGACAAAAAGGGATATCCGATGAGTGGTAAGAAAGAAGGCATCTTACAGGTAACTGAGGTCGAGGGGGAATGGCCTGGAGGGGGCCCGTCTGTCGATATCCTTACACCTCTGGTAGGGCTATCGATTGCAGGTGGTGCTGCTGTCTTAGCGGGTGGCATGACCCTATATAGGGGCTTACTCTGGATTCCGAGATCCCTTTACAGGAGCGTCTCTAAAGTTGCACAGAGGACGGTGGATAGAGAAATACAGAAGATAGAGCAGAGGATTACTGATGCCCTTAAGATGGAGAAGCCCACACACATCCCCTCCACTCATGAGTCCTCCCCCTCTGATAGGGTCTTAGAGGGGTCAGCCCTTACCCCTGAAAGGGCCGAAATAGAAAGTATGGAGAGCTTGATAGCCCTTTTTACTGAAGAAAAAGATCGCAGGCAGGAGTATGAACAAAAGAAGGGACTCAGAAATGATGTAAGCAAAGAGATTGAAAAGGAGATTCAAGAATATAAAAGAAGAAAAAAAGAACGAGAAGAGGCCCTTAAAAGAAGAGAAGAAGAGCTTAAGAAAATGAAGGAATTAGAAACTGGTGAGAAAAAGAAAGAATTACTTAAGAAGATAGATCGTATTTATAACATATATAATCTACTAAAAGAAGCATATCCTGATGTTGTCAAGAACATCAAACGAGAACTAAGAGAAATTAAACTTGAGAAAGCCACTATTAATATGTTAGTGAAAAAGTACAAACTCGAGAAAAGATTACAGTCCTTTCAAGATCCCTCTGTGCGTGAAGGCCTTCTTAAACTTACTTCTTTAAGACTTAAATACGAAGCAATTCCCTTCATACAAATGCTTAATCCCTCCCAAAAGGATAAGTTCTATGAGATGCTTAAGACAAAGAGATTAAAGGCCGAACATGGTCAGCTTACGGAGGGTGATTTAAGGGAACTATATGCGATACTCGAAGAGCACCAGAAAATGGCCGAAGAGATGGACAGGCAGAACCGTTTTAAATGGGCAAAAGACAGAGCCATAAGGGCCTTAAATAACAAAGGCTATAACAGCATCGAAACGGAATCAAAAGGAAGTTATCTTGAAATAGTGGGCACTAAAAAGGATGGAAAAAAGGCCTCTATCTCTATCCTGAGGCCGGATGTAGAAGACGAAAGCCAACCCCGCCTTAAGATCGAGATAAAAGAGGAACGTTATTCAGATGAAGAAGAATGGAACGCCGAGGGCCGAGAGCTTGCTAGGGAGTTAGAATCCTTGGGGATCGTTCTCGAGTTTAAGGAGGTGATGACCCACTTCAAAGGAAAGCTTTTAAAATCGGCTGCACAGGTCCTGAAGAGTGAGCTCGAGGCAAAGGTACCGGACAAAACCTTTGAGGTAAGGGTAGAGGAAGATAACTACATAACTATAAATGGCATGAAACTTCAATGGAGCGTTGGGACGAGCACAAGTGAGCTACTTTCTCACTATCGTCAGGCTATTAGCGGTGAAACTAAGATAAGAGAAAGAGAAATGATCATGGAGAGGGAATAAAAAAATGTCAACGTCAGAGTATCCCTTACCCCCCTGGTGGGAGGAGATGAGGAATCATTATTTGGCACGCAATTTCCATCAATTCCTCTTTGATGGAAATATATACGATAGATTTTTCTGGTGCTTCAAAGAGAACGGCGAGGAGGGAAGACTTTATGGCTTTCGAGAGTTCCTAATACGGGCCTTGCTCAGGACTTTCGAGTTAGTGCTTTACTATAGCGCCACAAGAGGGATAGTGATCTGCAGAAGAGGGGCTTCAGATTTAGACCTTATTGAAGCCAAATCTCCTGAAAAAGAGATTTCTCCGGATGATTCACGGTTCATGGCGGTATTGGAGGATGTCCGTAAGAGCTCTAGTGAGAGGGGGATACCTGCGTCCTCCTCAGCAATCCACGACAAGATAATGGAAAATCTTTTGAAGCTCGAAGAGGCCTTAAAGACCAAGTGGAGGACTAAAACCGACGAGGAGGATAAAGGGGCCACAATTGCAACCATTGTGGATTTCTTGGACAGGATGATATCGGATTCCAGGGGAACTGCTGATAGTCACATCACTGAGAGGATTCAGAGATGGGGACTGGATATGAGTCTGAGGGAGACAGGGAATATCTCTATCCTCATCTGCGAAAACAGGGAACTCCTTCCTCAGGTATTTCACACAGACAGCACGGGCACGTTACCCATAAGGGTGCCCTTTCCTGATGCCCACTATAGGAACCTCTATTTCGAGAGACAAAAAGAAGAGGGTCAGGAGGGGTCACCTCTTGTAAAATATCTAAAAGGTGGTGCTGACAGGCTCACTACCATCGTTCAACTCACAAGGGGATTCAGGATAAACGACTGTGAATTAGTGAAGAACATCTCTGAGGAACTCCTTTCAGACGATGAGGAGAGGATGAGCACATACTTTTTTGGCTCCCAGGATCCCCCGCCCGATGCGATTGAGGACTTCATCATGAGGGAAAAGAAGGAGGTCATATATTCCTCAAGTAGGGGTATGCTGGAGCCCATTGAAAGCACTGTTGAATTCAGTGATATAGGAGGACTTAAGGAGGTAAAGGATTATTTCAAGAGGATAAGCAGGGCTATAATTGAAAGAGACGAAAACCCAAATCTTGTAGAGATAGTTCCCAAGGGGGTTTTACTGGCTGGCCCTCCCGGCACCGGAAAGACCCTCCTTGCAAAGGCCCTTGCCAGGGAATCTGGCATAAGCCTGGTCAAGATGGGAGATATCCGCAGTAAATGGGTCGGTGAGTCCGAGAAAAACATGAGTCTCGTTCTGAATCTCCTGAAGGCGATGGCTCCAGTAATAGTATTCGTTGACGAGATCGACCAGGCGATAGGGAGCCGTTCCTCCGCATCCGGAGACAGTGGAGTAAGCGGGAGGATATTCGGAAAGATCCTAGAATTTATGGGAGATAATGAGAATCGTGGAGATGTGATATGGATAGCTGCCACAAATAGAGCGGATCTCCTCGACGATGCGATGATAAGACGATTTGATAGGGTTATACCCGTGTTGCTGCCTGGTTCAGAGGAGGAGTGGGTCTCTGTAATTAAGGGCATTGTAAATCAGATGGAAGCAGAAGTTGAAGAAGGGACTATAGAAAGCTTTGTAAAAGAGAATATCAACGCACTGCGTAAGAGCCACAGTGGGAGCTCGATCGAGATGGTCCTAAGAGCAGCTTATGAGAAGGCGATAGAAGAGCGTAAGAAGGGTATTTCTCTTCAGAATTTGAAAGAAGCATTTGAGAATTTCAAAAGTAACTTCAATCAGAAGGTATACGAGTTGCAAACCCTACTTGCCATTTCAGCCTGCAACGAAGTCGGTTTTATACCCTGTCCTTCTGAGGATTATTCCTATGGGGATGAAGACTTAGATAGGATAATAGGCCAGGCCATTGGGTCAAAATCGAATACCCCTCTGGAGGAAAGGATAAATACGCTTAAACGAGAATTAGGGTTTTTTATAAATGGCATTAGATTTTAGGATAGAAGGATTTTGGCCTAATGAGGAATTAAGGGGTACGGGCATTATCATTTTCCCCCTCCGCTCGATGAGGTCACTTTACATCCTGGCTGGGGAAGAGGTGCTCTTAAGGCTGCCCGACGAGAGAGAGTTAATCCTCAGAGTAGGTGCATCCATTACAGATGAAGAAAGTATAAGGCTTGATGATGAATATAGTTTCCTCCGAGAGGACTATGATCCACATGAAAGAGTTCGGATCATCAAGGGAGATTTCACCCTCCCTCAGGCGGACAAGGTGACGCTCCTCCTAGAGAAGGGAATGGATGTTAATTCGATAAAGAGATGGTTGGCCTCAAGAAGGGCTATAAACATAAACGCCCTTTACATCATAGGAGGAAGAAGGGCAGCTTTTGTGGAAGAAGGGGGTGGTATTTCAGCAGCTTCAGTGTCGAAGGGATCCCTTAAGAGGATTTATTACCTCAATGACATGGGGCATTGGAGGGATCATTGGCACGAATATCTTGGCGTTTTAAGGAATAAGAGAGAGGAAGAGAGGAAGAACAAAAAGATCTTGGGTGATATACAAGAAAACAAAGATAATATTGAAAACTTAAAGAAGGGTCTCCTTTCACATATCAAAAAATCAAAGGGTCTCCTTTCTATTTTAAAGGGACTGAAGTTGATAGAAGGCATCCTCACAGAAGAGCTCCGCTTAAAACTCCAACAACAAAAAGACCTTTATACCAGAATAAGAGAAAGAGACGATAACGATTTTCTGGATCTTGAAGGGCATGGAAGAACAAAGATCTCCATGATAAAAGGGAAGCTTGACGAAATATTTGCGGATAACTTGCCTGGTGAAGAGCCTATATGTGAGGAAATATGTAACTACTATGAAGAGACCCAAACAATTAAAGATGCGGAAAAGGCTTTAGAAGATATCGGAGTTAGTGATTCGGTTCATTTCTTTCCGCCCAAAGGGTCAGATTTCTCAGAGGACCTGGAAGAAGAGATTTCCAAAGTTCGTAATATCATAGAGGAATACAAAACAAAAAACGCTGAACTCGATAAAGAAAAAGAGAAGATTAGTGAAGAAGTTCAGGAGCTTACCCTTAAGGAACAGTGTGTTTCTAGTTCATGCTCTAGGATGAAAGAGGAGATGGATCATAAGCAAAAGGAGGTTACCAATAAGATAGAAGGGCTTTTGGAGCTCTCAGAAGGCTATTCCCCTTGTGGGGAGATTATTGAGGAAATAAAAAGAAGAATTATTCCTCTTCATAGCCTCGAAGAACCCGAAGAGATAAAAAAACATTTTGAGGAGATATACAGAAGGCTAAAATTTTTACAAACTGCCCTCGAAAGGGCAGAACCCTGGCTTAGGGAAAGGAAAAAGCGCAAGATGTAAATCGAAGAGGATGGAGATGAGATGCGATACCTTGAAGGTTAAAAGGGTCTTGTTTTTCTTCATGGTCCTTGTCCTTAATCTTGCCTCGGCCTATGCTGGCCCCCAGAAGGACCATTTGGAGATGGTCATATTACTTGACCGCTCAGGGAGTATGAAGACAACAGACCCGGAGGGGTTGAGCGTGGCAGCAGCATCCTTTGTTATAGAACAGCTCTCCCTGAGTCATCAAAAGAACAGGGTAGCGGTGGTCCCTTTTTCATCAAAGGCATATATCCTAGGCCAGGAAAAACCTAATCCTCAGGTAGCGCTCACCTCAAATTCAGCAGCCCTTATAGAGATGTTGATGGCGGGTATCTCACAGACCAAGCGGTTTGTCTTCAGGGAAAATAGCCCTGATGATCCCAAGGCCTTTTATAAGCTCCTTAAGGATCAGATGAGTGATAAAGGATATACTGAACTCGGTAAGGCCCTGGAGCTTGCAAGGAAGATCCTCGAAAATGGGGACCCTCAGGCCGAAAAGATCGTCTTCCTCATAAGCGATGGTATCCCCGAGCCTGATATAACCGATCCACAGAGGCTGAAAGAGCTGTCAGCCATTGTTGGCAAAGAGCTTATTAAGAGGATAATTCACAAAAGAACAAAGAGCGACATAAAGGAACTCAACCGAAGATACGCTGAATACCTCCTCAAGACCATAATACCTACCATCGGTAGGGAGGGGATAAGCATTTTCCCTGTGGCGTTTCACAAAAAGGGAGAGAGGCCTTTTGCACTTGTGGATTACCTCAAGAAGATCAAAAAGATCACAACAGGTGATGAAGAGATTATTACTGTAGACACAGATACACTCATTTTTAAACTCCTAAATTTTATCCCCTCGGGCGTCAATCACATAAGACTTCGTTACATTAAGGATCTTATAAAAGGATCACCTTCTTCAAAAAGCCTTATCATTCGGATTCCAAAGATAGCGCTACAGACAAGGTTCTTCTTCTCGTATAAGGACGCCCGAAGGGCTCAAAGGCCGAGGATCAGGATCTACAGGGCCAAGACCCTTGTGGCGGACACCGAGTCACCTGAAAGGTTTGGTGCCCTCGTATTCAGTGCTATCAGAAAGAGGGATAAAGGACTAGTTTATCACAGCCTTCGCATTGTAGGGCATGAAAAAGCTCAAGGCGTCTTCAGGATAGAGATAACGGACAATAGCATTGGCAGGGTTGAGGGATTGCCCGATACGGACCTCTTCATAGATATCCGTTCGAGGCTTCATCCCGACATAGAGGTCATACCTGAGCCTGTCACCGCCCGTGCCCCCTTAGAGATACGGGTTAAACTCCTTGCCAGAATCGAGGGTAAAGATAGGGTCGTCCCCATTAAGAGGGCTGACGTCTTCATCGTAGGTAGAGAGCCTGAGGATATCCAGGGTATCTCATATAAGTTGAGAGACATAAAATATGTGAGGGGAGTGGCTGTTTCACGTCTGACAGAAGGTGTCCCCGCGGCGGGTAAATATATTTTCAAGATGAAGCCATATTTTCAACCATCCCCTGAGAGCAAGGAGCCCGTACCAATTTATTTTACCCATCTGATAACCGTCCGTTCGCCGCTTCCCCTTGAAGGGAATGTATGGATTGCGAGAAGAAGGGCTAAACCGGAAAGGGAAAAGGACCTGAGGGTTGTCCTGCCACCCATTGGTGAGCGATTCAGGATATCTTATGAGGCAGTGGAGATAAGGACCAACCTAACTCAGATCATAGATGGCCTGAAGGTGGTGTTGCCCCCCCTGAGACATACTGACACAGGGGTGGAGTTGAAGTCCATTAATAGAAACTGGGCAAAGGTATTACCGCCCACAGTGCGTGGACTCACGCTGGGGCGTCCCGTGCCCTTGAGGATCGAAGTAGCAATACCTTCTCAGATCCCACCAGACATCCCCGACGGGACCTACCAATCGGTCCTAGAGATAAGGGATGGGACCAGGGTGCTGGATTCCGTGCCCGTATCCATCGGTGTCTCCATACCAAGGTTTGTATTTACTAAAGAGGAGATAAACAAGCCCTTCTATCCCGAGGCTGAGGCATCGCTCCCCTTGGTGAAAAGGACCATTTACTACCCAGGGGCCCTTCCCCATTCCCTCAAGGTCAGGCTTTGGAGCACCTCCCTTCTTGGAACCGAGGCCAGCGCGTACTTTGTGGACGCCCGAGGTCTGAGGTATTCTCAGGGGGGGCAAGCTGAAGAGAGGACAGAATACGTGCTCTATAATGTGGCTAAGGAGAGATTTCGGATTCCCGGTAAGAATGAAAAGGGCCCTGGAACGATTGAGGCTCAGGTGAGGCTCCTTGATCCTTCCCTGAACGGCATGACCTTTTCCAATATTCTATACGTTACAGGAAAACAGCACAGGGAGGCCCCTGTTAAACTGGTGGTGAAGATCGCCTTCCTGCCAAGGCGATATTTGAGGTTAGGATATCTGCTCCTGTTCCTCTGTGGTTTATATCTCCTTTACAGGTGGTTTACCCTGATTAGGCTAAGGGGACTATTTGAGGGGAGAGAAATTACCCGTCCTATTCAGGAAGGTGAGCCCTCTGATTACGAGATCCGCTTTAGAGGGAGACTCATCGGCAGGTTTTCCTATAATGGTCGCCCCCTTCCCTCTTCAACAATCAGTCCCTTCGGCACCCTCGAGAATAAAGTAATCTCCTTTGAGGCGGAAAATGCCTATTTCAGAAGGGATGAGTTGAGGGAGACTCTACCCCAACCATACTTTCCCCAGGAGGGGGATGAGATCATCATCGGCTCCAGGAGGAGGAGATTCGTCATCAGGATGGAAAAGCTACCTTCCATGGATGACCCATCCTATACCTACACCATTCAAAGGTCTCCCCTTGGCTCGGGTAAGATAGGATATCTTTATCTCTTTCTGTGCATGCCGCTCCTTATCATATCGGTTGTAGGTCTCACAAGACCTTATCTCGTATTGCAAATGATCAGGCTTTAAAGGAGGGCACTATGTCTATCCACCGCTCAGAATTCAGCATCCTCTATACAATGATCTTTGGCTGTGGTGGTAGGGGGACAATGGCCGTCCACCACTGTAGGGAGTTGCTGCTGAAGGAGCTCTTTGAAAACGACGAGGGCAAGCTGAAGGACTTCTCTCCCATACGCTTTTTTGCCGTAGATTCAGCAGAGCAAACCCTTCAGGATACTGGCGAGCACCATAACCTGGATACCATCGAAGTAGCCTTTCATGATATAGGTCGAATCATCGCCGACACCCAATTTCCCACAACAGGTAGGTCCGTCAAGGCGGTCGGCTCACTTTTCCCTCCCAACAGGGACTATGCAGGGATGCTCCGAAACCTACGGGATTCGACTCTAGGAATGAATACATGCCCTCCCTTGGGGAGGATGAATTTCCTGGGCTCATGGGAGAGGATTTACAGTCAATTGAGAGAGAAGATTAATAATACCTGGAAGAACCCCTTCCCCTCCTCCGGGCTTCCTGTAAAACCGATTGAGGAATGGAACCAGGTCTTTATAGTAGCAGGAATATATGGAGGGGCGGGAAGCGGCGTTCATATAGATCTCGCTGCAATGTTGAGGTTTATATTTGACGACCTTGAAATTCCCCAGCCCGCCATCTATGGCATCTTCTTCCTTCCTGACATAGTGGGCAAGAAGGTGGAACTCCTAAGGGCAAATGCCTATGCCTGCCTCAAGGAGCTAGATTATTTCCTCTCGGGGAATCCCTATACTGTAACCCTTGCGGACAATACAACCCTTAGCATCTCCAACACCAGAGGAAATGACTGTCTCTTCAATAAGGTCTTCCTGATAAATGACAGGAATAAGCATCGTGGTATTCCCGGCATTCAGCTTACAGAGGGTGAAGTTGCGGAGATGGTAGGCGAGGTCCTCTTTCAATGGAGCTGCACAACCCTGGGGGAGAGGATAAATAACAACATTCAGGATGCCCCAAACGTTTATACCCTTAAATGGGCCCCATATGGAGAGAGTGGCGTGAGGGAGAGGAGGATCACTGCCTATTCCACCTTTGGGCTTGCCACTGCCTATATACCGTATGAGCAGTTAAAGAGAAACCTTATCGTCAACTTTGCCATCGAGGTGATGAACGATATCCTCCTTATACCCGATGACGAGACGATGGAGGAGAAAAGAGAGATAGAGAGAAAGAGGGAGCTTTTCTTTCGGGATTTTTTCAGGCCCTCGCAGGTCTTCAGCAGGCTCGGGCTTACAGAAGAAGCCCTTACTTTCAACATATCCCCTCCCCCCTTCGTGGGCGTGGAGACCTTGGAGGACTTTATGGAAGAGAACGACTTGGGCTCCGTTAAGGAGGTCCATTCACGGATAAGGGGACAGATCAGGCCTTTTATCGAGAAGGCTGGCGCGGGTTCCTCGTATGAGGCCGGAAGAAGATTCGAGGATAAATTCCTGAACTCCTTCCGAGAAGAGCTTACAAGACTCAAGGATGAGATGCTTAATAGAGGAGGCCCGCAGCTCGCAGCACAGGGTCTGCTCAAGCTCAAGGAACATATACTTGGGTTAATATCTGAGGTGAGGGGTGGTCCATCTTCACCACTTGAGCACCTCCGCCAAAGGCTCAGAGATCTCCTGCAAAGAGGGGACAGGAAGATCGACGAGACCAGGGACCGGCCCTTCTGGAGGAAATTCTGGGGAGACAGGAAGGAGCTTCGTGAATTTGAGAGGGAGGTCTTCTCCCCCCTTAAGAAGGGGGTGAGGGACTATTGCAGGGCGATGCTCAGCGAGACGGCGGAGGTAGTGCTTAAAAGATGTCTCCGCGTGGCAGAGGAGATAAGATCTGACCTCATTCACGAATCTAGGAGGTTTGAGGAGATCCTTGAGAAATTGAGAAACCATATGCTTCCTTATCGTACAGGAACATTCCGCTTCACCCCCATCCCTAATGACGTACTTAACGACTTCATTGATGACTTCCCCTATCCAACGGGTTCCAGACCCGAGGATGTCGCAGATTCTATTAGAAACGAGGGGCTCGATATTGACCTCTCCTCGGGGAGGGTAAAGATCCAGGTTCATGAGTTTGACGACCATCCCGCTGAGGTAGCCGAGGCGATCCTCAAGCGGTCAGAAGAGGTGATAGAGAGAATTAGTAGTCGCTGTTGGAACAAAACCTTTTCAGAGTCCGGAATGTTCCCCCTTGGAGGTCTTCACTCAGCCACCAGGTGGCACCTTCATGCCTATGAGAATACCATGGATGAACTAATAAAGAGGTCTTCACCCTACCTGGAATATCAGGACAACGATGGCTTTGAGACCTACAAGGAGACCTTCATAGTCTTTCCGAGCGCGTCTCTACAGGAACTAAAAAAGTGGGAAAGCACCCCTGTTCCCGGTAATAAGGAATTCCGTTTTGTGGGAGATGCAGAGTGTAGCCCGTATCACATTACCATGCTTCAACTTCACTACGGCCTACCCCTTTACAGCATAGACGAGATCGAAGATTGGCTTGAGAATTACAGAAGCGTGCTCGCTTCCGAAAGCAGGCCCTTACATAAATTTAAATTCCGCTTAAGGGAGCCCTACATAAACACAACGGAGATGAAGAAGTCATATCCCCGGGAACAAGTCGAAGAGCTCTACCAATGGGCTAAAAGAGTATCAGAGCAGGGGCGCTTTTCGATTCTTATTCATGTCCCCGGCCATGAGGTCTGGATAGTGGATTCTGACGAAGAAGCCGTGGAGGAATTTTACTTTCGTATATATGAGGAGGTTTTCCTCTCACTTGAGGAGATCGAGAGGCTCCTTGAGGAGCACGCCCCTTTAAGGGAGGATATTAAATCTTTGGTCAAGAATGTGATAAATCGATTGGCAGGATCTTCTTTATCCAGAACCATCGATGACTTTGCTACAGGCAGTGATGAGGAAAAAGACAAGCTTATGCTGGATGTGCTACGGGAGCTGTCCAAAAAGGAGCTCCCCTCTGATTGCGATATCAAGGTAAATCGGGAAGGAAAGATACACATAGTCCCCGAGGCATGTCCTGATGGGTACCATCTCCTCAAGGCGATATTCTATAGGAAAAAGGCCCGAAGGGAGTTGAAGGATGGTATCACTGATGAAAAGATAATAGAGGAGCTTTCCAACAATCCCGAATTCTTTACAGCCTTTTTGAAGCGATGTGAAGAGGCGATCTCGCACATGAAGCGGACGAACCGCCTCCTAACTCCCCCTGATGCCTTTAGGGAGTTGGTCTCGGACTAAAAGAGGAAATTATGGAGGGCCTTTCCTTTTTATCCTCTTCATATAAAGGATACCTCCAGGATCTTTTAAGGAACCATTACCAAGCAGAAAAGGGCATAAGCGATGCCCTTTGGGTAGAGCCAGGAGATGGGGTTGAGGACAAAAATGCTTTTAAAAGAGGGTTGGAAAACGCCCTAAGCGGCGGACATTACACAAGGATACGGCTGCTCCTGCAATCCCCAGATATCATATGTCAGGATCCCCTCTTCATTTACGAAACCCTCTCATACCTTATAGAAGTCTCGCAAAGAGACGGCCTGACTCTGATCTTTCTTCCCCTCGCCCATGAAAGGAGGGAGGACCTCAAGAGGCTCACACTCTTTCTAATCGACGAGATCCAGTCCAAAGATGCCGAATTAGAGCAACCAGGGGTATACGAATTTTCAGGGGAGCTCCTATCCTGGGACCCCAGGCGCTTTCGTCTCCGCTGTGCAAGTAGACTTGCCCTGTGGATAATACACGATCAAAAGGAAAAAGAACAACAAGGCCCATCACTGCTGAAATATATGCGGCGATGGCGATCAAGTCCGGCCGCATTCTTTGAAGGCCTTCGTCAGGGATGGGTTGATGAAATATTCTCCCTTTTAAGGGGTCACAAATTCCTCGTTGGATGGTGGGGTTTTGTAAGGCGTTTTGGGGCGGGAAGAAGAGACGGTCATGGAGATGTGGCGAGGATGCTTAACCCAACCTATAATAGAACACTTTTTAATCCTGAGGCATTCCTCTCAGACAGCTCCAGTGCGGATTCCAACATACACTTGCTCCTGCACAGGGTTGAATGTCCTACCTCACGGCTTCTTGAGGAGATATGGGAGCTAAGGAGGCTCCTTTCAGCCTTCTACCAGCCTACCTTAACAGGCCTTGATACAATAGGGAGGATCCAGTTTGAGAGTGGGTACACCCCTCCTCCCTTTCAAACAGAGCTGTGGAGGAGGGCGAATCAGGAATTCATATCCTCAATAGAGCAAATCTACGCCCTTTTAAACGTCCTTCGGGGCTCCCCTCAGCGCGATGAAAGGAGGTCTACTACGAGGCAACTGCGCAGAAACTTGCGTGCCTTACTCAGGAGATTAAGGGACAACGTGGATAGAGAGATCATGGAGGTGTTAAACCTGCAGGACCTTGTCCTGGCATCCCCGGAGAGGTTTCGTAATGCATATACGGAATTTTATAGAAGTTCCTTTGCCGCAATTATAAGACTCTTTTCCGAGCTTTGGGGGATCAGACGCTTCTTGGGAATCCCCCTGCCCCCAAGGATACCCTCTTTATTTTATCCCTTAAGGGCTCCCCTGAGGCTTGCAATAGGGCTACTTCGTCATGCCATCAGACTCTTAAACTTTTACCATGCAGCTCATATAGTCTTCAGGGAATACAGAGACACCCTAGTAAAGTTTTACCAACAACTCGATGACATACAGAGGTCGTTGCCCGGTTATGGCCGACATACCGAAAACGTCGTCAAAGAACTAGAGGTGAGGGGGGGCGATGAGATGCTCACCCTCGCCTTCGACCCAGAAGAGATGAACATAAAGGATATCCAGAGAGCTCCCGAAGCCTTTCCCCAGATGGATATTGCATTTGAGAGGCTAAAGGAGGAAGTTGGGGAGGGGTTAAAAGGCATAGTGGATGAACTGGTTGTCGGAAGCAGGGCATCGAAGGAGGGGAGGGAATCCTCAGGGAGGAGTCCCTTTGTGGTCTTTACCCCGGCCTATTTCCACAAAAGAGAGGCCTGGGCAGTGGCCGAGGAGATGGTGAGGGCGATCGAGAGGGAGGGTACCTTTCAGGCCCTCATTAACTCATATATCCAAGAAAGTGGGCTTGATCCTGATTCTCTCCTATCCTATTACAAAAAGGAGAATAGGAAGATAGGGGATCCTATACAGGAGGGGATATTCAGGAGATGGAAAAAGAAGGCCCTCGAATCATCCAATAGACCGCTCTCCATAGACATACTAAAGCCTTGGCCACATAATCAAAAGGAGGCCATGGAGTTTATAATCTCCAAGGGCGAAGAAACACGCTTCTGGCAGAGGAAGAACGGTCGTCTGGGGCTCACGGTTGATGTATTTAGATGGGCATCTAGAAGTATCCGTATCCTCTTCTTTCAGAGGAGACAGGGTCTCTCATTGCAGGAACTCGAGACCAGGGCTACTGACTCGCAGGCAGCCGCGCTGTGTAACTGGTTTTTCTGGTTATTAAAGGAAGAAAACGGATATTTTAGCCAAGAAGACCGGGAGAGGCTCCCAAAAAGTCTTCTTCAAACTTCGGAGGCATCCTCAATCGTCCGTACCATCTTTAGGACCTTGATGACCAACTATTTTTCCCAAGATCCTCCCGAGCACGGACAATTCGGCGTTCCTGAAATAATAAATAGAACCTATTTCATGCTCCTTAATACCTATCATGAGGATCTTATGAAGCTATTTAGTCCTGATGCCAAAGAAGATTGCAGGGCGAGGCTCTTCACCGAAGGGCAAATAGAGGGCTTCCTTTCTCAGGAGAAGATGCTTTCCGAGCTATTAGGACTATTTTTTGATTATGCCCTGGTTAAAGACCTGGAGGGGATAATCGATGAATTCATCCAGAGGGGATTCTTTTCCCGTCAAGATAAGGGTTTATGATCATCGGAATAAAACCCTTAGTGCCCTGATTCCTGCTATTTATCCAAAGGCTCAACCACTAGGTGATTTTATCTCCGGGATATTACCTGAATTAACCCAAAGGCCCCTCAGGTTTTATACGAATCGGGATGACAACGCTATATCTTTGATCTCTGCTGAGCCACTAGATGATACTTACTACCACATATTAGTAGTTATCGAAGGAGGTGAGTATGAGAACAGAGAGCAATTCCTGCAAGATCTCCCACCCGAAGTGAAAGGGAGTATCGGTTCCTTCTTGAGCCCCTCAAACATGCTCGAGACCTCTCTTGGCATCTTTAGGGTCACGGGAATAAACCTCTGTAGGGATTTCGTGTCATCTTATAAGGGTATAGCTTCCCTTCGGAAGGTTGAAAATGGTATGATTTTGAGGTATTACTCCGAGAATAGGATAGGTGGCCTTAGAATAGACATAACTAGCCAGAAAGAACCTGTTCAAGGTCTTGAGACGAAGTTTTATACTGACATTGCATCCAGCTTTGAGGATTTCAGGTTCAAAGAGATTCAATCCGCTGTGGAATGGGGGGAGAATATCCTTATAGAGCACATAAGTACAGACGGAAGGCGTCAGCTTAAGACCTTTGCCCCTCAGGACTCCGAGGGGCGTACTTACAGGGATACTGGCAACCGCATCTTGCGGATGGACTTGCTCGAGGAGTATGGGATATCCGATTTGAGGCTGCCCCTTAACATGGGGCAAGAGAGGCAAGCAAAAGAGGCTTTGGTATATACGAAGAATTGGATAAATCGCATGGAGGATCAAGTAGGAGGGAGGGTCTGTGACGCCGTGAGTCTGGAGAGGGGGGAATTTTATGTCTTGACATGGCACGAGGGGCTTAAGGAGGGCAGGATCTATCACTCACATACGGAGAAAAGGATCCCTGAAGGGTCACTTGTTAGGTTAATAAGCCCAACGAGGCCAAATTCTCTGGTTTATTTAAGAACAGTAAATGCCTTCCTCCTCTCCTTTACCGGCGCTTCCGAGCTCTACCTCATTGAACCTTGGGAGGAGGGGGTTGAGCTCAAGGCCGTGGGCAGCCTTTTTGCCATAGGAGGTGAATCCTTTGCCACCTCGGGCGAAGTCGAGGATTTGACCTCTTTATCTCTTTCCTCTGGTAGAGAGATTCTAGTCATAGTCCAGAGGGGAAGGATAGCGATGTATCGCATTGAGGACATAACTGATGCTTGAAGTCGATCTCTACTCTGATCCCGATCTCTTAAACGTCGCTGCGTTCTATCCTGCTACCACCACTTTAGGTCCAGGCAGAAGGGCGATTTTATGGCTACAGGGATGCCTTCAAAGCTGTCCCCACTGCGTTACCCCAGAAATGCAGCCCATCATAGAGGTGGAGTGGATTGAGGTTGAGGAACTTGCGGGCCTCGTTGCCTCCATAGATGGAATAGAAGGTATAACCGTGGTCGGCGGAGAGCCCCTCCTTCAATACAGGGCATTGGCTCGATTCTTAGATTTTCTCAAGAAGCGTGGGCTGGCAACAATGCTCTATACTGGTTATCTATACGAGGATCTAATAGGGTATCCTCGCCCTGAAATAGGCCATCTTCTCTCCAATACGGACATATTAGTTGATGGTCCTTACCTAAGGGAAGAGGACCATGGTGAGATGTGGAGGGGTTCGGCAAATCAGAGGATACTTTTTCTCTCTGAGAGGTATAAGGGATGGGAATGGGTAAGGAGGGTAAAGAAGAGGGATCTTTCTCTTCATTACAGTGACGATGGTAGATATCTCCTTCTAGGTATCCCTCCAGCCTCCTTGATCCTTGAAAAGGGTCCCACTATCCGTTAAAGGGATAAAGGAATTCCTAAATGATTGGATATTTCTTTGACGCCCTAGTTATATTGACCGCTATCTTAGGGCTCTTCACGCTAGCACTACGGGGTTATCTGACAACCGAACAGACTGCGGTCTTCCTTTTTGTTTTCGTGATAGGTGTGGCCATAACCAGGGCGTTTGGGGTGCGGTTAGGAAGGCTTCTCAGGAGGATAGGGTTACCCTTACTCTCCCTGTATATATTCGCCATTATATATAGCCACGGCCGCATGGGTCAAATGTTGGGTATAATCGGCGAGATAGTAGGCCTCCTCATTGTTTTGATGGGTCTTTACATAATGATAGTAGGCCCCTTTGGAAGAGGAAGAAGATGATTCACAAGGGAGTTAGCTATGGCTTATTTTTGGATTCTTCTGGTGGCCGTATGCGTCTTTGGAGTCTTTTATCTAGCAGGTAGGATTATCCCAGAAGAATACATTAAATACCTTGATAATGCAGGGATTATCTTGGGATACTTAATAAGCTGTCTTAGTGTAGGGGCAGCCGCTTATGCAGTAGTTAAACGGAGAGAGATAACAAAGTGGTTTAAAAGACCTGTATTTCCAAAGACAGGAGAAGAGTTTGAAATCCCTGAAGAGAAGGTAGAAGCTGTGGTCATTCCCGTGAGTAGAAAGGAGCAGCCAGAGTATATTGTGCGGCATTTAAAGCCTAAACATGTAGGTCTGCTTTACACTGATATTAGCAAATCTGTTGCCCTTGATATTACTAACGACTTCGGGAAAGTCTGTAATTTTGTTCTGAGCACAAATGATATTCAAATTTCGAAAGATATGATTACCAATCCAGACGATCCTTCTGAAGCCAAAGAACTCACACGCAGATACATAAGGGTGTTTGAGGCTATGGATATATCAAAAGATAAGATTTTCGTTGACACAACCGGTGGAAAGGTCCCAATGTCCATAGGTGCATTCCTGGGGGCAGAGGAAGAAGGCGTGTCGTCCATTTATATTGTTGGAACTATAAAGGACCCACGCCGAGGCTCTATTATCAAAGACCCCAAAAATCCCCACCATGGAAGACCCATATTTGTGAGTGATAGAACGGGCGCATAGGATGAAACCCTACTTTTTAACAAGTTGACTTCATCTAAGAGAGGTCATATTAAATCATGAGGATCATTGATTTTAGTAGCTTATATTCCATGAGAGCTAGACTTTCAGAGGTTGAAGTTTATATTAAAAAAGCAAAAGAGTTGGCCGGTGAAGGCAAGGATGTAGTCTTAACCGGGCCTGCCCCTGTCTGGCTATATCTTAAGATCGCTCATGCCTTGCATGGCAGGGCAAAAAGGCTGATATATCGTAGTCCTGTTACTGGAGATATCATGATCTTCGATCACAGTGTTGACTGATGCAATTCTTCAGAGGGTAGCACACCGAATAACTATGCACACCGACGCCCCTCTTAAACATCTATACCTCCACAAATACAGGGTAAACCTCCTTGCAAGTGAAGAGATATTGCTCCCCTCCTACAAGGGCTCGGTCATCAGGGGGGTGTTCGGGCGTGTAATGAAAAGGGTGACATGTATCCTAAGGAATCCAGAATGCGATCGCTGTATCCTTAGGCTCAGGTGCATCTTTTCAGCCATCATGGGCTCGCCCATCTCGGAGGAGCATCCTCATTATAGGAAATATAAGTATCCCCAACGGCCTTACATAATCGTCCCACCCCTTACGAAAAAGAGACGCTTTTGCCCTGGTGAAAAGTTTTCATTTGATATTGTCCTTATAGGGATGGTGAACGATTACCTGCCATACTTTGTATACGCCTTTCTGGAGATGGGCAGGCTCGGCCTCGGAAAGACGCGGGGAAAGTTCGAGGTCTTAAGTGTGGAGGCAGTAGATCCTGATGGATCCACCATAATGATCTTCGATGGCTCTACCTGGATGCTAAAGGCCCCTGACCTAAGGATTACCTACCAGATGTTTGCCGAGCTAATGTGGGAGGGAAACGAGGTCACTCTCGTCTTCGAGACACCCGCCCGCATAAAGAAGGACGACAGGCTTGTTCCCTCCCTCCCGTTTCACTTGCTCATCGGTAGGCTCTCTGAGAGGGCCTTCATGCTCGCCCATCTTTACTGTGGGGCGGAGTTAGGAGATTTTGAGGCGTTTGCAGAGGCGGCGAGGGCTGTTAGGACCGTGGCAACCGACATCCGGTGGTGGGATTGGCGTAGGTACTCCAGCAGGTATAAGGCAGAGATGGTCTGGGGTGGATGGGTGGGAAGGGTGACCTATAGAGGCGACCTTGGAATCTACCTCCCCCTTTTGAGGATAGGTGAATATGTCCATGTAGGTAAGGCAACAACCTTCGGGCTGGGTAAGTATAGACTTGAGTTCTCAGGACCTCTACCCGAGACTTTGTAACCCTGATGTCCTTCTCGCAGCCTGGCAGAGGGTAAGACAGAAGGGCTCAAGGGGAGGAATCGACCAGGTAAGCATAGAAGCTTTTGACAAAGAGTTAGACAAAAATATCAACCAGCTTGTTACAGAGCTTGAAAATGGGACCTATATTCCGGAGCCCTATCAGGAATTAAAGATCCCCAAAGATGATAATGAGTATCGAACACTCGGACTTCCCACCGTAAAGGACAAAGTGGTTCAGCAGGCGGTGTGCTCACTACTCGATCCCATCTTTAATCCCCTATTCCTCGATGTAACTCAACTTTGACACTTCTAGGGTTTGCTGTTGTTCCAACTGATTGATTTTTTTGGTTATGGAGTCCAAAATCCCCGACCAAATGTAGGACGAACTGCTGTCTTTTATCTCTTGACAACAATCTCCATCATATGGTATATATCTCTTTACAATGTATACACGAGTAAGCCGAAAGAAGGACAAGGGAAAAACCTACGAGTACTTGCAGCTTTGCGAGGCCTACAGAAACGAAAAGGGCCAGCCCAGGACCCGGGTCTTGATGAACTTGGGGCGTCTGGACAAGCTGGACCGAAAAAAGGTCGACAGCGCCATCGAGT